>Ga0137394_10000157_pt1 | contig 47414 bp, 64 predicted proteins | sample czobulk116metaG_FD_108278 | JGI IMG/M metagenome (GOLD analysis project Ga0137394, IMG submission 108278) | Vadose zone soil microbial communities from Angelo Coast Range Reserve, California, USA - czobulk1.16 metaG | ecosystem: Environmental > Terrestrial > Soil > Vadose zone | place: USA... | reverse complement strand
GACTTCCAGATACGCGTGTTCAACTACAATACCCACGAGAAGGTCACGGCATTCGAGGCACATCCTGACTACATTCGATGTCTTACTGTGCATCCTACCGCAAACATCGTCTTGAGCGGGAGTGATGACATGACAATCAAAGCTTGGGACTGGGAAAAGCAATGGAAGTGCATCCAGGTGAACCTCTTCTTTTGAGGCAAATTCAAGGCCAGACATTGACCCATTCATAGACTTACGAAGGCCACACGCACTACATCATGAACATTGCGGTCAATCCCAAGGACCCGAACACCTTTGCTTCTTCATGTCTTGATCGTACGGTAAAGATATGGGCCATCGGTTCTCCGGTCCCAAATTTCACGATGGATGCGCATGAAAAGGGTGTCAACTACGTGGAGTTCTATCCAGGTGCCGATAAGCCTTATCTTGTGACGACGGGCGACGACAAGACGGTCAAGGTCTGGGACTATCTAAGCAAAAGCTGCGTACAAACGATGGAGAGCCACACTAACAACGTCTCCTTTGCCGTATTTCATCCCAACCTTCCAATTATCATCAGCGGTAGTGAGGACGGCACGATCAAGATATGGAACAGTGGGACGTACCGCCTGGAGAACACCCTGAACTACGGTCTGGAGCGCGTTTGGTGTGTTGCCCTCCGCAGGGAAGGAAACGAAGTTGCGGTAGGCTTTGATGAAGGTTCCGTTGTCCTAAAGGTGCGTCTTACTGACCCCTTTCTATTGTAAGCATGCTAAGTATCCTCTAGTTAGGTCGCGATGAGCCTACCTTCTCGATGGACCCTTCGGGAAAACTTATCTATACTCGCAACAATGAAGTTTTATCTGCAAATCTTCAGACAGTAACCGATGACGCCTTCATTGAAGGCTCTCGTATTCCTCTTTCCGTAAAAGAGCTTGGCTCAACGGAGATATTCCCTACATCGCTTAATCACGCTCCGAATGGTCGGTTTGTCACGGTTGTCGGCGATGGAGAGTACATCATCTACACTGCCCTTGCATGGCGAAACAAAGCTTTTGGCACAGGCAACTCGTTTGCGTGGGCTGCCGACTCTAATACATACGCTGTTCTTGAAGGCAAGCTTCAAATCCATGTCTTCAAGAACTTCAAGGAACGTTCTGGTCCTACCATGAAAGGTCTTGGGTCTTGGATTATCGACGGGCTGCATGGAGGGGCTCTTCTGGGTGGTCGCGGAAGTACTTTTGTTGTTTTCTGGGATTGGGAAACGGGCGAGATAGTGAGACGTATCGATGTGGAGGCAAAGAACGTATGTCGCCGCTATTTTGATGCGTTCTTCTTACTCTAGCCCATCTCACCGGTAGATCTTCTGGTCCCTCACCGGGACATTGGTTGCTATCGCTTCCGAAGAATCGTTCTATATCCTTCGATTCGACCGTGACGCATACACAGCAAAGCTCGAGGAGGGCGCAGATCTGGGGGATGAAGGAGTTGAAGAAGCCTTTGAGATGATGACAGAAGTGCACGAGAAGTACCTTGAATGTCTAATTTCTCGCCCAACACTTTCTTACTCTTTCCAGGATAAAAACGGCTCAATGGATTGGCGATTGCCTTATCTATACCAATGCGGCTAACCGATTAAACTACTTCATTGGCACAGAGCCATACTCTGTCACCAATTTTGATAGGTATGCTATACTGGTTTGGGTAGGAGCGCGCTGACATCTGTGTATTTTAGGTCGATGTCTCTTCTCGGCTATATTCCAGTACAGAGCCGAGTCTATGTGATGGATAAGGACATGAATGTCTCCGGCTACTCTCTGGCTTTGAGCATGATTGAATATCAGACCGCAGTATTGAGAGGTGACATGTCCACCGCTGAGCAAATCTTGCCCACTGTGCCGAAAGAACAGCGTAACAAGGTAGCCAGATTCTTGGAAGGCAAAGGTACGCAGCGCGCCATGGTGTCGACTACGACCGTCTGATCTTCTCCACAGACTTGAAAGAGTTGGCATTCCAAGTCACTAACGATCCCGACCATAAATTCGACTTGGCGTTACAGCTTGACGATCTGGATTCGGCCCTTGAGATCGCACGAGCTGTCCCCGAAGCCGAAGCCGAGACCAAATGGAAAGCTGTTGGTGACCGCGCTCTGGCTGTTTGGAGGTTCGACTTGGCCCGGGAGTGCTTCGATAAGGCCGGCGACCTCAATGCGCTCATGCTGCTTCTACTCTCTACTGGGGATCAAGCCGGGTTGCGGCAGCTGGCAATCGAAGCAGGTGTGCCGGGTTGCTTAATTCTCCAAGAATTGTTCTAAGTCAAATCAACAGAGAAGAAGGGTCAGAATAACCTTGCTTTCGCAAGTCTGTTTCAGCTTGGGGATGCCAATGCATGTGTAGATCTGCTCGCAAAAACCCAGCGTATACCGGAAGCCGCACTATTTGCGCGGACGTATGCTCCAAGGTGATTAAAGACTTGAATAGCAGGCCTGCATCGCTCTAATGTCCATTTCCCAGTAAAATTCCAGAGATAGTCGGTGCATGGAGATCAGATCTTCAGGGTAAAGGGCGGTCCAAGCTGGCCGCTTCCATCGCTTCTCCTACTGAACATGGCGACTTGTTTGAGGAGGGATGGACTGAGGCTGTGAAGCGTGAGAACGATGGGGCGGAGGATTGATGCCGCTTGTTAGAATAATTTTAGTAATCAAATGTTGGTCGTGGGAATGCCGGACCGGCCAACTTGTTCGACGTCAAGGGCTCGGCTCAGACAGACAGGCCAAAAGTGTGCGTAGTACAGCACTCTCTGTCCTCAAAGTGCCGACCCTTTCCCTTTCTTTCTTTTCCGTTCATCATGGCTTCCTCCTCTTTCTCGTCACCTGCTCTTGGTTCAGGTGACCTCACTGTCCTCGTCACCTCTTCGGCCACGGCCACCGTCCACCCAAGCGATGAAACCATCCTCCAATCCCTTCAAGCCTCCTTCCGTGTTGACCGCCCTTATTTCAGGATAAACACCTCCAATCTTGTTGTGGTCAATCCTTTCAAGTCATTGGCGAATACAAATGATAACAGTGCCAAAGAATACGAGGAGCGTTGTTACAAAGACACGTCCCCACCCTCCACCTCTTCTCAACCGCCCTTGCCTCCCCACCCTTATGAGCTGGCTGCTAGGGTATATCTCCTAATGAGAAGGAGAGGCGAATCCCAGGCCATTGTATTTCGGTAAGCGACGAGCGACACTGATGTTGGCAGCTTCTAATAGCGTCTACGTAGTGGCGTCACAGGATCTGGCAAGTCTTTCACCAGGGACTTAGTCGTCAAGCAAGTTCTGCGACTCTCTGCTCATTCCAAGCGGGAGACAAAGCTTGCTGAGTTTGTCAAGGCCTTCACGTCGCTGGTAGATTCCTTCGGCAATGCCAAAACGCTCATGAATCCAAACGCCTCTCGCCATGGTCGGCTCTTCGAACTCCATTTCAATAACCGTGGCCGCATCAGCGGCGCCAAAGTCCTTACATATGGTCTCGACAAGTCCCGATTGAACCGCCTTAGCCACGAGGAGCGAACATACCACGTTTTCTATCAGTTCCTCGCTGGCGCAACCCCCGCCGAACGAGATCACTTTGCCCTAGAGGATCCGTCGGACTACGCCCTTCTGGCTTCTTCCGGCACCTACCGTCTGCCATCTGGGCCATTCAGCGATGATTCCATTGCTATGGAGCAGTTACGGGATGACATGAAAACTTTGGGTTTCAAACCGAAGCACATGACTTCTATCTTTAGCCTGCTCGTCGCCATCCTCCTTCTTAGTAACCTTCAATTCGCGGATGGTGACGCCCGTGATGTTCCCGCTTATGTCACCAACCTACCCGTCCTTGACCACATCTCAAAACTTCTTGGCGTCGCTTCGGATGACCTCGCTCAAACCCTGACGAACAAGACGAGCTATGTCCGCAAGGAACTTTATACTATCCTCTTGAACGCACATCAAGGTTCTTTACAGAGGGATCATTTCGCGAGGGATCTCTATGCTATCCTTTTTGCATTCGTCGTAGAGACCGCAAACCACAGGGTTTCCCCGAATCCGCAGGATCCGCCACCTCATTCACAAGTTGTTTTGTTGGATCAACCGGGCTTTCAATCCCGTGGGCCGTCGTCCACCGGATCCGTGATGTTCACGGGCAACGCTCCACTCGTCCACGCGTATGGGCAAAACGGCTTTGACGAATTTTGTATCAATTTCGCAGATGAGCTCCTGCATTCTTACGTGGTCCGAGCCATTTTCGAGGACACTGTGGGCTACAACGGTCATATAGTGGGGGATGGTGTTCCATTGCCAACCATCACGACGATTGATAATTCCGCCTGCGTGGAACTGCTCCGCGGCACGCAGCTCTCCGAACGAGCTCACAAGAAGCCAGGCGGTATGCTCGGCGTCCTCTCTAAGGCTTGCTCATCGTACAAGTCCGGAAAGAGCGGCGACAAGAAAGACGAAGATCTATTACAAGACCTGGTCTCCCGTTTTGGGGTTCATGCCTCTTTTGTTGCCAATCCCAGCGTCGCCGGCTCTACGGACCGCAACCTGTTCGGGATAAATCACTACGCAGGAAACTGCTCTTATGACGCCACGGGGTTCGTTGAAAAGGATACCGACATTTTGGACTCGGCATTCGTTACCCTTCTTCGCAACTCGAGTGACCCGTTCATCGCGAAGCTTTTTGCCGGGCCAAGTCTGGCTGCAGAGAAGCACAGCAAAGACGAGAGCATGATTGTACAAGCACAGGTCTCGTCCAAGCCACTTCGCCACCCTACCCCTGTCGTATCACTCAGCCGAGCCGAGACAGCGGAAGAACATCCACATCTCGATCCCTCGAAGGTATACCCAATAACTACGCAACTTAATTTCACGTTGTCCGAGATTATCGAGAATCTGGACCGTATGCGGCTGTGGACGGTTTCGTGTATTCGGCCAAACGACTCGGGTTCACCCAACTCGTTTGACAAGCGCCGTGTCAAGACGCAGATACGCTCTCTACTGGTGGCTAATGTCATGGTGCGTCGGAAGACCGAGTACATAGTCGACATGGAACAAGACGCTTTCTGTGAGCGCTACGTCCTGACAGCTCCTGGCTCTACGGAAGACAAAGTTCGACAATATAGTCTGGCTAACGGTTGGAGGGAAGGCACAGATTTCACTCTCGGCCACAGGATGATCTGGTTGTCATACGGCGCCTGGAAAACTGCAGAAGATGAAATTCGCTCGACAGAGAAGGAGTCACGGAGGCAACCACAAGAGGTCGACGACGAGAGCAATTATCCTGACGATAACACCGAATATACTCATCAGGACCCGAGTTTCCCCCCGCAGCATGCTTCCTTTGGCCAGAGCGATGATAATCTTCTACTCACCCGAGTCACGACTAATGGAACCCAGTATCGCGATCCTAATGTCAGCTATGGACAAGGCGGTCTTCTGACGCCTGGCCTATCTGCTCCCCCATACCGGGAAGATGAAAATGGATGGGGATCTGATTATGACAGGAAAGAGGCACCACCAAGCTCTTTAGACCACTCCAAGGAAATCGGTATCGTTGTCAAGGATGCTCCGAATGCTATTGAGGAAGTCCCTACTAGCCGTGCTCGCAGATTCTGGCTGTACATGGTCTGGGCGACGACGTGGTGGATGCCTAGTTTCTGCCTCACGTATATCGGGCGTATGAAGCGTCCTGACATCCGCCTTGCGTGGCGAGAAAAGGTCACAATCTTCTTCTTGATCTTTCTCATGAATGCCACCGTTATATTCTATATCGTGGAGTTCGGACGCCTCCTTTGTCCAGACTACGACAAGGTGTGGTCACTCACAGATGTCGGTCAGCACACTGGCAAGAATGACTACTGGGTAGCCATTCAGGGTTACGTTTACGATGTCACGAATTTCGTCCAGGGGCAGCATAGCGATATATCTGGTGAACCTAGCAATGCCCAGGATACGCTAGACGCCTTAGCCGGACAAGATCTGACCGACTATTTCCCACCACCCCATGTTCTCGGTTGCCCGTCTCTCGTGACTGACGCAAGCCTCATCTTCCAATATCAAAACTTCAGCCCTGCGATCCCCACTGCTGTGCACACCTCTGGTTCCCAACAGAGCGTGCAAAACACAAAACTTGACGCTTCTGATTGGTACACCTCGCAATTCCTTCCTACGATCACGCAATATCGCAAAGGTCCCCTAGTCTACACTAGCAAAGCGGTCAGTTCCGCCGCGAATGACAACTCAAATCCGAGGTTAGTATATGTTGAAAATATACACTGCACCGCTCACGGAGTTGCGCAGGATATGGGCGATCTGGGACAAGTCTATCTATGACTTGACGGACTACTTCTTCACCATTAATGCCAACCAGGGCAACACCGGTCCTTACACGTTCTTGAACAGCGATATCACCGATATTTTTCAGCAACAGCCGGGCCAGGACATCACGAACCCGCTCAATGCCGCGCTGGCCAAACTTAACGCGACGACGGCCCAGCAGAACATACAATGTTTGAAGAACATGTTTTATGTTGGAGAGAAGGACTTCCGCACGGAGGCACGGTGTCAAGTGCAAAACTATCTTCTCCTCGTAGCATCTAGCATTTTGGTCGCTTCCGTCGTTGTGAAATGTGAGTGTTCACGCATCCTCTACCACTTACAGGCTGATTCATAACCGTGTGCAGTCCTGGCTGCGCTCCAGCTGAGCGGAAAGCGAAATCCTGAGATGCTTGACAAGTTTGTTATTTGTCAAGTTCCGTGTTACACCGAGGATGAAGACTCGTTACGCCGAACCATTGATTCCCTCGCGGCTCTCCACTATGATGACAAGAGGAAGCTCCTTTTCCTTATTTGTGACGGCAACATCATCGGAAGTGGTAACGACAGGACAACCCCTCGTATCGTGCTGGATATCCTGGGTGTGGATCCCAAACTCGACCCCGAGCCATTATTATTCAAGTCAGTTGGCGAGGGTTCCCGGCAGATCAACTACGGCAAGGTTTATTCCGGTCTCTATGAATTCGAGGGTCATGTCGTACCGTATGTCTTTTACTCAACCTCTTGGCCGACTTCTAATAAGAGATCAGGTACATGGTTGTGGTTAAAGTCGGAAAACCGACCGAGCGATCCAAGCCTGGAAATCGTGGAAAACGTGATAGTCAAATACTACTCATGCACTATCTCAACCGCGTTCATTTTGACAGTCCTATGTCACCTCTGGAATTGGAAATCTATCACCAAATGCGCAACGTGATTGGCATTGACCCTGCCTTTTATGAATACATCTTCACCATCGACGCAGATACGGTGATGCAGCTTTGTCGTATTGTAGAGACCCGCGCTGATATTTGTTACCCCACAGACGGTCACCCCAGAATCTCTCAACCGTCTCGTGGCTTCTGCTGCAGATGATTCAAGTATTATCGGGATCTGTGGTGAGACGCGACTCAAGAATGAAGAAGATTCCTGGTGGACCATGATCCAGGTATTTAAATTTCAATGTATGTATGATTCGACACCTCTCACCAGCTACTTGCACGTAGGTTTATGAGTACTATATCTCCCACAACTTATCCAAGGCATTCGAGAGCTTGTTTGGTTCCGTCACCTGTTTACCGGGATGCTTTTCAATGTACCGTATTCGAACAGCTGACAAAGGCCGCCCAATCATCATTTCCAACCGGATCATCGATGAGTACTCAGAACCGAACGTTGACACGCTCCACAAGAAGAATCTGCTGTCTCTTGGAGAAGACCGCTTCCTAACGACTCTGCTCATGAAGCATTTCCCAACATTCAAGACAAAGTTCACACCGGACGCACGTGCGCACACTACCGCCCCAGAGTCCTGGCGTGTGCTTCTCTCTCAGCGCCGTCGTTGGATTAATTCAACTGTGCACAATCTGTGCGAGCTTATTTTGCTACCTGAGTTGTTCGGATTTTGTTGTTTCTCGATGCGGTTCTTCGTCTTTCTTGATCTGTTGGGCACATTGGTGAGTGACTGGCTTGGAGCCACTGTTCACGTTCACGTACTCATAGTCCACTTAGATCCTTCCTGCAACTGTCGTATACGTGGGTCTCGGATTAAGTTCTTGAAAGCGTGACAGCTTACCCAAATTCCGTAGCTGATATACCTCATCGTCATTGTTTCGACTGGACACTCTGCTTTCCCACTCATCTCGGTTCTCATGATTGCAACTGTATACGGATTACAGGTAGGACTGCATTGAAATTCGCATTGCTTCGGCTAACTGTGCTTTCTTGAGGCCCTTGTCTTCATTATCAGACGAGAATTCATGCTGGTTGGATGGATGATTGTCTATCTCCTGTCGTATGTACTTTTGCTCAAGGTCAGCATGAGAAAGTTAGTGCTTACATTTCACGGTAGGTATCCGGTCTACAGCTTCTTATTGCCCGTATATTCCTTCTGGTGTATGGATGACTTCGGATGGGGTAATACTCGTCTGGTCATTGGCGAAGGGTCCAGCAAGAAGGTGATGATCAACGAAGACGAGAAGTTCGATGAGTCCATGATTCCTCTCAAGAAGTTCAGCGGTACGGCATTTTATCTACGCATAACTCAGCCGTTTCACGCTACGTTGCAGAGTACGAAGCGGAAGCTTGGGAAACTGGCTCGCGTCATTCAGAAGAAGAAAGTTATCGCACGGGGCTGAGCAAGCCTCGATCACGTGTACAGTCTGGCAGAGACTCGCCGCGCAGTTACCAGCAAGCGTCGCAGTCGGGCGATTACTACCGCGACACAAATGCGATGTCGAACCGCAATTTTCGCAACCAGCCAACCCAGAGCAATGATTCTCAAAATGTCGGCCAAACTATGTCGCGGTACGGTGGTATGCCTCAGCTACCTCCCATGCCCCTCGGCGGCGGCTTCACCGGTTCACCTGCTGGATCGGAATATGGAGGCCATATGTCCATGGCCGCCTTGCCATACCAGAATACAGGAAGCATGTACGGCATGCCATCCATGGTAGGCGTACCGCAAGGCGCGATGGTGACCGGAATGAACATGTTCGGTGGCCCCACAGTTGGTGGCTTTTCGCCAGCTCAGTCTGCGGTAGGTACACTCCCTCCGTCGGCTGGAGTGAATCAAAGGCCCTTGTCAACGTTCTCCCTCGCGACTACCGTTAATCCGTTTGCGGGACCGAGCCAGAATCCAGATCCAAGCGACGAGGAGTTGTTCCAGGCGTTGCGGAACTATCTGAGCACCCAAGACTTGATGACTGTCACGAAGAAGTGAGTGCTCAGCCCACTACTGATGCCCCGCTTACAAAGGAACATGAACTCCAGGACTGTTCGTGAGGCAATCATGGCTCGCTTCCCGAGAGCAGATCTCACGGCGAAAAAGTCGTTCTTAAATGAGTCGATCGACAAGATTTTGTCCGAGTCGTGAAGACTTGCCTTCTTGCATTTGTACCAGTTACTCACCCGCATCTTGTCCCGTCTCACTGCAAATATGTTGCTATCGCATTACCACGGACCAAACGGATAATTTTCTACTTGGCTTGCTACCATCCTCAGAACTTTAGTCGTTACTTTTATTTCCATTCCTTCTAAGCACGTCGGACTCGAACTACGGACACTGTTTTCCGCATACATACCGATAATAGAAACGATTATAGTCTTGATGTTGGTTGGTGGCTGTTGTGTAGGCCGGGCCACTGTCGGCCCGTGATCGCGTGATCTCGTAATCGGCGGACGTTCATTCTCGCGCAGTTACAGTACCTTCATTCCGCAAGCCTCCACGTCCTTCCTGAAATGCCAGGGCCTGCCATTTACGTCGCTGCGGCCATCGGCACTGTAGCCGTGGTCATAGTTTTCAAGGAGGTCTGTGCTTTTTGGCCACTTCAAGTTCATATCACGCAGCTTACCGTAAGGCCCGTTAGTTCTTATTCGATCCTCATATCCGTCCAAGGATCTCTGCCTGGAGGGAGGGAGTCTCTCGTAGACGCAGACGAGCTGGAGCCCAAGCGCATAGTGTATCCTCATCGTCACCATTCTCTGACGAAGGTGATAATGAACCCCGGTCGTCTTCTCAGAGAGGCACCCAAGGCAAGAAGAAACAATCTAAACGATCAGCTGAAGCCAGCGATACACCGCACATTGACCTACAGGATCTGATTTCAAGTGAATTGATCAAGAGTGGCGTGGAAGCGGACGGAGATATAACGGGCATCCGTCATCGTCGCATCGGCGGCGACTCTCAGAAGCCGGGCGCCGATCACCCTGTGGGAAATGTGAGTCATTCAGTCCTCGGAAGTGTCATTGCCTCGCTTTGTTCACGATGATGTGATTCCAGTCTGCGTCCAATTCGGGCTCACATTCGACGCACCCTCTTATCCCTCTGGACGACTTGAAAGTATCAGATGAAACCCCTACTGTGGATCGCGTTGTCGCATCTTCCACGTCTCGCCCTTCTGCTCGAACGAACGCACAGACCTCCATCCAAGCCGTACGACAAACCGATCCGCCCAGATCCGGTGGTACTCCGCACCCTCTTGACGTACGGGGATCCATTGATTCTCGGACCCCAATCCTCGTCGAGATACCACACGCCCCCGTGATTTCGCCAATCATCGAGCCTGGCGATTTCCTGACGGCTATACAGATGGTGTCTGGTGACCCGGAGAACACTAGGCCACCCTCCTCCATGGACACGGATTTGTTTAGCCCGTCGGATACACTAGCAAGCGATCAATATCTTACCCCGCATGACCAACCCCTTTTGTCTCACAGAGTCCACGGCACCGTCTCCCCAGCGCTCTCTTCGAGCATCGAGTTGCTTTCCTCCCCATCTTTCTCGCCCCCCGGCTCCCCGTTCGTCGATGCAGGGATGTATCGCGAGTTGATGGAAGTGCACAGAGCCTCCTCTCAACGCGGCGAAGTCTCAAGTGGAGGCATAAGGACATCCTCCCCCGGAGTTGCGGAGGGAACAGCCCCCGGTCCTAGCGTCGCCACTCTTCCTGCTGTCAGAGGGGACTCGGAGATATTCTCGCTCCTCTCCCAGGCGTCCAGTGACATGAGCTCTGACGAAGGTGACTATGACTCTGCCTCCATTCTGGAGAGCGAGATTTCCAATTGGACGAGTGACGTGGCTGATGGAGAAGGAGCAGCACAACATTGATACTCATAAAGACATTATCCACAGAGTTCTATTTCTCGTCATACTTCTCAAAGGTGTAGTGGTTTCAGTTCCTGGCCATCCGTCGTACATTTACAACTGGGTCGCATGTTTGGATTGCGTAGTTAAATGAGCTACTTGTATTTATGTGACTGATGTAGTCTGCCAGACTTTGCAGACCGATGTAAAGATATTATACACGTTGACACGAGGACACCTCCGTTGGCTTCTCTTTCCCACCGACTGATTGCCATGCTCGTCCCTGCGGACACTCTCTTGCTGATCTCAGCAGGGGAATCGTATGGTTGGCATGGCCCATCTTAGGTCTACGACTGAGTCGAGTCCGCTACCACGCCACGTACCACAGAAACGTTTCCCAAATGATATATTTTTGCGCGTGAGAAAATTATGACATGAGGCACTTGCTGGTACCACAAGCCGCGATTCCAGGTAACCGAGATTCAACAGGGTCCCTGCCAGTGATGTCGAGATGCACTTAAAAGACGTGAGGCAAAGACAAGCATTGCGTAAAGTTCATCACTGCATGCGTCTGGGGTCTCGCACTGGGCTGGGCTGATTCGCCCTGAGATCAGATGAATGAAATGACCATGGATAGTATTTTACAACGTAGTGCACTATAGACGACACGGTTAAACGATACAATGTGAACGCCTGAATTGCTGATCGATGCAGAGGCGAACTAAAGGATACATGTACGTATGTGTGTAGACTCAGCCTCCTGCCGTTGCCTAGGCCTTGGTTTTCCTCGTGCCCTTGCTGATGAGTTTCGCCTTTTCAATGGCGGCCATGGACTTCCGCACAAGATTCTGTTTATAGTCGACGATGGTGATATCCTCCTTTGTGAGATTTCGAATCTGGTGGTCTGCAACTTCCCAGAGTTCCTCTGCGACCTGAGAGATAAGGCGGAAATCGTGCGAAACAATTACCACGCCGCCTTCGAAGTCTTTGATAGCCCGAGCGAGGGCATCAATTGATCCCATGTCCAAGTGATTGGTAGGCTCATCTGGAAGCGAAGGAAGATAAGGATTGAGACTTCCGAAACAGACTAGAAATTTTCCTCACCGAGAAGGAGGATATGAGGGTGCTCCATCGAAAGTTGGGAGAAGACAACGCTAAGCAGCCGTCGATTTAGTATTCCTAGAAAGCCACGGGATGAGACATACCGGTTGCGCAGACCGTCCGAGAGATGGGCGATGGGCGATGTCTGATGTGAACCTGAAAGGCCGAATCGGCCAAGCTGTGCGCGCCATGCCTACGAAGGTGTTACTAGCGAAGGGCAAGACGAATGAAACACAAGCTACCTGAATATCCTTCTCCGGGAATTTCTCAGCGAAAAGTCGCTGAAAATATTCAAGAGAGGAACGGTCATATGGCAATTGATCGGCAGAGTGCTGGGAATATTTGGCGAGTTTAAGGTTGGCATGCTTAGAAATCGTGCCTTCCACTGGCTGTAGGACACCCGTGATAAGGTTGAGAAGCGTCGACTTTCCAGCGCCGTTGGCTCCTAGAATGGCTATGCGTGAATCCATGCTGCGTAGCCGTAGATGAGCACCGACTAGCCCAGGTATAACAGGACACTTACTCGATACCAAAGGAAAGCTTTTTATAGAGATAATCCTCCTTTTTCCTAGAATACGAGAAGGCAACCTCGTCGAATGCCAAGATCGGAGGTGGTAATTTTCGGATGTCCTCGAAACGGAAATTGAGGGGCTTTGGTATCTCGACTTTTTCAATGAGGCCAGCAGCTTCCATTTTGTCAATGATTTTCTGCTTGGATTTGGCTTGTTTGACGAGATTAGCGTAAGTACCAGCCGAGGCTATGAACCTGCGTCGTAGATATTAGCACAAAACAGTGGGTGCGAAGTAATGTCGCACTTCTTAATATGAGCGATTTCATCCTGTTGCTTCTGATACGCCTTCATTTGGTTTACTTCGTTCTCCTTTTTCGTCCGTACATATGTTGTGTAATTACCAGTGTAGTATACCATCTTTTTCTTGTGCGTCAGATCCATGATATTCGTGCAGACACTGTCCATGAAATCTTGCGAGTGCGACGTGAAGACAAGGATGTGATTGTAGGTCGACAAGTATGCTTCCAGCCAGACGACAGCACCCAAATCTAAGTGGTTGGTTGGTTCATCAAGGAGGAGTAGGTGGGGCTTTATGAATAAGGCACGAGCAAGAGCAACACGCATCCGCCAGCCTCCTGACATGTCCTTGGTTGGTTTCTTCATCATATCTTGAGAGAAGCCGAGGCCATGCAGTATACTCCCCGCCTTAGCCTCGAATGTGCTGGGATCCATCTCTTCTAGCTCTTCGTATGCAGCATCCAAGGCAAGATCGTCCACGTTATCGGCTATCGATAACTCTTCGATGCGAGCTTCGAGTCTCGCCACCTTCGCCTTGGCTGAAGCAACGATGGAGTCAAGCGCATTCACATCGGAAGGCTCTGCCTCTCCACGAACAAGATATATATCTATATGAGGCGGGAGAGGGATATCTTGTTCGGCAATGGACTGCAGGAATGTCGACTGGCGGTATGTCAGACGGTTGTCCTCGAGGTACTAGGGCCCTCCGAACACACCTTTCCTGAACCATTGTCTCCGAGAAGACCATATCTCTGGCCGTAGTTAAGGGCAATCTCTGCGCCCTCAAACAGTAATCTACCATGAAAAGATAGTGTGTATGCATCAATTTTGATGTCGCGCCCCTTCGGGTCTGATACCAGAACGCCTGCGGTGCTCCTTGATAAAATTTTAGTATCGAAAAATATATACCAAAGTTATAAGACTTGAGAAAAGTTACCTTTGCGTAGCGATTTGCAGCTTTGCCATTGACGTTAGGTCCTCCTGGCTAGTAGCGGCCGACAGACTGGTCAAGGGTGTATTGAGTGAGCTCCCGCCATTTGTTGAGCCTGGCGGGGTCGATGAAGTAACAGATGAGTCAATAGGATTAGCGTTGACTTTGGCAGCGCGCTTTGCTGCCTTTTCTGCCAGACGTTTTTGCTTTGATACGGATACAGACTGCGGCGGCATTGCGGTAGCAAGAGAAAGAACGGTAAGGCGATCGATAAATCTTCCCCTTAGTAGATTCATCTAAGCCCTAACCCTGATTTAAGGTCAGGCTGCCCTAAACCCATCGCCTTGTTCAAGTTCAACTTGAAGTTTCGAGCGCACTTCGCCACTTACACTCCCCTGGCTGCGACACCACCGCCATGTCGGGATCAGTAAGCACTGAACTCACCTACGAAGGATCGTTGTGAGTGCCAATCTGGCCAAACCGGTGTTTCCCTTCTTGATGGTCACCGTAGTCATTATCCCTCGCCGGATGACACGCCTGGCAGTCCAGACGAGCGTGCACCCGCTCAGGCTGCGGAGCAACCACCTGATATTTCTAGTCAACATGCTCCCGACGCCGTGTCAGACCCACAGCCTGATAACAGGCTCTCGGTCGTTTCTGCAGTCTCTCTGGAACCGCGACGGCGTAGCCGCCATCATCACAGCCGCCACAGCCATCTCCACCGTGAACTCGCGCACATGCTCTCAGTTTCATCGCGTGACACAAAGGAGCTAAGAAGCGGCCTTAGCACTGCCTTCGACAAATTAGATCAGTCGCGCGAGCGAGCATCGCATGCCGAGAAACTTGCCGTTGAAATGCTTCTCCGCGTAAAGCAGGCAGAGGAGGAGAGGGCAAATGCGATGCGTCAAGCCTCTACTGTTCGCGAGGAATTAGGGAAATTCAAAGCGTTACTGGATAATGCGCATGGCGAAATTCGACGTGCGCAGCAAATGCTTGAAGACCAGGAGCAGTTACGATACGAAGCAGAATCATCCGCAGCTCGCGCTCGTGACAATGCTCGGCAGATCAAGCAAAAACGACTTATTGAACTTGCGAGGGAGCAGGGGCGTAAGATGGGGTTCAATGAAGGTATCCAGGCTGGTCAACGCATCGGATATCATGAAGGTCAGAGTCCCTTGGAGGACGGAAGCTTCTATCCAGACGACGGGCCTAGATTCCGCGAAATCTTCAATGAGAGCAGATACCGACTCGAAGAATTTGATCAATCTCCACCCTTCCGAGACGTTCTTCTCAATCCATCATCTCCGCATGATGCAGAGGTTCCTTTGCCTACGCCGTTGCCTACACGCCAAGTATATCCTCGTTTGCACGCACCATTTGCTGAATCCATTGGACAATCTAATGGTGCTACAAATCTGCCCCAAGAGTACACTTCCATGCCCTCTCCAAGGGGAGTCCCGCGCACAATGTCTACCGATTCGTCGAGTACGACCACCCTCCCTGCTGCCCCTGCCACAGTCCATGTATCATCTCGCGCGCCGCCACCTATGCCTACCATCCCAGAAGTTGCAAGCACAGAAGTGGGCTCTGTATCCCGGAGGTCTAGGTCTCTCAGGGATTCCTCAAGTACTCGGAACCATACACCCCAAATGTCAAGTCATAATGGCGTTCTCCCTTCGGCTGTCCCACTTTCACAGGGCCGCGCCGCTTTCGAGCCACCACCGGGAATCATGGAAGATCCCCCTTCTGGACCTAACAACGGTTACCACCCAGAGCCAGGTGGCCCTGTCTACGAATCTCCGTCACCGCGTAGGGCTTTTGATGATCATTCGGTTCTAAGCAATGGAATAGTTCCTGATGTATCCCGGTCTCCGGTCCGAGAGCACTTCTCAAGCACTATACATAGTCCCGCGCGAGAACACTTCGAGATTATCCCTAGGGATATCCGGAGTCCCGCGCAAGAACATTTCACAGTTATCCACTCCCCTAGGGCTTTTCCGAATCCCGCGCAAGAGAATTTCACAACTACCTACTCCCAGAGGGATATTCCGAGTCCCGCGCAAGAACATTTCACAACCGCCTACTCACCTAGGGCCGCCGGGTCTCATATTGATGGTGTCCAGCTTGTGGATGGCCGGCAAAATCCAGAGATCTCGGAATGGCCTAGCAGCGGATCCGTGCGTTGTTTTTTCCCTAATCCCCCCGTTAGTATGCCACCGACTCACAGAGCATTTAGCGGGGACCGCTGCCGGGACGCGATGGTCCGCCAAGGCGACGTCCTATTCCCCAGATGCCAGCTCCTCTTTCACCCCAGTCCAGCGTGCGCGCCCCGTATGATCAGGGATCTCATAGCAGCGCACTGCACAGGCGGCCATCTGAATCAGATAACCAGGTGCCGCGCGACGCGAGAATGGACGCTGCCGCAGATGCTGCCTCTAACCGGCACGTCCCCACTTCACAATTCATACCAAATCCTTTTGCGTCACAGCCCAACGCGTACGCTCCTTCTGACCAAGGAACTCATAGCGGCGCACTGCACAGGCGGCCATCTGAATCAGACAACCAGATGCCGCGCGACGCGAGAATGAACGCTGCTGCAAATTCGGCCCCTAACCAGCACATTCCCGCTTCACAGTTCATACCAAATTCTGTACAACACCCCGTACGCATGGATAGTACGCATCGTACTGATCCCAGTTCTTCAATATACCGGAGAGACACGATGCCAGAACAACGCTCCGTACGCATGGACAGTACGCATCGTACTAATCCCAGTTCTTCGATCTACCGGAGAGACACGATGCCAGAACAACGCACGCACGCAATGTCGCCGCGAAGTTCCGGCGGGCAACGTCTTCATCCCAGTGCTCCCCATGACCCACGCGTTACAACAGCTCCTCATTTTTATACTGGTGAAACCCCAGCTGGCCAGCCGATGGAATCCCAGAATCATCATCCCAGTGTACGCGTACAGATCCCGCCAAGTAGATATGATACTCCGAACTCTGCATCCCCTCGTGCAGCAACCCCGCTGGCGACACAAAGCTACGTTCCACCATCAGACATGCACTCTCCATATGCCACTTCTCCCAATCCCAACGTAAGCATGTCAGACATAGCGAATCAGTCGCCACGCCGCTATCCCCCGACTCTCTACAATGAGCCCAATCTGCAACGGCCGCCTACAGCAACGAATGATTACGAGCATGATGGTAGGGAATCTCCACCCGTATTACCTGTCCCATCTCGCGAAAGCCGGACTATGTCACCCAGAATAGTCATCCCTCCAGTAGAATTGTTCAGCAGAAATTCTTACGCTGCGGGGCAGAGAACCACGATTACTTCCCCTCACCGTGACACGCCAACTGAAGCCCTCCCCGTCCGGCCTCCTTCTGTATCACCTCGCCCTAGCCCCGCGGGCTTTGCCCAGCATATATCCCCACCTCCAGGTCCTACTAGATCTCCCACGCCTCGTCGTCCTGTTTCCCCGAACCCGTTGCCCAGAGGCACATCACCTGCCCCTCTCCCACGGGCTGCATCGCCTACCCCACTGCCGGTACGCTCGCCGTCGGTGCGGTCTACACGCATGTACCGGAGCGCGTCAGACGTGTCACTTCCAGGTGCTCATGGGTCACCATATGTGCATTATAACCCAGAACTGGAAGCTGATATTGCCATGTTGGCGAGCTCGAGTGCCGACAAATTAACGGCAGCTAAGCGGTGATTTGCTTGTGACGTTTGTATTGTTAAGTTAGTTAAAATACGGTATATTGAATGGATAGATGGTATTTAAGTGATGATTACACAATCAGCGTCTGACCGACTTGACTTCGACAGAGCGCTCACCATGCCCATCACCTACACTCGCTCATCCCCTGGACGCCCATCCCATCTTCATGTGGCCGACGTAGACAACTCTATTGTTCTCTCCGACCTCGTTCGTTCAGGTGAAGTCTCCCGACTCCGCCGTCGCGGTGCCATAGCTATCCGTGACATACCTGCTCCGCAATCGCCAGTGCAACTTCCCCTCGCCACTCCTCCGCCTCCAACCACCTCTGGAACCCTCGGCCACTCTTTCACAGTACAGCCCCATCCAGACCCTGATCTATCGGAGACAGACGACGATGATGCCGAGCAGCGACAACGTGGGGTAGGAAGGTGGTTCTTTCGTTCTCGTCTAAGCTCAAGAGAGCTATCCACAAGTGATTCCAATGACCCCGATCCGCTCTTGTTTTCACCGGAGTCCGAGATTCGTCCAGAAGACGAGGACGAGGGTTCTTCATACGTGCTATTCTGCGGCGGAAGATTGCGCGAAGGTGACTGGTACGCCAGCCCTCCTAATTTACCTCAACCAACCACCCCTCCTGCGAGGCATCGCGCATCTGCGTTCCGACCTCCACCCCCTGCGCGCCGACCCCCTCACACACGCGCAAGACGCACAAACGGCTGCGGCGTATTGATCCACCTCAACGCACAGCCACGTCGGAGACAGGGGACGTGGGTTGCTTGTGGTGCCGCGGCAGAAACGGTCGTGAGGATGGACCCTCGCTATTTCGAATGCTGCGCCTCAGTGAAGGTGATAAAAAGTGCGTGTGGATGTGTGCGTGAGGGTGTAGGTTGTCGTGTCTGGTAAGTCGTTGTGTTCATTGCGCATTGGTGTACTAAGTTTCTTCCCCTTCGTAGCGGTAACCCACTTGGAATGATCTATGTCCCTTGTCAGGCCGCTGCGGATGGTCTCAATGTTCCCCGAGCATCATCGTCATCATCATCGGCTTCGACTTCGACTGGTCGAACTCAACCCATGCAAAGCGGGTCCCATATGCACCCACCTGGTCTTAATCATTGGCTGCCCAGTATGGATTCATGTCAGAGACGCCGAAATGCGTCGACAGCAGAGATATACAACTTCTTTTCAGAACGCGTACGATCCGCTCCCGAATTCGCATTCCCTCCTCCGCCATCTCCATCTCCATCGTCCGACGCCTTACCCTCAAGACCGACACCACCTTCATTACCGTGGGCATTTGCTATACCCCCACAACGCCTTTCCGGATCGTCAATACCAGAATCCTTCGCTTACCGCCAGTGGACAGATAGGTTTTCGATGCCGTCCGTCGACAACATACAAGCTTCGGATTCTCTCTTCGATGGCCTGCCCGGAGAGGTTCTACGTAATGGTATCGACAGTCCGCTTGAAGAGGAGACTGAAGGTGACAATGCGGAAAAGCCTGATGATTCTGGTCCCGGTGGTAGCGATCAGATCCTATGGGCCGAACGGTGAGGGTTGTCTCGGCTCTTAACCGATACTGTCCTTTAGACCGTCGATTTTGTTATTGTTTTGCATGGACGCGACGCTTTCCTGTATGCTATTCATCATTTTAACGGGTCTGCAGAACCGTGGACATCACGCATGAAGAACCATGTTCGATTGGGGTTTGTACCCAAAACCTGGTCCGTGCTGTCCAGCACATGCAGTGGGAATTCTTATTATCGCACTTGGGGATACCTCACACCTCAGGGCACAGGGGCGAGGAACCAACATCGCCGCACCGTACACTCATGCTGATTATCGACATGTGCTGGCGGCGCTTCATGTCAGGCACGATAACGCCACTCTTGATTACTGACTGTGTATGGACCATCACATCACTGGCACTCACTTAGACCCGCTATTGTTTTTTGGACATTATCATTCATCCTTAAATGAGGAGAGCTGTTGGGTAAAACCCCAGCAAGAACCCAGGGACGGGGACAACGACATGGAAGGCATCGAAGACTTGCGGCTCGTCTATAATAAATTAATTTGCAAAAACCGGCTGACGAGCGGTAATCAGCGAAACGACAATATTCCACGATAGTAGACATGTGCAGGCCGAATACGACATCTAGAGGCTGTGTGCAGGAACTTTGTCTCAGTTTTACTAACTAAATGGGGTCCAAGTAGCAACCATGATGCATGGAAAACCTTACAAAAGCCACTGCAATAACTGGGAGTTGATCCGAACATGTTTCCTTGGTAGCCTGACGTGCCCCTTGCGTACAACTATCCTCTTAATGAGGCAGTTGATTAAACCCTACAGTCCAGCCAGAATAGGATTCAATTAAGACACGAAGCGCCGAAACATTTGACAGAAATTGATAGTTGACAAGTAGGATGACGATAAAGGACGTGAAACCCAAGTAAAAGTATCCACCTGGTTGGGTTTGCGCACGATGCACAACCGGGGTCATCTCCGTTATCGAGGTCGTACATACAAAGCAGGTTTACAGGAATCTAGAAGACCGCTTGAAGCTATTTTTGGGGTCCCCCCCCCAGCTCCGTGTGTCAACAATGCCGTCCGGCAGTGATCTCGGGGGATCCGAAAGGGCGACGGCCTTACCGCCGGGTAGAACTTACAGAAAGTAATCCGCCGGTGGTCGCTTCAGTGGGACAGAGCGAACGTCCTGCCCGCCGTCAGCACCCGGGGTTATTATGGCAGTTGAAAAGTATGAGGCTTACCGATGGGGCGTGCTGAAAAACTTTGTATTCCTGGGCTAGATATTCGTCGAGCTCGAGGATGGACGCGACATTGCCGCAACTGATTACCCGATACCGGGGAAATGCGAGACGCGACAAAGGAGATAGAAACACGATACGGGTCAGTTGCCAATCTAACCCGATCAAAAACCGCAACAACGTCGCCCCAGAGAGGGAGTGGGGCTAGCCGCCGAACACTAACCGATAACAGTAGTTGGGGGCGCTCCAAACCGTCACGATCGTTTGGTCAAACATCAGTTTGTAGCCCTCCATCGCGAGTTGGTGCGCTCTGGCGATGAGGTCAATGGCATTGTTGTGCGCGAATGTCTTGGTGATGTCTGCCCCGAAGAGGAATCCCGCCCCGCGTGGAGAGAGGCCCCAGCCAGTGATATCTACGATTTGAAGGGTGGGGTCAGCTGTTGGCGTGGCGTACAGGCGCCCCGCTTGTTCGCGGCGCGTACACGGAGATAGCCCAAAAAAAGGGGATCTGCTTACCGTCGGGATCGGACCACAGTAAGTCGCACATTGGGCCATCGTGAGGAACCTCTTGCTTTCTGTCGATAGAACGGATCTACGTCCATGTCCACAAATTCGGCGTGACAGACGTGAGAGTCGTTCGGATGAAAATACCTGATCTATGGCCTGCAACACTGGGCTCAAGCCACCATGGACGCAAAAGACGCGGCCGTCGACGATGGCGCCCAGAGCGAGATAATCAAAGACTTCGCAACACCAGCGCCACACGTTGCTGCTGCCGTACTTGCGTTGACACTCGTCGTAAAATCCGTACACTTGGGTGATCTGTCGCGACTCGTGGTTTCCACGGATGAGCGTGATGCGATCTGGATATCGCACTTTGAGCGCCAGGAGGAGGAGGAAGGTTTCGACGCTGTAGAAGCCACGATCCACGAAGTCTCCTGGATTTTGATAGGCACAACAAGATGATGTGTGTGGGGGTGTTGAGAAAAGTGAGGAAAGATCGAATGTGGCGCGACAACGTTACCAATGAAGATGTAATTCGTCTCTGGGCAAGTGCCCCCAATCTTGAAGAGTTCCATCAGGTCGAAGAACTGGCCGTGGATGTCGCCGCAGATCTGTTTCAGGTTAGTTAGATGGGGGAGAGAAGCTCATGGGTGCAAATTACCTACGGTTACTGGGGCGTCCACAACCTGGACATTACTTTCCTCGACAAGGATTTCTCTGGCTTTGATACACAGTCGCTTGACCTGTTCCTCTGATATGGGGGTGCATTGGATGAGCTGTTCTATTTGACTTTGGAGAGTGAGAATACGAGGGACGTAAGTCTTGATACTGACGCACCTGTCGAGGTCACTAGGCATGTCGATTGTGTTTTCATTCCCGCGCTTGCAACTTATTACGTCGCCACCCAGTCTCAGCAATTCCTTTCTATTCTCAGGCTCATACCATCCCCGTAACTACTCGCTACTGGTACCATATAGTGTGGAATGAGAAGGATCTAATATGTATCACCGACATGTCATCGCGGGTGCAGGTGGCGGGTTAATCTCGGCAAGATAATATATATATCATTGCGCTACGCCGCACGTGGAACGGCCAAGTGCCATCCGGAAACCCGGAGCGCTCTAGCACATTGAGTACCAAACACTCAAAGGTGCATGGGGCAGGAGAACCTTTTCGTCGTGCTCTCCCATCACAAAAAATAGCCAACCCCTCCATGGGTATATATATCCTCTGGAGGGATGCAATTTGACGGATGATAATGTTCCGCAGCGGTGGCTTGGACTTGCGTCTGCTGAGGTGGTCCCCGCGGTGGGTATATCATACTATTCGCGACGGCCATGTGACGCTTTTGATAGAGAGAAGGAGAATGCTCCGAGTTATGTGAGGATAGCGATAGCGATGACACTGGGGAAGGTGAGTCGGAGGATGTGACCGGTGATTTGTGGGGTTGGTTTGATGGTGTACCAGAATATGGGGCCGGTCCATGTGTACCGCTTGGGCCACCTCGAGGCTGTGGCTGGACAACGGACACATCGACACGCATGGGTGCGTTGTTCGACTGCGTCGGATGACCATGATTTGATGGTGGTTGAGTCGAGGGACCATACGTGCCGTACACGGCGTATGTCGCTGTGTTCGACATACCATTTATGGCGTGAGACCCGGTCATCACTAAAGGGCCGGAAGAAGGCACGTAGATATGATTTTGGGGCGGGAAAAGCGCATGTTCGTTGCCCGATGGATTGTCACACGAACCACGGCGTAAGCCACGTATAGCCAGAGAAGGACAGGTGGGAGACAATAATTCCTCAGGAGCTGAAGGGCGGCTTGCATCAAACGCACGGCGAGGAGACCCACGTGGATCAAAATAGTGCGAAGCCGGGACGGGGTCCTGGTAGTCCTGTTTGATGTATTCCTGCACCGACGGGTACGATAAAGCAGAGAAGGGTGGCGACGTTTCCGACGTGTCATATACCCGTGGTACGACGGCAGGTTCGAGTGCAGGCGGAGTGGAAGGGGGGGAATCCAAGGACACCTCGGGTGCCGGGTGATGAGCCTTCACGTGCTTTTTAGTGGCAGACAAGATCTGACTGCGTGCCGACGCAGAGTTGCGACGCGATCCAGGCGTCAGGTGGATTCGGTAGCTAACATGGTATCGACGGTCAGTGAAATCTGCCTATGTAGAGGATGAGGAAGAGAACATACTGCTGTTGGAGGTTATCCTGACGAGAGCAGCGGGTATCACACCCCGGAAATGGACACCTATGATTCCGCTCCCCCGTGTGGATGCGGGCGTGTCTCGACAAATGCCCGCTGGTGGTAAAAGCCTTGGAACATATGTGACACAGGTGCTTTTTCTTGTTTGCCGTCGAAGGAGTGACCTGACTAGACTGAGGATGGTGGCTGATATTTGAAGAGTCTTGGGAGAACTGGCGCTTTGGTTGGGAGACAAGATAGTGGGAAGGAGAAGACGCTGAGGAGAGCTGAGCGGAGATTGAAGGAGGGTGCGGGTGGTATAGGGCAGTCATCATATGAAGCTGGAACAGGAAGGTGAGTAGGCAAGGGGGGGAGAGGACTCCGAGGTTGTCGGGAATGTTTAAGAGAGAGAGAGGAGGAGAGAGAAAGGGCAGTTGTGGTGGGGTAGTACGGTCTCGGAAGAGTGGTCGGGTCAGGTCAAGGTCGGGTCAGGTCAGGCCAAGTTCAAGTAAGTAGGAAACACAACCTGGCTCGTTCAGTTCGGCGCAGGCGGACTCTTGAGCTGAGTTTCTGCTCTGCGCCGAACTTCCGGTGCCGAAGGGATCGATGATCTACGTTTGGCATAAATTATATTTAAATATACTGCTTCTGTCGATGATTTTCCCACTTCTTTAAGCAATCGAAACATATGTTTTCCGATCAGTTTTACATCGATTATTTACTCTTAGGATCGTATGGCCGCCTCAAGGTCGGTCTTACATAGGTCGCTTTGTGAAATCACCGAGAGCACGAGAGCAACGACACTCGACACCACAATACACGCGGTACGCACGGACCGGTGTGGACGCAACGATCACGTGACCAAGGTTTGTTAGCAGCCCGAGTTGGTTTGCTCTTTCTCACGTTGGCTCTGCAAAACCTGATAACATGCCACCTACGCCCTCTAGGTCCACCGCTTCATCTCCAGAGCCTATTTTCTCTCACGCAACTCGCAGGGATGCGGCGAGTCATCGGCACTCCCACCGTCATTCTTCTGATCGCCTGTCAAAGACGAGAATCGCGAGCATGTTACTCTATGACGAACGAGAATCGAATGACCTTCGCCGCATGCTCCTTTCCGTGACCGAACAGCTCAAACAGGAGTCTCAGAGAGCAGATAACAACGAGCACCGTGCTCGAGAAGCTGTTCAACGCTACAGGGCCATAAACGAAGCCCGTGCCGCCGCACAGCAAGATGCCGATCGTGCCAATGAAGAACTCAGACTGTACAAACTACAGCTCGAGTATGCCCAGAAAGAGATTTTTAAAGCACAGGAGATTTTGGATTCTTTAGAGGCCCAACGCCACGATGCGGAAGCTAGTGCCGCGAACGCCAGGAACGTCGCAAGAAAGCTTAGAGAAGACAGTCTCGTGGATCTTGCAAGGGAAGAAGGGCGTCGACTCGGCTTACAAGAGGGCCTTGCTCGAGGTCGTAGGCTTGTTGTCGAACAGACGCGTTCAACCCCCGATCGACGTGACTCCAGGCCTGTCCTGATCAATCCTTCTCAAGCGGATGAGCGAGAAGACGACGTCAGATCCTTCCCTCGCACCCTCTTACCTCCCGTCGTGGGGCAGTCTTTAGGCCCTATTGGAGAAACCATGCTCAATTTCCCCCCCTCGCCTCCCGCAGTTAGTGCTCCCAATCAAGAGGTCGTGTCCCAGCCCGAACCGGCACCAGGTGATATCCAGCCAGTATCAGTCCGGAATACCCCCTCGCCTTCCCACCATCCCGAGGCCATTATTCCTCAAGATGGCTTTATCCCACGCGCGGAGAATGACTCTACTATCCGCCTACCTCCCCCGCACGAAATGGTACCACCTGTTTCTCCCACGTCGCCGACTTTCGTCAGGCAAGAATTGGAATCTTCCCCACTTATGGTACGAAACCCTGGCACGCGACATGAATTTGTTCCTTTAGAGCCAGAGTCCCCCAGTTCAACCACCATCTCCCAGTTTGAACTGGTGAGCGAACCCAATGGTTCCGTTTCACGGCCGTCCCGCAGGAAGAGAAGAAGTCTCAGCGTAATTCCAGAAGCTGTCAGTGGCGAGAACACGCCCGCGGGTAATTCGAGGAGTATGTCTAGGGACAGTGGATCTCCAGCTTCTTCAGCGAGTGTTTCATATGGACCAGTGAGCCTAACATCATGCGCTCCTCTAATGCCCCACTCATAATCTTCGTAGCCCCAGGCATCTGCGCCTGCCTCAACATCCCCAACCTTTGTTCGAGCATCCGTCGTGGATGGGTCCCATGACCCACATCATTATGTATACCAAAGGCCCAGTTTTGCATCATCCACCTCTTCGAGCTCCGTTCATGTTATCGAGAGAGCTGGAGGTTCGACGAGGAGTTTAGGCCGTACGAGCAGCCTATCTTCTGTGCCAGACATTTACATCATGGGCCCGGTAATTATTTCCTAGTTTTACATTAGCGACTTCTTTGGACGATACTAATGTACGCCTCAGTCTCGTTCTCAATCACAAACGCCACAAGCCACACCGTATGTTTCACATAGGAACTTCCTGAGTGCCGAGGATGCCCACAACCTGCCCGCGTCGCCAACCACGTCGACTTCAGTTATAGATCCATCGTCATCCCCCGTAATTCCACAGGGAGGTTCCGTGGGCCCAGCAGGCAGTCCCAGCCAACCCGTCTTTACGCTGCCATCGAGTGGACAGCTCCCTCCCGGATTTATTCCTATAGCCGTGGCTTCTCCGTCACAGCAACCGCAAGCGTTGCCCGCATCGCCGTATTCTATGCCATCCGCTCTGGCAAATGGGGCCGTCGCGAGCCCAAGGCTGTCTGGACACCCAGATCCCCGCGCTCTGTACAGCGTGCCCGTTCCCGATGGAAGCTCCTCCTCAGGCCGGTTGTCCTTGAACAATCCAGTGCACATCCCGCCCCCATCCACCACGGCAGAGTCTTCCGTTCTGGTGCCGCCCCCAAGCCTTTTCTCACAGCCAGAGCCAAGCTCATCCGACACAGAAGAGGACGATGCCGTGAGGTCGAGTCTCGCGAGCTCAAACGACACGCTTTCGACGCCTCCTCCCGCCTCGTCACGTAAGAAATCTAATACCAAGAAGTCCCGACGCCCAGCGTACGACGCGGCACCGATGGCGCCAGGACGTGAATATCCATCATCGCCACTTGCGCGCGCGAGCACGCTCCCAGGGCCGTCGGCGACGTCGGCGAGCCAAACGCCTCGTGGGCCTGCTGCGCGGCTGAGGAAGGCACGCCGTTGACCCGAAATCGAGTCGTTGCCAATATACGTATCATCGTCGATGCCTGTCTGATCGTGTGAAGGGCACACCCCTCCATCCCGGCCATCACTGTCTCGTCCTCAGGTACCCCCGTTGGAGGTAAAGTTAGTTACTGTATAAGGACAAGTATATGAAACTGCGAGGGTTCATCAAAACCCCCCTGAACGGATGAATGATTTTATGGGTAGATAGTTATTGTTGCCAACAGAATCTGATGTAACTACTGTATGTCTAATAGCATATTGGTCTTGCTTGGTTGTTATTTTGAAACCAACCCGACTTCCAACCGCACGCCCGGTCCCACCTTCCATGTGTCAGGTGACGTGAGAAAGGACGCAGGAGGAGCAAGAAACTAATGATGAATGATTAATGATGCCTGATGTCCACTCACGCCGAACGCTTGCGGCTCAACTTTATTCTCATGATTGATACGTATTCATCGAACTCGTCCGGATTAACGATGCCATCACACATCGGCGTTGAGGGCAAAGCATATGTGGCCCCGAGTGATGGCATCAACACATCCCTGCACAAACGCTAGATAACAAAGTGTACTGTATGTACCTGTATGTATGTACCCAAAGAGGACCACGATATGGCTAGGTAAAATCGTGAACTAAAAGTGCTCGACAATGAATGTCCACTTGCCCTCGTCGAAATCGAAGTTCTCAAACGCGGTGTCCTTCATGCTCTTCAAACGTTTTAGATGCTTCACAGCCGACGGGTGCTTGTGGTCTTTGATCGGTTGCCGGGTCGCTTTGTCAAGCGGCCAGCAGCGCAGCAGCGTGATCCGTGCGCGGACGTTGAGCCCGTTACCGGCAGGAGGTTTGTCAACGCCGTCGCTGTCGGGGTATACGCTGCACTCCATTTCATCGAAACGTACCTGCTCGCCAAGCAGATCGCTCAGCTTTGTGAGCGTCGTGAGGTCGACAGGCTCCAAAAATCGGATTTCCCCAAAGCCTATGCGCTTTACGACTAGGCCCGCCACCTTGGCCAGCTCCTCATAACCGAGCTTGGAAAGCGAAGAAATGCTTGGCTCTACGCAGTAATCGCCTTCTTGAGGGGTGGTAAGACACTCATCTAGTGTCTGAGAATCTGGCGGTACACGTTCGTTTGAGGGAAGCATCCGAGAAGGCGATGAGGTAGGTAAGGCTGCGGCTTCCTTTTCGCGAGCGGCGATGGCAAGAGAGGCATTAAAGGTGGGCTTTTTAGGACCTGGTGAGGCACCCGACCGTCTGAGGAGATCGGACGCGTCGACCTTCTTGTCAAGGACGAGCTTCTTGAAGCTCGCTCTTGAATCAGCCTTGAGCGAATTTGTTCCGAAAGCATCAGAACCATTAGAAACTTTTCCAGGGCTCCCAGTTAATGTCAAGCTGAGTGCGTTGGGCTTTCCCGTCGTCAACGACAGTGTTAAACCATTGTTTGATGACGGACTCGAAGTTGTGGACGTATAACCACGCAGCCGAGTCTGAACGGGTTGATAAGCAATCGACCGTGACGTGGGAGCCCGGACCGAGTCTAACAAATTGACTTTCTTCTTGGTCGACGTCTCCAATGTCGGTGCGCTCGGCGTGGGGAGGAGGGAGAAAATTGGGAGATTGGTCGTAATAGGTTGCGCAATAGATGCCTGTAGCCCTTGCGGGCCTGTCGCGGAACCCCCAAGAGAAGAAGTGCCCAGGGTGCTACTAAACATGGAGCCTCCGAGGGGTTGTGTACCGGATGGCATTGCACCAGCAGCGGGTGCGGATGGGCGGCCGAAGAGACTGATTCCGCCTCCAAAAGCATTGTTCGCCGGCTGAGAAGCCGACTGTCCAAACGTGTTTCCGAATAAGCTGGTTTGTGCAGGGGCAGAGGTCGTGTTCGTTTGGCCAGTAGAAGGGTTACCAAAAATTCCGCCTCCCCCAGCTGTCGGAGTGGCTGTCTTGTTTCCGAACAGGCCGAAGGTGGACGGTTGGCCAGCTTGCTGCTGAGTACCTTGCTGCTGGGTGTTCCCAAACAGGCCACTTCCTCCGGCATTGCCAAATAGTCCGGTAGTTGGTTGTTGGGTCTGAGTGCTGCCATATACTGATATTAGGGTTAGTAATATTCAGACAATACGTTCTGAATGATAACGTACATCCACCCTGTTGTGGCTGCCCTGTCTGAGAGGTATTCGCCTGTCCAAAGGCGGGTTGGTTTCCAAAGAGGCCAGCACCACCTTGCTGGCCTTGGGTTTGTGTATTCTGCTGTTGCTGGGACCCAAACAAAGAAAAGCCGGCGCCAGCCGCAGGCTGTTGTTGGGTGGTCTGCCCGAATACAGATGGCTTCTGGCCAGCGTTGTTCGCGGCTGCTGCGTGTTAGTTCGTGTCATCGTGCGCTCAATGGCAGACAGACTCTACGCACCAAATGCACCCCCACCAAATGCACCACCAGCTGGTTGATTTTGTCCGAAGAGGCTAGTAGGGGCGGACGGTTGTTGGGCGGCATTGGCCTGGCCGAAAAGACCAGTAGAACCGGGGTTAGTACCACTTCCAAAGCCCCCGGTATTGCCTGTGGCATGGTAAGTTAACGATAAGGGCACTAACTATAAGACGTGCCAAACCCGCCCAATGGTTTATTTTGAGATGCAAATGCATTATTGCCCCCAAATAAGCCGGTATTCTGAGGCTGTTGAGGTTGGTTAAAGGTGCCAAAGCCACCAGTGGCAGGCTGCTGGGCCGGCTGGGCCGGCTGGTTGAAGGTGCCAAAGCCTCCAGTTGCTTGCGTTGGAGTTTGACCCAGCCCGCCAAAGGCACCCCCTGTAGCTGCACTATTCGCACCTGTACTACCAAATGAACCGAAGATGGAGTTGGCGGGCTGCGGTTGACCAGATTGTCCGAACAGATTGGTAGTCGAGGTAGGTTGTGTTGTACCGGCGAATGCAGATTGACCAAAAGCAGTGGAGCTAGCAGTCTTTCGATTCTGCTGATAGTCCTGTATGCGCAATTCCTGAAAAGAAGAATCAATGTTCCCGTTCCCAGGTCGAGCATTACTACCCATGGAGGAAAGAGAAAGAAGCGACGAACAACGATAAGACTATACCCACCTCAAACGAATTACCACGATACTGCGGCATGCAGGTGATACTCTGATATTGTAGAGTCGAGTTCGCGCTCGCGGGATCTTTCTCGCTGAAGACACTGTAAGCGGGATTCGATGTCCCAGTTGTAACAGGAACAGGAGGAATGCCATCGTAGGACCCTGTGTTCGGATTTGCTACGAAGAAAAGGTAGGTAATTATTCAGATTAGGAAAATCACCAGATGACATACGAGTCGTTGATCCGAAAGCGCTTGTTGCTGGTTTGTTTGCAAATGTACTTCCCCCAAACGCGCTCCCAGTCGCATTCGGTTGTCCAAACAAGCCTGTATTTGACGTGACCGGCTGGGGCGGATTTGTCGCACCAAATGCCCCACCACCCGAGTTGAATGCTGAAGATCCTCCTCCAAACGCGCCGAACCCTGCGGTGGGCTTAGCGTTACTAAACATTGACGGATTATTGTTATTGCCCCCAAACGCCCCTGATGGAGAACCAGTAAGAGCGCCAGGGCGCAATGTTGAAGGAGACAAACCAAACGTCGAGCTTCCTGTCGCAGGCGTAGGATTAGGATTGGATGCAAGGTTTCCAAACATCGAGTTCGCTTGCTGAGGCTGTTGTTGTGGATTTTGGCCAAACCCTCCACCCGATCCAAAAGCTGAGTGGAAATAATCAGACTACGCTCGATGAAAGCAAAACGTGTGAAGAGTTGAATAACACATACCTCCTCCCCCTGCTCCAGGGCCAAACGCGCTTGGCTGACCAAACACGGATCCGGTTTGAGGTTGCTGAGGTTGCTGAGGTTGCGGAGGTTGCGGAGGTTGCGGAGGTTGCTGTTGATTTTGTTGAGGATTAGCCCAGGAGGACTGTATGCCAGTATTCCCGAACATCGAAGGATGGGTGATGAGGTTGAAAAGATGCTTGCTCGATGCTCTTGACCGTGACGACTCTCGCGTGGCCGGGTCATTTAATCGGAGCTTCAAACGCGCTCCTTGTTTGGAAACCACGCGGAAATTATGTAATCGAATTTTTCGTAGAGTGAGCCATACGCATGACCCTTGGCGGTCTCCATCCATTCAATATGCCTGACTGTTCTAAGCATACCTTCAACACCTTGGCTCGCGAGTCAGCTTTTAAAAACCCACCAAGTGGCGGTTCTACTTTTCCCATATTGAATGATTTCGTTGCGCCGCATATCGAGTCATTCAATGCGCTCTTCGATGACTCGGGGCTACCTTTCGGAGACGGTGATGGTCGCGGTCTCCTCAGCTTAGCAATGAAGGATATTGGTGAGCGTGTAGTTTTTGACTGGTCAGCGCAGTCTGCCTCCGGAGGTAGCCGCAAGGGGTGGGGAAACAAGTTGAGCTGTAAGAATCCGGATTCTCTACACAGCAGTTTTTCGCCACTGAGAATAAATTCAAGTTTGGATCGAGCAAATCTCTATTGCCCGACCTATGGTTCCCGACAGAGACCGGCGTGCTATAGAGCGCAAGGTCTTCCCTGCTGAGGTGGGCATTACGTATTGTTATTGACTTATGATTTGTCCTGAAGCAAAGCGTGTCACTTCTAGGCCAGAGAAAGACTGACATCCTACCGCGGTCGTATGACCGTGAAAATTTGCTGGAAAGTTGACGAATTGGACGCATCAGTACGATCCGTGACCAAGGACTGCGGTCTGATCCCAATCATGGTTCGGGTGGGTGTTCCCTCCAATATCCGGATCGCTCCTTGATGGCAGAGAACAGTCTGTTCGTTGTAACCTCCGTTCCCTGTCTTCGGCTGACCTGGTGAGGCACCATGAAGAGCCCGAAGAATTTGGAGGATACTTCATTATCAACGGAAATGAACGTCTCATTCGCTACCTCATCCTTCCTCGGAGGAATCACGTCACTGCTCTCCACCGCCCATCTTTTCAAACTCGTGGTCCTTCTTACACACCTTATGCCGTTCAAATTCGTTGCGTACGCCCAGACCAGACTAGTGTTACAAACACGCTCCACTATCTCGCGAACGGTAACGCAATGTTACGGTTTAGCTGGCGAAAACAAGAATACGTCGTACCTATCATGCTCCTTTTGAAAGCTTTAGTCGGAGCCTCAGACAGGGAGATCTTTGAAGGTGTCGTTATGCAAGACTACGAAAACACTTTCTTGACAGACCGTGCCGAACTGTTGTTACGCAGCTATAAGATATATAGTTTGCACAGCAGTGATCGGTGCTTGGATTATCTTGGTGACAAATTCCGTGTTGTATTAGGACTGCCTGAGGATTGGACAAACCTGGATGTTGGCACGTGGCTTGTCCGAAAACTAGTCCTTGTTCATCTTGAGGCCCCTCGAGATAAGTTCAGGGTGCTTCTGTGCGTCGTGGGCTCTTTCGGCATTCAAATGACCGCCACTCACAGTGTAAACAGGTTTATGCTTAGGAAGTTATACGCCATCGTGTCAAAGACCTGTAGTGTCGATAACCCCGATTCTCCTCAGCATCAAGAAGTCCTTCTACCAGGAAGTTTGTATGGCATGGTTATTAAAGAGAAACTCGAGGAAGCGCTCAATCAGGTCCGCAATCAAATAATGCAAGATGTCCGAAAGCAAGAGACATCAGTTGACTTTCTAGACGGTAAAGATGGTCTCGCTTATGGCACATTTATGCAGTGGAACTGAGGGCTTGTTTGAAGATCGGTGTTTTCATAAAGTTTTGGCACGCGTAAATTTTGATATTGGGGCGCGGTTGGCGAATTTTCTCGCAACCGGAAATTTGGTTTCGCCAACAGGTCTTGACCTACAGCAGGCCGCAGGTTTCACTATTGTTGCAGAAAAGTTGAATTGGCATCGGTATATCAGCCATTTCAGATGTATTCATCGAGGCGCCTTCTTCGCAGAACTCAAGACAACCACGGTGCGGAAGTTGCTTCCCGAGGCGTGGGGTTGAGTTAATATGCCTGATGAGCTTTTGGCATTTGACTGAAGCGTTTCCAGGTTTTCTGTGCCCCGTCCATACGCCTGACGGATCCCCATGTGGTCTGCTCAACCATCTATCTCGCACGTGTCGCATTGTCACCTCCCCTCTTGCGGTGTCTCGCATCCCCGCCTTACTTGTCGCCCAAGGGATGACCGATCCTATTGCACCTTCTGTAAAAGGGAGCCAAAATATTTGTGTGCAATTGGACGGGCGCATCATTGGATGGGCAATACCATCGGTTGCAAAGGGTCTTGCTACTAGTCTGCGAATATGGAAAACGGAAGGTATCCATGATATCCCTTTAGATCTGGAGATCGGCCTTGTCCCACCATCCGACGGAGGGCAGTACCCCGGTTTGTTCCTCTTCGCGTCACGCTCGCGCATGATGCGCCCTGTCAAATACGTCTTCAATGGAAAAGACGACCGGATTGGTTCCTTTGAACAAGTATACATGGATATTGCTGTGTCGCCCAATGAAATAGAACCGGCCGTCTCGACACACGTCGAACATTCACCTACAAGCTTTCTCTCAATTTTAGCGAACATGACACCTTTCTCGGATTTCAATCAGAGCCCTCGTAACATTTATCAATGTCAAGTGCGCCGTACATTATCTCGTGAAAGCTTGATACAATAAGTGTTTGACAGATGGGGAAACAAACTATGGGGACCCCTTCTACCTCGCTGAACCACCGTACAGATAACAAGCTTTATCGGTTACAGTCTGGGCAATCACCTTTGGTTCGACCCAAGCTGCATAACACCTATGCCATGGACTCTTTCCCGAACGGCGCCAATGCTGTTGTCGCTGTCATCTCGTATACGGGCTACGATATGGAGGATGCAATGATTTTGAACAAGTCTGCGCACGAACGGGGGTTCGGCTACGGAACCGTTTGCAAGTCTCAGGTCGTTGATTTGAAAGAGACTCGAGGGGCATCAATGTCTAATGCTGCGCCCGCACTACATTTTGGGTTTGGACGGGACATAAGACTAGAGCCGGGGGACAAGCAACACCCGAGTTGCCAGTTTCTCGACCTAGACGGCCTTCCCTTCATTGGAACCAAGGTGATATCCGGCGATCCCATTGCTGCCTACGTCGACGATACTACGGGACGGACATGTTTTGTGAAGTACAAAGGTGACGAAACAGCATATGTTGATCAAGTTCGTCTTCTTGGTGCGTGTTGTCGTCATTCTTCGTCCTTGTATTGGGACATTTTACGACATGAACACTAGGAACCGATGCAGGCGATTCGGAGCTGCAGAAAATACATATCATGTTCAGGATTCCTCGTTCTCCTGTGATTGGTGACAAATTCTCGTCCCGGCACGGACAGAAAGGAGTTTGCTCCCAAAAGTGGCCAGCGATCGACATGCCCTTTAGCGAAAGTGGGATGCAACCCGATATCATTATAAACCCACATGCTTTCCCTAGTCGCATGACCATTGGCATGTTGGTCGAGAGCATGGCTGGGAAAGCCGGCGCCATGCATGGCCTCGCTCAAGACGCCACACCTTTCACGTACTTAGAACTCACAGTCTACTGTATCTCGTATTCTGATCATTGCAACAGGTTCTCTGAATCAGACACCGCCATAGATTACTTCGGCAAGCAGCTTCGAGCTGCGGGGTACAACTACTATGGCAACGAACCAATGTATTCTGGGATAACAGGTCAAGAATTTGCTGCCGACATCTATTTTGGGGTAGTCTATTACCAGCGACTGCGGCACATGGTACTTGACAAGTTCCAAGTACGGACCACTGGGCCTGTTGACCCACTGACAAGACAGCCTGTTAAGGTGAGGGGTACAATAGCGAACGTTCGCCTTTGTTGTTCACTCTGATTGTACACTTTAGGGTCGGAAGCGTGCTGGCGGCATCCGTTTCGGAGAAATGGAACGCGATGCGCTCATCGCTCATGGCACATCTTTCTTACTGCAGGATCGCCTGATGAATTGCTCCGACTACTCGACGACCTGGGTATGTCGGACCTGCGGCAGCCTAATCTCGCTTGGTTACGACGACGGCACCCTCGACGTAGAAACCTCAAAATTGACCGGGCCGGGAGGCGAATACTGTCGAGTATGTCGGGAACGGACAGACGACGACCGTATGCGTTCCCGGAGTCAAAGCCCCAATCCTGGGGAGAATGGAGACATAACGATCGCAATCCCATCCGACCACGTTCTAAGAGACCAAACAAAAGGTGGTGACTTGGATATCGTTGCCGTGCCATTCGTTTTCCGGTATTTGTGTGCGGAATTGGCATCAATGGGCGTTGCTGTCTCATTAGAAGTACGATAGGGATCCACCGATCCTTGCTCTTTATGTATTTTGTCCTGTGCGCTGGCTGGCTTCCACCAAAAATCACATCCGCTTTAGTTATTTGGCTTGTGTCATAAGTCAAATGCACACGTTTTTGTGACGATTACCGTTGATTATGATCATGGCACCACACCCTTTGCTGGATTAGACATCAAAGCGCTCATTGAGGACCTTATTTAGTGTTCATATGAGAAAGGTGCTGCGGTGATTTCTATTGCACAGGAGGTAAGCGCCTCTCTTGAAGTGAATTACACGCGTCGAACAAATGTGCCAGGGCTCAGTAGGAATAACAATTTCACCGCTTCTCCCTACCGTGAGAAATGTACTTGTGAAAGTAACGACATGGCTTGAGATGCTCTAGTTACCCATCACGAATCCATTGGCAGTATCTTTTTGAGCCACTCCTTCAAGTCGGCGAGTTCCTGTGGGGCGGCTCCGTGCTGTAACCCGGCATATTCCTTGAACATGACACCCTTCAACGACGCAGCATCGGGCGCATCACTCTGAACCGTGGAAAGACCCAAGGTTGTCTTTAAAAATTCTACCGATGCACTGCCAATCTTGAACGTGACGAGGGGGTCAGCAGTGCCATGACCCCAAAAGATTGGTGTCGACGACGCGTGCGAAGTGCACATCTGGGGTTAGTTGTGTCAGCAGAGGGTATTCCCAAACACCTGGAGCCCACCGACCGCCTTCAATTTATTCCTCAAAGCCACCCAACCGCTCAGAGAGACAACGCCCGCTAGCTTGCGTTCACTGGTGAGGCCAGTGAGTATACTCATCGCTCCCCCTTGGCTGAAGCCACCGACTACAATCCGTCCAGGATCTATTCCGGAATCGGCTTCTGCGGAGATGAGCTGATTGACAGAGGATACCGTGCCCAGCATGCCAATTTCGTCTTCGTCGGCTTTGAAGTCGAAACTCTTGATGTCAAACCTGCAAGTGCGAACCCAATGGTACAAGTGCTGAGAGCATCTCTCAGCAATGACGTACCATGCTGGCATTGTCATACCAAAGTTTGCAGTGACATCCTTGGGCGGACTGGATTGGCAGAATGCGGGATCAGGGAGCGTTGATTGAAGGAAGATCGTTTGAGACCAATAGCTTACGCGTGAGGCAAGATCCACTTGACATGGGACAGGCCGGGGTCATGTCCAAAGCTTGACATGGGATCGTCCCACCCGTACCCTGTATCGCCCAAACCCTGATAGTCAACTGATGAGAAAATATCTATTGTACACAGCGAGATCGAACAAACGTGGAGAAAAATGACAGTTGCAGTGTGCTTGGCGGCAGGATTGATGACAAGCGATTTGAGAGCTACGGACATAGCTGGTTACTAGTAGTATCTGCTTTGAGTGGCTGTCATACCTGTAACTTGATCACGCAGCGGTCCGCAAATCCGCTCTTGCTTGATCTCCCATCTCAATCTCGCGATGGAAAGCAAATCAACCTCATTAGAAAACACTTCGGAGGTCGTAGTTCTCTCAAAAAAGGCACAAAAAAGGGCACAGAAAACTGCGAAAATGGAAGAGCGAAAGGTCGAACGGCGGGCGAAAGAGAAAGCGGGAAAGAAGGAGAAGAAGAGGAAAAGAGCGGAGAAAATTGCCGCCGGGGAGCAGCTGTCAGAGGACGAAGTGGCTCAAAAGCGTGCTAAAATGAATCAGCCAAAGAAACCATTTGCTGCAAGAGTGGCCTTGGATCTGGGGTTCGACGACAAAATGAGCGATAAGGTGCGAAGTGTCTATGTGTTCTACAGCATGTTCCGATGACACCTTGGTCACCCCAGGAAATAACCTCGTTATGTTCTCAACTAGCATATGTTTACAGCGTTAATCGACGCTCTCCAAACCCTTTCCGTTCACTCCTCTTCACGTCACTCAATGGCCGAACACTATCTCGACTCGAGAAACAAAACGACGCGGGATATAAACGCTGGACTGGAACAGAATGGTGGACCGAAAGTTATGAGAGACTCTGGAAACAAAGTTCTGAAGAACCTACTACAGGGGAAGGCAACAGTTCCCGAAAAACCCCAAGTGAAGAAAATCGTGCCAAAGACAGTGGAAATGACAGCAACCCAGAACAGCTTCTCGCGACCCCAGTGTCGCGGGATCGCGTGGTTTATCTTACCGCAGACTCGAGCGAAGTCCTAGACGACTTGAAAGAAGGGGTGACATATATCATCGGTGGGATATGCGATCATAACCGGTATAAGGTGCGCAAGCAATATCAACGAAGAAAGTATTTCATGGACGCTTCTGCAGAACCTTTGTCTAGACAAAGCCAGGGAATCAGGGATCCATGCTGCGCAGCTTCCTATTGGGCGATTTCTCTCACATTTACCAACAAGAAAGGTCCTCACCGTGAACCAGGTTTTCGAGATTCTCATCAAATGGGTGGAAACCAGAGATTGGGAGTTGTCATTATATTCGGTGATACCAAAGCGCAAATTTCAAGATAGTGCCCCACAAGAACCCAACGAAGAGAGCATCGTCGATACGGCTGGGGAAGGACCGGTACTATAGGTCTCTTTCCTTCCTCATTCGAGGACATCTTTAAGACTCGTTTTCCCCGAACCCCTCTCCAATGGCTTCGGCTGCTGCGGTGAAGGCTTCCATCCAATCTACACTTGCACAGTGAGTGGGATGAGAGCTTGTGGCAACAAATATAGCTGACCATGTAGATGACCTGGAACGTAGCTGGCACAGTGCCATCCTCGTTTCCGTGGAGTTCTAGATAACCGAGTGATTAGCGCCGCTCGGCTCGGTGGCTTAAGCCTACCTTTATATATCGCCGACGCGGCGCCCAGTGTGTCTCTATGCAATATATGACGACTTAAACCTACCGTGAGCTGTGAACGGGTGAATCAATTATGCACTGCGCACCGTCCAATGATGGCATTATTCTCGCCCATGTCCCTGAGATCGTCTAGAAGCTCCCACATACTTGGATACCCTATGTTGACTTCGTCAACATCAACGGTGAGAAGCGTGAACCCAGCCCGGCTCATCAGGTTTGACATGTCACGAGGGTCTGCATGACTGGTCAAACGTGAAGCTCAGCGGGGACGGATGTAACGCGCCTGCCATTGGCGATACATGCGGGGAAATTCCGCCTTCTCTTTCAGCTTCTGCGAGCTGAAGAGAAGTACGCAACTCGAAGAGTGTGTCACCTCCCAAGATGGCGCCGATGAATACACCGTCAGGTTTCAAAGCTTCCTTAATCTGTACAAGCACGCCTGTAAACGATCTCGTCAGCATAAACTCCTGCAGTCGATATCACGCAGTCGGTTACCTGGGAGATCGTTGACCCAATGAAGGCTTAGACATGATACAATGGCTTCCTGGGAGTTCCGCGGAATGGTAGTAAGTAGATTCTCTTCGTCTACGACGCGTCTTTCAACTTGAACTGGTCGCTCGCCGTCAGCGAGGTAGCCGAAACGTAGAGGTCGGAGAGACTCACCTTCAAACTCTGAGTTCGGATCTCTTTCAACGGCGAATTCTGGGGGATATTTGAAACAGAACTTTGAAGTAGGATGTCATCCCTTACTACTCAGGTCCAACATTGTCACTTTCTGCGTCCGATCGGACTCGAGCAGCTTGGAGAAATGACCTGAACCGGATCCTAAGTCAAGCACCGAAGAGAAATGTATTTTCACATCCTGGACAGTGTCTGAGCTAAATCATATGGGAGCTTCCAAGAATGATTACTGACTATAAATCTCTCTATCAGCCTGTTGGCTACCTCATCACGGACATAATCAACTGTTCTGCTGCGAGTTCCCCCATCGCGAGCTGCTGCACGATCTTTTTGCAAGCGCTTGGTCTCTCTGTCGAAAACCTTTAAAGGGCTCTTGACAGCGGTATTTATTTGAGAAGGCGAGAGATATGCAAGCGGTCGTAAGGGAGGCAGCCTCGAGTGGATGGCAAACATGCGAGCGGCGGGTTGAGTCACGGACCAGATGACTAATATGCGCGACTGGCACAGAGCAGAGGATCCCCATCTTCGCTATCATCCACCACCATATGGACGGCAGAAACAACCAGTTGAACCCCCATAATACACAAAACAACCAACTTGCAAATGCATCTCCAGCAGAAATGACTCATGTTCTCCAGAATGGCATTACTCCAGAGCAATATGCTGAGAACGCCCGCCAGCTCGACAGTTACAGTCGAATGAATGCCATGGCCTTGCAGGTCTATCTGCAGAGACAGACCCAACAAGCAGAGCAACGTAGGCAGGATGAGTGAGTCATCATTGGATCTATCCGACCACCGTTAACATTTATGAGAAGGCTACGTGTTATTCAGTTGGCCCAACAACTTGCCTCTGGGAGGTGCGCGCCACACTCTCTTTACGCGTCTAATGTTCATAGTTTCAAAATATATGCTAGTCAACAACGACTCCGGTTGCAACAACCGCCTCCTGCCCCGCTGGTTCCTCAAAATCGCCATTCCATACACCCACAACCCGCCGTTGTCTCCAATGTTGCGAACACAAGGACCGCGCCCACGGTGTGTCCTTTCGTTGTAACATCCTGTGACATACCAAAGATCTCATTTACGTAGCAAATTCACAACCATGGACAGTCATATCATCAAGCAAACATAAATAATGTTGCCTCTCAACACTGGTCTCCCCTGGGCCGCGCTCACGTCGCTAACGTGCAACAACAGCAACACCCTCAACCTGTCAACACCTCTGTGCGTTTTGTCAACCACAATGTCTATCCCTCGCGAGACGCAAATCGTGTATCACATCCAATTGGAGGGACTGGGGGGTTAGCTGCCGTGAGTCACCACAAAGTTTTAACGTTGTATGTGCCGGTGACGTCCTTCTCAGCCAAACCCCCACACCTCTCAAGTTGCGCAGCCCAAAGCAGCACCGACGTCTGTGCGGCAAACGCCTCAATATCCCCAGTACTCTGGTATCGCTGCAAGTGGTTCGCATGTCAATACGGGACTTGGCGGTCATGCATCAGTCGCGACTGGGATCCATGGAACGAATCAAAGAGTCAGTAATCGTTGGGTATTATCTAATTGCAACTCTGACAGCAATTTTAAAGTATGACAGCCTCCGAGATGCATACCCTTCATGGGTTAAGGTATGTATTTCATGTGGCCACGCGTTACGCTACTTACCTACCTGTCAAAGGCATATGGTGATGTGAAAGCTGCTTCGATGGCAAGAGAACATATGCAGTTGTGGCAGCAGAGTAGGCAGATACAGCATACGGTGCCGATCTCCACGCAGCCCACAACGGCCGCCCCCATGGCCTCAGCATCGGCACAAAATCCCCGCAATCAAAGTTCATTCCAAATTCCGAAGCAGGACGGGACAATGGCGCCGCTTCCGCACCCTCAAACGCACGAGTGGCATTCTTCAGTCCCTGTTATATCTACCCTTGGACGACAAGCGGCATCTCCACTTACGAGTGCAGCTGCACCATCCACTCACTCCTCCCTTCTGCACCCTCACACCAATGACTCATCCCGTAATACGGTCGTTAATTCGGCTATGTTGAACTCCGCAGACGTGCGCAATGAAGCGGAGATGCAATCACATCATTCGGAGGCCATCGCTGAGAACTCCGCCCTAACATCGACTGGTCTTGTGTCTGCCCCTCCCGCTTTACCAAGTTCCCAATCAGGCCCGACACAGTCAATACTGTTAGCATCCGAGGACAAGGGATCGCCTCTATATACCATGCGTGGCCTCGCGGCTAGCATCAAACGCTCTCTGAATGCAGAGAGATTGGCAACGTCCTCGGGTCCATCCGCTTCATCTAGTTCAAATGGGCAAAAGCTGAAGCGGTCAAGCTCGGCCGAAGCCATCGAAGATGTGCGTGGAGTGGAGTTAAGCCAACCTGATGGAAAGGTTTATGAGCACAAGTCCTTCCCCAAAGAAGAGCCCCGACCTGTCAGTCTTGTATCAGAGCCTGATGATTCGCGATCGACTGTACTGCCGGCATCCCTTCCTGAGGATCCCATGCCCCAGCAGGAAACAATACCCACCCCAAGTGCATTCGTGATACCAAATCCACAGCACGAGTCGACTCGTAACTTTGTACCCTTCTCTACACTGACGGGTGCAGTCTCATTCGACGGCGATATTTCCACTGTCTCTGCTAACCATGATGCCGTGCCTCCCTCGGAGGCTATGGACGTGTCAGAGGACTTGGCCACTACCCATCCAACACCAGAGACTGTGCTTCATAATCTCATGGAGGCCCCATTAATGCCCATCGCTGAAACATCCTTTGAACCCCTTACTTTCTCACACCGTACTCCGACGCCCCCACTTGCTGCAACAATCACACCTCTCCGGGACGAGGATGAGGAAGGCGGGGCAACCCCTTCATCCCACCCCACCTCCCTTCTCTATGAAGAAGAGGTTGATTCACAACTCTGGTTGATTCCGTCTGGAGGTGAAGATGACGTTGAGATGCATGTAGATTATGGTGAAGACCACGTCCGAGCCCATATCAACATCACATCGCCGTCGGAGTATGCAACCCATCACAGAGCACGAGACGACAACTCGCCAGTACAAGAGGCCGACGTTTTCGTCCGTCGGACAGGTTTGTTGGATTCATCAATTGCAGGAAATGACCGCGGATCGATAGGAAACCTACAAGCAGAGGATGCTCCAGCGGGTGAGACAAGCAGTTCGGCGCAAGTATCCGAAGAGCTACCACCTGTACCCACCAAGACACCGTCAACTCGGTTTCTGAGCCCAGGTTCTGTCGAAACGTCTAGTTCTGACCTGAAGTCCAGAGCCTCCAGGAGACCTCGTGGAAAACAGGAGTTCTATATCGCAGTCCCTCCACCGTCGGAATGGGTTCTCAGAGCGAAGCATCGAGAAGCAGAAAGGAAAGCGCTGATGAATGAGAAAAATGGTGAGCCCTGATACCCTGGAAGCGCATCGTATTGTTCCTCATGTATGTTAGGGCAGCGCAGTAACAGAGGTTCGTAGGCGACTCCACGTCGTTTACTGAACTCAGCTTGTTCAGTTAGAATACACAGAGTGTGAGCTTGCAAATCGTCTATGTTCCCGACACTGTCATTGGAGTGGATGCCAAGCTATTCTTAATTCGAGATATGCTTTGAAGCAACACGTTAGACGACACCAGTTAGAAGTGGAACCTGTGCGACCCGCAATGGTACAAACCGTGAGGGATGAGCCCTGACGGACTCGTTGCTGACTCGCGTTTCTTAGACAGTGTCATGTCAATGGAAGCAATGTCGTATGGTGTGCGAACGGTCCAGCCTGCTCTTACATCTCAATCGTCACATTGATAAAGAAGTGGCTTGTGTATATGACGGTAAGATTTTCAGTGAAAGCATCGGGGTCTTTCAACGCTGAAAATGGTTTACTAGATTGTGACGAACGTTTTTCTCGTATTCAGGATCTTGCAGAGCACGAGAAAAGAGAACATGCCGATGATGAACCCCCGCCTTCCGCGGTACCTCGACCCCCCGACCTCAAACCCCTTGCGACTCTGCCTCAGACTGTCCCGTCGTATACGACGACAACGCGGCCTGCCTCTATGCCGTCTATCACAGCGGAACGTCATGCACGCCTTGGCCCTTGGGTAGATCAGATCGTTGCTCTTTGTGCTACATTACGCTGACAAATCCTCCGGAAGACGCTGGGGATGATCATTGGCCACCCCACTGCGGGACCTGACGGGGAAGGTTCGTATGCTGGACTGCGGGGCCGACGCACCACGCGGCTTACTGAGAAGACGTCTGATGTGGTGCCCACACCTCCGTTTCCTGGCATTGGTGAGAGTGGTGAGACGAGTTCAAATTTGGAAATTGCAGGACAATGGGCGGACTACGACGTTTTGGAGGAACCGTGTGTTGGGCGTGTCCGGGTATTCGGCGAGCTGGACACAGTGGACGTCACGCGGGAGTTGTACGAGGGCTGGAGCGTGAAAGAAGGGATCGGGGCTGGAGAGAGGGCGGAGGAGAGTGGGGATATGGACGTTGATTCGCTGGCAGTTGAAGCGTTGCTGTAAATAGTCGGACTGTCTATCGTTCCTTTCCCTTTCCCTTTAAATCCATCATCCGTCATCACAGATCATTTTCCCACCTCTTCTTCTATGACCCCCACCAGTTTGTCTCCTTCTCTTCCCATAATATCAACCCTTCTCTCCTCACCGCTTTTGTAGATCCTATGTACATCTCCGCTCATTCAGCTGAGGCCATCCTCTCAGACTTTCGTCCTCTCAAACTCCAGACAGATGCCCTCTCTTTTCTCAATCTTCTCCTTGACGACATTCTAGCAAACATAATCTCCTCCTCCCGTTCCATTCTCACTGACCGCCTAAAAACTGGCCTCTTAAAGACCATTCCTACAACAATAGGAAAGGATGCCCTCCTCGAAGCTGAAATGGAGTTGCGTGCGTATTGGCAACGCCCGAACGCCGTCAAGCCCTCTTCTGCCCAACTTTCTGCGTCAGAATACAGTTTTTCTCTCCCCTCGATGATAGAGGTACGTGGTCTGCTCTAACCGGTCACCAGTCCACCTTAGCCGCCTCGCCCCTCATCTAGCTCATGCGTCTCAAATGTGAAGCCTACTCAACATTAAACGACTCGGATGAGGACGCCCAAGCTGAGAACAGTATTCAGGAACGATTGCGGGTGCAAGGTATGGAACCCCCGAAATCCATCATAGTTGCACCGGCAGCTTTGTACCTCACGGCGATTCTTGAGTGAGTCTCCCCCTGGCCAACCTGTTGCAAGTATTAATTGTTCTTGCACTCCTAGGTGTATCTGCGAGTAAGCAAAATACGCTCCCACCGGGACTCCCGCTCACCATCCTATTCCTAGGCGTATATTATCCAGCGTGGGTCGGGTCGCCACACGGGATAGCAGCAAGGACGCCGCTGGGACCCATGACCTTTTCGTTGCCCTTTGCGAGGATGATGCGATCTATCCTGTATTTAAGAGTTCGAAAGGTAGGAACATCCTTCTCTTCGTATCTCGCGTTCTGACGAAGGTCCTACAGTTTACGGTATCATCGAAAGTTCCCTGAAACAGCCGCAACGCAGCAAATCTTTCTCGAGGTCGGAACGACTCGACGGCCGTGACAGCCAATTGGCGGACCCACTATCACACTCGCGATCTCGCCTTTCGTCGGAGTCTGCCGCATCCGGCGCCCTCTCAGGGTCTGCAGGCTCAGACAATCATCCGCTCAGAACTTCACTGGAAAAAGGGAAAGCCATCAAACTATTTCGCCCTTCTAGTGATCGTGACGCAAGTGCAAGTATCGCCTCTGATGCCGTGTCTCGGGTATCTGCGAGCAGAAAGGGATTTGGCGCCCAAGGTGATGGTTATGAAGTCCTGGACCCGGAGGTTCGCACTCTCTTGACTTCCCCCATGTATACGATCCGACCCAATTTACCGAAGGAGGGTAACGTCACGCAAGACTTTGATGACCTCATGCGGTCGGGAGACACAATGAAGGTGTCGTTGACCCCAGACAGGTTACGTACGATGGAGGTACGTTTGGAAAGCTTGTTCCTCGGATACGCGCGCCAACATTTTCCGTAGGCCGCGAAGCAACAGCAGCAACAAAGACAGTCACACAATTCACCTCGACGGACAGGAAGAATTACTCCTAACGAGCACTCCCGAACACTTTCGGCCGCTGACGCTGACGTTCGCCTTTCCCTGTCACCCGACCAGCAACATCATGGCATCAGAAAGCCGTCGGTTTCTCATGTCGATTCCATCATCGAAGATGAGGAACCCAAGGAAACCGTCGTGTTGCCTCAGGCTGTGCAGTCTCGTTCACCTAAGCCATCGGATGTGCGCACGCGGTCTGTGTCCACATCTGGAATGTCTCATAGCGCCAATCAGCGAAACCAAAGGAAACCATCACTCGGCAGCTTAAAAAGCCCCCCACCATCATATAACGGGCCTAACCACTCACCAGCAACCCCACGACGAGTGCGCAAGTTGCAGCGAAATCGGGAATCAATGGACATCGATGACATCATGAATGGTTCAGAAGATGGAAGTGAGTCAAGTCCTGATCCTGGTGACCAGCGGACGCAAGGCCGCGTCCCGTTGTACCCCGTGTCGAAAGCCACGAAAGATTTTATCTCCTTTCTCGAAGAGGGTCCCCCTCCCGAGATACAACCCGCGCGTCCTGCCACAGTGAGCTCTGTGTCTCTTACACCAACTACTAAGTCTGCCAAGAGTGGCAGTCGGCTGCAACGCATGATATCGAAGCTGAGCCTTTCAAAGGAAGACAGAACGTTCCAGGACATTCAGCGTGGCCGAAGCGTCGGTAGCGCGAGTGCTCCCTCGACACCTATAGTATCATCATTGCGGTCTCCCGCCACAAGTTACTTACCTCCCCTCCCCTCCCCTGTGAAACCTGTGCCACCTCCCATCCTGTCAATCTCACCGCCTGCGCCAATCTCACCACCTCCGTCATCCCAACCATCGCCTGATGACGACACACGATCCCCTATTACCCGGGGTGGTCGACGCCCCAGGAAAATGTCCGTCCGGAAAGCCGTACCAGCTTGGGAGGAAACAGTCGATCAAGGTGCTCCGGCGCCACCAGCTAAAGACACGCCTTCGCCCCACCCCTTGCCTACATCATCGACTTCCCTAGCTTCTCCAACACCCACAGCCTCCAGTCCGAACGGGCTAGCTCAGCCCCAGTCTCCTCCGACGCCGGCACCCGAGGCAAAGGAAGCAAATGGCTATGTGCACAACAACCACAAATCGCCCCGGTGCGACTCTCCTGTCGCAACCCATTCTCCTGCCTCCACCGGGCTCGAGACACCCTCGCATTCCCCGACTTGCCGAGAAAATGGGAACGGGCTAGCCGAGAAAACGGCCATATCCCGCCCTCGGTCGTCGCAGCACGATCATCGTTTGTCTATGAATGGCGAACAGGTCAAGTCAGGCCGGCGGTTTTCAGGACGTCAACCACAGCCACCTACCACTCAGCCTATTGCTCAAACTCCGTCGTTGTCCGAGTCTCTTGCGTTGGACATGCGCAAGCTAATGTTGCAGGCTACTACCGCCGATGAATGCCGTCTCCTCTTGGACACCTTCCTCACCCGCGCCGGCATTGCGTCACCTTCCCCTCCTGTACTCGAGACTACGCCATCGGATGTAGACTCTCTTGAGAAGTCGTTGGTGCACCACTTTTTAGCCGCGGACGCGGATGACTTTCAATCCTCGCCCATCCACCCTGTGACACCCGAGATCGAGCGAGACTCGGCGGTACCCACCACAGAACAGCCTCAGATCCAAGACCGTAATCTCTTACATCAGGGCACTACTACCTCAATGGATTCTGCGAGTGCTGTGCATGCGCACCGCGTTGTGAATGCCACCGTAGCGGTCGTTTCCTGAAATTATATCCTTATCTCGGTTATACCATCCTTTTCCTTTTCATTCACCTTCCGCGCGTCCCCTGATACCGATGCCCTCGTAATTCTGTTAGTTGATGAACCCAGTTCACTTGCTTATATTGCTATATCTATGTACTTATTACCAGCACCTTCAGTTTCTCTGGATCGGTCAGATAGAGTTGGCTTGATGCCTTGACTCACGGGGTACACTACATCATGTCGCCTACATTTCGTATGGCGTCCAAATCACCCTATCAGGATTTTGGATCACGTCGAGCAGTCTGGCACGGTACTCGTTGGAAATATATCTTGCGCACGTTCGTAGGTTGTTTTGATTATGCATGCAAGCAGCGGACTTGACACGTGTCCATCTGCAGGGCGGTGTTAATGGGCTTTTTCCCATGGGTCAGGGCAGTAGATAACGCGAAACGGCAGCTCGGCGACTGATTGAGGTACTTGAGCCCTCATACCATGCCTCCAAGATAGCGAAAGGCTCCAGGTCACACAACGTCAGTATCTGTCTCAGATCGCCCAGCGTCCTGCTTGCACGGCGGGGATGAACTCATCCCGACATTTTCCACACATGGTCAAGCCGCGGAGGTACTGGCTGTCAACCCCACTCGGTGTGATGTAGCATGTTAACGGGACCCCGCCTCGCCCTGCGGTGATGCCCCCGACCACATGCAACATGTTAAGCACGATAAAGTAGACCGGATCCCGACGCTTGTCCTCTGCCTAGGACCATGCACTCACCCGCTGGCACACGGCCCCTCCGATACGAGGAGATGAAGGTCGAGAAGGATAATTGCATCATCATCATACGCCTGCGGAAGGTGAGGACGAGGTTATCATGTGAGTGGCGGCATGTCCCCGTCGACGGGGTTGTTCACCTGCTGCTTCACGTGGCCAGCGGGATTTTTACGACGCTGTCAGTTGGGATGACTCGTGGGATAGAAAAGACCGTTTGATGATAATGAATGATCGGCGTTCGATTTTGGATGACCATTTGAACTGCGCAAGGTACGACCATGACATTGATGTGCCAATCAGCCCTGGCTGACACCCCAGTGACCTCATGACCTCCGAAGTTCGAGTGACGAAGCGACGATGGCCACAGCTATGGGAGGGGACAGAACGCATCAGAGATGAAGAGGCACGGGAAGAGGCACGAGAAGAGAAAGAGTGGGCCGAGACAGGGTTTCTTGGTGGTGAGGGTCGGG
>Ga0137394_10000156_pt1 | contig 47433 bp, 37 predicted proteins | sample czobulk116metaG_FD_108278 | JGI IMG/M metagenome (GOLD analysis project Ga0137394, IMG submission 108278) | Vadose zone soil microbial communities from Angelo Coast Range Reserve, California, USA - czobulk1.16 metaG | ecosystem: Environmental > Terrestrial > Soil > Vadose zone | place: USA... | reverse complement strand
CGCGGCGGTCAAGAAGGACGAGCTCAAGGACCAGGATACGGGGCTGGGCGCGTCCTACGAGGTGTTCTGGAAGCTCGGCCTGCCGCGCACCGGCGGCGAGGCGGTGGTGCTGCTGGCGTTCGTGGATTCCTCGACGCCGCTCGGACCGGTCGCGCCGGAGATCGCCATCCGGCTGAAGAAGAGCGAGACGTTCGAGACGCTGATGGGCGACGCGCCCAAGGTCGTGCCGGGCGTCCTGGGCGACAAGGTGAAGAGCGGGAACGTGATGGTCGGAGGCAAGCACTTCGCCGACTGGTTCAACCAGGACTTCCGGCCGCTCTACCCGGGCAACCACCCCACCCTGCTCCTCTGGAAGAAGCCGGCGCCGATGTTCCCGGGCAAGGTGAACAAGCAGAACTTCCAGACGGTGTTCGACAACGTCGAGCACCTCTGGGCCAAGGAGCTCAGCCTGCAAGAATTCCTCGGCTTCTTTGCCATCTTCTACAACGAGACCGGCGGGTCGCTGGAGCCCATCTCCGAGCGGGGCAGCGAGAAGTACATGTTCGAGCCGTCCGCGGCGGGCAAGGCCAGCTACAACACCAGCAAGATGAACCGCCCCGCCGGCGATCAGCTGAAGGCGATGGGCGCGATCGGCGACGACCGGGTGCCGGCCTGGAACGGCTCGGTCTACCCGGACGACACCGGCATCAAGGAGCAGGTGCACGAGTGCGACTTCTGGAAGTTCCGCGGGCGCGGGCTGATCCAGCTCACCTTCCGCGACAACTACAAGAAACACTGCGAGCCGGCGCTCACGCAGAACGGCTACAAGGGCATCGACGCGCTGGGCGAGAAAGAGCTGGGGCAGATCGTCCACGACGACCCGCGCATCTACCTGCACCTGGTGAAGTCGTTCTTCGGCGGCATCAAGAGCTCGTTCGCGAAGGTGAACGACAACCAGTTCGTCGAGACGGGAAAGCGCGTGAGCGGGCAGACGCCCTATGGCGAGCTGTACGAGTGGCGCTGCCTGACCCTGATGGAAGCGATGCAGAAGGCCGGGACCGAGTTCCGCTGAGGCGAGCATGCTCTGGGAAAAAGTCGATCAGAGATGGAACAGCCGCCTCGACAAGAGCCGCGAGGGCGACGTCTCCTGGAAGGTCGAGCAGTGGCCCGTGCCAGGCGAGTCCCCGCTCGAGGTCCGCGTCTGCACCCGCGACGGCGTGCCGGTGACGAAGTTCGCGAGCGCCAAGGAGGCGCCGCGCACCAGCATCACGCTGCACCTGACTTGTGGCTACGGGAACTTCACCGGCCTGATGGGCGGGAGCGACCACGGCGGCAGCGCGCACATCCTGCTCGGCCGCTGCGGGACGACGTACCTCCTGGTGCCCACCGAGTTCACCTCCTGGCACGCGACCTGGTGGAACCCGAGCTCGATCGGGATCGAGATCGACAACATCGGCGGCCTGCGCAAGCAGGGCGACTGGATGGTGTCCGAGTACAGCCTGAAGGACACGTACTGCAAGGCCGACGAGAAGGAGGTCTTCCTCGAGAAGCAGTTCGCCGGCTACAAGTACTGGGCGACGCTGACCGAGAAGCAGTACGTCGGCCTGGGCAAGCTGCTCAAGGCGCTCTGCTTCAAGCACAAGATCCCGCGGATCATCCTGCCGGAAGAGCACCGGTACGACGACTTCAAGAAGGACGAGAAGATCCGGCGCGACTTCCGCGGCATCTGCACGCACGTCAACATCGACCCGGCGCGGCGCTCGGACATCGGGCCGTACATCGACTGGCCGAAGGTGATCCAGTACGGCGGGCTGACGGAGGCGGACTGCCATCACCCGCCGGCCAGCGTCCTGGATACCTGGCGGAACGCGACGGGGGGCAGCCCCGTGACGGGCTCGGGCAGCGCGTCGAGCAGTTCGTCGAGCGCAGGCGGGTCCGGTGATGCCAAGCCGGCGGCTTCCAAGCCGTCGTCGGACACGCCACCCACGAAACCCAGGCCTGCCGTCGGAGCGGAGACGCTCCCCGCGCCGGTGATGGTGGACAGCCACACGCTCCGCGTCCACATCGGATCGCACGGCGGCCGCCTCTGCCTCTCGGTGAAGCAGCCCGGGGATCCGCTGCCCACCACGCCGGACGTGAAGAGCGCGCCGGAGGCAAAGGCGCCCGGAAAGCGCGACGAGTTCATCGCCGCCTGCATGAACCTCCTGGGCGCGCCGTACAAGGCGGGCTCCGGCAAGCCAGCCGAGGGGATCGACGGCGCGCACCTGATCGGCCTCGGCCTGCGGCGCGTCGGGGTGTTCAAGAGCGACGACGAGATGCCGGAGGACGCCACGCACCTCTCGGCGCTCTGGCACGTGTCGGGCGCAGATCCGGCCAGTCCCACCGAAGAGATCGTACCGGGCGACCTGGCCTGGTTCGGCAAGGGCGATCACGACAACGACCCGACGCAGCATCCGATGGTCTATCTGGGCGGCGGTCGCGTGCTGGGGCCGGTCCCCGACGGCGCGGCGAGCAGCGCGGTCCAGGTGATCGCGGTGGAGAAGGTGCCGGAGAAGTTCGCGGGCTGGATGCACATCGACGACTTCGGCGACGAGCCGCCGAAGCACGGCGACCATCCCGGGGACAAGCCGCTGCCCGGCGAGAAGCTCACCTCGGCGCTGCTTCCGCCCACGCCCGCCGCCCAGTACGACGCGCTCAAGGCCGTGGTGGCGCGAACCGGCGGCAAATGGGAAGACGCGAAGGGCAAGTTGAACCTGGTCGGGGTGAAGAGTCTCAACGACCGGTGCCTGGTCAGCCCCCGGCCGGGCGGATGGAACGACACGCTCTTCGCCGCCTTCCTCGACGAGGACGGGCACAAGTGCGTGCTCGATTTGCGCGCGTCCCTCAACCCCGGGACCGACGAGAACCCGACCGAGACCTGGCAGCTCTGGGAAGGGAGCTGGAAGTTCAAGCTGGTGCAGGGCGACTCGACCGAAGGCAAGGCGCTGCAACCGGACGGCAAGGTGAAGGGGTGGTTCGACGGAGCAGGCATGGGGGCTCCGCGGCCGATCGATCACGAGCAGGAAGCGTCGGCGAAGGACCTGCAGCCGGCGAAGCCGCCGCAGGAGGAAGGCAAGGACAAGCCGCCGGCGGCGAAGCCCAAGCCGACGCCAAAGGACGACAAGCCCGCCCCGCCCGCCGACAAGCCGTTCGTGTTCGACGGCAAGTCGAAGAAGCTGTCGATGAAGTTCGGCATGCGGATGATGCGCGCGCTGCTGGAGTGGGAGCTGCACGAGGAGGGAGGCCAGCTCGCCGGCGTCACCTACTCGCACAACGGCGACTGCCCGAAATACAAGGCGCCCGAGGGAGTGGTGACCGAGTGGCCGGCGCTCGATGGCCTGGTGCGGATCAAGCCGCCGAAGCAGACCGCGGCCGGCGTCTCGCTCTGGATGGCGTTCGGAGTGCAGTGGGGCGCATCGGGGTCCACCAACTGCTGCAACGCGCAGATGGCGGCCATCTTCGTCGCGCTGCAGGACGGCAACATGCGGATCCAGAAAGACGGCGAGTTGCTCGAGGTCGACGTGACCAAGGGGACCCCCCACGCACCCGCCATCAAGGATCGGCCGCCGGACGGCAAGAATCCGGTCGGCTATTCCACGGTGTTCGAATCGGTCTGGGTGCAGGCTGGGAAGAGCAAGTACCTCGACTCGAAGGGCAAGAAGCTCTTCGGCGGCTACGAGTACATCGCTCCCGCCTGGGCGATGAAGTGGCTGGGCGTGGGCGACGCCGTCGGCAAGTGGGGAGAAGAGGCGGCGCTTCTGAAAGTCCGGATGGGCGACAACGCCTGCTGGTCCAGCCACAACTGGCTGGTCGGCGACATCCGGTATGCGGTCACGCTCAAGGGGCGCAAGACGCCTGTCTACGTCGACCAGAGCGACCTCGTGCGAGGCGATCATCCCGATCCCAACGCGCAGGACCGCGAGCGCAGCGGGTACAAGATGACCCGGGAGGACTGCCTCTGGGTCGAGCAGAACGAGGCGCTCTTCGAGGCGCGGCTGCAGGCCTTCCTTGACGGCAAGCAGATGGAGTTCGACGGCAAGGACTACGAGGTGACGAAGATCGAGGCGCATGCGGTCCGCGTCTTCTCGTCGAACTGCGTATCCTTCACCACCCGGGAGAAACAACCGCGGACGTTCAAGACCGCCAACGGCGTGGTGTACGAGCACAAGACGAGTCCGCCGGGGACGGACGAGTGGGTCCGCGACGACGAGAGGACGAAGAACAACCGCCTCGGACTGGGCGTCTCCCGCCCCTGGAGCAAGTTCGCCGATCACGTGGACAAGGCCAACGGGAACTGCTGGGGATTCGCGCGCTGGTTCGACAACGCCGGCGGCGCGGAGTGGAAGGACCAAGGCCATGGGTGACGGGAAGAGCATCGCCGGCGAGGTCGAGGGCGATTACGGCACCGTCAAGGTGCAGCTCTCGGGCGGTGCGCCGGGCGATGGCGTAGTGCGGCCCACCAAGGGCACGCAGGTGGTCTGGGGCGGCTTCGCACCGGGCTCGCCCTGGGCGCACCTCGCAGCGCTGATCGAGAAGTCCGGCGGGAGCGTCACCTACACCTTCCTGCACGCGGGCGATCTGAAAGAGCCAATCGCGTTGGTGACCGACGAGGACGGCGAGCCCGCGCCCGGCGCGGAGTCGCAGACTTCTTCCGGGACTTCGCCTCCGCCGCCCAAGACGCAGACGACGCAGAAGCCGGCCGGGCCGGTGGCGCACTCCACCGGCGGGACGACACAGGGTCATGGCGCGCTGTTCGAGAGCGGGCTGGATTTCGGGTTCGGGGGCAATACCGCGCGCGTCTGGGCACATCCTCGGTGCCTCCAGGCCGGGCCCCGGCCGCTGATCGTCGCGCTGCACGGGATCAACGCCAAGGCGCGGGAGAAGCATCCGCCCCTCGACGACAAGAAGGTCCACGTCGGCAAGCTGGCGGCGCAGTTCGTCGCGGACGGAAAGACGACCCCTCTGCTGATCGCGGCGCCCACGGAGTTCTCGGACGCGCCCTGGGGCGACTTCGACCTGGCGAAGTTCGTGACGGCCATCGAGGCGGCGGTCAAGGCGGACGGCGTGGAGATCGATCGCGACCAGGTGTCGGTGATGGGGCACAGCGGGGCCGGCGGCGGCGCGCACCACCGCGGCTTGAACAAGCTCGCCGAGCAGAACGGGAAGTTCGACGGGCACGAGATCCGGATCTTCGGCCTCGCCGACACGGTGGTGACCACCAACAACGCCAAGGTCTACGCTGACGGGCTCAAGGACAACAAGAAGACCGTCGTTTACTCGCTGCACAAAGGCTCGGGCGGCGGGAACTCCTACAGCGGGAGCCAGAGTTTCGCGGCGGCGCTGGGCGCCACCGAGAAGGGGAAGGCGGCGGAGCCCGCAGAGGTAGAGGCGGACGTCGACGACGCCGTCTGGCAGAACGCGGCGCAGACGCGGATCAGCATCCGGATCAAGAAGGACCGGCTGGCGCAGCACCACAAGGAGTGGAAGGAGACCGGCGGCTATCACGATTCCGTCGGGCAGCATTTCGACATGGTGCCGATGTGGTTCTGGTGGGCGCTGCCGCGCTGGTTCCCGGCCACGGAGGACGACGCGCTGGCGGCGATCCAGGAGCACCCGGTCGATCACGTGCCGGTGGACGTTCCGCCCGAGCCTGTGGTCACCGGCGGCGAATGGGCGAACGTGCCGCCCGCCGCGAAGACCTGGGAGACGACCGGGGAGCCGGTCTCCACGGGCGCGGCGCTGTTCGCGCCGGCCACCGGCTTCTACTGGCCGGTACGCAATCCGAAGAGCTTCTACGCGCGCGCCGTCTGCTTCAAAGGCACCGACGGCAAGGGATACGGGACCAAGAGCGGCTCGCACAAGCGGGAGTTCCTCGCCGGACGCCCCGCGACCGCCAAGGACCCGGACCGCTACCACGCCGGCATCGACGTGTTCGGCGACTACCACGACATCATCGTCGCCTGCGAGGCGGGCACGGTGGTCAATCTCTATCCGTTCTATCCAAAAGAACATCCGCTGGTCTGGTGTCTGCTCGTGCAGGGCAACAGCGGGACGGTGATCAACTACGGCGAGGTCGATCCCGCCTCGCTGAAGAAGTACGGGATCAAGAAGGGGATGATCGTGGTCCCCGGCCAGCCCATCGCGGAGGTGGGACGGATGGTGCAGGACTCGATGCTGCACTTCGAGACGTATCCGGCGGGGACCAAGGCGAACATCTCGTACAAGAAGTCCAGCGGCGAGGGGTTCCTGAAGAACTACCTGAACCCGACGCAGTACCTGCTCGCACTGGCGAAGAGCGGCAAGTAGTCTTCCCCGGATGAGCATTCCCGACGCGGTCGCGCCGGTTCCCCCCTCGCCTCCCGCGCGGGGGCGGTTCATCGCGTTCAGGTCGCGCGATTTCCGGCTGCTGCTCGCCGGGCAGGCGGTCTCGCTCACCGGCTCGCAGATGCAGCAGGTGGCGGTGGTCTGGCAGCTCTACCAGCTGACCCGATCGCCGCTTTCGCTGGGGATGCTCGGCCTGTTCCGGATCGTGCCGATCCTCGTCTTCGCCCTGGGCGGCGGGGTGGTGGCCGACGCGCTCGACCGGCGCCGGATGATGCTGGTGACGCAGACGTTGCTGGCGCTGGTCTCGGTAGCGCTCACGGTGCTGGCCCACGCCGGGCAGACCACGCCGGCGGCCATCTACGGGCTGGCGTTCGTGGCCGGGGCCGCGACGGCCTTCGACAATCCGGCGCGGCAGGCGCTGGTGCCTCGGCTGGTCGATCGGGCGCAGCTTCCCAACGCGCTCAGCCTCTACGCCACCGTCTGGCAGGTGGCCACCATCGCCGGCCCGGCGCTCGGAGGCGCCCTGCTCGCCTGGACCGGCGCCACCGCCATCTATGTGCTCGACGTGGTCTCGTTCGGGGCGGTGATCGCCGCGCTGCTGGCGATGGAGCACCGCCACGTCGGCCTGGGCGCCTCGCAGATCAGCGCCCGCGCCGCGCTCGACGGGCTCCGGTTCATCCGCCGGACCCCGCTGATCTGGTCCACCATGCTGCTCGACTTCGCGGCGACGTTCTTCGCCGGATCGATGCTGCTGTTGCCGATCTTCGCCGACCAGCTGTTGCGCGTCGGCACGCAGGGGCTGGGGTTGCTCTACTCGGCGCAGCCGGTCGGCGCCGCGATCGCCGGGGCGGCGCTCTCCACCTTCCATCCGCCGCGGCGCCGGGGTCAGGCGGTGCTCTGGGCGGTGGCGATCTACGGCGCCGCGATCACGGTGTTCGGCCTCTCGCCCTGGTTCTGGCTCAGCTTCGCCATGCTCGCGCTCTCGGGAGCGGCGGACACGGTGAGCATGGTGATCCGGCAGACGCTGCGGCAGACGCTCACGCCCGACGAGCTGCGCGGGCGGATGAGCTCGGTGAACATGATCTTCTTCATGGGCGGGCCGCAGCTCGGGGAAGTGGAGGCGGGGGTGTTGGCGAGGCTCGCGGGCGTGCGGGTCTCGGTCGCGTCGGGCGGGCTCCTCTGCGCGATCACGGCGGCGGCGGTGGCGGCGCTGGTGCCGGCGCTGCGACGCTACGAGGAATAGACGAACCGGCCACGGCGACGTCGCCGTCCACGTCCACGACCGATGAGAGCTTCAGTCGTCTTTGTCGCCCCGATCCCCCTTTTCCGGCAGCGAGAAGGCGATGATCGCGTCGCCGACCTTGCCCGCGTCGGGGTCCACGATGCTGAAGTTGTTCCGATCGGGCACGTTCCCGCCGAAGGCGTAGACGATGAACTGCCTTCCGTCCACCACGTAGACGCTGGGGGCAGCGGCGGCGCCGCCGACGTTCCGGATGTTGCTCTTCTTCGGATCGAACGTGAACAGGATCTTGCCCGTCTCGGCGTCGGCCGCGTGGAACTTCCCGGCGCTCTCGCCGAAGTAGACCAGGTCTCCGGCCACGGCCAGGCCAGACTTCGCCGGCAGCGGAACCTCGATCTTCCAGACGATCCGCCCGGTCCTGCTGTCGGTGGCGCCGAACAGCCCGAAAGGATGCGAGCCCGGAACCTTGTTCGTGAATCTGGAGCCGAGGTGGAGGTCGCCGGTCGGGGTGGGGATCAGATCGCGGTTTCCCGACTTGGTCTTGAAGGTGGTCGGCTCGTAGCGCGTCCCGTAGTAGATGAACTTCGTGCGCGGGCTGAAGGCGGCGGGATTGAACTCGCAGCCGCCGTCGTCTCCGGGAACCATCACGAACTCGGTCTCGCCGGGCGGCGTGTACTGTGGCCGGGCCGGGAAGCCGGTGTCGTTGGGCCGGACGAACGTGAGCGGAGTCAGCGGCTCGACCCCCACCGAGAACGGCTGCGTCCTGGCCGCGTGCTGGAAGGCCGGATCCTGCGGCACCGGCACCTCGACGACCGGGAAGATCGGGTTCCCGTTGCGGCGATCGAGGATGTAGTACTGCCCGTTCTTGCTGCAGTGGCCCAGGGCCTTGAAGGTCTTCCCGTTGCGGGACAGCGGGAAGAGCAAGGCGGGCTGCGCGCTGTCGTAGTCCCAGATGTCGTGGTGCACCTCCTGGAAGTGCCAGCGCGGCTCGCCGGTCCCTAGGTCGAGCGCGAGGATCGAGGTGGCGAACAGGTTGTCGCCGGGCCGGTCCTCGCCGAGGATGTCCGGCGCGGCGTTTCCGGTGGGCACATAGACGAGGTTCAGGTCGCGGTCGATGGCGGCCGGGTTCCAGACGGCCGCGCCGCCCCGCTTGAACTGGTCGCTCCGCGGCGCGCCGTAGCTGGCCGGATCGGTGGTGTTGAACCGCCAGATCACCTCGCCGTCGCTGACCCGCAGCGCGAAGACCACGCCGCGCACCTCGAACTCGCCGCCGGAGAGGCTGATGATCACCCGGTCGCCCGCGAACTGCGGCGCGTTGTTGATCGCGTAGCCGGAGCCCACCTGGGCGAGCCGCGTCTTCCAGAGCACCTTTCCCTTGTCCGCGTCCAGCGCGACCACCACGTTGTCCAGCCGCCCGTAGATCACCTTGCCGTTGGCGTAGGCGACGCCCTTGTTGTTGCGGCCGCAGCAGACGATCATCTGCTCGATGGGCGGCATGTCGTCGTTCTCGATCGGCTTGTAGGCCCAGATCTGCTTCCCGGTCGCGGCGTCGAGCGCGAAGACGTGGTCGTGGCCGTCGGTGACGAACATCCGGCCATCGATGACGATCGGGTTGACCTGCAGCTCGGCGAGCGGGTCCAGCACCCCGGTGTGGAACACCCAGGCGGGCCGGAGGTTCTTCACGTTGCCGCGGTTGATCAGGTCGACGTTCTGGAAGCGCGTGTTGTGCAGGTCGTTGCCGTAGTGCGGCCAGTCGACGTTGTCTTGCGAGTTGGCCAGGAGGCCGGACGGAAGGAGCCAGAGCGCGAGGGCGGCGGCGGCGCAGGCCGCGAGCCCCGAACGCAACGCGAGAGTTCTGCCTGTCATGGGTTCATCCCCCTCTGCGGGAAGCCGGGGTACGAGTGCGGCTCGCGGGCTGCGAATCAGCCGGTGCGGAGCTCGATCGATGAGAGTCTGGCGGACATGCTCGACGACCCTCCTTCGCGGGTCGCACCGTCCCGCGCGTTCCAACGCGCTTTTGCGCGACAGAAGTCAAGACGCCGCGCGGCAGCGCGGCGCGTCTTGCCGGTGCCGCGCGCGGGGTGTATGGGGTGCCGGCGACAGTTCCTGCCGCGCTCCGCTTTGCGGAGCTAGGACGAAAGGGGGGGCTCCATGAGCTGGACGACGCCCGCCTTCGAAGAGATCAAGATGGACGCCGAGGCCAAGTCCTACTTCGACGGTCTGACTCGGCCCGGGGTCGCGACGGCTGTCCCGCAGCGCCGCGGTGGTCCGCACGCTGCCGGGGGACTCGCCGCGGCCGCAGAAAGCACTCCGGCGGCGGAGCATTAGCGCGACATCCGGGACTCCGGCGGTCATAGCGCGCGAGGGAAGATGGACATCCGGGTGCTCGGGTCGGCAGCCGGCGGAGGCTGCCCGCAGTGGAATTGCGCCTGCGCCAATTGCCGCGGCGCGAGGGACGGGTCCGTCCGCATCGAGGCGCGACGGCAGGAGAGCGTGGCGGTCAGCGCGGACGGCGAGGCGTGGTTCCTGCTCAACGCGTCGCCGGAGATCCGGGCGCAGATCGAGTCGTTCCCGGCCCTGCACCCGCGCAGGCTGCGCGATTCGCCCATCCAGGGAATCCTTCTCACCAACGGCGACCTGGACCACACGCTGGGGCTGCTCAGCCTGCGCGAGTCGCAGCCGCTGGTGGTGTACGCGACGGAGGCGGTGCGGCGCGGGTTCGTGGAAGGCAACGTGCTCTACCGGACGCTGCAGCGGACGCCGGGGCAGGTGACGTGGAAGACCCTCCCGCTCGGCGGCGAGGTCGAGCTGACCGCGGACGGCGGCGCGAGCGGATTGTCGGTGGTGGCGTTCGCGGTCCCGGGGAAGCTTCCCATCCACCTCGAAGGGCTGCCCGGCGCGCGCAGCGCCGAGGACAACGTCGGGTTGCGCATCGTGGAGCGCCGCGGCGGCCGCGTCCTCGTGTACCTGCCCGCGGTCGGCCGCGTCACGGCCGAGGTGCGCTCCCTGGCCCGCGATGCGGACTGTCTGTTCTTCGACGGCACGTTCTGGTCGGAGGACGAGCTGGTGCGGATCGGGGCTTCGGAGAGGCGGGCGTCGGACATGGCGCACGTGCCCATCGGCGGAGAGGGCGGGAGCCTCGCCTCGCTGACGCCGGCGCCCGGGCGTACGCCCATCCGCGTCTACATCCACCTGAACAACACCAACCCGGTGCTGCGCGAGGATTCGCCGGAGCGCGCGGCGGCCCAGCGGGCGGGCTGGCGGATCGCGCGGGACGGGATGGAGATCGCGCTGTGATCCGGGAGCGGGCACGCGAGCCGCTGTCGGCCGAGGAATTCGCGGGCTCCTTGCGGCGCGAGGGGGAGCGGCGCTATCACGATCGCCACCCCTTCCACCTGCGCATGCACGAGGGGAAGCTGACCAAGGCGCAGCTGCAGCAGTGGGTGGCGAACCGCTACTACTACCAGAGCCGCGTGCCCATCAAGGACGCGATCATCCTCTCCAAGTCCGAGGACCCGGATTTCCGCAGGATGTGGATCCGGCGCATCCAGGACCAGGACGGCGATGCCGCGGGCGAGGGCGGGCTCGCGCTGTGGCTGCGTCTCGCGGAGGGCGTCGGGCTCGATCCCGAGGAGGTGGCGGCGTTCCGCAAGGTGCTGCCCGGCGTCCGCCTCGCGTGCGACGCCTACGTGCAGCTGGTCCAGCAGGCGTCCCTGGTGGAGGCGGTCGCGTCGTCGCTGACCGAGAGCTTCGCGCCCGACCTCATGTCGCGGCGGATCGAGGCGTGGGAGAAGCATTACCCCTGGGTGCACAGCGACGTGCTGGAGTACTTCCGCTCGCGGGTGACGCGCGCGCGGCGGGACGCGGACCAGGCCATCGCGTTCGTCTGCCGGAGCGCGACCACCTACGTCCTTCAAGAAAAGTGCGTGGCCGCGCTGATCCGCAAGACCGAGATCCTCTGGCACATCCTCGACTGCCTGCAGGTGGGCACGTGATCGAGCCCGCCGCCAGGCCGGCGCTGGCCGCGAAGGCGCGCCTCCGGTACGACCGCGCTTCGGGCGGGTATCTGTTGCTCTATCCGGAGCGGGGGCTCGCCCTGAACGCGACGGCCACGAGCATCCTCAAGCTCTGCAACGGCGAGCTCACCGTGGATGGGATCGTGGAGCAGCTGCAGCGGGAGTACACCGGCCGGACCACGCCGGAGCTGCGGCAGGAGGTGGTCGGGTTCCTGGAGGAGATGGCGCGGCGCGGGCTGCTGCGGATGTCCGGAGCGGCCGGATGACGGCCGCGCCGCGGCCGTACACGCTGGTGGCGGAGCTGACGTACGCGTGCCCGCTCCACTGCCTCTATTGCTCCAATCCGGCGGACTTCGCGCGGCGGCACGATGCGCTCGACGCGGAGGCCTGGCGCCGGGTGCTGCGCGAGGCCGAGCAGATCGGGGTGGTGCAGGTCAACCTCACGGGGGGCGAGCCGCTGCTGCGGCCGGATCTCGAGGCGCTGATCGAGGAGGCGCGGGCGCTCGACCTGTACACGAACCTGATCACCTCCGGGATTCCGCTGGAGCGGGAGCGTCTGGAGCGGTTCCGGCGGCTCGGGCTGGACAACGTGCAGGTCTCGATCCAGGACGCGCGGCCCCAGGAATCGGATCGGATCGCGGGGAGCGAGGCATTCGAGCGCAAGCTCCGGGTGGCGCGGTGGGTGAAGGAGCTGGGATTTCCGCTCACCGTCAACACGGTCCTGCACCGCGAGAACCTCGACCGGATCGGCGAGGTGATCGCGCTCGCGGAGGAGCTGAAGGCCGACCGGCTCGAGCTGGCGAATGCGCAGTATCTGGGGTGGGCGCTGCTGAACCGGGCCGCGCTGCTTCCCACGGCAGCGCAGCTCGAGCGGGCGCGCCCGGTCGCCGCGGCCGCGCGGGCGCGGCTCGAGGGCCGGATGGAGGTGGTGTTCGTCCTGCCCGACTACTACGCGGAGTTCCCGCCGCCGTGCATGGACGGGTGGGGGCGGCAATTCATGGTGGTCTCGCCGGATGGGTTGCTCCTGCCATGCCTGCTCGCGCACACCCTGCCCGGGTTGTCGTTCGGGAACGTGCGCGAGCGGTCGGTGGGAGAGCTGTGGGCGGGGTCGCCGGGGATGGAAGCCTTCCGCGGGGAGGCGTGGATGCCCGAGCCGTGCCGGAGCTGCGCACGGCGGAGCGTCGACTACGGCGGTTGCCGCTGCCAGGCCTTCCACCTGACGGGGAATGCGGGTGCCACGGACCCGGCGTGCTCGCTGTCGCCGGAGCATGACAAGGTCCTGTCAGCGCGGGCGGAAGCCGCCGGGGCACGGCAGGGGATGGTCTCGTTTCGCTACCGGGAGGCGCGGCCGGGGGCGTCCTAGTGGTCGCCGGACGTCGCCGTCCCCAAGCCATACCCGACGCCCGCGAAGATCTGGAAGGGCCTCCCTGGCGTGAGGAACGGCTCCACGGGTGAGCCGGGCAGCTTCGGGTTCCGCGCATACGTCCCGAAGCTGCTGTACTGCGCGTCCATGATGTTCACGCCGCGGACAAAGGCGGAAAACCCCCCGGCGGTCGCGCGCAAGGCTCCCTCCAGGGTGAACCAGGGATCGAGCCGGGGACCGGTGTTCGCCTCGTCACCGCGGAGGTACTGGGACGAAACGAAGATGCCGGAGAGCGAGAGCGACAACCAGCGCAGCGGCCGGAAGTCCAGGCCGGCCGACGCGCGGTGCCGCGGCACGAGCGGGAACTCGCTGCCCGCCGGGACCCGCTCCGTGCAGGTCGCCCCGTCGCATCCCGGGACCGCCCTCGGGGTCGCCAGCGACACCTCGTCCTCGAAGCGCGCGAAGGTGAGCGCGTAGCCAAGGCTGGCCTCGAGCCAGAAATCGGGCTTGCCGCGGAGGGCCACCTCCAGGCCCTGCCGGCGGGTCCGGCCGATGTTCTGGAAGTACACCCCCGTCGTCCCCACAGGAGAGACGGCGAAGATGTCGTCGAAGACCTCCGTCCAGTAGCCGCTGAGCTGACCCGAGAGCCAGGGCAGCAGCCGGGCCCGCAGGCCGATCTCGAGGTTCGTGGCCCGCACCGGCTTGAGGGACGGATCCGGCGCGGTCCCGGCCTGCAGGCCGGGGCAGATGGCCGCGGGGCCCGAGCAGGTCAGCTCCAGCAGGGCAGGCGCCCGGAACCCCTGCGACCACGAGAGATAGAAGCCGAGATCGCGCGACGGGTTGTAGTTGAGCCCGACCAGCGGATCGAGCCGGCGAAAGACGTAGACGCCGCTGGCGTTCTCGCGGCCGGCCGCGGGCGGACTGTGGTCGGTGATCTCATGGCGGATGAGGTCCCAGCGCGCGGCCGCGGTGAGGACCAGCTCGTCGCGCTCGCCGAGCAGGCCGCGGGTGATCTGGAAGGTGTCCTGCACGTACGCCGCGAACGTGTCCTGCCCGTCGCGCACGTGCGTCTCCAAGTTTCGCGCGGTCCCGTCGCTGCTCTCGTTGAAAACGCTCACCTCGACGGCGCTGTGCGCATACTCGATCCCGGCGGTGAGCACGTTCGACCGCCCCAGGAGCGGCGCGGCGCGGTCGAGCTGGATCGTCCCGCCCGCCGACCCCGTCCTCGAGAAGAGCCGGCTGTTGTCGCCCGCCAGGTTGACGTTGAACTGCTCGACGTGGAGGAGCCGCCCGAACCCGTTGGCCGAGAGCGTGAAGAGCTCCCCGAAATCGTGCCGGGCGTTCAGCGCGAGCTGATCGAGCCGTGGGGCGAAGAAGTCGCCCGGCGTGTAGTTCGCGCTGCGATCCCGCGCCAGCTCCGAGGCCGGCAGCGGACCCGCCTGCTCGATGCGGTTGTCGACGTGCTGGTAGGAGAGCGCCGCGTCGCTCTCCCCTCCGCGCAGGCCCGCCTTCACGAACAGCTTCCCCAGCCGCGCGCCGGTCGCATCGCGCCAGCCGTCCTCGTGCGTGCCGGTCCCCGACAGGTACAGGTCGGCCGGACCCGCCCGCCCGGAGAGGCTGCCGCGGATCCTGCGAAACCCGGCGCTCCCCGCGGACGCCTCGGCGGCCGCGGCCCCTTCCTCGCCGCCCCGCCGCGTGACCAGGTTGATCGCGCCGCCCAGCGTGTTCCTTCCGAACAGCACCGACGGACCCGGGATCACCTCGATGCGCTCCAGGTCGTCGGTGGGCAACAGGTCGAAGTTGATCTCCTCCGCGGTGGGCTCGTTCACGCGCACGCCGTCGAGGAAGACGCTCACCCCCTGCGGGACGCCGGTGACCGACGTCGCCTGGAACCCGCGCAGCAGGAGGTCCGGCTGGTACGAGTTCCCCTGCTCGTCCGAGAGCGACAACGCCGGCACCTGGGACGCGAGCAGCTCCGGCAGGGTCGGATTGCCTGCCCGCTGGAGCTTTCCCGCGTCGAGGACGTGCACGCTGGCGGGAATCCTCGAAGGCGGAAGCGGCAGCTGGGGAAGGCGGCCGATCACCACGATCTCTTCCGAGGCTTCGCGGGTCCCCGCCGCGGCCGGTCCGGCATCCGGATGGGCCTGCGGACCAGCATCCGGGCTGGTCGCAGCATCCTGCCCTCCCGCTTCCGCCCCCGGCGCTGCTGCCGGCTCGGGCCGCGCGCGCACCGCGCCGGCCGCGAGCAGCGCGCAGGCTGTTGCTGTGGAGAGGACGAGCGCGGGCCGTCCCATGCCTGGGCCCCCCCGCCGGTTACCTTACAGCCCCAGGGGAGCGAGCTTACGTCAGCCGCTCTCGATGCGGAACGCCGGCGGGTCGATCCGCGTCGATCCGCACTCCGGACACGACCCGGGCCGGGTCAGCCGTGAACGCCGCGCGAAGGCGTCCGCTCCACGCCGCCGACCGATCAGGGCGTCGCCGCCGACGGCTTGCCCCCCGGCACCGCCGGCGCGACGGACACCGGCCCGAGGTTCAGCTTCTCCAGCGCGTCCTTGCTCTGCGCCACCGGCCCGACGATCACCACCGGCCAACGCGCGGGAGCAATCCAGCGGGTCGCCACCCGCCGGACGTCCGCCTGCGACACCTTGGCCACCCGGGACGCGAACGTCCGGTAGTAGTCCAGCGGCAACTTCAGCGAGACCAGGTTGGCCATCGCGCTCGAGACCGCGTCGTTGGTCTCCAGCGCCGCCGGCAACCCGCGCACCAGCGCCTCCTTCGCGGCGGCCAGCTCGGCCTCCGTCACCTTTCCGTCGGAGAACTTCTGCAGCTCCTTCTCGTACTCTCCCACCGCTTCCACCGTGTTCTGCGCGATGATGCCGCCCGACGCCGAGAAGCTCCCCGTCCGCCGCATCAGCGACGCCGACGAGCGGACGCCGTAGCTGTACCCGTGCTTCTCGCGCAGGTTCATGTTCAGCCGGCTGGTGAAGAGCCCGCCGAGGATCAGGTTCGCCACCCGCATCGGGATCGCGTCCGGGTCCGTCGCCTTGAAGAGATGCCCCACCACCCACACCTGCGCCTGCGTGGTCCCCGGCTTCTCCAGCGCGACGATCTCGCGGTGGGAGAGCTTGGGCAGCGGCGGCAGCGACGCCTTGGGCAGCGGCTTCGCTTTCCAGGACGCGAACTTTTCGTCCAGCAGCCGCACGATCTCCGCGGCCTTCACGTCCCCCGAGACCGAGATCACCGCGTCGTTGGGCACCCAGTACTTCGCATGGTAGGCGGTCAGGTCGGCCGGCGTGATCGACGCGACGGACTCCGGCGTGCCCCCTGCGGGCTGTCCCCAGGGATGATCCTTGCCGTAGAGGATGAGGGAAGCCCGGTCCGCCGCCAGCGCCGCGGTGCTCGCCTTCTTCTGCTCCAGCCCGGTGAGCTTGAGCACGCGCACGCGCTCCACGTCCTCGGGCCTGAACGCCGGGTTCTGCACCACGTCCGCCATCAGCTCCAGCGCCTTGGACAGCGTCTCCGTCAGGCAGTTGAGGTGGACGCTGGCGGTCTCCTGCGCGGCTCCCGCGCCCAGGTGCGCGGCCAGGTCCTCCACTTCCTCGGCGAGCTTCTCGGCCGGCCGCGTCCGCGTCCCCTCGTCCACCATGTCGGCGACGAACTCGGCCAGGCCCGGCTTGCCCAGCGGGTCCGCGTCCACCCCGTGCAGGAAGCGCAGATCGACCGCCACCAGCGGCAGAGCGTGGTTCTCCACGATCAACACCCGCGCGCCGTTCTTCAGCTTCCGCTGCACGGGCACGGGCGGATCGAAGCGCGGGCTCTGCGGCAGCGGCTCGGGCTGCCGGGCCCGGAAAGACGCGTCCGGCATCAGCGCGACGCCGCCGGCCGCCTGCGCCATCTGCGCGGCGGGAGGCGGGACCGCGGGGGCGGTCGTGGGTGCCGGGGGAGCGACGGGCGGCAGGGCGGCCGCAGCGGGCGGCGCGCCCTTCTCCGCCGGCGTCTTCGCTTCCTGCCGCGACCCGGCACAGGCGGCAAGCAGCGCCAGCAAGGCCAACGAGGCGCGCTTCATCGGTGCTCTCCTTCCAGGCTGGCGGTCTTCCTCGGCGCGGGGATCACGTCGAGCTCGATGCGCTCGTTCGGGATCAGGAACTTCGCCGCGAACGCCTGGATCGCCGCCGGCGTTACCGCGCGGTAGCGGGCGATTTCGCGCGGCAGGTAGCCGGGGTCTCCCAGGAACACCTCGTAGTTGTTGAGCAGGTCCGCCTTGCCGCCGAAGCCGCCGATGCGCTCCACCGTGCGCAACCGGTTGGCGATGATGTTGCGCTTCGCCCGCTCCGTTTCCTGTGGCGTGACGCCCTTCTGCTGGACGTCCACCAGGATCTCCGAGACCAGCGGGCGGATCTCGTCGAGCGTATGACCGCGCGCGGCGGTGACCGTGACCTGGACCCAGCCGGCCAGGCCCGCCGTGGCGTTGCTCACGCTCACGCCCGAGGCCAGGTGCTTCTCGAACACCAGCCGCTTGTAGAGCCGCGAGGTCTTTCCCGACCCGAGCACGTCGGAGAGCACGTCCCCGGCCGGCTCCTCGTCGGTGTACTGCCGCACGCCCTTCCAGGCGAGGATCAGCCGCGGCACCTCGGCGAGATTGTCTTCCAGCGTCTCCTTCACCAGGCGGCCGATGGCGGGCTGGGGCACGTCCAGCGGGGCCACATCGGCCCCCCGCGGGATGGGGCCGAAGTACTTCTCCACCAGCTCCTTGACCACCTTGGGATCGAAGTCCCCGACGATCGCGAGCGATGCGTTCTGGGGCCCGTACCAGGTGCGGAAGAACTGCCGGACGTCCTCCAGCGAGGCGGCTTGGATGTCGGAGATGTCCCCGATCACGCACTCGTAATACGGATGCGGCTTGGGGAAGAGCAGATCGCACAGGCGCAAGCCCGCCGGACCGTAGGGGCGGTTGTCGTAGCTCTGCCGCTTCTCGTTCGAGACCACGTCGCGCTGGACCTTCAGCTTCTGCTCGTCCAGCGTGTCGAGCAGATATCCCATGCGGTCCGACTCGACCCAGAGCGCCGCCGCCAGCTGGTTCGAGGGAACGACCTCGAAGTAGTTGGTCCGATCGAAGTTGGTGGTCCCGTTCAGCCCGGACGCGCCCACCGCCTCCAGCACCTGGATGGGCGAGGGCTGCACGTGCCTGGAGCCCGAGAACATCATGTGCTCGAACAGGTGGGCGAAGCCGCTCTTTCCCGGGGTCTGATTGGCCGCGCCCACGTGGTACCAGACGTCGACCGCGATCTGCGGCAGCCGGTGGTCCTCGCTGAGGATCACCGTCAGGCCGTTGGGCAGCTTGTACTTCTCGAACTTGATCTCGGGATCCGCGGCGCGCGCGGAGAACGCGAGCGCCAGGGAGGAGATCGCCAGCATGCGACGCATCTGCACCTCCAGGGAACGCCCCTGCTACCCCGCAGGGCGCTCGGTGGCAAGGCGGGAGTTCGCGTAGGCGGGATCGGTGGTGACCTCCTCCCCCAGCCACGCCGGCCGGTCGAAGCGCTCCCGCTCGTCCGAGAGCTCGATCTCCGCCAGCCAGAGGTCGCGTTCGCGGATATGATCCAGCTCGAACCGGCCCAGCTTGCGGCGCACCTTGCGCAGCTTGCGGCGGCACATCGCCATCAGCGTCTCGGCATCCTCGTGCGGGATCGGATAGTTGAACTCGTCCCGCGACAACAAGCCCTTGCCCTTGATCGTCAGCTCGGCATGCCGGATGCCGTCGGGGCCGGTCACCAGCCGGACCCGGACGGTCGGGTCCACGGCCAGATATCCCTGCTCGATCTCGTCCCCCTCGGGCAGCTCCCCGGGCAGCTGCTCCTTCCGCACCAGGAACTTGCGCTCGATCTCCCGGCCCATGTCTCACCTCGCGCCGCGGGCGGTCAGAGCCGCGGCCGCAGCCATTCCCGCGCGTCGTCCAGCTCCTCGGGAACCACCATGTGCCCCATCGGGTACTCGCGCCACTCCACGTCCACGCCCAGGCGGGTCAGATCGTCCCGCAGCTTGCGCCCGAGCTTGATGGGGATCAGCGGGTCTTGCACTCCGTGGGCCGCGAAGACGGGGAAGCCGCGCAGCTGCTCGGCCGGCGCGTGGTCGCGATCCTCCAGCGCCCGCGCCACGCCGGAGAGGGAGATCACGCCGGCGACCAGCTCGGGGCGCAGGAGCGAGACGCCCAGCGCGATCCCCGCGCCCTGGCTGAAGCCCAGAAGCAGCGGGCGCGGCGAGGTGGCGGTGATCTCCTCGATCGCCGCGGCCGCCGCGTGCACCGCGCCCCGCGCCTCCTCCTGGTCGAACGAGATGCGCCCGGCCGGATCCTGCGAGAGGTTGAACCAGGCGCGCATCGGCCCGCCCAGGGCCACCGGCCCTTGCAGCGAGGTCACGCGCAGCCGCGGATCCAGCTCGTGCGCGACGGGCAGCAGGTCGTTCTCGTTGGCCCCGTATCCGTGGAGCAGCACCAGGGTGCGCGACAGCCCCGGAGCGCGCGGCGCCAGCTCGATCGCATTCAGCTTCACCTTGCCTGCCCGCAGGCTTCAGCTCGCCACGGCATGCTGCTCGCCTCCCCGCTCCGGGACCGCGATCGGCGCGATGCGTCCCGCCAGCGAGGCTACCAGCAAAGCGAGGTCAGCGGGCTCCACGGGCTTGGTGACGTGGGCGTTGAACCCGGCCGAGAGCACGCGCCGCTGATCCTCCGGGCTCGCGTACGCGGTGAGGGCCGCGGCAGGCACGTCGGGCGCGATCTCGCGCACGCGCCGGATCAGCGAGAACCCGTCCTCGCTGGGAAGCCCGATGTCCGAGATCAGCACGTCGGGGCGCTGCTCGCGCAACCGCCCGACGGCGTCGTCCACGTTGCCGGCCGTCCGCACCCTGGCGCCGCACTTCACCAGCACGGCCGTGACCAGCTCCCGGGCGTCGAGCTCGTCGTCCACCACCAGCACGGTCAGCCCCTCGAGGAAATTGGAGGCGATGGGCCGCGGCTCTTCCGCCCGGGGCGCCGCGGAGTCGCCAATCCCGCCGTTGTGATTCCCGGCGGGCTCGGGCGGCGGTGCCACCGCCCGCATCGGCATCTGTACCGTGAACAGGGCGCCTTTTCCCTCGCCCTCGGACTCGGCCCGCACGGTTCCCCCGTGTACCTCGACCAGGTGCCGCACGATGGCCAGGCCCAGACCGAGCCCGCCCTGCGCGCGGGTGATGGAGCTGTCGGCCTGCCAGAAGCGGTCGAAGACGTGCGGCAATGCCGTCTGGGGAATGCCGACCCCGGTGTCGGAGACCATCACGCGCACGTCGGATTGCGCCCGCTCGATCCGCAGCTCCACCGTCCCGTCCTTGGGCGTGAATTTGATCGCGTTGGAGAGCAGGTTCCAGATGACTTGTTGGAGCCGATCCGGATCGCCGCAGAACTCCTCGGACCCCGGCTGCAGATTCACCGCCAGCTCGACGCCCTTGGCCTCCGCCGCCGGGCGGACCGCATCGGTCGCGCCGCGCGCGACCGCGTGCAGATCGGTCTTCTGGATCTTCACCCGGAGCTTGCCCGCGATGATCCGCGAGACGTCGAGGATGTCCTCGACCAGCTGCGTCTGCGCGCGCGCGTTCCGCTCGATGGTCTCCAGCACCCGGGCCAGCGCCTTGGGCTCCACCGCGCCGGTGCGCAGCATCCGGGTCCAGCCGAGGATGGCGTTGAGCGGCGTGCGCAGCTCGTGGGAGACGGTGGCGAGGAACTCGTCCTTGGTGCGGTTGGCGATCTCCGCCTGCTTGCGCGCGTCCTTCTCGCTGGCCAGCAGCGCCTTGTTCGCCTCCTCGATCCGTTTCTGCTGGTCGATGTCGGTGGCGGTGCAGATCCAGCCGGACACGCGGCCGCGCTCGTCCTTCTCCGGCACCATCCGGCAGAGGTGCCAGCGCCAGGTCCCGTCCTTGCGGCGCAGGCGCTGCTCTCGCTCCAGCGGCTCGCCGGCGACGATCGCCGCCTGGTACGCCTTGCGGACGTCCTGCAGCTCGTCCCCCGAGACCGCGTCGAAGAAGGTGATCCCGGCATCCTCGCCGGCGTACTCCGTCCAGATCCGGTTGCAGTAATAGATCTCGCCGTCGCGGCGCGCCGCCCACACGCACTGGGGCATGGAGTCGGTCAGCGCCCGGAAGCGCAGCTCGCCGCGCTTCTCCACCGCGATCAGCTCGCGAGCGCGCAGGATCGCCTGCTGGCGGCGGAGCAGCTCGTTCTTGCGCCAGAGGTCGACGAAGACCGAGACCTTGGCCCGCAGGATCTCCGGGTCGAACGGCTTGAGCAGGTAGTCGACCGCGCCTTCCTTGTAGCCGCGGAAGATGTACGCCGGGTCCTTGTGGATGGCGGTGAGGAAGATGATGGGGATGTGCCGGTTGCGCGGGCGCTCCTTGATCAGCTTGGCCGTCTGGATGCCGTCCATGCCCGGCATCTGCACGTCCATCAGGATCAGCGCGAAGTCCGACTCCAGCAGCTGCCGCAGCGCCTCCTCGCCGGAGTGGGCGTGGACCAGCTCCTGCCCGAGCGGATCGAGGAGGGCGGCCAGCGCCAGCAGATTCGGCGGATGGTCGTCCACCATCAGGATGCGCGCGGGAGGCGCATCCATCTCGACCAGCTGTCCGCCGCCGCCGATGACCACCGGTGGCGGCGGAGTGGATTGCATCTTTCCGTTCATTACCTCGCCCAGAGGCGGATCAGCTCCAGCAGCTTGTCCGGGTCCACCGGCTTCGGCAGGTAGTCCGATGCGCCTGCCTGGATGCACTTCTCCCGGTCCTCCTTCAGGGCCTTGGCCGTGATGGCGATGATCGGCAGCGCCTTGTGCGACGGGTCCCGCCGGATATGGCGCATGGTCTCGTAGCCGTCCATCTCCGGCATCATCACGTCCATCAGGACCACGTTCACGTCGGGGTTGCGCTCCAGCGCGGCGATCCCGTCCTTGCCGTTCTCCGCGTAGATCACGTCGAGGCCGTTGCTCTCCAGCATGCTGGTGACGGCGAAGATGTTCCGCACGTCGTCGTCCACGACCAGGACCTTCTTGCCGTCCATCCTCTCGCCTTCCTCTCGCTGGCCGCGCAGCATCTCGCGGGCCTTGGTCGGCAGCCTGTCCTCCACGCGGTGGAGGAAGAGGGCCGTATCGCTCAGCAGCTTCTCCGGTGAGCTCACGCCGCTCTTGAGGATCACCGATTCCGCGTACTTCTTGAGGCGCATCTCCTCCTTCTTCGACAGGTCCTTGCCCGTGTACACCACCACCGGGATGTCCTGGAACTTCGGCTGCGTCTTCATGTCTTCCAGAAGGCGCGCGCCGTCGTCGTGCTGGAGCAGCAGGTCCAGCACCACCGTGTCGTACTCGTCCGCCTCGAGCTTCTCGAACGCCTCCCGGGCCGAGCCCACCGCGGTGATCTCCACGTCCTCGCCGCGCAACAGGTCGGTGATGCTCTGCTGCTGCACCGGGTCGTCCTCGATCACCAGCAGCTTCTTCACCTTCTTGTTGACGAAGCTGGAGATGTGCGTGAAGGCGCCTTCCAGGGCGTCCTTGCTCACCGGCTTCTCCAAGTAGGAGAAGGCGCCCATGATGGCCCCCTTCTTGCTCTTCTCCACGATGGAGATGACGTGCACCGGGATGTGCCGGGTGCGGGGGTTCCGCTTCAGCCGGTCGAGGATGCTCCAGCCGTCCACCACCGGCAGCTGGATGTCCAGGGTGATGGCGGCGGGCAGCAGCTCGTTGGCCAGCGCCAGCCCGGTATCGCCGCGGGTGGCCACCACCGCCTTGAACCCCTTCTCCCGCGCCATCCCCATCATGATCCGGGCGAACTTGAGGTCGTCCTCGATGATCAGCAAGACGCGGTCGCCTTCGCGCAGGTGCTCGCGATCGTCCCCGATCGGACGGGTGACCCCCTCGCCGGCGGGCCCCGGCGTGACTTCCGTCAAGAAGTTCGCAGTCGGAGGCCGCGAGGTGGCGAGCTCCGCCCTTCGCTGCGGCGGCGCGCTCCGCGGGCGCAGCTCGGCCGGCGGCCTGGAGCGGGCAACCCTGGCGGAGTCCTCCTCGTCGTCCTCGGCCTGCGGACCGACGTACCGGTCCGGCAGGTAGAGGGTGAACGTGCTGCCCTCCCCCGGCGCGCTGCTGACGTGGATCTCGCCGCCCAGCAGCCGGGTGATCTCCCGCGAGATCGACAGGCCCAGGCCGGTGCCGCCGTACTTGCGGCTGGTGGTGCCGTCCGCCTGCTGGAAGGCCTCGAAGATGATCCTCTGCTTGTGCTTCGGGATCCCGATGCCGGTGTCCATCACCGAGAAGGTCAGGATGGTGGACGCCTTGTGCAGGATCTCCGACTCGAGGCTGCCGCGGTCGTGCGCCGCGTTCATCAGGAGCCGGATGCTGCCCTGCTCGGTGAACTTGAACGCGTTCGCGAGCAGGTTCTTGAGGACCTGCTGCAGACGCTGCGGGTCGGTGCGGATGTACGAGGGCAGCCCGTCGCTGATCTGGATGTCGAACTCCAGGCCCTTCTGCTCGGCCACCGGCCGGAAGGTGCGCTCGAAGTAGTCCTTGAGGTCGACCAGCGCGATGTCGCGCGGCTCGATCTGCATCTTCCCCGCCTCCACCTTGGAGAGGTCGAGGATCTCGTTGATCAGCGTGAGCAGGTCGCCGCCGCTGGCGTAGATGGTCTTGGCGTACTCGACCTGCTTCTCGGAGAGGTTGGTGTCCTTGTTGTCGGCGAGCAGCTTGGCGAGGATCAGGAGCGAGTTGAGCGGCGTGCGCAGCTCGTGGCTCATGTTGGCCAGGAACTCGCTCTTGTACTTGGAGATGAGCGAGAGCTGCTCGGCCTTCTCCTCCAGACTGGCACGGGCGAGCTCGACCTCGCGGTTCTTCACCTCGATGTTGGCGTTCTGCTCCTCGAGCTGCTTGGCCTTCTCCTCCAGCTCGAGCGCCTGCTTCTCCAGCGCGGAGTTGGTGCGCTTCAGCTCCTCCTGCTGGATGGTGAGCTCCTTCGACTGGCTCTGCAGCTCCTGGGTGAGGCCCTGCGACTGCTGCAGCAGCTGCTCCGTCCTCATGTTGGCGCCGATCATGTTGAGGACCACGCCGATGGACTCCGTGAGCTGGTCGAGGAAGATCTGGTGGATGGCGCTGAAGGGGTTGAACGAGGCCAGCTCGATCACCGCCTTCACCTCGCCCTCGAACAGGACCGGGAGCACGATGATGTTGAGCGGGGGAGCCTCGCCCAGCCCCGAGCTGATCTGGATGTAGTCGCTCGGGACCTTGGTGAGCAGGATGGATTTCGTCTCCAGCGCGCACTGTCCGACCAGGCCCTCGCCCCAGTGGAAGCGGTTGGCGACGCTCTTGCGCTCCTTGTACGCGTAGGTGGCGACCAGCTTGAGCACCGGCGCGCCCTCGTCCCGGTCGGCCATGAAGAACGCACCGTGGTGCGCGCTGACCAGCGGGGTGAGCTGGGACATGATCAGCCTCGACACCGTATCGAGGTTCTTCTGCCCCTGCATCATCGAGGAGAACTTCGCCAGATTCGTCTTGAGCCAGTCCTGCTCGGTGTTCTTCTGCGTGGTCTCCCGCAGGTTGACGATCATCTGGTTGATGTTGTCCTTCAGCCTCGCAACCTCGCCCTCGGCGCCCACGGTGATGGCGCGGGTCAGGTCGCCCTTGGTCACCGCGGTGGCGACCTCGGAGATGGCGCGGATCTGCGTGGTCAGCGAAGCCGCCAGCTGGTTCACGTTGTCGGTCAGCTGCCGCCAGGTGCCGGTGGCGTTGGGCACCTTGGCCTGGCCGCCCAGCTTGCCCTCGATGCCCACCTCGCGGGCCACGCCGCTCACCTGCTCGCCGAAGGTGGAGAGCGTGTCGGTCATGGCGTTGATGGTCTCGGCCAGCGCCGCCACCTCGCCCTTCGCGTCCACCGTCAGCTTCTGCGAGAGATCGCCGTTCGCCACCGCCGTCACGACCTTGCTGATGCCGCGCACCTGGGCGGTGAGGTTGCGGGCCATGAAGTTCACGTTGTCGGTGAGCGCCTTCCAGACGCCGGCGACTCCCGGCACCTCGGCCTGGCCGCCCAGCTTGCCCTCGGTGCCGACCTCGCGGGCGACGCGGGTGACTTCAGCGGCGAAGGCGTTGAGCTGATCGACCATGGTGTTGATGGTCGCCTTCAGCTCCTGGACCTCGCCCTTCACGTCTACGGTGATCTTCTGCGACAGATCCCCGTTCGCCACCGCCGTGGTGACCTTGGCGATGTTGCGCACCTGCGAGGTCAGGTTCGCGGCCATGAAGTTCACATTGTCGGTCAGGTCCTTCCAGACGCCCGACACGCCGCGCACGTCGGCCTGGCCACCCAGCTTGCCGTCGGTGCCCACCTCGCGGGCCACGCGGGTCACTTCCGACGCGAAGCTGCGGAGCTGGTCCACCATGATGTTGATGGTGTCCTTCAGCTCGAGGATCTCGCCGCGCGCCTCCACGGAGATCTTCTGGCTCAGGTCTCCGTTGGCCACCGCGGTGGTCACCTTGGCGATGTTGCGCACTTGCTGGGTCAGGTTGCCGGCGAGGACGTTCACGTTGTCGGTGAGGTCCTTCCAGGTGCCGGCCACTCCCGGCACCTCCGCCTGCGCGCCCAGCTTCCCTTCGGTTCCCACCTGCTTGGCGACGCGGGTCACCTCGGAGGCGAAGGAGCGGAGCTGATCGACCATGGTGTTGATGGTGCTCTTCAGGGCCAGGATCTCGCCCTTCGCGTCCACCGTGATCTTCTGCGACAGATCGCCGTTCGCGACCGCGGTGGTGACCTTGGCGATGTTGCGCACCTGGTCGGTCAGGTTGCCGGCGAGGATGTTGACGTTGTCGGTCAGATCCTTCCAGGTGCCCGACACGCCCTTCACGTCCGCCTGCGCTCCCAGCTTCCCGTCGGTGCCGACCTCGCGCGCGACGCGCGTCACCTCGCCCGCGAAGGAGCGGAGCTGATCCACCATGGTGTTGATGGTGTTCTTCAGCTCGAGGATCTCGCCCTTGACGTCGACGGTGATCTTCTTCGACAGGTCGCCGGTCGCCACCGCCGTCGAGACCTCGGCGATGTTGCGCACCTGCGAGGTCAGGTTCGACGCCATCAGATTGACGTTGTCGGTCAGGTCCTTCCAGGTGCCTGCGACTCCCGGCACCTCGGCCTGGGCGCCCAGCTTGCCCTCGACGCCGACGGTGCGGGCAACGTTGATGACTTGTTGAGCGAAGATGCCCAGCGTCTTGGTCATGTTGTTGAGCGTCTCGCCCAGGGCGGCGATCTCGCCTCGCGCCTCGACGGAGATCTTCTGGCTCAGGTCGCCGTTGGCGACCGCGTTGACCACCTTGACGATGCCGCGCACCTGGGTGGTCAGGTTCGAGGCCATGAAGTTCACGTTGTCGGTGAGGTCCTTCCAGACCCCGCTGACCCCGCGCACCTCGGCCTGGCCGCCCAGCTTCCCTTCGGTGCCCACCTCGCGGGCGACGCGGGTCACTTCCGACGCGAATGAATTCAGCTGATCGACCATCGTGTTGATGGTATTTTTCAACTCGAGGATCTCGCCCTTCACGTCCACGGTGATCTTCTTGGACAGATCCCCGCGGGCGACGGCCGTCGAGACCTCGGCGATGTTGCGCACCTGTGAGGTCAGGTTCGAGGCCATGAGGTTGACGTTGTCGGTCAGGTCCTTCCAGGTGCCGGCGACTCCGGGCACCTCGGCCTGCGCGCCCAGCTTGCCGTCCACGCCGACCGTGCGGGCCACGTCGATCACCTGCTCGGCGAAGACGCCGAGCGTGTCGGTCATGTTGTTGATGGTGTCGGCGAGCGCCGCGATCTCCCCGCGCGCCTCGACCACCAGCTTTTGCGACAGGTCGCCGTTGGCGACCGCCGTGACCACGCGCGCGATGCCGCGCACCTGCGTGGTCAGGTTCGAGGCCATGAAGTTCACATTGTCGGTCAGGTCCTTCCAGACGCCGGCGACGCCCTTCACCTCGGCCTGGCCGCCCAGCTTGCCCTCGGTGCCGACCTCGCGCGCGACGCGGGTCACCTCGGCGGCGAACGAATTCAGCTGATCCACCATCGTATTGATGGTGTTCTTCAGCTCCAGCACCTCGCCCTTCACGTCGACGGTGATCTTCTGCGAGAGGTCTCCGTTCGCCACCGCGGTGGTGACCTTGGCGATGTTCCGGACCTGGGTGGTCAGGTTCGACGCCATGAAGTTCACGTTGTCGGTCAGGTCCTTCCAGACGCCGCTGACGCCGCGCACGTCGGCCTGGCCGCCCAGCTTGCCGTCGGTGCCCACCTCGCGGGCGACGCGCGTCACCTCGCCGGCGAACGAGCGGAGCTGCTCCACCATGGTGTTGATGGTGTTCTTCAGCTCCATCACTTCGCCGCGGGCGTCGACGGTGATCTTCCGCGACAGGTCTCCGTTCGCGACCGCGGTGGTCACCTCGGCGATGTTGCGCACTTGCGAGGTGAGGTTGTTGGCGAGCAGGTTGACGTTGTCGGTCAGGTCCTTCCAGGTGCCGGCCACGCCGGGCACGCTGGCCTGTCCACCCAGCTTCCCGTCCGTGCCGACTTCCTTCGCCACGCGGGTCACTTCCGCGGCGAACGAGCTCAGCTGATCGACCATCGCGTTCACGGTGGTGCCGATGCGGAGGAACTCTCCCTTCACCGGCTGGCCCTCGATCTCCAGGGCCATCTTCTGGGTGAGGTCGCCCTCGGCGACCGCCACCAGCACGCGCGCGACCTCGGTGGTGGGCTGCACCAGGTCGGCGATCAGCGCGTTGATGGAGTCGACCGAGGTCTTCCAGGATCCGGCCACTTCTCCGAGGGAAGCGCGCTCGGTCATACGCCCTTCGCGTCCGACCACGCGCTCCAGGCGCGCGATCTCCGTGGTCAAGGCATCGTTGCGCTCCATCACCTGGTTGAAAGTGCGGGCGATGTCGGCCATCAGCCCGCTGCCGCGGGTGAACGCCAGCCGCACGTCGAACTGGCCGTGCTGCGCCGCTGCCAGCGCGTCGAGAAGCTGCTTGAGCCGGGCCTCCTCCGAGGGCGAATGTCCGTTGGGTCCGTTGCCATCCCCGGGCCCGCCTCCCTCGCCACCGCGCCGCTTGCGCTTGCGGATCGGCTCTCCGGCCGGATCGTGCATTTCGCCCACGGTAGACTCCTTGAAGAAGTGCAGCGAGACTCCACCCAAAGCGGCTCCGGCGCCCCATGCGGTCAGAATTCCTGTGCAGCAGCGAACTGGAAAAATGTTTGCCGCGGGCGGAATTGCAGACGGTTGGACAGTCCAGGTCCGGGTGACGTGTATCTCCCTGAGGGCCGGTCCGGCAGCTGATTCGTACTAGCTCGGAGAACGGCGGGTCCGGCGTTCGCCTGGATGACAGCCGAGCGTCAGAAACCGGACAATGTGATCGCCGTCACTCCCGCGCGCGGATCAGCCGGACCACGTCGTCGCCCGACAGCCCGAAGATCTCCTGCAGCGTTCCCAGGACCTCGGCATCCTCGCCCGCCATCTCTCCGTCCGCGCCGACCACCCGGGCGCAGAGGCGAAAGGCCGCCTCGCGGTCCTCGGGCGCCACGGCCGCTGCCGCCTCGCGGAGGGCGGCGTCTGCTCCCTTGGCCGCGACGCGTTCACGCACCTCGCGCGCGATCGCGCTGCGATTCCCGAGCCGCGCGAAGGCCGGATCGGCGGACACGATCCGCTGCACCGCCAGCACCTCACCGGGCTGGACCTTCCCGTCGGCCCAGACCGACACCACCATCAGCTCGTAGATCGGACGTGCGTCCCGCATCCGTTCTCCCTCAGCGCGTCGCCAGCACCAGCATCCGCTCCACGTCCTCTTCGCCGAACCCCCACACTTCGCGCAGCAGGTGCAATACTTGCGACTCCCGGGCCACGAAGGCGCCGTCGGCCCCGCCGACCTTGGCGCAGCACTGGAAGGCGAGCTCCCGCAGCGCGGGCCGGGCGATCGCGGCGGCGGCGTCGCGCACGCACGCCTCCAGTCCCACCTCCTCCAGGCGGCGCTTGGCGGCGAGATCGATGTCGGCCGTCGACCGCACCTCGCGCAACTGCGGGATGTTGACCGTCAGCTTCTGGATCGCGAACGCCTCGCTCCCCACGAATCGTCCGTCGGCCCAGGCCGTCAGGAACATCAGCTCCAGGATGCGCCGGGTCTCTTCCATGCGGGCAGTGTACCGCCCCCAGCCATCCGGGTGAGAGTTCCCAGCCCGTCCATCCAGCGTGGAAGCCGGAGGCGCTGCCCCCGGGTGGTCCGGACGTCCACGAACAGGGCCGTGCGGCGCAGGCGCAACGTGCTCCACGCCAGCACGGCGCCACGGCACTCGATCCCTTCGGCGGTCAGGCGGAACCGCTCGCAGAGCAGGGCCGCGCAGGCGCCAACGAGAGCGCAGATGGCGAGGAAGAGGACCGGATCGCGCAGGCACGCGGTCCCGCCCGCGGCGGCGGCCAGCGACAGCAGCGGCCAGCGCGGGTGCGAGAGGACCGGGCGCGGGTCGACGCGCTGGTCGCGCTGGTGGCGGTAGAGGTCCGCGGCGACCAGGAGCAAGAGCGCAAGGGCCAGAAGGACGGCGGCCATGCCTGTCTCCGGCAAGAATTCTATGCCGTGTAGCGCGCCAGCGCGATCTCGACGATCTGGCCGATCAGGCGCACGTAGTCGCGGCCCGCCAGCTTCGCGGCGATGGCGAGCTCGGCCTCCGGAGCGAGCCAGGGATTCGGGTTCGCCTCGATCACGTAGACGCGGCCGTCCGGCGTCAGCCGCATGTCCACCCGGCCGTAATCCCGCAGCTTCAGGGCGGAATAGACCTGAAGCGCGGTGTCCTGCAGCCGCCTCGCGATCTCGTCGTCGAGCTTCGCGGGCCCGCTGCACGAGGCTTCGTACGCCTGGGTGCCCTTGTCCCACTTCACTTCCCTGCCGGCGATCTTCGGCATCCCGTCGGGCAGCCTGGACAGATCCAGCTCGATCACCGGCAGCGCCACCGGCTTGTCGTTCCCGATCACGCCCACGTACAGCTCGCGGCCCTCGATGTACTCCTCGATCAGAGCGGGACAGTCGAACTTCTCCTGGATCATCGAGACCCGCTCCATCAGCTCGCGCAGCCCGCGCACCACCGCGCCGGCGTCGATCCCCACCGACCCGTCCTCGCTGGCCGGCTTGACGATCAGCGGGAACTCCAGGTCGTCGACGTGATCGAGCTTGCCCCGGTAGCTGCAGGCGAACCGCGGCGCCCGCCGCTGCCGAGCGGACGAGCGGGCGGGCCGTTCCGGTTTCCAGCCGGCGCGGCCCATGCGAGACTCCGGGCATGCGCGTGCACCTGGTCGACGGCACCTTCGAGCTCTTCCGGGCGCACTATTCCAAGCGGCCGGCGCAACCGCTGAAGGCGACGCGGGGCATGGTCCAGTCGCTGCTCGGGCTATTGGCCAACCCGTCCGAGCAGGTGACGCACGTGGCGGTGGCGTTCGACAACCCGATCCGCTCGTTCCGCAACGATCTGTTCCCCGGGTACAAGTCCGACGAAGGCGTGCCTGCCGACCTGCGCGCGCAGTTCGACATCGCCGAGGACGCGGTGCGCGTGGCGGGCGCGGTGGTCTGGTCGATGCGCGAGTTCGAAGCGGACGACGCGCTCGCGACAGGGGTGGCGCTCTACGGACCCCAGGTGGAGCAGGTGCGGATCCTCTCGCCGGACAAGGACCTCGGGCAGTGCCTGGAGGCGGATCACGTCGTGCAGGTGGACGTGATCCGCAAGCGGGTGGTGAACGAGCAGGCGCTGGTGGAGCGCAGGGGCATCAAGCCCGAGTCGATCCCGGATTTCCTGGCGCTGACCGGAGATGAGGCGGACGGCATCCCCGGGCTTCCCGGATTCGGCGAGCGCACCGCCTCGGCGCTCTTGGCGCGCTTCGTCCACCTGGAGTACGTGCCGCTGGACGCCAGGCTCTGGCCCGAGGCGATCCGCGGCGCGGACCGACTGGTGCGGACGCTGCGCGAGCGGCTCCCGGACGTCCTGCTCTACCGGCAGCTCGCGACCCTGCGGCGCGACGTTCCCCTGCGGGAATCGTTGGAGGATCTCCGGTATCGGGGGCCGGACCACAGTCGGATCGGGGAGTTCCTCCCGGCGCCTACGCCGCCTGCACCTCCTCCGGCCGAGCCCGGTCCAAAAGCCCCTGCCGCACCGGATCTGATTAAATTGGCGGAGTGAGACTGTTCGGCATCGCCCCTGCGCTCCTGCTCGCCGCGCTGCTCGCGCAGCCGCGGAAGAGCTCGCGGCCCGCCAAGGGCAAGGCAGACGCGGGCGATCGTCCGGTGCTGCTCGGGACGGATCCGCCTGGGCGGCTGCGCCCCGCGAGCGCGGATGCGGGCGTCGACGGCGGACCCGGCGACGCGGGACCCGACGAAGTGCACCGCGAGCTGCAGACGCTGCGGGCGCGCGTCGAGGCGCTCGAGCAGGAGCGGGCGCGCTCGGAGCTCACGGCGCAGCAGCTCCAGCAGCTCACGACGGAAGTGCAGCTCATGCGGCAGCAGCTGGCGGACGTGGAGGCGCGCCGGGTGGCGGAGGAGCAGCAGCAGAATGCGCAGCGCGAGGGCGTGCAGGCCGGGGTGGACACGCTGATCGCGGCGCAGCAGCGGCTGGCGGCCGGAGACTCCGGGATCGAGGCGGAGCTGGAGCGCGCGCAGGCCTCGTTCAGCGGGCAGGCGCTGCGAGACGTGCAGGCGGCGCGGGAGGCGCTGCGGAACCACGATCTCGCGCAGGCGCGGCTGCTGCTCAACGCGGCGATCCGGGACGCGCAGGCCGGGAGATAGCCTCGGTCGGTCGTGGTGCACGGGTGCACCGCTTCGGCGAGACGGGCATCCCAGCCGCCATGAAGCGACGAACATTGGGTCGATCGGACCTCTCCGTTTCCGCCCAGGGGCTCGGGGCCATGGGGATGAGCGCGTTCTACGGCGGGCGGGACGACGCGGAGTCGCTGGCGACGCTGGAGCGTGCGCTCGAGATCGGAATCACGTTCCTGGACACCGCCGAGGCCTACGGGCCGCACACGAACGAGGAGTTGCTCGGCCGCTTCCTCAAGGGTCGCCGGCAAAAGGTCGAGCTGGCCACGAAGTTCGGCTTCGTCCGCGACCCGAACGATCCGTCCAAGCTTGGCGTCGACGGCAGCCCGGCCAACGTGCGCCGCGCGATCGAAGGGAGCCTGAAGCGCCTGCAGACGGACTTCGTCGACCTCTACTACCTCCACCGGGTGGACGCGAAGACGCCCATCGAGGAGACGGTGGGCGCGATGGCCAAGCTGCTGAAGGAAGGAAAGGTCCGCCACCTCGGCCTGAGCGAGGCAAGCCCTGAGACGCTGCGCCGGGCGCACGCGGTCCATCCCATCGCGGCGCTGCAGACCGAGTACTCGCTCTGGACCCGCGATCCGGAAGACGGCGTGCTCGCGGCGGCGCGGAAGCTCGGCGTCGGCTTCGTCGCCTACAGCCCGCTCGGGCGTGGGTTCCTCACCGGACAGATCAAGCGTTTCGAGGACCTCGAGCCCGGCGATGTCCGCCGGCAGCATCCCCGGTTCCAGGGGGAGAACTTCGCCAAGAACCTGGAGCTCGTGACCCGGGTTGAAGCGACGGCGAGGAGCAAGGGCGTCACACCGTCGCAGCTCGCCCTCGCCTGGGTGCTGGCGCAGGGTCCGGACATCGTCCCCATCCCGGGCACCAAGAAGCGGAAGTACCTGGAGGAGAACGCGGCGGCGGACGAGGTGAAGCTCAGCGCGGAGGATCTGCGGGCGCTGGACGCGGTGGCTCCGAAGGGCGTCACGGCCGGAAATCGGTATCCGGGCCCGATGATGGAGATCCTGAACCGCTGACGGGACCGTCTCTGCCCGGCCATCCTGAAAATGGCGGAGTGCGTCCTGCCGTGTGACCCTGGCCGGCGAGGATCGTTTCGTGAACCTTCTTCCCCGCGCCCGACCCGTCGAGTTGACGTCCGCGGTTCCACCCGGGGCGGTGCTCGACCGGCTGCGTTGGCTGGCGGCGAACTGGCGTGGATCCTCTCTCGCAGGGCCCGCGCTCCAGGCGGGCATCTACGGCTGGCTGATCGAAGAGCGCCGCGGCGGCCTGGTCGTGCGTCCGCGCCCCAACCAGAGTGGAGCCGCCGTCGCAATCTTCGAAGGAAACGTGGACACGACTCCTTCCGGATCGCGCATCTCCGGCCGGATCCGCCTGCACCCTCTCGCCCGGGTCTTCCTGATCGTCATCCTGGCCGCTGCGGTCCTGATGCCGGTCGGCGCGCTCTTCGAATCGGTTCCGTTGGAAGACTGGCACCATCACGTCGTGAGGGCCGGACAGATGCTGGCCATCGGAACGGTCATCGCCGTCGCCGGGATCCTGATGCTCGGCGGAGGACTGCACGTGCTGGGGCGCCACATCGTGGCGTTTCTCGACGCGGCTGCGCAGGCCGGCGGGAAGTCGACTCCTACTTGAGGTCCGGCTTCTCGTCGTACCAAGCGAAGTCCGCGGTCCTCTCCAGGAGTCCCAGGCGGCCTTCAGCTGAATCCGGCCAGCGCGCGAAGAAGCCGGATGCTGAAGGGGATCCTCTGCTCCGCCTTTTCCGCTTCGCTCATGACCATCGCTCCGCCGCCGCCGATCGCGCTGCGGCCTCCGCGGTCGGGGCGCGCCGCGAGAGGAAGGTGTGCAGCTGGGCGACCACCGCCGCGCCCTCGCCGATCGCCCCCCCCACCCGCTTCACCGAGCCGGAGCGGACGTCGCCTACGGCGAAGATCCCCTCGATTCCTGTCTCCAGCGGCAGCGGCACGCGACCGCCTGAAACGACGTCGCCACCCGTCCGGATGAACCCCCGGTCGTCCAGCGGCACGCCGCACCCGGACAGCCAGCCCGCCGCCGGCTCCGCGCCGGTGAAGAGGAAGCAGTGCGCGATGGCGTCCTCCTCCTCGACGCCGGTGCGCCGGTTCCGCCAGCGCACGCGCTGCAGTCCCTGGTCGGGGGTGCCGATCAGGCCCACGATCTCGGTGTTGCAGAGCACCGAGATGTTCGCGGAAGCCGCGATGCGGTCGATCAGATATCGCGACATGGTCTGCGAGAGCCCGGGACCGCGCACCAGCATGCGCACCCGACGGGCTTGGCTCGAGAGGAACACCGCGGCCTGCCCCGCCGAATTGCCTCCCCCGAGCAGAGCCACTTGCTCGTCGCGGCAGAGGCGGGCCTCCATCGGCGAGGCCCAATAGGAAATGCCCCGGCCCTCGAAGTCCGCCAGGTTCGGGATCTCCGGGCGGCGATAGCGCGCGCCGGTGGCCACCACCACCGCGCGGGCCCGCACGCTCCGGCCGTCGGAGAGGTCGAGGATGTGCACCGGGTCCGGCCCGGTGCGCTCGGAGGCGCAGTCCAGCCGCCGCACCTCGGTGGAGAGGCTGAACTCGGCCCCGAACTTCTGCGCCTGGGTGAAGGCGCGCGCCATCAGCTCCTGCCCGGAGATGCCGGTCGGAAAGCCGAGATAGTTCTCGATGCGCGCGCTGGCGCCGGCCTGTCCACCGAAGCTGTGCGCCTCCAGGACCAGGATCGAGAGGCCCTCCGACGCGGCGTAGACGGCAGCGGCCATCCCAGCCGGACCGGCGCCGACGATGGCCACGTCGTAAGGCTCGCTGCGCAGGGTCGCTGCCACCAGGCCCAGAGCGCGCGCCAGCTCCTGCTTGCTAGGGTTCTTGAGCACCGAGCCGTCGGGGATGACGACGATGGGCAGCTCTCCCGGCTTCGGGGCATACCGCTCGAGCAGCGCCGCGGCGTCCGCATCCTTCTCGGGATCCATCACCCGGAAGGGAATGCCGTTGCGGCCAAGGAAACTGCCGATCCGGGTCACATCCGGCGACCTGAGCTGGCCGACGAGGACCGGACCTCCGAAGCCCATCTCGATCAGCGCGACGCGGCGGAGGATCAGCGCGCGGAGGATCTTCTCCCCGACCTCGGCCTCGGCGACGAGCAGCGCCCGGAGCGCATCGGAGGTGACGAAGATCGCCTCCACTTCGCCGACCGCGCGAGCGTCGATCACGCTGACGGTCGGCGTTCCGGAGAGGTTGCCAATCTCGGCAAGGACCTCGCCCGGGACCACCTCCGACATTTCCTCGATCGGCGCCCCGATCAGCTGCGCGAAGGCCGTGACGGGCATGACCTGACCCAGCCCGTCACGAGGGACTACGGCGAGGCGTCCGGAGAGGATCACGTACATCCCGGTGGCGGGCGTTCCCGCGCGGTAGAGCAGCTCTCCGGGAGCGAACCGGCGCGTCTCGCCGAAGCGGCGGACCCGGCCGATCTCGGCCGCGGACAACTCAGGAAACATCTGCTGGAACCGCGAGGCCAGCGCGGCGTTGGAGGGTGCCAGCCCGGGTCCCGGAGAAGCGGCGTTCGCGTTCTGTCCCGGCTCTTTCTCGCTGGGCATGTGGCTTCCGTGCGCCGAGGGTGTAACACGGCCGCGACGCGCTCGCCGCGCTCCTGTATCAGTGGGTATTTTTCAAGTTCGACCCGTTGCGCATTGACTTGCGTTCCGCCGACTCCAAGGATGCGCGTCCCAGAACAGGGCCGATCCCGGAGATCGCACGTCCGGCGAGCGCAGCGAGGGATCCGGCGCCAGGGGGAGGAGCCCACATGACGACGAGAACGCAGTCCCGCTGGTCTTCGATCGCCGCCGCTCTGCCACTGCTGATCGCGACGCCCCTCACCGCGGACGACGACCACAGGGGGGACGATAGGCACGAGGAGGTGAAAGCGAACCTCAGCGGTTACCAGGAAGTGCCCACGCTCTCCAGCGGCGGCAGCGCGTCGTTCCACGCGCGGATCGCCGACGACAACCAGTCGTTCGACTGGGTGCTGACCTACTCGGGCCTGACGAGCGTCACGCAGGCGCACATCCACTTCGCGGCGCGCGCCATCAGCGGCCCGATCGTGATCTTCCTCTGCACCAACCTCGGCAACGCGACGGCGGGGACCACCTCGGGGACCCAGGCCTGCCCCGTGAGCGCGGGAACCGTCACCGGCACCGCCGTCCCGTCGGACGTGGGAGGCGGCGCGGCGGGCTTGGGCATCCCGGCCGGCGATTTCGCCAAGATGCTGGATGCCATCCGCAACCATGCCGCGTACGCGAACGTCCATACGACAGCGCGCCCCGCCGGTGAGATCCGCGGCCAGATCCGCGACGCGGACCATCATCATCACTGAGGATCGATCGGCCGAGGGCGATGCTCTAAGCTCTGACGGATGAGCGTCCGAAGCGAGAAACAGGGGCCCGTCACCACCGTCATCCTCAGCCGCCCGCAGGCGCGGAACGCCGTCGATCCCGACACGGCGCGTGCTCTCGCCGACGCCTTCCGCGCCTTCGAGGCCGACCCCGAGGCGAGCGTGGCCGTGCTCTTTGGCGAAGGCGGCACGTTCTGCGCCGGCGCCGACCTCAAGGCGTTCGCCGAGGGCAAGTACGACCAGGTGCCGGCGGAGGGGGACGGTCCGATGGGACCGTCCCGGCTGCTGCTCGACAAGCCCGCGATCGCGGCCATCGAAGGCTACGCCGTGGCCGGAGGCCTGGAGCTTGCGCTCTGGTGCGACCTGCGGGTGGTGGCGGAGGACGCCACGCTCGGCGTGTTCTGCCGCCGCTGGGGCGTGCCGTTGATCGACGGCGGCACCGTCCGGCTGCCGCGGCTGATCGGCCTCTCGCGCGCGCTGGACCTGATCCTCACCGGCCGGGCGGTGAAGGCGGACGAGGCTCTCCAGATGGGGCTCGCCAACCGCGTGGTTCCGCGCGGCGCGGCCCGGGCCGCGGCGGAAGAGCTGGCACGCGAGATCGCCTCGTTCCCGCAGCTCTGCGCGCGGACGGATCGGCGATCGGCGATCGAGCAGCTCGACCTGGACTTGCCGGATGCGCTGCGAAACGAGCTGCGGCACGGGAACCGCGCTTTGGCCGCCGGAGCGAAGGAAGGCGCGAAGCGATTCGCGGCGGGAGCCGGGCGCGGCGGGAAGGCTCAATAGGGCTTCAGCCGGGGCGGGCGCGTGCCGTGCCGGACCGCCCCGCGCAACGGGGCGTACGGGAGCTCTTCCTGCGCGCGGACGGCGCGGAGCAGCAGGCCGCCGCGGCTCATGTCGCCCCGACCGACGAACGAGGGCGGGAAGAGGAGCCGGTCGCCCAGGATCTCCAGGAAGATGTCGGCATACTTCCCGGTGGCGATGCTGCCGAGCAGCACCGCCTGGCCGCGCTTGCCGAGGTTCTGCGCGAGCACGCGCGCGTCGCGCTCCAGCGGCTCGCGGTAGCGGGCCTCGCTCACGTCCACCGGAACCTCGCCCATCGCCCGAAGCTCGGCGGTGGTGATCGTCTGGTCCACGTCCATCAGGCCGCGACCCGGAGCGATGGCGAGCGCGCACGCGCCGCCGGCCGGCGCACGCCCGAATGCGCGCGCGTAGGCCAGCTTGCCGCGGAAGTAGAGACCGCTCGCGAACTGGAACAGCTCGCCGATGGGCGCTCCCTGCTGCTGGAACTGCCACGCCAGCGCGAAGTTCGCCCGCGGGCTGAAGAGGAGTCCCATGCGCTGGCCGCCGGCGCGGGCCGGGGACAGGAGGAAAACCTTGGGCAGCAAGTCGGGCATCCGCGTCCTCGCTCCGGCATCCAATCTTGCGTCATGGAGCGCGTGCCTGTCCTCTTCGTCGGCCACGGCTCGCCGATGAATGCCATCGACGACAATGCCTGGAGCCGGGGTTTCCAGAAGCTCGGCGGCCTGCTGCCTGAGCCAGAGGCCGTCCTCAGCATCTCTGCCCACTGGTACCTGCCGGGCACGTTCGTGACCGGCGAGGAGCACCCCAAGACCATCCACGACTTCGGCGGATTTCCCGAAGAGCTGTACCGGGAGCAGTACCCCGCGCGTGGGAGCGTCGAGCTGGCGCGACGGGTCTCGAAGCTGGTCAAGGGCGCTGCCCTGCGGACCGACTGGGGCCTCGATCACGGCACCTGGACCGTCCTCAAGTACCTGCGGCCCAAGGCCGACGTGCCCGTGGTACAGCTCAGCATCGACGCGCGGCTGCCGCCCGCCGGCCACCTGGCCATCGGAAAGGCGCTGACCCCGCTGCGCGAGGAAGGGGTCCTGATCCTCGGCAGCGGCAATGTGACACACAACCTGCGCCACGCCTTCACGAGCTGGCAGCGCGGCGAGACCAGCACCCCGGCGTGGGCGAGCGGATTCGACGCGGACGTCGCCGCGGCCACGACCCAGCACGACGGGCCTGCGCTGGCGAAGCTCGTGCAGTCCGACGCGGGGCGCCTCTCGCACCCGACGCCCGACCACTACCTTCCGCTGCTGTACGCCGCGGGCGCCGCAGACGCGAAGGACGCGGTGAGCTTCCCCGTGTCGGGGTTCGACATGGGCTCGCTGTCGATGCGGTCGATCCTGTACGAATAAGCGCGGCCGCCACAGGCCGCTTAGCGCCTACGTTTTGAGCCATGCCGCTCCGCATCCGCGCCGCGTACCTGAGCTGCTGCCTGCTCTGGGGTTCCACTTGGATGGTGATCAAGCTCGGGCTGCGCGACCTGCCGCCGTTCCTCTTTGCCGGCACGCGCATGCTGCTCGCGGCAGCGGTGCTGCTCCCCTTCGCCGCCCGCGCCGGCCTGCGCGAGTACGACCGCCGCGACTGGGGCCGCGTGGGGTTCATCGGCGTGCTGCAGATCGGCCTGCCCTACGCCTTGCTCTTCGCCGGCCAGCAGTGGGTACCCTCCGCGCTCGCTGCCGTGCTGTTCGCCTCGTTTCCCGTCTGGCTGGTCCTGATCGCGCGCCTGCTGCTCCCAGGTCAGCCGCTGACCGGCCGGAAGATCGCCGCCGCCTTGCTGGGGATCGCTGGCGTCGCGCTGCTGCAGTTTCCCGCGCTGAAGGGGCAGACCTTGTCCCCTCTGGCGGCTGCCGGCGGCGCCCTGGTACTGACGGCCTCGGCGGTGATCGCGTTCGCGAACGTGCTCGTGCGCAAGCAGCTCGGAGGCCACCGGCCCCTGGTGATCACCTTCGTACAGGTGCTCGCCGGTTCGCTGCTCTTGCTCCTGCTCTCCGCCGCGCTCGAGCGGGACAAGCCGGCCTCGTTCACGCCGGCCGCCGTCGCTGCCATCGTCTACCTGGCCGTGCTCGGGACCGCCGTGACGTATCTCTGCCTGTTCTGGCTGATCCCGCGCGTGCCCATGTCCGCCATCGGCGCCATCCCGCTGCTCGACACGACCGTGGCGGTGACCCTGGGCGCCCTGGTGCTGGGCGAGGCGCTGGGGTGGTCGCTGCTCGCCGGCGGCGCGCTGGTGCTCTCCGGGGCAGCGCTGGCGAATCAGGCTCCCACCGAGCCGGCTCCCGAGGCAGCCCCGGGAGCGACAAACAGCCCATCTCGATTTTTCTAGGATGTTTTCCAACACTTGCGGCGGCCGCGCATTGGATCTATGCCTGCGGGCCTTTCAGGGTGCCCGCATGCTCCAGATGCTTCCCTCGATCGAAGACGGCCACGTGGTGCTCCGCCTCGGCGGCGAGCTGGACGGAGAAGGGGCCGCGGCGGTGGCGCGGCTGATCGCCCAGAGCATGGGCGACTTCGAGATCGACTTCACCGACGTCTTCAAGGTGGAGGAGACCGGATTCGACGTGCTCGCGCAGGCCATCCGGCGCTGCCCGTACAAGCTGGTCGTGCGCGGACTGGCCGCCGAGACCGGCAAGTCGCTCGATCCCCGCTGAACGTCAACCGGCAAGCCCGTACAGGTAATCCACGAACGAGCGCACCGCGCCGTCGATCCCCTGGATCTTCGGGTTGGCGCTCTCCACCAGGTAGTACTCGTCGGGCGCGTGCGCGCCGCTGCCATGGCCCATGCCGAAATGTCCTGCGGCGAGGCGCAGCGGGGGCTCGGTGAAGACGTACCCCGGCCAGGAGCCGCCCAGCCTGGGCCAGAGCAGCGGGTCGAGCCCGTACTTCTTGTAGGTGGCGACCTCCGTCCGGATCAGCGGCGCGTCCGGCGCGGTGGTGTTGGGCGGATACGCTCCGCCCACCTTGATCTCGATGTCCGCGAATCCGCGCTTGTCGAGGTGCGCCCGCAGCTTCTTCAGGCAGTCGTCGACGGTCATCTCGGGCACCAGGCGGAAGTCCATCTTGGCGACCGCCTTGTGCGGCAGGACCGTCTTCCCGCCCGGCCCGGTATAGCCGCCCACCAGCCCCTCGATGTTCACCGTCGGCTGGGCCGCCAGCCGCTGCTGCGCCTCGTGGAAGCCGATGTCGCGCACCCAGCGCTTCACGCCGAGCTGCTTCTTGCGCATGTCCTCGCTCTCGCGTTGCGCCGCCACCTCGATCATCTTCTGCTCCGCGGCGGAGAGCGGCTTCACCCGCTCGAACCAGCCGTCGATCGCCGGGTCGACTCCGTCCGGCGTCACCAGCGTCTGCAGCGCCTGCACGAGGTGGAAGGAAGGGCTGTCCACCGAGGCGCGCAAGGAGGAGTGGATGTCCTTGGCCGGCCCGCGGCCCCACTTTTCGCCGCTGGACACCAGCTCGCACTCGATCACGCCCTTGGCGCCGAGGTTGACGGTCACCTCGCCGTCGAGGCCCTGGGCGGCGTACGGCATCCAGATGCCGGCGCACTTCGACAGCGCCTGCATCACCTCGGGCTTTCGCACCACCTGGAGGAAGTGCGGCGAGCCGACCTCCTCCTCGCCCTCGCCGACCAGCACGAGGTTCACCGGCAGGTTGCGGCCCGCGCCGCGGAACGCGTGGAGGGCCGCCAGGAACGATCCCTCGGGTCCTTTCTGGTTGACCGCTCCGCGCCCGACGATCGCCTTGCCGAGCCCCGGCTTCTCCACCACGCGCCCTTCCCACGGCGGAGACGACCACTCGGTCGGGTCGACCTGCTTCACGTCGTACATGAAGTAGAGGCCCAGGGTCTTCGGGGCCCCGGCGTCGTAGACGGCGAACACGCCGGGGTTGCCCTCGGTCTCGACCCGCTCGGCGCGCTGGAAGCCAGCGTCGCGCAGCAGGTCGATCAGGATCTGCGCGCCTTCCTGTCCGCCGACGTTCTCCGCGGCGATGGTCGGCTTTCCGATCCACTGCTGGATCCGCCGCACCGTCTCGTCGCGGCGCTTGCCGATCTGGTCGTAGATGGGGGCGAGGTCGTCGCGGGCGAAGGCGGGAACGGCGAAGGCGGCCGCGCCGGCGAGGCCAGCCTTCAGGATGGACCGTCGGGAATGCTCGTTCATGCGCCCCCTTCAGCCTGAAGGGAGCCCGCTGTCAAGCGCCGACCGGCGCGAGAGTGTTCCAGGCCGCGGGCAGGCGGCATTGAAAGGGGGTAAGCTAGGCGGGCAAGCGCCAGGCACCTCGGGGACGGCGGCTCGACGAAATGGCGGGGATGTCGCAGGCGTTGCTGTCGGGGGACGCCATGGCACATCAATTCCGGTTCTACAGGATGGGCGGATTGGATCAGGTCTCGCTGGAGACGGGCGAGGACCTCGCGCACCTGCGCGAGCTGGACCAGAAGCTCTGGGTCGCGTTGAGCTGCCCGGTCAAGGGCCTCGAGCTGTCGGAGCGGACGCTGGAACTGCTCGATCTGGACAAGGACGGGCGGGTCCGCGCCGAGGAGATCCTGGAGGCGATCCGCTGGTGCGGCGAGCGGCTCAAGGATCTCGGGTCGCTGATCCCAGCAGGCGACGGCCTGCCGCTGGAGGCCATCGACGACTCGAAGCCCGCCGGAAAGGCGCTGCTCGGAGCCGCGCGCCAGATCCTGGCGCAGCGCGGCCGCGCCGAAGCCACGTCGCTCACCGTGGCCGACGTCGCCGACGTGAGCCACGTCTTCGAGGGCACCCGCTTCAACGGGGACGGAGTGATCCCGGAGGAGGCCGCGGAGGCACCGGAGATCCGCCAGGTGATCGCGGACGCGGTCGCGTGCGTCGGCGGCGTCCCGGATCGCGGCGGGAAGCCCGGGATCGATCAGGCGAAGCTGGACGCCTTCCTCGGCGAGCTGACCAGTTACGCGCAGTGGGCGCGCAGCGGAGACGCGAGCCCCGGCGCGGCGGCCGGATTCGAGGCCACGCGCGCCGTCCGGGTGAAGGTGGACGACTGGTTCAACCGCTGCCGCATCGCCGAGTACGATCCGCGGCTGCTCGCCGCCGAGCCCACCCAGGGACCGCCACCGGAGCTGCAGAGCTTGCCGCTGGCGCGCGTCTCCCCGGGCGGTTCGCTCCCCCTGCTCGAGCACGTGAACCCGGCCTGGTTGGGAGCGCTGGCCACGTTCCAGAAGGTGGCCGTCGCGCCGGTCTTCGGAGCGAGGAAGACCGAGATCTCCGCCATCGACTGGGAGAAGCTGCAGCCCAGCTACGTCGCGTTCGAGACCTGGCTGGGCGCGAAGGCGGGGGCCGCGGTGGAGAAGCTCGGGCTCGCGCGGGTGGAGGCGATCCTCGCCAGCGAAGCGAAGGCGCGCATCGAGGCCCTCATCGCCGAGGACAAGGCGCTGGCCGCCCAGGCGGAGGCCGTGGCCGACGCGGTGCGGATGGCCCACTACCGGCGCGACCTGCACACGCTCTTGAAGAACTTCGTCAACTTCCGCGACTTCTACGACATGGACGCGGAAGCCGTGTTCCAGGCGGGGACCCTGTACCTGGACAGCCGCAGCTGCAACCTCTGCGTGCGGGTGGACGATCCGGGGGCGCACTCCACGCTGGCCTCGCTCTCGCGGATGTACATCGCCTACTGCGACCTGAAGCGCCCGGCCGGCCAGACGATGAAGATCGCCGCTAGCTTCACGCAGGGCGACTCCGACTACCTGATGGTGGGCCGCAACGGCGTCTTCTACGACCGCAGCGGGCGCGACTGGGACGCGACCATCGTGCGCATCGTGGACAATCCCATCTCCATCCGGCAGGCGTTCGCCGCGCCGTACAAGAAGTTCGTCCGGATGATCGAAGAGCAGGTGCAGAAGTTCGCGGCGGCCAAGGAGAGGGAGGCCGAGTCGCGGATGAAGGCAGCCGCCGAGACTGGCGTGACCGCGCCGCACACCGCGGGACCGGTCGACGTGGGCAAGATGGTGGGGATCATCGCCGCACTGGGCGTGGGCATCGGCGCAGTGGGCGCCATCTTCGGCGGATTCGTCTCCGGTTTCCTGAACCTGCAGCCCTGGTACGCGAAGCCGCTCGCGATCCTCGGCGCGGTCCTGGCCATCTCCGGACCTTCCATGCTGCTGGCCTGGCTCAAGCTGCGCCAGCGCACGCTCGGACCCGTGCTGGAAGCCAACGGGTGGGCGATCAACGGGCGCGTGCGGGTGAACATTCCGTTGGGCGCGGCGCTCACCGACCTCAAGACGTTGCCGGCGGGCGCGCGCCGGTCGCTCGACGATCCGTTCGAGGACCGCAAGGCGCGCAGTCGGCGCCGCCTGCTCTGGGCGGCCGCGGTGGTGATCGCCGGGGCCCTGGCCGCCGCGCGCATCTTCCACGTCTGGCCGTTCGCGAGGCGGCTGTTGCCCTGAGGTATGCTCCAGCCATGATCCGCTACTACGGCAAGCCCGGCTGAACGGGATGCATGAAGGCGCGGGAGTTTCTCGTGCGAAAGAAGCTGCAGGTCGAGGAGCGCAACCTGATCAAGCAGCCGCTCACCGCGGCCGAGCTGCGCGCGCTGGCGAAGAAGGCCGGCGGCGTGGATCAGCTCGTCGCTCCCAAGCGGCGGGCGGAGGCCGACGGGCTCTCGCTCTCGGGGGAGAAGCTGATCGCCTGGCTCGCCGAGGACGGCGCGCGGGTGCGGCGGCCGATCATCGAGGTGGAGGGCGAGCTGACCCTGGGATTCGCGGCGGACGCGCAGGAGAAGCTCGGCAAGCTACTCCCATGAGCATTCGTACTCGCAGACCATCTGGCCGCGCGAGCGGCACTGCGTCTCCCTGACCTGCGGGTTGCGCCCTCCGCAGAGCTCGATGGCGCGCTGGTGCCAGCCGACCACCGTCAGGCAGTCGCCCGGCGTGGACCGCGGCGCGCCGTGGGTGGTGAGCGTAGCGGAGGTGTCCGAGGTCTTGCGGTACGCGCGCCGGCCCTCGCCGTAGTAGTAGGCGTAGATCGTCTCCGACAGCGAGAGCAGGGCGTGGGGATCTCCCTCGCGCACGAACGCGCGCTGCGGGCCGCGCAGGTTCACCTCTGCCGAGGCGCGGCCCATCTCCAGGAACGCGCGCGTTGGATCGCCCGGGTGGAGCTCTTTCGCGATCGCCTGGTCGAGGCCCAGGTTGAGCGCCAGCGGGAAGGTCGCCGTCACCAGCAGGGTGCGCCGGAGCAGCTTCGCGTCCTCTTCGGGAAGGTGCCGGAGCACGCGCTCCCAGAGCGCCTCGCCTCCGCGGTCCAGGACGAACTTGCGCCGAGCCAGGATGACGTTTCCGCCCACGTGCGCCATGGCTTCAAAATAGCAGCAACCCGGGGAGCGCGGCACGTCCGCGGCGGAGGTGCGCGGAGCAACCACAGGAGCGCCGCGCGGCCCACTTGCTCTCACGATCTCCGGGCACCCGGAATTTCGCACTGCCCCGGGGTGCGTCGTAAAATTCGTCCGTGGCCCTCAGCGGAAACCTGTCGGAAACGTCGGTGACCGACCTGATTCAGTTCTACAGCATCAGCCGCCAGACGGCGGCGGTCACCATTGTCTCGCCCGCCGGTCCCGAACACGACGTGGTCGTGTTCATGGAGAACGGAGATATCGTCGACGCGCGCTTCGGAGAAGTGCGCGGCAGCGATGCCGTGCGCCGGGCGCTTCACCTGCGCGAGGGCGAGTTCCACGTCGACCTCAACGTCACCGCCCAGAAGCGCACCATCTTCGAGTCCTGCAACAAGCTGCTGCTCGAGACGATGGTGTCCGAGGACGAGGGGAAGAGCAGCGCGAAGAGCGCCCGCAACGGCGGGGGCGCGGAGGAGATCATGATTCCCAAGACGCACCCCGCGCCTGCGCGGCGGAGCTCGCCGATCCCGATCGTGATCGCCGCCGCCGCGGTGGCCGCCGCGGCCGTGGGCGGCGCGTTCCTCTGGCGCTCGCACCAGGAGGCCGCGGCGCTGGAGCAGAAGGAAGCGACGATCCAGGCCGCACGGCTGGCGGACGCGCGCCGGCCGCGGGTCCAGGGCGTGAGCGACACCGAGATCCTCTTCGGGATGAGCGCGCCCTTCTCCGGGCCCGCCAAGGAGCTGGGCCGCGCGATGAAGACGGGCATCGACATCGCTTTCGCCGCGGCGAACGAGGCGGGCGGAGTCCACGGGCGCAAGCTGCGGCTGATCGCGCTCGACGACGGATACGAGCCCGAGCGCACCCGGACGGTGATGAAGGACCTGGCCGAGAGCCGGACGGTCTTCGGGTTCATCGGGAACGTCGGAACTCCCACGGCCGAGGTGGCAGTCCCGTACACGCTGGAGAAGCGGATGCTGTTCTTCGGGCCCTTCACCGGCGCGGGACTGCTGCGCCGGGACCCGCCCGACCGGTACGTCTTCAACTACCGCGCCAGCTACGCCGAGGAGACCGCCGCGACCGTGAAGTACCTGGTCGGCATCCGCAACATCTCGCCGGACGAGATCGCTGTCTTCGCGCAGCAGGACGGCTACGGCGACGCCGGCTTCAACGGCGTGGCCAAGATGCTGCGCAAGTACAAGCGCAATCCGGACAAGGCCCTGCGCGTCGGGTACAAGCGGAACACCACCGACGTGGCCGAGGCGGTGGACACGCTGCTCAAGACCCGCCGGCCGATCCGCGCGGTGGTGATGGTGGCGACCTACAAGGCGGCCGCCAAGTTCATCGAGAAGATCAAGGCGGAGCGGCCGGACATCGTCTTCAGCAACGTCTCGTTCGTCGGGAGCCAGGCGCTGGCCGACGAGCTGATGAGCTACGGCGGGAAGGTGGCGGAAGGCGTGATGGTCACCCAGGTCGTTCCGCTGCCGCACAGCAGCTCGACCGCGGTGCTGCGCTACCAGGAGCTTTTGCCCAGGTACTCGCTGGGGGAGAAGCCGGACTTCGTCTCGCTCGAGGGCTACCTGGCGGCGAATCTGCTGATCGAGGGCCTGAAGCGCGCGGGCCGCGACTTCACCACCGAGTCGCTGGTCGACTCGCTGGAGGCCATGCGCGGGGTGGACCTGGGCGTCGGCGCGACCATGAGCTTCGCCATGAGCGAGCACCAGGCCTCGCACAAGGTCTGGGGCACGATCCTGGACGCCAGCGGGGCCTTCAAGATGATCGAGATGGAGTAGCGGACCCGCGCCGGGGGCCCGTCATTCTCCGGCGGCCACTTCGACGCAATCGGTGTGATCCAGCGGGAATCGCCGCCCCGTCCGCTCGTGCACCAGGACGCAGGCGCCCCCGCTCTTCACCAGCTGGAATCGCTCCGGCGGGGACAACTCGCGCCCCTGGATCCGCAGGCCTCTCGCGTCGCGGTGGGCCGCGCGCTCGATCACGAGCGTGCTCTCCGCCGTGAGAGCGTCGTCTGCCAGCGGCACCTTGGCACCGTTGAACGCCGCCTGCACCGCCGCCGCCAGCGACGCGCGGCTCTCGGGTGTCGGGTTCACGATCCGGGCGGGCACGGCGGATGCCATCACCAGGGCGGCGGAAAGGATCGCGATCATCGTCGCAGGATCCGGTTGGTCTGGAAGATCGACTTGAACACCCGCCCCTCCCCGGAGAGGCCGCCCGAGAGGAGAGCGCTGGAGGTCGGCGTCGGGCAGGTCGCGCTTTGCCGGTACGCGAGGGCCGCCGCGAGGCGCGCCTCGTTCACGTCGCCGAGCGCGTGACTGAAGTCGTCGGCCACCTTGCATCCCGCGAAGCTGCCCGTGGTGGTCGCGCCCGGAACGAAGCCGTCGCTGTAGTCGCCGAATCCCTTCGCGTTCACGCCCTTGAACTGGATGCTGAAGTACGTAGTGCCGCAGTTGTCCTCCGGATAGAAGCCGTACGGCTTGCCGCAGGTGGTCGAGCCGACCTGGATCACCTGGACGTTGGCGCCCGCAAGCCCGTTGAGCAGCGATTCACTCGCGGAGCAGGTTCCCGATCCGGTGAGGACGTAGGCCTTCGCCAGGTTCAGGGTGGGCAGGGCGAGTCCCCGCGAGAGCGAGAGTCCGACCGTGCTGGTGTGGAACGGCGTCGGCGAGATCAGGCTGCCGTTGACCGGGTTGTTCGATGGATGCTTGTCGTTGAAGATCGTCTGCTCGAAGATCTTCCCGTTGGTGTTCTGCGCCCCCGCGATCATGTAAGCGAGCTCGCTGGCGATGTCCAGGTAGCCGCCGCCGTTGTAGCGGATGTCGACCACCAGGTCGGCGATACCCGCCGCCTTGAGCGCGGTGACGGCGTTGACCACTCCCTTCTCCGCGGTTGCCAGGTGGTCGTTGAAGAGCATGTAGCCGACCTTGCCGGTCGCCGTGTCGATGGTGTGCACGTTCTGCACCGGCGTGCCGGTCACGTTGGCGGAGGTCATGGTCACGTTGCGGGGCG
>Ga0137394_10000155_pt1 | contig 47472 bp, 54 predicted proteins | sample czobulk116metaG_FD_108278 | JGI IMG/M metagenome (GOLD analysis project Ga0137394, IMG submission 108278) | Vadose zone soil microbial communities from Angelo Coast Range Reserve, California, USA - czobulk1.16 metaG | ecosystem: Environmental > Terrestrial > Soil > Vadose zone | place: USA... | reverse complement strand
TTCTTTGCATCGCCCATGGTGTCGAGGAGGTTCACAAAGCATACCCTCCGCCATGTCCTTTTTGGTTTCAAAAGCAGCGCGTGAAGGATGGGAGGGCGGTGTAGGCGTACGATCTTTTGGAGCTCGCTCTTGACTATCGCCGGCGGCATAGCGACGGCGACCCATAAACGCAAACTTCTGCTGTCGAGTGCTCGGCCTCGACGACCCCGCTGGCACTCCCGCAGCTGTCACTGCTTCACCAGTACCAGGAGCTCCTGACCCCACCTCACTTATTCACCTGTGTCACATCCACTTTGTCTTCCACCACCCACCCACGCTCTGTTCCCACCCTTTCCACCTCAATTGCCCTCACCATTTCTATACAACTACTTCGGCATGGCCACCTACCCTTGGGCGCGTGCAGAGGCATAGGAATGTACGGTCAACCGCGCACGCTGTACAACCCTGAACCTGAGCGCGACGACTCTTCTCTAATCTGTGGCGTAGACATTCACGGGCCTCACGCAAATACTCAAGTCGAGGTTCATGGCCACCCACGCGTTCTTCGCTTTCCAAAAAAGTATCCAATGAAAACATCGACCAAAGATCGGGGGTATAAATTGTTAGGCAGACCACTCCGACAGGAGCAAATCAAAAACTTCGGCACTGGAAATAAGTTGACACTGAGTCTGATAATGACTAGTTTTCAGTGCACAACTTGATGTACGGGGAGACAATGCGAAAAAGTTGAATTCTAACTACTAAATAAGACCCGAGCTACGTATGAGGCAGGACGGAGGGACTGCTTATTGAGGCAGCTGCGGCTGGAGGAGAGTGGGAGATGATAGCTGTGGCGAAGGTCAAGTGGGCGGGCTGTGAGGCTCGAGTTGGGACAGGTGAGGTCACGGGTGTGTCGGGGATGTCATCAGCAGCTGAGTCGGGGAAGGGGTTTGTTAGATCCATTGGAGTGAGAGTAGGGACATGGCTGTGAGCATCGCACAAGGGATATAAGGACTCCCAGTTGAGACCAGGGGCGTCAGCATCGATAGAGGTGGAGATCGTCGCTCGCGTGTCATCCGTGCTGTGGTGCAGGCCGATGTAAATCCTGCGAATTCGATTGAGCATGCCGAAGGCGGTGAACCTGATTTGCAGATCGCTGCGATTCCGCGCGGTGAGAACCAGTTGGTTCCACAAGTCGCAAAACCTGCGCTGGACTTCTGGCAATGTAGGTTGGGGATCAAACCTCGATGTCTGCTCTATCGTCCGTAGTGACTTGCCGTGAAAGGAAGGCCAGTCTCCATGTTCCAAGTGGAAAAGGAAAATCTCCCGGGTAATGGAGGTGAGATTGGCGAGTAAAACGCTATCTCCACGTGCGAGAAATCGTTGTAAGACTGATTTTGATACTCCCAATTGGTCGATGGCAAGACTGAGCCAACGCTCATCGCGTTCACGAACGCGAGAAAGTACATGGGCAATCACACATTTTGCGTGGAAAATATCGCGTGGGTTACTGTCATTACACCACCTTTTTGCGGCGAGCCCGAAATCAATGGAATAGAATAGTTCGTCCCATGGTCCGAGGAGAGCACGTTCCAGAATTTGCTGAGATGCAGAAAGTGATGTCACGTCAACGGCCGTTCTGCATATGATGATCCGTCTTTGCTTGACGGACTCGGAGATAAGGTTGGATGACAGCGTCCGTCCCATGAACCCAATCAGGGCGGCCGAGAACATCTTGTCATTCGGTTTGATGAAAGCGTCTATGGGATCAACGACTACTTCTGAGCCGCAGAAGCCCGGGATGGCCGCAAAGAAATGTTCGAGTTCGTGGTCTTCATCCAAAGACTCGAACATCCACAACAGCGCACGTTTATCGATCCCTGATCCCAATCCGTGAGCAGTTTCTTCCGCCGCCCTGACCAATCCCTTTAGTAGACGCCGGAGATAACGGAACTTGAGGTCACCGAGGTGTCTCCAAGTATCGTAATTATAGTGATAAACGACCTGGAGCCATGATAGAAATTTGAAAAGTGCATATAAGAAGCTGTTAGCAAGAAACCACGCAGATAAGGAAAGCGGGGTATAGTACGGACTATCCTGCCGAAAGATCGGCATGAAAGTGACGAATATGTATGCACCTGTAAGGAGTCCGACCCACCAGAGAACAATTGAAAATACTGTGTGATGAATGTTGAAAAGAAAGACCGCCAAACCGGAAAAGAAGAGAAAAAGGGAACTATGCAAGAGAGTGGGCAATATCTCAACAGCCCAGGGAAGGTGCAGTTTGTCGACGCCTTCGGCAAAGAAAGAGCGGATCCGCGATCGCCTGTGAGGACTGCACCGAGGCTGAGTAACCCAAAGGTATCGACGTGCCCACTGTTGCAGTAACGTAGCCAGCAGGGCGCAAGTAAGACTCATGACCAAACTCAATAACCAGAGACAGTTGACCCAGATAGCGGACGTGGGTGGGACGAATTGGGGCGGAACGGATGGAGTGGGAGGGAGGAAGATGCCGGACCTGTTGACGTCCGCAAGTACCTGATAGATATTCGCAAGATAGAACGCGGAGATGTCCTGAGAGTTTGGCTTAAGGTCCTGAATGGAGACTCCGATGAACGTGGCGACTGCGGCAGAGAACAGACCAGTCTGTACATTACGAGTTGACGCATAAACAGATAAGGTCCAGGAAGACGGGCACTCACGAAAACGAGGATTCCATCGGCATCTGCTTTCCATCGGTCGGTCATCTTCTTATCATAATCTTCTGCCCTCTCAAGATACATGAAGAACAAAGGATCGGATCCATCCGTGAATTCCGACCCTGCTTGTGGTGGGTGAGGTTGATCCTGGGGAGGATGGCCCGGGGTACTATCAGCTATGGACAAGGAAGTAAGGATACGTCGGAGTAGTGATAACAAAGATACCTGGCCCAACCCCTTCTTCCCTGGCTACGTCCACTGGATTTATAACTTGAGGCATTGGAGGTTACGCGCTACGCTTTCGAGGGTGCGAATGGAAGGATTCGCAAATCTTCTCTATTTGGAAAGTCCGCATATGTAACACGTGACGATTCGTGTTCTTGCGTCGCGGTGCGATGACCTGAATCCTCGAAATGTTTGCAGAGATGCATTTGAACGGTAAAAAAAAAGGTGAAAGATTCAGAGTGTCAAAACATGACATTTTCTTGACTACAAGGTTGTAGAGCAAAAAGACAGTGTGTAGTAGACGCACCATCCTCGGACAAGACTCGAATCTCCTTCAGGTCTTCTAATAACACGTCTGTGTACTCACTGACACCAGATAAATGGGACATGAAGCATGAATCCTTAAAAGGTACTTTTTCTCTCAGGGCATGGATGACATAGGTATCTTCCTCGCTGTCCTACAAAGGTTCAACGTATAAGGCAAAGTCACTCACCATGCACCATGGCTTCGAACCATGCCAGTGCCATTCAGCTTTTCAAGGAGATCCTTGTAACCGAAACATTTCACGATAGTCCACACCGACGCGGTATACTCGCGCTGAGGACATGAAGCGCTAAGGCATAGATGATAACACGGAGTTGGATCAACTTACTAGATCATGTGGCAGGACGCAAATGAATTCCGACAATTGTAATCATATTCAATTCTTGTACAAATGGGTGCTGCACAGTTTCCTGCTGTTACAGAGTTTTATATGGGTTAACGTAAACTTTGCTTGAGCCACGGTCGGGTTGATTGATCTATCTACTAGCCCAATAAGAACGCCAGGTCTTTCATTGGGGGCAAGGCTTGACTACGTGCACTCCCTGCTTCGCCCACCCTCAATCTTGAAGTTCTGTCAGACGCCCATCCAATGCTTTTCAAGGTGGCGTAACGGGATATACAACACCGCCGTGATCGTAAACGCGGCCTCGAGGCCGAGGTCACCAGTCTCCTGTGCGATGGGGCCCGTGTACCACACGTGACTAATGGACGGAATCACCAACAAGAAGCTCAGAATCGACGCTCCCAGAGCAGCGGCACCTAGCGGAAGTTGAGATGGCACGTCCCAGTGTCGGAGGTCGTAGCGCGCGAAGTCGCCTCTACGGAAGTACAGGTGCTCGATGCAGATAGCAGACACCCACGCTCCTGGAGACGGCCAGTGGTCAGCCTTTACTGCTCGATGCCTACGCGAGACCACGGTAGTGTAATTCACCTATCCAATATCCGATCATGCCCAGAAAGTTGGAAAGAGCGTCGTATAACTTGTGTTGACCCGCGATGGCCAGCACAATTACCCTTTGCAACGTCGTTAAAAATCGAGCCACTGGCAAAAGTGAGAATCGATTTTCACTTACACTGCAGTCACGACCACCGAGAAGACGTATCTGGGGACGACGACCAGCGGTGGGATAAGGGTTTGGAAAGACATGCCCATAGAGTATATTGTCGGGGAGTTGTTGGCCGTCACGCTCAAGCTGAGCAATACCATCAAGACCTTGCCTAACTTGTGTGTGGGAAGAAGCATTGCATTTATAAGTCCACCGACATTTCCGTCAGCGTAGCCTTCATTCCAGCTAGGGACAAAAGGTGCAGATACTGCTGCCGCGGCGCCGAGGCACTGGAGAGTAATCTGTAGGTGGTTAGAAGTGTCATGGGGCCAGTTGAGGCATTTCTTACTATAGGAATGGTGAGGCCGAGGTATGAATACAGAAAAATTCGCCAGCTATTTTTATTTTTTGAGATTGTGATGCAAATCGCCATGAAACCCCACAAACCTGGGTGCACCAGGGTGGAAGTACGTGGTGAAGTCCGAGGCTAACGTCGACCACCCTATCGTGAATCCGGCGATCATCGACCCGAAATTAAACATCTGTACAATTGAGGTAGGTTCTGTCGGGGCGTTGACAAACTTCCCTCCACCGACACCCGCAGAGACGACGAAGACAATGAGGGCTGGAATCCAGGCACAATTCGCGAACCTGAAGAAGGTCAGGGAAATGCTGAGTCGGTCATGATGAGGGTGTCAATAATTACCAGCTGATAACCTTGATTCCACAGAAGGACACCTATCCAATGAGATGATGAGAAAGATGCAGCCTGGGAGACATGAAGAGGAACAGTCACTGACGAAAAGGGAGATCAACGCGATGGTCACGATCCCAACGCTAGCAACGTCCGTGAGATTCACGGTCGCATAGCTGGGAGGAGCACTCACGTCCAACTGATATTGGCGATACTGGCTAGAGCCTGCCCGCCCAGTATGCTATTAAGAACGCAGAAACTCATGCCGTTCATCATGAAGAGGAGGCTAGGAAGCATGACACCATAATATCTGTGGAGATTGGTTGAACATCATAACCTTGACTAGCGGTGACACAATACGCACCCAAATGTGTATCGTGCAGTACACATCTGACGCATGCCCAGTTTTTGGCCGAACGTCGCACTTGGTCACGGTGGTTCAGAATGTCCGCCGGAAGACAATTCGAAACTCAGCGAGAAGCACTCACAAGTATGACGGGGTAATAGCAGTGAGGAGTGTAAAGAGCGTGATTACCAGGCACGAGTCGCGAAGATTAAGCCCGAAGGCTACGGGGCCCAACGTCCCCGCGGAGAATCTGCGAATAGAGCCACACCACGGAGTTCGGCTTACGAGCGCAATACGGGGAAATAGCGGACGTACGTCAGGATGTTCGTATTCGCGGAAAGCCATATAAAGAAAATTTTCATGAAACGCGTTTCCGTCTTTTCCTTGAGAGGGACAGGGCGAATGCCTATTCAAGTGGCATGTGCGCAAATGGGGTTCGCGACATCGAGTCGTCGCACATTCTGATCAGGGATCGAGTTTCGAGTCCGAGATACAAATACGCACCCCGCACCTCCACACCCCACGTCAAGAGCTTTTTTGACAGTACCTGAGTTAATTTGGGGGCCGGAGGTTTCATGGGTACAGTTATAGTGGGTTCAGAAGAATCCTTTGCATCATTTTCTCTGATTGGGCCGAGCACGTTCCACGGGTCCTCCATTGCAAAGAGCCACAGCTGCAGTAGGGGGAGATGGTTGAGAGGTGTAAGAGGTGTAAGGGGAAAGGTGACGAATACAGAGAGAGGAAGATTTCCCAAGCGACGAAGTCTTATTTATGAGGGCCCCCAGGGCCCCGCCAAAGTCAAGAGACTCAGTTACCCTCTAGGTTCTCGCAGTTCCGTACCCCAGCTGTCGAGCTCCACTCCTCGGCAAAAGGGGGTAAGACAACACGTCTGATGGCACAATTGCGGAGTCAACCAACTTTGTTGTTAAGTATAGCGGCGTCGGAGCTGGGGTTACACGTAGCTGCTCCTTTATCAATATATAGGTGTCTTTTGAAGACAATGCGACACCCTACGAAACACAGATGCTCCGTAGGCTCTTGGCGGATATCCAGAAGGGCCTTTGAACTGAAGGAGAGATTGCAAATTACCATGTGTCTGCTTACTGTTGTGAAGTAGAAGTCACTCATGATCATCTCGACCTGACAAAGTCCAATGATCACGGTAGCTGTTGTTAGGGTAAGAAGTGAGTGACTCACTTCTTACCCTGAAATGCTAAATCCTGAAGGTAAATGCCGTTCAGTTCGTTCTAGGAGTATCTCATCGCGGCTTTTATCCGACACCGGACATAGAGAGCCAATCTCTGTGCGATTCAATCTGCAGGACATGATCGGAAGCAGCATAGGATACTGTATAGTTTAACCAGAGCACCGTCTGGAAGGTCAGCCTTTGTTCGTTTGTGAGTTATATGATTCAACGCCACCATTCCTCAAATCCTCTGGTTCTTTAATTGCCTCTCCAGCGTAGTTCAAGGTGGCGCAAGGGGATGTAGCACAATGCTGTGACCACCATCGCGGATTCGAAACCAAGATCGCCAGTCTTGCTTGCGATATGGCCCTGATACCACACTTGAGACATGCACGGGATGACAAGCGCAAAGCTCAGAACAGACGCTCCAAGAGCAGCTGCTCCTAGCGGAAGCCGAGACGGCGCGTTCCAATATTTGAGGTCGTAGAACGAGAAGTCGGCCCGGCGAAAATACAGGTGCTCGACGCAGACTGCAGACACCCACGCTCCTAACGATGTGCTAAACGTCAGGATGCAATTGATCAGCCAAAAAGCGTGCAGATCACCTCCCCAATATCCGATGATTCCCAGGAAATTGGAAAGAGTGGCGTATAACTTGTGTTGCCCTAGGATGGCCAGGAAAGTGATCCTTTTCGCTTTCGTTTCAGGTCGACCCGAGAAGTATGAAGCATTCAAACTTACAATGCGGTGCCAAACACAGATAATACATATCTGGGGACGACAACTAGCGGTGGGATAAGGGTCTGGAATCCCAAGCACATAGAGTATATGATCGGGGCATTGCTGGCTGTTACGCTCAAGCTGAGCAACACCACCAGGAACTTGCCAAATTTGCCAACGGGTGATAGCATCGCACCGACAAGTCCACCGACATTCCCGTCAGTAAAGCCTGTATTCCAGGCAGGAATCGAGTGCGCAGATAACGCCGCCGCAGCGCCCAGGCACTCAAGAGTGATCTGTAGATGGTTAGAGGCGTCATGAAGCGAGCCGAGGCATCTCTTACTAAAGGGATGTTGAGGCCAAGGTACGAATACGCGAAAATTTGCCAACTAATCAAGTCCAAGGTTAGCTTACGATGACGGCCATTGTCTCATCTGGCTAACCTGGATACACGGGGGTGGAAGTATACAGTGTAGTCCGAGCTGAAGACACCCCATGTTAATATAGAACCGGCAATTGTCGCCCCGAAATTGAAAACCTGTGCCACCGTAGCAGGCGCTACGGGGGCGTCGACAAATTTATTCCCACTGACACCCGCGGTGATGGCGAAGACAATGAGGGCGGGAATCCAAGCACAATTTTCATACCTTCAGAAGGACAATGAAAGACTGAGACTGTTATTCCACGAGAAGGTGGACAATGCGCACCAATTGAGAACCTTGATACCACAAAAGGATATCTATCCAATGAAGTAATTAGGAACACGTGGGGACCTGGACAAGCCACATTCACTGACGACGAGGGAGGTCACAGATATTATTATAATTCCAATGCTGGTCAAACTTGTGAGATCCACGCAAAATCGACACGTAGAACCACTCACGTCCAGCTGATATTGGCGATGCTCGCAAGCGCTTGTCCGCCCATTATGCAACCCAGGAAGCCGAAAACCACAGAAAGGGCGATAGCGAGCAGGCTAGGGACCATAGCACCGTAGTATCTACGGAAATTGGGAATTGGTCGAACACCTCAGCAAGACGGGAAAGAAGGTAAAAACGGACGTCTTACCCAAACGTATATCGCGATGCGCACAATTGACGCAAACCCAGTTTCGGGCCCCAGGTCGCACTTGGACAGCGCAGTTCAGCACATTTGCGCGAGAGTATTACTCTCAGCGCAGCTGGTAACACTCACAGGTATGCCGGAGGGATGGCACAGATCAGATTAAAGAACAGGATGACTAGGCACGAATCGCGAAGGCCAAGTCCGAAAGACACAGGGCCCAGTGTACCCGTGGAAAATCTAGTACGAACAGAGCCAAGCCCCGTGGTCGGCTCACCGATGCTGCGAGTGAGGGGATTGGCAAACGTACGTCACAATGTTCGCATTCGCGGAAAGCCATATAAAAAATATCTTGATATAATGCGTTTCGGTTCTGTCTTCGACAGCGACGGGATGGATACCTGTCCAATGGCAAGCGCCGAAATGGGGTTAGCGATCCCGCGTCTTTGATCAGGGATGACTATATCCTGAGTCTGAGATACGACACCTACCCCGCGCTTCTACACCCCAGCTCAGGAGCTTTCTCGAGAGAAGGCGACTCCGGTTGGTAGCAGGGGCCATCGTGGAAACCTCCGGGCTTCTGGAATCATATCTCTCCCCACGGCCTTTCATTAGGATGTCCAAGTCCGCATTCGGTTGGTCCTCCATGTCGCAGCAAAAAGCCCGGGAAAGAGTGAGAGGGTCAAGAGGAGTTGGGGGCAAGTAGGAATATGTTTAGGAACATCCACAGGACTAGGTCTTATGTATGAAACAACTTGGCCAAGTCGAGGAGTCCACATGTCTACCTGGTCACATCGCGGAAGTAGGAAGCCTTCTATTAACCACGGCATCACAGCTCTTGGCAAGGCTTCTAAGCTAAACATGCTCGCTTCAACTGCAGAGTTGAACAGCGTGGCGATACTTGGCCCGGGTGACAAACAGTGTCGTAAAAATTGCATTCAAGTTGGAGTTGCGAGTCCTGGACGCCCGTCAATTGAGCTCGTTTAAATTGCGTCCGAACAACATAGCCTCGGGAGGAGTGGGGTGAACTTGATGCATCTAACGGCGATTGAGAACACGTACGTTTTTCCCGCCGGCGATGTGCAGCGCTTGGGCCGTCAAGCAGGGTCTTGTATGTCACTGACGTAAAAGTGTTGTTTGGGCTCCGAGGCCCACGCATAGGCGAGTTGACGCCGCTACTGAGATAAAACCCACATGCTGGGGCTTCACCATCGCTCGATGACAGGACACAGATGGGAATGGACGAGGCCAATCAATCAGGGTTTTATTTTACCGTCCTCAACCTGACAAATGGGCCATTTGTTTTCCTCGCCAGAAACTTGCTCTTCCAGCTCCAACCTGGCCGACAAACAAGCGAAAAATGGCCGATCGGCCATCTCCCATTAATGGCAAAGCACCCGATAATAAGAATTCACCATGAAAATACCCAATAATAAAACATCGCGTTCAAGCTAAGTGAAGACCAACATTGACCCACAAATATCTCGGAATGAATCTGTCAAGGCTCCAATCGCCGGGAAGGCAATCGGGACTTCCTAGGCTCAAGCTTTAATCGTAACTTCGTTTTCTCCTGTCGCTTCTTCAGACGTATCTTACATCGTTCACACAGTGGCGCTGAACCTCCGTTCCGCAAGCGGCGCCGGCATGTCTCGCTCGAGCACAGTCGCTGGGAGAGATGACGTGGCCCTTGAGCCATACGGAATTCGGAAGCTACGAAAATAGACTGACCGTGGCGACTTGCTCCCCAGACTCTGCGGGAGTAGCCGGGCCCGTGGTGCTTGTGCTTGACAGCTCATCAAGCGGGCTGGTGGCCGTACTTGATGAGGGAGGACTCAGGCCCGGCTCAGAGGCTGTTTGTGCGGGGCCAGAAGTAGATACCAACGAAATAGAGTTGGCGGTAGAAGCGGCTGGATCTTCGCTAACGGCGCCCTTTGGCTGCACCATGACGATACGCAGCCCATCTCCCCCCATGGCACCTGCCCGTCCCCGCTTGCGTTGGACTCTTCCTTGTGCATGTCCTTGGGTCTGTATCTGACCCTGGGCTTGTGCATTTGCGTCAGAGCAATTCGCCTCAGGCGTCCCACTGGTAAACGGTCCCCACGGCGGATACGGATACGGTCGTAAGGCATATGGCCCAAGTTGTCCGGGCGGCGGCGTGAATTGGAATGCCTGGAAAGGGCTGGGCACTGCGGCGCCAAATGTATATGGCGGCCGCGCATATGACACTGGTGGGTAAGGACCCGGGACAAGGAAGGGCGGTTGCCCGGGCGTGAAAGGAATGGGGAAAGGGGGAGGCACGTAATAGGGCACTTGGAATTGCGGTTGTATGTGCGAGGCGCTTGTGCTCGTCCCAGGCGCAGGCACAGGGACGGTAGTGGTAGAACTCGAGCTTGACGTTGATTGCGACGGTATAGAATCAGTCGTAGATACAGGGCTCACAGCGTCTCCCCAGACCATCGAGATATCTTGCTGGCTCAGATTGGATGCCTCTTGACCATCCACACAACGTTCCTCTGCAGTGGGTCCTTCTTCGGCGACGGATTGCTGACTTGAGATCTCAATATCCACCTCACCAGCTTCATCTGGGCCAGCGGTAACCTCGGTAAGAACGCCTTCTGAAAGACTTGACCCATAAGAAAGGAGAGGGTCGTCCTCCGGAAGGATGCCAGGGTAGTCAGACAATTCTGATTGCACCATCGTTGTTGGAAGGGCCTCTTCTGGGGGCAATAGGGGGTCCATAAAGATACCCGACGGTTCAGCGGCTGATGTGGGGGTCTCCGGCATCAGATTGGCTGGTTCACCATCAGGCCCCATATCTACGGCCTGCGCCACCACTGAATCTTCACCGACTTGACCGGCCTGTTCTTCACCCAAATCGCCAGGGACAGATTGGTCGCGACCGGATTTGCGCCTCCTATTCATACGATCTTTCTCCCGATGGGTCTCACACATCTTCCATGGTGAGCGATGGTAAAGTACGTTCTGACACCACTTGACAGAGCAGACCGTATTTGAACGACGAGAGCCACGAGCAGGGGGTGGAATGGAGGTTTCATCGGTGATATCCTCATGCTAGTAGTGAGTAGTGACGATGGGTGAGTGTGAGCAGAAAGAAGAAGAAAAGACAAACCTCCGACGTATCCGCTTCGTCGAGTTCCAATACATGGGCATCCGAGTTCAAAGGGTTATTTGTGTAGGATGACTCCGGGGCCCTTGCCTTGCCCCTTCTACGCCCGCTGTTAAACGATTCTGGGTCCCGAGCATTCTCGCTTTGCAACGGCGTAGACTTCACTTCTTTGTCTCGCACACGTTTGAGTTTACTATGGTGCCTGTTTTGCAATCGATGTCGTTCACAGCGACGGTATGGATAATGCCCTTGCAGCATGGTATGGCAATGTGACACCGTGCACATACGAACGGGAAGTACGGATATCGGCGTATATTGCACCACGGGCGGGCGGGGAATGCTTTCCAGAACCTTCCTCTCCCAAGCCCGACGGTCTGCGGCTTGGAGTTCACCGATAAGCTAAGAGGGCGGTAAATGGGGCTGTGCATCCACCACAAATACCATCACTGACCGGCAGGCCCTGTTGAGCTCTTCGCACGTCCTCTTCCGCACGCACTCGCTGTAGCTCTTGAGCAGCGATCTCACGTCCGCGCTTGGATTTGGAGCGTTTTGTCATACCATAACCGCGATAGCGGTTACGGCAGGGCACGCACATTTTGAAGAGATAGTCGCCGCCTATGACGCTACGACAACCCTTGACGGAGCAATAGCGGGACTGCCTGGTAGATCGCCCTGCGGACGACGACGTTACAGTCGCGTCATCTTGGGCTGGCGGTGGACTATATGCGTCTTGCTCGTCGCTTGATGGGTCGAGGGGGGGTAAGGTCAACGCGCCTGCGAGCTCGGATGAAGCTGAATTGAAGAGACGGGGGTCGATTTGGTTGACATGCATGTTCTACAGGCCGCCCTGGTCAGCAAAGATGGAGAGCATGGAGGGGGCAGAGCGATCCTTACGGGTACAGGATCTAAATCTTCGGGAATAGGGCCCAAGGAAACAAGATGATCTTGTGGCATCCATGTTACGACCCTGCCATCGTCTTGACCAACGCGCTGGGCACCGACGGCAGCCTTTTCCTGCTTGCGCTTAGCGCGTTTGGTATTCGCGTATTTGCGATGGCGACCACGACAAGCCTCGCACATCTTGAGGGCATATTCGGGAGCGAGGTCCTTGCCACAGCCGTTGACAGAGCATCTACGGAGAGATGGGACGGTGGGTGTGAAGGTGGAAGGAGACTGAAAGTAGACGTGAACTGGGTAGTGATTCATCCAGACGCGGGGCTGGGCTCAGGCTGGGGGGGCTGGGGTTCGAAGAGCGGAGCACGGCTCAGTGCCACAACAACGCAGCGCCGACGAGATTCCCCCTTCGGAGTTATAATTACCCACACTTTTCCTCTGTCGCCGCTAAAACACCTTCCATTTTCGGTCATAACGAATTTAATGGCAGGCATCGATGTTAGAAGCTGTCTTCCTCGAATTAGACTCAGTCGTTCAGTTCCTTTTTCTTGCCCTGTACGGGTATTGGACAGCCGAAGATCTCAGGTCACCTTCTCCGTAAATTGCGATTACCACTGAGATATTCGGGATATACATTCAAGTTCCTGGAAGACGTTCTCCTTCTAGCCTCGATCATCTAGTAGGAGCAATTAATGCACCATTGTCCTGTCTTTCACATCTTTCTTCCACCTGCTGCCATGCCGTTATTACAACTGGAACGGGAGACATCGAAGGCATCAGCATTGCGTGTCTCAACGAATCAGTTGAAGTGTCCATCACGCAGAGAATTCACGTTCGCCTCGTTTCGTACGGGGGTTACGCCACCAATTCTACATCACATATCAATATTAATGGGCCTGCGTTGCACGACGTTCCTACAGTATACCTACGTATGACCGCCTACGAGAATGCCACGTCATCGGTGCCAGCTGTATAACCTTCCATCTGATAACGATGCCTTACCGGAACAGAGACAGGCAAAGATGCGGAAGATCGAGTGGATTATGTTTTAGTCTTTGCACTCGCTAGCCTCGAATCTCGAGGATTCGAGGCTGGCGAGAGCACAGAGTAAAACACAAAAGATCGAAACGCAAAATGACAGACAGATGCGAGTTTGATTGCCTTTATGATTGTTTTTCATATCATTACATAATCAACCATTGCTTGGTACTGTGGTACAAGATTGACAAACAACAGATATGGAACACGAGAACACGGATAAGGTTATCGTGAGTGGTGAACTAAAGACATGAGCGGGGCGTGACGAAGGCTAAACGCGGGGCCAAACGAGCAGCGGCGGCGCAGCGGCAGGATAGACGATTTCGGGAGTACCAGTGACCGTGACGCCACAGACTTCTCGATGGTCCCGGAGCGTTAACGAGAACGTTCACCTTACGCCATCACTAACTGATGAAAATGGCGTATCCTGTGAGCACCACCGAGCCTGGGAATGGCGGCACGGCATCTTAAGAGTACTGTTTCCAGCGTTTCCCTGCGTCCACCACACATGGTCGATCCCTCAGGCCTCACGGCAATACAGGCCGTTTGGTACCCAGTTTCTGGACACCAGAAATATAGGCGGGGTCCGCGGATGGAGACTGCGGGATGGTTCCTATCAAAGACTCGTTGAACAGACTCGTCGCATATGGCGACGGGAAATAATGGCAATCGAGCCCTCCTCGACTTGACCGGAATGGTGACACCGAACACTCGCAGTCCATACTGGAGAAAGTCGTGGCGGCGCCGATCCTGATACTCAATTTTGGCTGTTTCACGCCCACATCATGATGTCTGGGTAGTCCTGACGCCATCGCGTCCCGACCGCGTACGACGCGATACATGATCAGCATCGGTGCAATCACCTGCCAAGCCCCAATAAGTCATACATACGAAAAGAAAAGAGAGAGTTGCGTCCCGACGGGAGCAGACGTACTCACCTGAACCTGCCCGAGAATAGGTAAAAATACATTTTGCAATGGACTGCCCAATCCCACGGCGATGACGTAGACCAACGTAGACATCGTCTCCAGGGATGCGGACTCTACGAGCATTCGGGCGACATTTTTGAGGGGCGATTTCGGCCTGCTGAGTGTAGAACCTCCCCTGCGATCGACGATGATGAGGCGGCCAATGATGAAGGACGTGAGGACGACGCAAAGCGAGAGGGAGACGGTGCGATAGATGATTAGCCAATTCACAAGCACATTGTTGTCTTGTTTTGTCCCAGGAATGGCGAGCTCGCGAAGTGCTAACGAGCCCGTCACTATGACACCTGATCAGCGCGATGGACGGCACTCAAAAATAGTTGGAAACTGACCTAATGAGGAGAAGTAAAGAGGCGCAGGCAACATGCACCACCGCAGTGATCGGCCGAAAACGCAGAAGAACCTGAACACCTAACACAAGTCAATTGGTCGGTCCCAGACGCGCAAAACACTGCACCCTACCAAGATTCCGTCTGCGGACCAATTAATGATCACATATCTGAAGACTCATGACCTGTCAGGACCATACGCTACCTCAAAAGGAATGCCACGGGGGCACTCACAAGACATTTAGCATAACGTAAATCCAGTTGTTCATGTTCTGTTTGATGAAATCGCTTGGGTTGTCTTGTCGGTGCGTAACGAATGCGAGTTCGGTCCACTTGATTTGCAGAGCGGTGCTGAGCGTAGCCAGCATTAAAAACCAACATGTCACGAGGGTGCGCCATGAGAGCTTGGGGGTATAGGCCCGGGAGCGCGCGCATAGCACGAGGGTGCAGATGGTGAAGACAACACCTGCGAAGAGGACATCGGTCGTCCGTATATTACGTCGGTTCGAGTGCCAGCGACGACGTACCGTAGGCTATCCCGGAAAGGACCGTCCCCATCAAGTTCATTGCGTCGAGCGTCGTATCATTGCTTCGACTTTGGTTAAGGGTTGCGATATCCATGGTGTCGTCACGGTCGTCTGATCGGGGTCAGACAACCTTCATGCAACCGATATCGAGCTTGTATACCCACAGGGTCCTAGTACAGGAACTAGGCGGGAATACGACCCTGGTAACGGGCATAGTATCGAAGTATGGAAAGCGGTTGGATGGTGTTCCGTGTGGGATTATATTTGGACAGTATTTGGACGACAGATTAGGAAACCAAGGACTCCGGTGGCGTGTGCCCGAAGCCGACAAAGTCACAGTTCCAACCACCAACTAAGCTGCCTACTAATCCGTGTCTTTGGCCCCTACTAGGTACACCGTCAATTCTGACTCACACTTACAAGGACTGTCGACTGCTGCGCCGCTACGGTTCCGGTGCCGGATCACACTGTGATAAAGTCGTTGAATGCGATACAAACGATACCACCGGACCTGTATACATATTGGTAGGATCCCTCTCTGCCACCCGGTCTCCGGTTGGAATACCCCATAAGTTACAAAGAGCCACTCTTTAAAGTAGGATCAAAACCAGCGCTTGACCTGAATCTGCTCATGGCCAGGGCTCTCACATAAATATTCATGTTAGGACCTTTAAAGCATCCTCGACCCTCCCCAAGCTGATCTGCAGTGCAGCGAGGGGTAAAGCCTCTGCCAACCCGGGGTGAATTGATACGAGTCATGCATCCAAATTGGCTAACTTACCAGTACCCCATTTACCAAGTACAGAGCATATGGGCGCCAAGAAGGACGATTGTATACTTTGTTTGGTTGAAGGATCCCTAATACTTGTCTAATGGCGCCCATCTATCTGAGCCCCGCAGTGACGTAACGTGCAAACGCCCGTACCCTGTTATCCGTATCCCGAAGAAGGAGGATGTAATATAAGTTGAGACACTCCACCAAACGCGCAGGTTCTGAGCTACTCTTCAATGCATCGACACTAGCAATCGAAGTTAAGAGATCCGGTGGGTCAAGGCGGAATACATGGGGTCCAATAGTCTGTAGGAGGCGAGGCGATGCGAACACGTTCTCCGCTTTCGGATTTGAAAGCGCCTCCAAGACAGCTTCTTTCATAAGTCCTATCGCCGCTATACGCATATATGGGGACACATCTTCAGAAGGGGATATCAGGTCGCGCAGGATTTGCAGCCTTAGAACAGATGGGGTTAGCTGCAGAACACGTCCTAGGATACGAAACGTAATGTGTCGTGTAGATGCATCCGGATGTGCGCTACACAGCGGAGGAAGGATAGTAGTGAGGGGGATGATGATATCAGGTGATAACTCTGCCTGGGGAGACGGCGCAGTGCACAACACTTTTAGAAGGACGGCAAGGGTCGCGTCTAGAGCTACATTTGATTGCAAAGAAGTCAGGATAAGCGGGAAAAAGGAAACCAAAAACGGGAAGGTGGGGCGATATTCTGACGATGGCGTGTGAGCCACGAGCACTAACGACGCCAAGGAAGGTTTATTTTGGAGAGTATCGAGTCCGCAGCCCAGACTGCTGGATGCGTCCTGTTGTCCAATGAGTCTTCATTTGAGCCTTTTGTTCAAAAACGCACCAATGCAAGGAGCAATGCGTCTTGTCCGTCTTTCCCGTCCTGGCGATTGACAGGGCGATTGCTGCCAGAGAGGCGCGGAAAACATTCTTCGAAGACTCTTTGTGCAATACAACTTTGGACGAGATCAGCGCAGGCTTCCAACGCGGAGTTCAGGAAGGACTCTAGAAGGGCCTGTCGAGCCAACTCGAGCTGAATGCGCTGTTGCGAGGGAAGGTTTTTTTTACTCACATGGCTGGCAGTAAGCTCAGTGAGATTGTCACCGGCTGTTGCATGGACCCACGCTCCCAGTTCCTGGACCATTAGCGCAGCATTCCGAACAAGCGATCGGGCCTCCGCAACCTTCGCGTGTTCTGCCGCTGAGGCTAGGAGCTGGCCGAGTTCTGCCAGCAGTACGAGCGTCTGCGATGGCGATTTGCGAAGCACCAGTCGAGGGAATGCTATATATGAAATACTAGTGAACGATGATGCTCTCTAGCACAGCATGGTAATCGAACGTACTTTTCGCAAGGAGTAACTGCAAGCGTATTACCTGCACCGCCAGGCGCACACCTTCGGTCCCGCCATCGCTCTCCTCTCCAGAATCAGTTCCCAGACGTTCGATGATTTCTTGTATCGCCATTGTGATTTCCTTCGCACTGCAGTGCTGCGCTATCAAGGCCAACAGTTCGTCTGTCCCGTCCCGAGGGCATGGAAGCAACGGTGGAAGGAGCCCAAGAGCATCCTACAAAGATGACTATTACGAGTATGAAGGATTGACGATACGAAAACCCTACGAGGTCATCTTGGAGGCTATCAACCTGGATCGATAGTAGCACGTCTTTGAGGCTATGGCAAGGTGTTACGTCACTTATTGCAGAGTTTATGAGGGTTGTCAGCGCCCCTGGCCTGTCCTGCAGTGTTCATTAGATTGCGTGAAACCGAATTTAACTTCGACATTCACTTCGTTTGTCTGCAGGTCTAAGGACTTTTTCAAATCATTGAAAGGCTTGCCCCGTCGAATTTCACAAACTCACCATGATGGGCGACCTATGCAAGTCAACCTCTGTCAGTGGCTGCTCAGGCGCTTGCAGCACTCAGGTCCCACTCATGACTCTATTTGACTACAGCAACCTAATTTGTGATTTTTTTGTACTGTAGCTCCTTCACAGACAGAATCTTCCCTTCGAACAACTTGTTACCATAGCAGTGTCAGGGCGCAATGTTGGATTTTCACATTGACTCGGTCCCGACTTTTGTCCCACACGTGTGCTCACTGACTCGCACTGATTTTCGACATATTAAGGGCCTCGCGGTACATCTTGTTGGATGAGGTTGTCGAACCATGACATCCATCATCAAGCTCGACGCCAATGAACACCCCATCAAGTCGGTGACCGTCTTCAAGTCAAACAAGGCTGAAGTCGTTCGCATCTTCAAGGTGTCCTTGGATGTGTGTATTGAGTCTGAGCTGTAATCCTTCGAATCACGGCGAATGAACTCTTTTTATAGGCAGGCCAGAGTAAAATACAGATTCGCCATCTCCCGGGTTCAATAGACACCGAGTCCGCTCGTGTCGCTGGTCTTGGTGACGCCCAGTTATTCGATGTGGTCTGTTCCATTGGTCCCAACATCGAGGAGATTGACGCGGCGAGTACAGCCGAGGAGGTTCGCAGGCTGAATGCCAAGAAGGCGGTGCTCGTCAAAGATCTGGACGCCATCGATGACATCTCTGAGACGATGGTGAACTATTCTAAATCTCTGGCTGGGGACACTGTGGCCCCTAGACAGGCGGAGAAGTTCTTTGAAAGTCTTTTGACCCGCACTCGAGATATATCATCTACACGCGCCGACTTGGAAGAGGAGATTCTCCAGCTCTCGCGTCAGATTGATGTCTTGTCGTCTTCCGAGACGAAGAAGAAAGGAAAGACGAACGGAGAAGTGACGGTGGTCATCATGGCCAAGAATGCTACCGACGTCGAGCTCAGGCTAACCTATCGTATGTCATCTCCTATGCTTGTTGAGCTTCTTCCCCTAACTGTCCTACTTCCTCGCCAGTTGTCCGATACGCGACATGGTCTGCGGCGTACGAGCTACACGCCACTTCGGAAGCTGGTGTTCCCGCATCGTCGGTATCCCTGCATTATCGTGCCCGCATCACACAGAGCACTGGGGAAGACTGGACAGACGTTGGGCTCACATTGAGTACCGCAGACATGGACCTATCGAACCAGACGATTCCCATTCTCAGTCCTACGAAGATTCGACCCCCACCCTCTTTTTTCGGCTACGGGCAAGCGCAGATGCAATACCCTGCTCAGCAGCAGCAATTCTCATCTCAGCAGCAGCAACTCTCATCTCAGCAGCAGCAACTCTCATCTCAGATTCAGATGCGGAAGGTAGTGCAGTCGCAACCCACTGGCTTCGCTGGCCCTGCTGCCGTATTTGGATCTGCCCCGCCGGCAGTACTAATGTCGGCGCCCCAAGCTTCGCGTGTAGATTTCGATTTCGCTACCGCAGCACCCGCCGATGGATGGCTAGACGTCGATGCCGAGCAAGACTCGGACGTCCTCGAGGAGGAGGCGCTGACCACTGCGCTTGGGGAGCCAACGACGGTGGTACACGAGAGCCCGCTCGCGCTGACCTACCACGTCGAAGGGGCGTCAGGCGTGCCGAGCGACGGCGTGCCGCACCAGGTCTCCGTAGCGGTGCTCCCCTTCGAGGCCAAGATCATGCACGTGACCGTGCCCAAGGTGCGGCCCATCGCGTACCTCCAAGCGAGCGTGAAGAACACGAGCGACTACCGGCTCCTGCCGGGCACGGTACACGCATTCGTCGATGACTCGTTCGTCTCCAAGACCGCCATCGTCGGGGACGTCGCGCCCGGGGACGTCTTCAACTGCACACTGGGTATGGACCCGGCCACTCGCATCCGCTACGCGCGCACGTCCAAGCGGGCCGACGAACACGGCGGAGGTGCCGGCGAACGTAGCGCGTTTGCGGAGCAGTGGGCCGCGACGACGTACCGTAGTCGCACGACGGTGACGAATCGCCATCCGTTCGTGTTGCGTGCACTCGTGCTGCGCGACGGCGTGCCTGTGTCCGATGACGAGAAGCGCGTCAGCGTCGTCCTGCGCCGTCCTGAGGGCCTAGCGGAATTGGCGCAAGGCGAGGAGCTCAAGGTCTGCACTAAGGATGGCACACGCGAGGGCGAGGGAGAAGGAGAGGGAGAGGGAGAGGGAGAGGGAGAGGAAGAGGAAGAGGGCGGGAAGCGAACGGTGCGGTGGAGCAAGGTGGTCGATGGAAAGGGTGGGAAGAAGCAGGGTCTGTTTGAGTGGGTGGTTGAGATTGGGGCTGGCGAGGAGGTCACGATTGAAACGGAATGGGATGTCAAGGCGCCCGTCTCGCTCAGGTGGGTCGAGAGCGCGTGAAAGACACGCTGGTAGGGCATAACAACAGAATGAGATTGTTGTCATGTATAAACGTCATGCGATATACTATCTACAACGCACTTGGATATCTTTGAAGGAATGTCAACCCAATGATATGTACAACGCTGAATCGGCCGTTCTCGCGCATAAATGAGTCATCCCCTCACCAGATCTAGGCAAGGAGGTGGTGCGGAATATGCAAGTATGAGAATATAGTTTTTCAGTATTTTGTTTCGATTTTGGACAAACGGATGAGTGTCGATTTCTTTTAAAGAAGGTAATCAATGATCTTTGTTGTACTGATCAATGCGATCAATACATTCTACGAAGGAGACTCGCTAGTTTCAGAGCATGGACAACAAATAATATATAACAGTGTTGGGTCATGTATAAACATCATGCGATACTATTACAATGCACTTGGATATCATAAAGGAGAATGGATTTGGACGTGTCGGCTAGCGAAAGATACGGTACTCACTACCCCACCGCGTGTACGCTTTGAGCACAACGATGTGTATGATGCCGAACCCCACGTTCCAGGCGACGCTGTCCAAAAGCGAATCGACGATGCTCAGCCCCACGAGCACCGACATCGCCCATACCGGCAGAGCCTTGCTGTCGACGAAAAGCGACGCGATCTTGGCCGCCAGGATGCACGACTTGGACACGCGTACGACTTGGGCCTTGCTCTGCCGTGAAGGCGCGAACCACCGCTCGCACCGGCGTGTCCACGTCCACATGGACGATCGCACAGGCCACGTCTTCTCTCCTGATTTAACGGGTTGCGTCGCTGGGCGACTACTGTTCGGCGCGGAAGGTGGCGAGGGGAGCTGGGGCAACGTAGGGGACGAAGGAGGCGACGTCGTTGTGGGCACGCGAATCGCGGGGATCAATAACGAGGTGGAGCCGGCGTCTGATGGTGCCCGTGTCGTTCTGGGCGTGAGAGCGTCCGACATGCTCGACTTTGACGGAATAGAGTTGAGCTGCGAACATGTCATGAGCACCGTGTGAGAAGAGCAACGGATGGCGAGATGGAACACACCTTGCCCAGGTGTAACGCGGCGAGGACCTTCTCGCAAGTTGGCCGCGAAGCTGGTGCGAGATTCAAAAGGCTCTCGAGTAACACGAGATACGAGCGCGGTAATCTTCGTGACGTGAATTGCGTCTCTAGTCGTGGCGTGCTTTTGAACCCGGGATATGATGATACTTCTCGTTCCAGCCGATCCATGTCTTCACCTTTTCCGTCGTCGTCATTAGAAGACGTGGTATCAGAACCATAAAGCCCGGGACGGTCGCCATATGCTGCCCAGCGGTACGGGAGACGAAAGAAGACGAGTTTGTGTAGGATCATGCCGAGAGACCACATATCCGACTTTGAGTCTGTCGGAGGAAGGGTGTTGTGCGGCGGAACGGGAAACGATTCTGGAGAACTATACTCGAGACTAGGTGGAGATGTCAGCAAGGAGCCTGAGGGTGCAGTAGCTGAAGAACTGACGTTCCCGTGTTGCCACTTCTCGCGCGCGGCGTTTGCATCATGTCGCGGGAGGTACCAAAGTCGGAAAGCATCGCACGCGGGCTACGAAACCGTCGGTATCATAAACAACCAAAAGGGACTAGGCGTACATAAGAATGCCTTCATCCCAGGTAAGAAGGACGTTGCCTGGCTTCAAATCAAGATGCAGGATACTTTTGTCATGCTGCATCCCCCTCGATTGGTCAATATTGCATGGTTTTATTGGAAAGGCTAGATGCGCACCAAGAATCCGAGCCCAGCCGCAACTCCACCAAAAATACCGAGAACCTCTTCGGCACTAAGCAGGTGTACAGCCGTCCACATATGGTCATTGTTGTTGAGCTTCGCGCGGAGTGCCTGCTTTTCAGCAGGTGCAGCACGTTGCATGGCACGGAATGCGCGAATGCGAGCCGAGCGAGAATGTATATCAGAAGACGGATCATCTTCCTGCGTAGAGTCGTGGTGTGGAGGATGCGTCGGACGGCCGAGTCGTGCGTCGATGTAATCATCCAGGGAACCCCCTTCGGCCCATTGCATTAGAATACTGTCAAGCCATGCATAAGACGTAGGTGTATGTCCATGTGATGATGGGCGCACTGCAAAGTGGGGATCTTGGGCCCAAAGCTGGAAAATTGGGACGACTCAAGCCACGCATGGTGATAGGTGATGATGTTGGGATGCCTCAATGTTTCGAGCAGGTGAACTTCGCGCAATATTTTCAAAAGGTAAGATGAGGATTGACCGACAGCTATCTTTTTGACAGCAAAGCGGCCTACGCATAGAAAGGCATAAGCTGACCCTCAGGGCTGATCAGGTGGGGGTTTACCAAGAGGATTGCCATTGAGGAGATGCTTCCATCGGTTGCCATTTGTGCATCAGATCGCATGGAAACCAGTCAAAATTTGCCTGCTTTACCTGACAGAGAAATACGCTGCCATTTGCTCCCATACCCAAGCGTGCTTCCTCCTGGAAAAAGGCTTTAAAGTAGCCCTCGGCCATACTTTCCGGGGTGAAGACGCTATCGCTGTTGAACCCCGCTGGCGATGACGGAGGTGTATTCACTTGTGATGGTGAGACGGATGGAGCAGAAAGAAAAGGCGGGGATGAAGGACGACTGGCACTGTCATTGGCGACTTGGAGGAGCTGGAAATAATTCGATACGCGGGGCCCAGAGACATCCTCAAAGCGACTCAGGTTGGTGAATGGAGAGTCTTGCTCATGAGAGTGGATCGCTCCATCACGCTCTGCGCTACTTGGTTGTAAAGGCTGGGAGCAGTACGGACAGAGACGAGGGGCGGATTGCTTGAGAGACGTAGATTGGGATGAATGGTGAATGGTAAGGGCATGTGAGGTAGGGTTGTAAAGAACCACCTGGTTCGAGGCGCGAAGGATTGGCAGCCAGGAGGTTTCCCTGTCTTGAGAAGATATGAGAGCGGTAGTTTCGGGTTGTTGTTGTTGACTCATAGACTTGGACAATGGTCAACAAGTCAACGAACGGTCGACCGTTGACCCTCGCATCGCCTTCGCTTCTGCTCCACATTCACGGGACTTGCGGGCCGGTGTCGTTGTGTCACCGCCAGCTCTTCAACGTCCACCAAAACGACATGATTGACCACGCACACGACACAGACACTCTTGAACCAGACCCTATACGGAAAGGTGGTTTAGTGGTGAGCAGCTGTGCTCAAAAATAAGACTGTACCTAACCCGGTCAAGCGTCACACCTTCAGCAAACCAGCGAAGCCTCTTGCACCTCCAACACCGCGAGCGTCCACCCTAGGCCTCGATCGCCTGGCTTTGGAGAAGCGCGCGGCAGCCTCGCAAGAAGAAGAAATCAAAAAGCGTCGGCGAGTTGATAGCCAAGAGCCGCACTTCAAAGGTCTGTATGCGCTTCCTTCCCATAATATCGGTCTTCTAACCAGCGCGAAGTTCCTTCCCTCCCCGCGTCTCGCACAAGTAATGCACGCAAGCGTGCTGAAGAAACACCCTCTCATCCTGGTGGCCTCTCTGCAGAGGGTCGCGAGGTACTCGAGGCCCATAGGCGACGGCGTGACCATCACCGAGGTGAGCTTGCGTCCGTCCCTTTTGCACTTCTCCCTCATTTTCCGCAGAGGGCATCTCAGCGCATCAAGAAAAGGAAGAAGAAGGCCGCCCGCGTGGCCTCGGCGACTTTCAACGTCGTTCCAACCGCGACCGTGGCCGCTTTGGGAGGCGGCACGATCATCGAAATTGGGAGCCGACCCCCCGCTCGGAGAGCGGCCGTTCTCGTGACGACGCCCCCAGCCTACGTGTTCCGAACGTGGGATGGGATGCCACGCCGCGTAATCAGAGTGGCAGCGGTGGTGGCGGTTGGGGCCGCACGGGTGCCCGAGCCTGGGATGCGCCGACCCCACGAGCGTCGCAAGATTCTAGCCCTGACCAAGGACAGTTGGAGCTAGACATCCGGGAGTGGGAGGAAGAGCAAGTACGCCTCGATAGAGACTGGTATATGTCCGCAGAGGAAGGCACTCTGATGGGTGACGAGGAGCACAACCCGCTCGCGAATTATGAGGACCTTACATTGATCAAGCCGGCAGAAATGGCGAGGCGGCCGGTAAATATATTCTTCACTGGGGGCATGGTTGGGTAACGGTAACTGACGGCATTTACCAGAAAATCTCTGCTAAACAAGCGCAATACGTCTGTGCTACTATTTCCTTCCCACCAGTTGACACTGATTTATGCTCAGAACGCGGACAATGATCTTTGGGAAGCCAATCGTATGGTCACCTCCGGTATTGCAAATCGCAAAGGCGTCGACCTGGATTTCGAAGACGAATCACAATCAGCTGTGCATGTCATGGTGCATAACCTCAAGCCACCATTCCTCGACGGCCGTACCGTATTTACAAAGCAACTCGACCCGATCAATCCCATTCGCGATCCGACGAGCGATATGGCCGTGTTCGCCAAGAAAGGCTCGGCGCTTGTGAAAGAGAAGCGCGAGCAGGCAGAGCGTCAAAAGGCAGCGGCAAAACTGGCCGCGTTAGGTGGTACGGCATTGGGTAATATCTTAGGAGTGAAAGACGAAGAAGCGGACGCTGAGGGCGCGTATCTATTTTATTCCCCATCTGCTGTTCTTGAGCTTATTGCCCATGGCACGCACAGCTGCAGCCGAGGCAGAATCAAAAAACAATTCAAAGGAGGATTACAAAGGCGACTCTAAGTTTGCCAGTCATTTGAAGACCTCCGCGGGCGTGAGCTCTTTCGCAAGGAGTCGGACGCTTCGTGAGCAACGCGAGTATCTACCTGCGTTTGCTTGTCGCGAAGATCTACTCAAGTCCATCCGCGATAATCAGGGTACCCTATATTCTATTCTCCGTCTTAGAATCGCTCTGACGGTTCTGTCCTGTGTATAGTGGTGATTGTAGTTGGCGAGACCGGTTCGGGTAAGACCACGCAACTTGCACAATTTCTGTATGAAGACGGGTACTGTGCCAACGGCCTCGTTGGCTGTACACAGCCCCGTCGCGTGGCAGCCATGTCTGTCGCGAAGCGTGTCAGCGAAGAAATACAATGCAAGCTTGGTGGCCTGGTGGGCTATGCCATCCGGTTTGAGGACTGCACGTCGGCGGAGACCAAAATTAAATGTGAGTCACTTAGATGCCCGGACGGATAGAGCTGATTACCTACTTCCAATAGACATGACAGACGGCGTTCTGCTCAGAGAGTCCTTGAATGAAGGGGATTTGGATCGATATAGCGTCATCATCCTAGACGAGGCGCATGAACGGTCCCTTAGTACTGACGTACTGATGGGCCTTTTACGCAAGGGTGCGTCATGGTCTTCTTTCGGCTGAGCCTGCCACTGAGGAACCACCTGTACAGTCCTTTCGCGTCGACGCGATTTGAAACTTATCGTCACTTCTGCTACTATGAATGCCGAGAAGGTGTGGTCGCCAGCCTGGTCCAACCCTGATTGACGCTAACACCATTTGTAGTTTTCCAATTTTTACGGAACTGCGCCGTGCTTTACAATTCCTGGGCGTACTTTCCCTGTGGAGTCATTCCATTCCAAGTCGCCGTGTGAGGACTACGTGGATAGTGCCGTGAAGCAAGTCCTACAGATCCACCTATCCCTTCCTCCCGGTGATATACTCGTATTCATGACTGGGCAAGAAGATATCGAGATCACTTGTCAGGTCGTACAAGGTGGGAGGCGCTGACCCGAAATTGTACTTGATACTTACAGCAGTTCAGAACGCATGTCCCAATTGGACGATCCGGCCCCGCTGGCCATCCTCCCCATTTATTCTCAAATGCCTGCTGATTTGCAAGCGAAGATTTTTGAGCCCACGGCCGATGGGCGACGCAAGGTCATCGTCGCTACCAACATTGCCGAAACGTCTTTGACTGGTTGGTCCACGTCCCTAATGTTTTTTTTACTTATATTCATGAACCCTCCCCAGTCGATGGCATTCTTTATGTGGTTGACTCGGGTTATTCCAAACTCAAAGTGTACAACCCGAAAGTTGGCATGGACGCCCTGCAGATCACCCCTATCTCCCAGGCAAATGCAAACCAGAGGACTGGTCGTGCTGGTCGTACGGGGAACGGCTTTTGTTACCGGTTATACACGGAAATGGCCTATCGCAATGAGCTGTTCGAAAATACCATTCCGGAGATTCAGCGTACCAACCTTGCGAACACTGTGCTATTGCTCAAATCGCTTGGGGTGAAGAATTTGCTAGAATTTGACTTTATGGATCCGCCTCCACAGGTGAGCCACGGTATGGTTGTCACCTGTTGTTTTCCTGTGCTCAATATGCTGCAGGCGAACATTCTAAATTCCATGTACCAGCTGTGGGTACTTGGCGCTCTGGATAACGTCGGTGACTTAACGCCAGCTGGGCGGAAAATGTCCGAGTTCCCTATGGAACCATCCATGGCTAAGATGCTCATCACGTCTGTGGATTACAAGTGCTCTGCGGAGATGCTGACGATCGTGTCGATGCTGTCCGTTCCGAGCGTTTTCTACCGTCCAAAGGAGCGGATGGAGGAGGCGGATGCGGCAAGAGACAAGTTCAACGTCCCCGAGAGCGATCATTTAACGTTGCTTAACGTTTTCAACCAATGGAAGAGTCACGGGTGAGCCGTAGAGACTTTCGCATTTGTGAAAGTTAGACTGATGTCGTATGCCTAGCTACCGAGATGACTGGGCGATGCGTCATTTCTTGCATCCCAAGCTCCTTCGCAAGGCACGGGAAGTGCGAGTGCAACTTGAGGATATTACGAAGTTTCAAAAGATGGATATTATTTCTGCCGGAACAGACTTTGACATCATACGGTTTGTTTTTTCATCGCGATTCGTTGTCCTTCGGTCGTTGAGCAGCCCATAGCAAAGCGATCTGCGCAGGATATTTCCACCAAGCGGCTAGGGTGAAGGGCATCGGCGAATTCGTGAACATTCGTTCTGGCCTACCAACCCATTTACATCCCACAAGTGCCTTGTCTGGGCTCGGATGTGAGTTAACACAAGCATTTGATGCCCCTTGTCTGATGAACTATAACTATCTTCACAGATACGCCGTCGTATGTCATTTACCATGAACTTATCCTCACATCGAAAGAATATATGACACAAGTGACTTCGGTGGATCCATACTGGCTCGGTACGTCATTCGTATTTTAAGCCAATTCGCGATTTGTTGACGTAGGCACAGCGGAGCTGGGCTCTGTGTTCTACTCTGTGCGCGAGAAGAATTTCGACGATCGTGGCGCGCGACGGCAAGCAGACCGCGAGTTCTCGAAGCGAGCAGAGCTGGAGACGGAAATGGCGAAACAGCGCGAAGCGTACGTCGAATATCCGCTACTCTGGGGACTTGTTGTTCATTCGTACTGACTGGCTTGTAGATCCGCGAGGAAGGCCGAAGAGGACGCCCTCGCCGTCAAAGTTGTTTCTTCATCAACTTGGATCGCGGTGCCGGGGACACCGCGTCATGTTGGTGTAGGTTCAGGGTCGAGGATAACGGCTACGCCGAGAAGAATATCGGGCATATAGGAGTGGTCCCAGGGTTGAGTCTGTATATTCCATCGTCTACACGCCGCACTGTTTTAGAATTGCCATATCATGTATCGTATCTCGTACAGTACTATTCACGGAGTTACTAGTGTACAGACGGTCCGTGACAAGTCAACATTGATCACCACAACGACCATAGTGATCTCTATCAGGGACCAACATGCAGAACTGGACGGTTTACACTCCACAGGGATGGAAAGTGGGCATGAGGATGGATGAAATAGTCCAACACAGTAGGCCGTGTTTACATTGTATATGGCTGCATCGTTGGTCTCAGGAAAGAACAGCTACGGAGAGGGACACAACGCACCTGCTCGGCGCCGTAGCCCCCCGCGTTACCAGTACTTTCGCCGGCGACTTGTAAACCAACGTTTCGAACGAGACGCCAAGGAACCATCACTTGGCCGACGTATCGCCCAGCAGAAGGACGTTCGCCCGGGCGCCCGCCGAGGCGAAACTCTTCCGTGTTCACGAGGAGGATGTTCAGACTCTTGTCCGTCCCGACGAAAGCGCCGATGAATGCGCGGTCGTCGTGCGTGATTATTCGAAGAGTGCCGCGGAGGATGCTTTGGAGGTTCCGGATTGCCTCGGTGTCTCGCATCAAGGTGTTTTCAAACGATGCAGTCGGGGAGGCCGGTGAGGGAGGGACTGCAGCGACATCAGGCTCGCGCACAATATGTATTTCCACCAGCCACCCAGTGCCAAATTTGGGGCTCCCAACACAGTTCACGGACAATATTAATCGTCGCACTGGCCATCTCACGTCCACCACCATGCAAGGGCACGGAATAAATTTACAGTAGACCACGCACCACACAGTGGCGTGACACTTACTCATGTGTAGGCGGCTCATGTGAAGTCCGGTGATTGAAAGTACACTTTGGTCCCTTCCCCTTTCCGCCCTTCTACACTGACCCCGTCTGCATTTTCTCCGTGCTTACCTTACTGTACTTGCAGGGAATGTGGCTTAAAGGCACAACATCATTGGGACGCGTCTGTGGAACGAGCCATGACCAAGCCGGCGATGTCCGTGCTGGACCTACCCTCAAGCTCGAGGATGGCAGTACGAGGAGAACCCTCTTGACCCTTTCTCCGAGACGATGCTCAACCTCGAGGACTGGAAACTTGCGGCGGCGGAGGCTCGCTCTACTAGTAGTGGTTCTACAAAAGCTCTAATATTGAAGTCGTGCGTCATCTCCCATCATCCTCGTTCTCCTCCCTGTCCCTCAGTTTGTTTGATCCACATCATGGAGTACTGCAGAACAGAGAGCGACGAGCTGGCGTGTTATTCTGGCCAACTGTATCCGACGTTCACCACAGATGGAGACCCCCACTCTTCCCGACATTGCACACTTGGTGGTGACTCCAACGAAGCAGGGTGCGGCGATGACCTCGCTCCCCACGGTGTGACTGCCACTCAGGCACATGCTTGGAATGGATGGCGAGTAGGTGGACGAGGGCTAGATCAAGCCGCAGCATCTAATAGTTACTGTAGTTGTTTCAAATTGACGATGTATCCTGAATACATGAATCCGCGGGTGCCTCAGGTGCCCATGAAAATCTCGCAACCGTGCTTTTACGGGGCCGGAGTCCACGGTTGCCAAAAAAAACCCTCACACAAATCCGTCTACATTCGCCACACCCGCCACAAACACTATTGTGAAATTCTTCAAGATAGTAAGACTGAATGTGGATATAATAATCCTGGAGATGCCATTTTCAGATAGCTCTGGCACCAACAGTGGTGGTTCCTTTCTATCCAAATGCCAGGCAGCACGAACGCTGACATCAGCAAGATAACATCTACTAGAGTCACTAGAGTCACTGGGACTACGTGCCCTCCCTGGCCATGTGAAAAACAGAACAAGTACATCATCATATACTGAACTCATATTGCTAACTGATCCTCCTGAAGATGGGTCTTAAACTTATGCAGCTTCCCTTTTGATGCCGATGGATGGTGACAGTAGCCTACTCAAAGGACCGGGCACGGCACAGTGTACCTGCCACCGCACTCCCTCACAACTGTTACTACTCTGACATATGGCACAACCATTTCGTTCCTTCTCTGCTGGCCCTGCTTTCCTTGAGGGTTATTCCTCGACGTCGAATAGAACTGCGTACCACACCGTACATACACGGCCTCAATTTCTGCACGGGAGTCTTCATGGATTATAATGGATGACGACTTGTCCCACCATACAGTATATCTACGTCGCGTCGACGTTAAATGTCATGCCATATCTTCTCTTCTCTTCTCGACCCAACTTATCTTTCCACACAAAGCATACCTGGCTCCAGTCAGTTCGCTTCCTGTAGGATTATTACGGTTGCCTGTGCGCGACCCATGCACTGTCTCACAACATCGGTCATCAAAAGGGAGAGACCGATTCCCATGACGCCAGTCAGGGTTATGGTTATCCTTTGAGCCATGGATATTGTTCTTGTTCTTGTCAGGCTTATCCCCCCTTTTGGCTTTAGCGTAGAAGGCCGCGGCATTACCTCCGGACGTCCGAATGCGGTGCTGCTCTTTGCCGAGGATCTGGTAGCCTGAGCTGATGTATGCGCTCCACTCTGCTGAGCTTCGCGCTCTCCGTGTTGCACAAGATGGTTTTTAATGTGTCGTAGGAATCGGGGAGCCGCAAGGCATGATGTACGCAAGGACTCTGTCATCGACCTCCCTCAAGAACCTCAAGCTGCCGCGCGGTGGGACGAAAGAGTCGATCTGGGGCTGTAAAGGTTCCGTGTCGACGAAGGTGGTCATGAGCCTTTCCAAGAGGAATGCCGCTGAACGCAGTCTCCCAGGTACCGAGTCGCGAGCCTGCCCCAGAAATCCTTTGCGATGTCCGCGACGAGGACGCAGTTCTTCCTACTTTTCTTCAGCGCTAGGACGATCTGTAGTTGCGCTTCATTATCCTTCTAACACCATTCAGCGTGTTTGTCCGGCTTGGTTTGTTCGTCGGGAGCTGGCTCAGTGCCGTCAACTATGGTCCATAGGCCGTGGTGTCGGAGTACCAGCTTCATGGATTTCGACCATTGCATGTAGTTTTCGCCGTCATCGTCGAGTAGACTTTCAAGTTGAGTAACGTGGGGGTTCGTTGCTTCTGGCGGAGGGAGCGTTTCTGCATTGTTGCGGTGCTGAGGAGACGGCTGGAACACTCATTTTGTGGTGTGTGACCGTCTTCAATTTAGTTCATCTGGCCAATCCGATTGCAGGAGCAAACACTAGCCACGGCGATCCAATGAACACTGTTTGCTATGAGTCCAGTATGAAATATCGCCTTCCATTATCGTGATAAGGGCCGTGGGTGGGAATTCTTGATGAGCCTGAAAGGTCTTCGTCTCTCCGTTCGCCGCAAGCGTCGATAAGGGCCAGTGCGATTATGACGTGAATGCCACCATTGGTTTCCCATAAAGCTGATTAGTCTGCTGAGACAGGTGTCAGGGCTGGATTGGAGTTGTCAGAGAGTTGGGAGCGCCGTTAGTAGCCATTATCAAACACAAAGGTAGGCCTCGGAGCGAATAGATATCCGACCGCGTCACACGTCACAGAAACGTAACGCGGCGCTTGGCTTGGTTACCCCGTTCTGGCCACGCTCACCTCTTTGCCGGCCTCACACACACACTCTTTTCCCAGCTTCGGGTACATCTTCCCTAGCGCACCAAGGCCTCAAAAAATGTCCTCAAGCACGACGGTTTCCATCCCCCAGTCTGCCCCCGCTGGACTCCTCACCATTACCCAACCACCGCAGACGACCATCGCTTTCTTCAAAATTGCGCCGTCCCAGTCCATCACCTTTGCGTGGAACTTCTCATATGTCCTCTCCACGCCCGCTTCCCTCACCGTCTCGGCTATTTGCGAGAACGGTAATACATACCCCGTAGGACCAACGAATGGCATCATCCCTGGTTCCGTTACCAGCGTCGTATGGGACCCATACGGCTGGCAACAGAGCAATCCAAACAGTCCACTTGCCCAGGCTACGTACACTCTCGAGATCTTCGACGAGCGTGGGCCAGGTTCGTCGAGGGCCCCTGGCAAGCTGCAGCCGAACAATGCGCTCAGGTTTGCGCTATATACACCACAAGCATATACCCCAATTGCTTCTGGTCAGCCCACTCGTGATTTTTCGAATCGGCTGACTATACGGGGCTGACTCTCTTTTTGGCAGGTTGGCAGTGCACCATTTGCAACAGCGGTGCTCCCTCAACAGCACACCCGGCTTTTCTATGCATCTGCATCACAATCTTCGTCATGTTTGCTTCTGGGTTGGCCGTCCTTCGCAATTCTGCTCGTTAAGCAGATCATCCCGAAGGGTTAGGACCGTTTTTTTCGTTTCCATTGCTTCTTGTGCGGCCGTTATAGACATTGACCTCCCGCCTTCCGCTCTTCCTCCACTTCCATATCGCTTACCCCACGAACTTTGCACGAACGGACTCTAGAGTTGACGTCGCTCTTTGCAAACATCGACAGTCGTTACGAATACCTCGCATCGTTGCATATAAATATTGTAGAATCTGATAAATTACGGGATCTATGACCTTTCTTTTAGCTGATGCGGACATGTCTCTTCTGAGACGCAGAGAAATCTCCACTCAACCTTGTTCTCAACCGGCGAGATCGGCAGTTGGTAAGAAATAAGGTAGCGAATGATCAATGAAACAGCAATTCTTTGAGACATGGCCGGGCTCGGAGACCGAGAACGCCTTCGTGTTGATGTCCATTCATTCAACTCTACCGAGGTGGCCCATCAATCACTCAAATGCTCTTTCAATCCCATCATCAACTTGCATCACTTCACCGCTTGCACTTTGTTGATCACCAGAACCCCCAACCGACAGTTGCCGCAAGCCGCCACCGTCAGGTCAACCTCCCTCATCATCATCATTCATATTCATGACGCTGTGGCTTTCAAACCTCTATGCCAGTCTCAACCACTACAACGTCCAATCAGTTTGCCGCCCAATCGCGCTTCGGCATCAACTCACCTTGCCCCTTGTTCCCCGCCCGGGTGTTCCGGTTCCATGGATCGATGATAGAGCTTCTCAGTTGACAACCAACCCCCAACCGTCGTCGCCTTGAAGGTTGCGTCACGCCTCGGTTGGGCATGTTACTTGTAACCAATGCGAGTCCGCAGCTGAGGGACGCCACCTCCTCCACGTTGGCAGATTTGCGATCGTGACCTTTTGATTGCTATTTTTCCATCAGGGAGATTATTGCCCATTTGATTAGCCGATCGAAGGGGGTTGGGTGGATTCAAAGGGGCGCAAAATTTTGGTTTTGGAACAAATACCGAGTGAATTGGCAGATGGTATGGTGCGGGAGGGGCATTTAAATCTGCCCTTCTTGCATTCCTATTCATATCTCCCCCCGCCCCTGCATCATCCGCGCCAACGCCTGTCTGCTCAGGGGAACTCGTGTCTAGGTACGGCTGTGTGGTTCTCTCTCTGCCGCTGACTTGGCTTTGCTCATGTGAGCCTGTGCAGTCTTTCCGGCATAATCGCACTCGTCGCACAAGGGGGCACAGGCAGGTCGCACGTATCAGTTTTTTTGGTCACCGGCGATACTAGGACAGGACATCACTCGTGTATCAGCAACCTAAGGGTCGCCATCGCGAAACGCTTAGGAGTAGTCCTCAACCGTGCTGCAGGGTCGCGTGACTGCACATCAACTTCATCACAGCCGCATAATTCCTATCAAAAAGTGTATATCGCCGCTCTATTCCTGCGCTCCTCCTCCATCCCTCGTCTCTCATATCTTCTTTCGACCCACCTTTCCCTTGACGAGCATGTCCCTCTCGGTCTCCTCGTTTCCTGAAGCACCCCCCAAGCTCGCACATCACCCAAAGTGGCGAAAACTACCTTCTCCCAAAGGCAAATCGGGGTTCTTCGGCGCCCTACTTAGCAAAGGCTCTGTGCCTTTCCTGAAACACATTCGACATTTCACAAAGGCGGACGTGAAGGAGTCTGTCATCCACCAACCCGTAAACGTCCCGTCGATCCAATCCCGGCACCCTTTGTCCGTCTCTCCATCTTCCATTAAAGCCCCTAGCATAGTCATCGACCTCCGTTCTGTCCCCACCATCGGTGAATGCTTCCCGTCGTCAAAATTTGACGATGTCGATGCTTCCTCTCTAGATCCTGTCCTTGAGATTTCTCATTCACCACAAGCTACACCGGTGGCTCTGCCATTCCCCTCAACTACGGAGCGCATTTCTGCGACCCCTACCCTGCTGTCAGCGAAGGAACACAATGAGATTGCACCTGTGGTCGATGACTCTGAGCCCCGCGATTCTCGATCTAATGTCCCTTCAGTTAAACCCCTCGCCGAACCCTCTCGGCGGTGGCTCGCGACGACATCTTCTGCCTCTACTGCGCCTCCTGGCTTCGGGGCGACGACTTCACACTCGCCGACGACACCCTCGCCAACTGTGGCATCCACGGAAGGTCGCCCTCGATTGCGTTCCATATTAACGGGCGTCAAACAAACGGCGACAGAGACGGAGTCGCCACGCCGTCCTCGGCATAAATCAGAGACCTCGATTGGTGTTCGCGGCGCCACCACTCCGTCTTCGCCCAACGATACCTCGCGAGAAGGAAAACGCACATATAGGGGCAAAAGTTCGCCGCCGCCGCTTCCCTCTAGTATGTCATCTTCTGCTGTATCGAAGCAGCAGTACGAGATGGGGGGCCCCTGGCGCCCCCTCTCGAACGCGTCGAGCAAGAGCGTGGGCGGCGTCAAACCCTCGGAATTGCCCGTCCCGAATCAGCCCGCGCGTCTCACGGCGCACATGCTCTGCATGCGTTCGGGCTCCCGTCCACTCCCCACCCACCTGACACTCTCATCTGGCCGCATGGTCGCCCGCCCGCGCTCGAAGACGAGCGATGCCGCCTCGGCACCATACCGCCCACGCACCACGTCGGCGTCGCTCGCGGTACGTACTGCCGAATGCGACCAGAGTCAGCAGTCGCCACCACCACCGCCGACGCCAGGCCTGCCGGACGGAGGACGGAGATCGCGATTGCCCGTCCCTAGCGCTCCGGCGGCGTCCCGACTCGAAACCACCGGCACTGCTACGGTAGAGAGTTGACGCGTTGACGACGAGCTCGGGAGACGCAGTTGCTGTCCTCTGCTGCCCTCGTGATTGCCAAGGACGACAACGTGTGAGGGGCGTTGTGGTTGTACGACCGCGGTTGGCACTCGGTTGTAGGTTTCGCGCGTGCGATGACAACCCGGCCCACATGGAGAACTTGTTTCGTCCTTCGGTACCGATGGCCTCGAGACGACGAGGATTTTTTGGATCCACTTCGAACTCTATTTATTATATCCCGTTGACACAGTTTTCCTCGCACTTTTCATTTGGCCGTTGGCATACTTACAATTATTATTTATTTCGTTTAATGCACACACCTTCCCCCCTCCACATTCTTCTTTTGCAATGTAGTTTGTAGTTATATACTGAAGCGAGACAGAAAGCCTACGCGTGTGAGAACTTAAGAATCAGAGTGTGATAAATCCAATAAGGGGCGAGCCACGCGGTACAAGGAGTGAGAGAGGCGGAGCGAGGTGAGATGAGACGAATGAGATCTTCGCTTGTCGAGATAAACGCGGGCGGGCCTCAGTAGCGCAGAACCGGTCGAAGCTTGAAGCTTGAAGTTTGAAGGGCGAAGGAAGAAGGCGGAAACGGACGAGAGGGGAGCGAGAGGGAATCTATATTTTAGCAGGCAAGACCGAGTCATTATATACAAACAGAAAAAGCTGCACTTCTACGAGTGGCCGTCCGAGAGCATCGAATCTAAAGGTAAGCATGCGAACACAACCGGGCAGCGAGGGGAACAAAGGAAAGGGGAGATGAGTCGAAGCGGTGCCCGGTGGCGATCATCGGATCGAGAGCGGCGCTGAGCGAAGGCACCTTACAATACGGGAAGCCGGATTGATATCCCGTCACCATTATCTTTTCGTTTACTGTGATTCGTCCATCTCGCTTGAGGTCACTTGCATTCGCACCGAGCTCAGCCGCTGCATCGCTCAAACTACAACCACGGAACTCTAAACTCAGTCTTCTCCCTCGAGACGTCTCGAGACGATCTGCACGCCAACAGGCAGGCCGTGCATATTGTCCGCGTCGTAGCACTTGTACTCATTGCACTCGATCTTGTTCCGCGGCCGGAAGAACGGAAGTACGAGTTTATCGAGTGCGCAGTCCACGCGCGTGATCGGCATGACGCCCGCGGTATAATCGAGCTGTATACGGCAACAAGCAACGTCAGTCGGTCGGTCTTTCGCACGCACGCTCGTTATGCTAAGGGCTAGTGCGTGACACCCACGACGTTGAACAAGAACGTATACCCGCAGGCCTTCCACAGACACCTGCTGTCCCCGTGTCTCATCACCGGCAGCGCGTTGGGTACGGTCAGCACGAGGTCGAATTTTTCCTCTTGCCAAGTACTCCAACCATTCCACGCGATAGTCCTCGCGCTAGCCGACGAGGCGGTAGAATTCTTGACTGTCCTTGGCGTGCCAGCCCTCGACGAGCGAGGCGTAGACCGCGCGGAGGACGTGGCGGTGGAACCAGGCGTAGAGCTTGATAAAGATTCGGGGAAGCGTGCCCCCTCGAGGTCGTTGGACTCGCACCAGCGGATGTGTGAGGATCATGCCACGACTGAAATGAGGCCGGTCAGCTCAACGGATCCGTGCAGACGGCTGGGGAAAAACGCGTACAGGCATTGGCCATGAGCTGCGATCCGATTTGTAGAGCTTTAAGCAGGTTCGGAGGGTCACTGCAAAAAAATGCGACAAGTGAAGGTGGTAAACGACTGTTGGTGAGGATTATACGAACATGTCTATGATTTCGTGTCCGTCCTCTTCCAGAAGGATTGTGACGGTTTGTAGAGCGCGCTTGCATGGCGGAGAAGGTGTCACAACGCCTGTTGGAAAAGACTACGTGGGATTCTGGAGAAGAGGGAGGAGGGGACTCAAACCATCGTCCCATAAGATCATCAGCCTCATCTTCTTGGGAAGGTCGCAGTTCGCCAAGGTAGAGAGAGGAACACACTAAAGGACACCAGTGACGCTCCGCCGCCTCTTAAAGGGGGACGTTGACGTACAGAACGCAAGGTTTCATGCCTACGATAGCGCACCAAAACGTCTCCAAGTCTTCCAGTGTCCTCGTCATCGGAGAGTTGACCGACCCGACGCCCTCCTGCCCGACCGTGGAAGTCTAATTCCCACCCTTCGGGAAGCGATGCGTGGACGCCTTGATTGTATAGATGCCGCTGTAATGAGCGAACGGAGCCCGCCACGTCAGTCCCGATGCCCAGTCTGGAGCCACCGCATGCAAGGAGCGCTGCCTCGCCGCCAGTAGATCCGCCAGGAGAGAATGAGGGTTTGTGGACCTGCCCCAAACATCGGAGGAGGATTCAAAGGAAAGGAGTGTGATCGGCACGTTCGTTTTGACGAACGGATAGGCACTGGCATCGCGCAGGAGCCGGAGGTACGAGCCAGGATGGACTGGGATATCCGATGCAGGATGCGAACCCGGCGACGAACACGGTGTCCTTGACGCTGACGAGCATCCTGGCGAACGGACCTGCCTTGTTGCACGCCAGCACAACGTCTTCTGGGTAGAGTTCGCCGCTTTGAACCTTGGAGACCAAAGACGCCACGTCGTGGCCGATGACCTCCCGGTCTACTGTAATGAGAGCAGCATGATATTCAGGGAGGTTGTTGATTCGTTAAAGATGAACCGAACTGCCAACCACGCTCGCTGAACAGACCATTTATGGAAGGAGACGCGCCATTCACGTAGACTTTCCTTCGCCTTTGCCTCGTCACTTCACCTATGGCCAACGCTGTCCAACGCCCTCTAAAAGGATCGAGGATATCCACCTTTTATCCGGTCAAATCACTCCCAGCTCTCTCTACCTTGGACAGCGCCTTCCAGCTTCAAGAATTCATCTCGCTTACCATCCGCTTGAACATCCACGACGTGTCGGCCATAATCTCAATTCCAGATCCACGAACCAATGCAGAAGGCGGCTCTGACAATAGCGACCCGGATTTAGATGATGAGGGTGATGAAGATAAGGATGCAAAAGGCGAATTCGCTGTCGACGAAGCATGTTGGATTTACGAGCAGTTGCGGTACGCCCTGTATTTCTACGTCTCGACAAAAACCCCATAAGAGCTTACCCGTATCGCTCCTCAGACGACTTGCGCAGGACCTTTCGCATCCTTTGATCACCATGCTGCAGCAGGAATGCACGCGTGCTACATGCCCCGAGATGAAGGCCGGCGAATGGATGTATCTATGCGTCGCTCACGGCAACGACGGAGCAATGGAGGCAAGTCTCGTTCGTTTTCACCGAGAAAAAAAGAGAAAAGAAAGACCCGTCCTCTAACGGTCGCTGTGCAGCAATGTTGCGCCATCGACTACATTTTACACACAGTGGACAGCGCAACGGCGCTCCTCAACTCACCACGAGCGTTCCCATCACGGTATGCGCCCACGCGAGCTCTTTTCGGCCCATTTGACTTGACCGCTCTCCCCCCTCACAGGATTAACATCCCCCATCCTTCGCATCGACACTTTGGCTCACTCGCCCGCCGCCTCGGGCGCATCTTCGCCCACGCCTACTTCCACCACCGCGAAGTCTTCGAACAAGCCGAAGCAGAATCGTCGCTCTACGCCCGCTTCCTCGCGCTGACGTGCAAATTCGACCTCGTTCCCCCCGAATTCCTCATCATCCCGACGCCCTCCGGGATCTCCGACGATCCCGAGCCGCCTCGTCTCCTCGCCGCAGCCGTGGACCCACTGCAGCAATCCGGGTCGGACGACGAAAACGATGATCGCGGACGTGGCACACATCGCGGCTTGGGAATGGACATCCTGGGCGGCATCGATCGCAACCCGAGCCCGCGCAAAGGCCGAAATCGCACGGGAACGATGATATTCAGCGAGGCGCTCATCATGGCGGAGGAGCTGGGCAAGGGCGGCGGGTCGCCTAGCCCGGAACGCGAGCACGAGCACGAGCACGAACACGAACACGAACACGAACACGAACACGAGCATGAGCACGAGCAAGACTCGGGCGTACAGTTGTCCTCCTCCCCTTCGGCCGAAATACCTGAATCGGAGGGCGACTTTGTGCACGTGGACATGTCGAGCCGTGAGGCGGAGGAGGAGTACTCGGACGAAGAGCAAGAGCACGAGAGTCACTTGGACCTGCCAGCGGAGGAAGCGACTCGCGCGTACGAGCTCGAGGAAGACCATATGCATATGGGCACGCTTTCTGAGATGCACGCGCACGTAGAGTCCATCCAGGACGATCAAGATCAAGCCCCGGAGCAGGACGTCACGGATGACGCCGAGGTGGCGGAGCACGTCGACGAGGCCCCAGAACACGACGTCACGTCTGCGCACGAGACCGCCGCCGGTACGACCATCATCAAGTTATCCCCTGCCGACGATATCGACAGCCTGGAAGAGGACGCGCAAGAGGAGGACCTCACGGAGGCAGTGGTGGAACCCCACGACGATGACGAAGATGACGAAGATGAAGACGACGTCGACGTCGACGACGCTGATGACACTGACGACACTGACGACGCTGCTGACGCCCGTGAAGTCGCCGACCAAATTTCCTTGGATGAGCCGCATGAACAGCCGGGTGAGGCATAGATGGTTGTATTTATGTTTTTCCTTATGGCCTCTTCCTGATGTAGCGCTGCCCCTAGTGGGCAGGCACCTGTTTAAAAGTTGTTAAAACTACGTTGCTGTGTATCTCATGGGATGCAGTGTGAGGACAGGAGAGCCCTGAGGGTTGCCGCGCCATGGCAAGTCCGTCTTTTGAGAGTGGTGACAAATTCCTTCAAGCGTGCAGTTAGCAACATCCTATCGTACAGCACATTGCAAGATGTCAAGGAAAAGAATAAGTGCCATTGAACCTCCGCCCAACTACCAATTGGCCCTCGTCCGTTCACTCAAAACTGTACTCGCTCAACTTTCGGGCATCAAACTGAAGTCAATACAACCGACGGAGATGCCGTCTTGCGGATCTGGCAAAACGAGTCAGAACCTCGCAGGCTTCGCACATCAAGCCTACCGAAATCGAGGTCCACCCACGGCCACGGCTCACCCAATTGCTCGGCCAAGGACGAGGTCACGGGCGACGAAGGCACCAGCGCGTTTTGCTCGTCCTTGAACAGCGGGACGTCGTCCCGCCGTCTTGCGTCTTCCCACGTAAAGTAGACGCGACGATCTGTGAGCTGCATGCAGCTGATCTCGTGATGCAGGCCGCGCACGGTATCGAGGTAGGGCCGCACGAGCACGACCTTAGCCGAGTCGATGGAAGGGCTTCCGTCGACGTCAACGATGAAAAGCCCATGAAGCTATGGCGCCAAAAGAATTAAGAGAAAAAAGGGAAACATGAGCGCGTGCGGGTGGTGTGTGAAAACAAACGGACTGACTGTGGCAACGCAGATACGCCCGTGCTCAAACGCCAGATAACAGCACTCTTCTCCTGGAAAAAGGCGCAAAACTTGGCCCGCGGCGACAACGCTTGTCTCTCCACGACAGATGCGTTCGAAGTCCCGAATGAGAAGGACGCGCTGTCTGTAAGCCATGATCACGAGATCTCGACCGTCCCTGGATACATGAGCTACATCGAGGGGGGAAATTATGTGTAAGAAGTCGTCGTCGTCGTCGGATTTCCGTGGCCAGAAATGAAATGGATAATAAGAACGGCGGTTGACCCACCTGCTATGAAGCGCGAAAGTATGATATCAGTCACAGAGCGCAGCGGGAGAGCTGTGAAAAACGGATTTCCGGGTACGATGTTCAGCTCCACGGCCTCCTGAACGAGCTCGATCCTCGATATCCGCAACACCTCCGCACCGGCGGCGGGCCCGTCGTCGTCGCCGTCGCCGCCGTGACGCGCATAGACGTGCAACGCCTCTGGATCGCACACGAACGCGTGTCGCTCGTTGACGTCGACGTAGCACACGGACTGCCGGTGCGTGAGGCGGAGGTCGATGGTCTGGACGAGCGCGCCGGTGCGCACATCGTGCAGGAAGGCGTGCCAGTTGTTCGCACAGAGGAGCGTCGGGTACGCGAAGCGGTATGCGTGCGTCGTCTCGGAGAATGATATCTTCGCCCACGGTCGGAAGTGGCCGCGCGGGGCGTAGCGACGGTGCATCGCCGCGGCGACCGCGGACACCCGTCGTTGGCCCTCGTCTGGCGGCGCGTGGCTCGCTACCATATCGCATTCGGTAAAGTCGTCGTTGTCGTCGTCGGAGACGAGGCGCCAGACTTCTTTGTTGCCGTCGATGCGGTCAAATATGACATATCCGTTTTCGTACTCGCAGTGGGCTTTGGAACGAACATAGTACTGGGAACTCCCGTTGAGCGGTGTGATGTGGAAGTGGAGGGGAGTATCTCTCTCACCAGGGGGAGACTCCATAGGAGAGTGCCAGAAAAGAGATGGGTCACGGCGAGGCCGCCTAACATGCGAGTCGTGATGCATATGCCAGCTTTTTCGTCGACTTTGATACGATGGATGTCACCGCCTGGGGGCGTCACCAAGCGGGCAACGACGCGCCCATAGCCCTCCCAGTTTTTGCGAAGTTGAAAAGACCTCCGGCCTGCGAAGAGATCATCAGAACGGTGCGCCCAGAGGGCGCTAGCGTTGCACGGAAAAGGCCGTCAGAGCGCTACAGGGACTCGGGACTTACAGAAGTCTTTCCAATCGGTTGCTCCGTCCCACGGGCTGCCATTGTACGCGGACAGGGCATCTTCGAGCAGTATAGTTTCGGGTTGTGCGTATCCGTGAAGGATGGCAGCGCTGTGAAATATCGTCGACTGATTTGCGGAAATGAAGTCGAACCATTGACGAGAGAGGGCGGGTAAGGAAGAGAGCGTCTGGAGAGGAAGATAAGAAAGCACGGAAAGCGATAACTCGATGGGTAGAATGTGCAACATCGTCTTCGGGGTCAAGTAATGACTATACGCCTCTATTCGATGATGTCAACCGGTCATGTGCCATTGCCGAGTTTGCACTACTTGCTTGCACCCTTCTTCAAACCCGGTCTATCTTCAATCATATTCCGTACACCCTGATCCCACGCAGCCAGTTCGCCCTCAACGCGCACCACCATCTCGCGCACCTCGCGTCCGACCTCGCCGCCCTCATTTCGTTCCCCAAAACTGATCAGGAGCTCGTCACGAGCACGGATGAGCGTCTCGCACGCAAGGCGAAGTCGAGCAGCCCCAGAAGGCGGGAATGCGACGGCGGCGGCGGTCATCGCTGTCGCGGCCGGGCGGGGCGCAGGTTCGTCCACTGCGAGGAGCTTGCCAAGTTCTGCGAGCGCGAGGGCGCGGGTTGGGTGGCCCGGTGGGAGTACCGCGCTCAGCCCTGTCATGGACGCGGAACTCGCGCGGATGAGCCCGTCTAGGGCGTCCTGCGTCAGATCGGAGGGAAACGCGGCGAGAAGAAGCGATTGGTGGAGGCGAGCGAGGGCCAGGAGAGGGTGTGATGAAGGAAGGACCTTGGCCGATGTGAGAATGGGGATCATGTTAGTCGTCAGTTGTTGCGCTTTGGGCAAGTCTGAGCGCCGGGACGTGTTCGAAAATGACAAATGAGAACACGATATAGAGTAAGTGCGAGAGTCTCATTACCTGAAAACTGGAGATGGGTCGCTTTTTGCAGTGCTTCTTCGCCTATTCGTAGCGCATCCAGCACCGCATCAGTGGAGGCCACCGCCGACTGGCATTTTACACAACGAGTAAGAGGATCCTCTGGGAAAGCATCAAGACCCTGAGCTCTGCCATTTCGCACAACACAATTACCTTCTGATGGGAATGGACAGGCACCACCACAGTCTTTCGGGCATGCTACAGCCTCTCTGGGGTCCAGTTTAGGAGGCTTCGAACAAAGCTCACACCGGCATGAAAAGTTGTACGTGGCAGAGAGGGCTGCCTGCCTGTGGACCCGAGGCAGAGTAGCATCGACGTACGCCGTGAAGATCTTCCTTTGTGATAAACGATAGGGACGAAAAAAAGCAATCCACATATGCTCACCTCTTCCCCAGGCGATATATCACGAATGGCGATGACTTGTGCCTCCGGTTCTTGGCTTGCGGGATCTCTCGCGGATCGCGGAGACACCACGACAGCGTTCGGATTGCACGAGTGATTGAGCAGCGCGATTAACGGAGAGACGCATACACCCAGCGGTGCCAATGACGGTGACGTGAGCGTGATAGAATTCGTCGCAAACTAGTCAAACGTTTTCCGTTCTCGTAAGAAGAAGAAAATGGACAAAAGAAGGAGGGCGTTTAGAGTTAGACAAGGCGCACCCGGGATATCAGGTCTACGATGCCAGCTGCGCTGTTGATGCCGAACGGGACGAGTTCTTCGGGGGCAGTGAGACCCAGGTAGCGGATCACGGCGTGGGCGAGATGCGTGTGTGTTTCGGCGGCCTCGGGGGGTAAGGACGTCCTATCTGCAGCGGTTAGGGTCACATTGGTTGGAGCTCTGCACGGCGAGGAAGGCACGTACGGGATTGCATCGCGTCGATCTCGCGCGTCTGACGTAGGAAAGGACAATTAATAGGTGAAAGTCACCCCCCATCTACCAACACACGCACCCAGACGCTATCCAAGCCCCGTTTTTGCCTCCCCCACAGCAAGCGACCCAGACATCGTATCGGCTCTGCGGGAATGGCGACGTCCGGCGACGGAGCACCCTCCGCCCACCGCCGCATCGCCGCGCATTCCTTCTTGTGCACTGGCCAATCATTGTTTTGACAAGTCTACACGTTGGCGGCGATTCGCGGTAAGTACTACGACTGCGACATGGCTCCGAGATTACAGGCAGAGGCGACGACGCACCGGATTGCAATACCATACGTTTTTGCATTGCGTGCAGCGCTTGAGACCGGTGGGTGGGGCGGGAGAGATGCAAGACGAACAGAAGTGCTCTAGGTTTTTGGTGGAAAGCACGTAGACGGGCGGCTTGGTACTGAGTATGGTTCCGCCTGCGCGTCGAGGGTGAACGTGAGACGTGGGAGGGCAACGCTCTATTTACTTTTCTTCAGTCGTTCCTTGGCATATATACCACGCCCCCTTTCCGGACTGGTTCGAATTTCGATCGAGGATGGTAGAGCTTCGAACAGTTCCTCAGGAGGACCCTCCACTAATGGAGGGGAACTGTTTGGCTTGGACTCGGACGTGGATGAAGATCGAACATGGGATTTTGCTTCCTTGGCTTGTCTCTTGGCACGAATATCTGCAAAAGACATTCTCAGAGTCTGAGTCTACGTAGCAGTGGGTGTCTGGTCTTGAGGAGGATGTTATCAACAGGCGCAAACACGTAGATTCCACGAACTACAGTAAACTACAGTACTACTACTACTCTTCGTTTAGAATATCCCAACATCTTTCCTGCTTTTCGTTACCGTCCAGTCCTTCCAGTGTGCTTTACAAATAAGGTACTTTCTCAAGTCTGAGCTACGCTCATCAGACTACCCACGAAAGTCAAGATCTGTTAAGCGAGCATTTAAGTCGTTCGTTTGTTCGGATGTGTACGGATAGAAACGTACCAAGCGCGGACGAACGTCGACGATATCCTCTGGCACGAGGAATATCAACGCATTCATCTTTCTCGCAATAGAGATGGCCAATTTCGCTATGGGTAGAACGCGAGGTGGTCAGTGTACCATCTTGGTTCACAAAGCGCATGCCACCATACCATTCTGCCGTCGCTCCTCGAAGTCACCTTGCTCACCGACGTTGTACACAAGAGATGGATCTACAATCCCTGGTTTGATTCCTTCCAGGACGTTCAAAAAGAAGAGGCCAGTTGTTATGCTGGGGTCTTTGAACGAGCGAATCGACTTTGCGCCGGCTTTGCCTTTCTGTGCCGTCGTGTTAGCCCACCTGAGCATCTCTTGATCGCTGATCGGCCGGCCTTGGCCGGATTTTGACAACGACGAAAGGGTCTTTGTGATACTCATCCTGTTCAAAAGGTTCCTTGAATTTGAAATCATGGAAATGAGTTAATAGCGCACCTCATCAACTGCCATACGTAGCCCAGGACCAACGTTTTATTTCTGTCGACGATGTCGGAACCCTGAATGCCGACGAGCGACATGCCGTTCTGCTTCCCGAGCTCTATGCAATAATTGGTGTTTTCGACTTGCTTGAACTTGGACAACGTGCTCTGGTTCGGCGTGACCCCGATCTCTTCCTCTTCCTCTTCTCCGTTCTCGTTGAAAGTCGGTTGGGTTGGGGACGTGGGCCCGCCCTTGGGCTTGGAGACGCGACGCCACACCACGACGCCGGGGTAAACCCTGTCGAATGCCTGGAGGAGGATGAGGCCGTCGCGCAGGTTCTCGAACAGGTTGAACACGGCGGGATCGACGCCAAGCGAATTGAGCCAGAGCGTGAACACGCGCGCCTCGCGCTCACCCTCGGCGTCGAAGTCCTCGACCGCGCCGTAGTCCTTCGCCTCCTGCTCGTCGAGAGGCGCAAGGCCGGGATGTGTGTTGAAGAGGTTCGCCACGAATGCGAGGTTTAACCGTGGGTTCCCAGCGACGAGGGACGCGGGTGTCAAGTATTTTCGGCAGCCGATCTTTGCCGCATTTTGCAAGACCTGCTCTGCGCGCTGACGGAGGTCGCGGGTCTGGAGAGGAGCGCGCGAGCAGTCGTCAGGCTTGAGTTGGTTCAGAAGGACCGTGTAGTTCTCGCCATCTGAGACATCTTTACTGAAGTTGTTGACCCTGTGAACAGGATCAGTGGTTTGTTCCATCCTGTATGACTCATTCATCCATACCTCCTGTGCCATCCCGCTTGCTTCAAGTGATAGTTGAACCACCGCAGGAGGATTTGATCTGGTGTCAACCGCAGCAGATCGTCGATGGTTTCGTCATCCTCACAAAGACGATACAGCTCGGGGTGCAGCTTGATGTCGACCTGTGCGAGCAAGCCGCGGCGGATAATCTGCCAGATCAGACCAAGGATTAGATGTTCGGTGCCATTGGCGATATCTGAGGAGCCGATGTTGACAACCGAGCAGCCGATGGCTTTGGCGGAGGTGATGACGATGTTATTGTTCTCTGTGATTTGGAACGCGTTCAAAGGTTTGCGCGGGGTGGCCTTGTTCAACACACGCATGTCAATGGTGTCCGGTACGGAATCGTTGATCAGTTTGCACAGGATCAGACCGTCGCGGGCCTCATCGAACAGCTGCATCGTGTCCGTGGGGATCGGGATGCGTGAACCGACATCGACATCGCCTTCGAGAATCTACGAAAGTCGAAATCGTCATGGGGCGGCGGGCGCGTCTCGAAACTGAGTTATTACTCACGCCGTTGATGTGATTCGTGAACTCCCGCCGCTCATCTTCATTGATGGTGTGGCTGACGTTGGCGTTGGAGCCTTGCACGGTGACCTTGCCGGCCTTGGTAGTGATGGAAGAGGTTTGCGAGCGGAGCTTGACGTTGAGCTGTCCGATGGGGATTGCGTGAATCGTCGGATGTGGATATCGAGACGAGAAATGGGGATGGAATGGGATGGATGGAAACTCAGAGCGCACCTCGACCCAATCCTCCAATTCGACCTTGCCGCTGGCGTCCACGGAAACGTGCTTGAGAGTCTCGCGTGCGCGATCGTAAGATTCGCCACGGCTTTGGAGGGCTTGTAACACGGTGGCCTTGTCTACGCGCCCCGGGACGTCGGTGTGAAGAGCGCTGGAGCGGCGCGGCGGACACGGACGTCATTTATCGCGACCGGAAACCCACGGCGAAGGCTGAGACGCACTTAAAGCGGTTCATGAGATCGAACATCTCATCCTGGGAGACATCCGGATATTTCTTTTGCAGGCGGATGGCTTGCATCGTAAGAGGAGGAACGGTGATCGGGTGATGTGGCGAGCCCCAGGGTATTAATAAATGATAGTGAGTTGCTCCCGGCTTTTGTCCTTCCGCTCTCTAAAATAAGACGCTGACTCTGACTGCTGCGCGCTGGTCATCGCCTGCGACTGGCACTGGCACTACAGTACAGTACCGTACTGGTACAGCCCCGTTCCGCAGTTCATGACAAAGGCTGTGGCCCCAAACACAGCCGTCATTGTCCGAATGTTTCCGCGTTACAGATTTGCCCACTGCCGTTCTGCGCAGTTTCTTAGGCTGACTTGATCTACTCAGATAGTCCACTTGCAATAGCTGAGCGAGACCTCCATGCCGGTGGTTAATCTCTTATAAGCTAATCGGTGTGGCCAAGTTGAAGGGTCGCCGCGCCATATGAGCACGATCAACTGCAGTCTACGGTATTCCGAGGCTGCTCTCCCTCGAATTTGGACGTACTAGTAGTAAGAATACCCTACTCTTCAAGCTTCAAGCTCTTCTAAGTATGACGTCATTCATCGTGCAGTGTTCGACAACTTACCTGCTGGGTTTGCCCCCTTCCCTATCCATGGTTGATTCGAATTGAGGTATGATGTCCTTTATCCGCTATAGAGACTGAACATTAGTACTAATAGTTATCCTCAAGCGGGTGTCGACAAAGGCTGTTCTCGATGCCACTTCCCAAAAGAGATTGCGTTCATTTTCGCCAACTCTTTGTTTCCCTCTGGATTCCGGCCAAGGACGAGGGACTTTTTCGTGGT
>Ga0137394_10000154_pt1 | contig 47484 bp, 60 predicted proteins | sample czobulk116metaG_FD_108278 | JGI IMG/M metagenome (GOLD analysis project Ga0137394, IMG submission 108278) | Vadose zone soil microbial communities from Angelo Coast Range Reserve, California, USA - czobulk1.16 metaG | ecosystem: Environmental > Terrestrial > Soil > Vadose zone | place: USA... | reverse complement strand
GTGAGATTACTTAAACTTTTTTTCCAAAGTTTTCTGAACAAGTAAAGCCTAAGTATTGTTTAACACTTATCTAAGCTTTCCTCAGACTTTTTTCCATGAGAAAAGCCTGATTTGCATGCAGTGAATGAAACTAGCGGTTCGAGTCACGTGAAGGTAGCAACAAACACACGTGACTCGTGCGCCTGATGCACTTGGCCACGGGCGAATCCGACTTAAAGTCGTTTTGAATCTCATGGCCCTCCCAGAACAGAATTTCTCCGGCGCTTTGGAGACATGGAAGAGTGAGGTTGACCTACACCCATACGGTTCATATGTGCTCACATCACTTCCAGATATCAACCTTTCCGAGTTGCAGAAAACCCTTGACGCACAGGGTATTGAGGTTGTAGAGGGTCAGAAAGAGAGCGTCGTTGGAAGAAAGGCGCTAGCGGACAAGACTAAAGGTACGGTGATCCACCTTGTATCCACCACGTGTGCGCCTACTTTACGTTAGACTTCAAAAAGATACCTGATGAAGAGAAGGCCAATGCATTCAAGGGCTTATTGAAGTGTGCGTCTCAGCTGCTGGCATATTCATGGTCGCTGACCCTCCCCTTATTCATACAGCGTATCAAACAGAGATTGATAGCCTTACCAAACGCTCCAAAGCTGCAGAGAGTGCGTTCCTCAATGCGTACAAGGTCCTGGCAGATGCACCCGATCCCTATCCTCTCCTCGAGGCCGCCATTGTGCGTTCTTTTACATCTATGCCATGCCAACTTTCGCTTATCAGCTCATTTAGGACCAGGCCGTGAAGATCGCGGAAGCCCGGGATCTGCAAGACGAACTCGAGCGTGTCAAGGTCGAGAATGCCGAATTACAGAGGCGTGTCACTGAGTTCGCAAATGTAGAAGCTGCAAAGAAGAAGGCTGAGGGCAAAGTTGAACAGTTAGAAGAGAAGGCGTGTCTGATTGGCCATGCGCTGAAGACGGGCTGACCTCTGAGACAGATGGACGTGACAATTCAGGAGCGAGTTGCTCAGAAGGAGAATGAGCTCAACGCCACATATGACGAGAGGATGCGAAATTATGAAGCGAGGTGCGCTACATTCTTCTTACTTTTTAAAGTTGTTATTGAAATTCTGCCAGGGAGCAGGACTTGCGGCGTCAAGTGTCACTCTTGAAGGATCAACTTCGTGATTTACGTGTGTCGAACGAATCCACGGAAGCAAGACTCCTTGACCAGAGTCAACGACTTGGTGAGGTCTCCCTCTCTGTTCCGACCTGAGCTGAGTGTAGCCAGACCAAGAAGTTGTTGCGAAATTGTCAGAAATGGATATGGTTGTCGCGGACTTGGACCGCGCGAATTCACGCACTGCCACTGTTGAACGTCGTAATGTACATGATTTCTTCTGAGCTACGCACCATCTCATCCATGCGTCCTTTAGGAACTCTTGCGTGCCGAGATTGAGTCCCTAAAAACCGGTAACCATAAGTCTGATCTGTAATTACATTCCTTTAACCACCGCGCGTGTTCTCACCTACGTTTCATAGTGTCAAAGATCTCGAATCCCAGGTGACGTCCATGGAATCCGAGGTTGATCGTCTGTCGCGGTCTCTTAGTGCTCAAAGAACCGCAACCACTGAGGCTGAGTCTAGTGCTCGTAAGGCAGCGGAAGAGCAAGCAAAAGACGCTGCAAGCAAGGTGTGCCATGCGTGTTTGGGAGATTCAGGATCTAACGTCATATGACCAAGGCACGAGAGATAGAACAGCTGAGGCAAACTCTCGGGAGCTATGCTGATTACGACGAAGTCAAGAGAGAGCTTGAGATTATGAAGGTGAGTGAAATAAATATGTTCGATTCGACATAGCTCATGGGGTCTCCAGTACGTCGAGTTTGCAGGCCTCGAAGGCGATCTAGACGAAGAGGATGGACTTGCTCCGGATAACCAGCTAGGCCTCCAGCTTCCAAATCCGAATGCATCCAAGACGAGCGTACACCCAGCCAACTCGCTCGAAGCCCTTTTGGCAACTAAAAATAAACGTATCCTCGAAGAATTAACGAAGTTCCGGGTGGGTCTTCTTTCTTTTTGGGGGATAGCTTCAATGCCAATTTAGCCTAGATCCTGCACGGCGAACTTGAAGCATCGCTCCAGCGCGCCCAGGATGACCTCGCCTTTACTTCCTCCGAGTTGGAGAAACACCGACAACTCAACGAGCGACTCGAGTCGGATCTACTAAAGATTGAACAACACGGACAAGATCAAGGCAGCTCAAGAAATGGCGACGCAAATTCAGTAGACAACGCGGAGGACGACATCCTCGCTGGACTGGGGCTTGAACTCGGTCCGGCAACCAAGAATGTGCGTTGTCCCGATTATTTCCCATTCTAAACATTAATCCTCGCGGTTGACAGAAAGAGCCTTCGGTACAAACTAAACCTCTACCATTTACATCCTCTGCCAATACATCCATTCTCCCTATCGTCACAAGCCAACGCGACCGTTTCCGACAACGTAATGCTGAACTTGAAGAGGTAGGCCCGGATCCTGAAGCTTGCGTCTGATACAGTAGTTCACTCGACCCCATGCAGGAACTTCGCAAGCAGTTCCAGATAATCTCTGAATTGCGGGCCGAAATCCGAAGTTTGCAAGCAGATAATCTGAAGCTCTACGAGAAAGTTCGCTACATGCAGAGCTATCGCGAAAACGCGCACTCGACGCTCGACCCATTACCAGCATCCTCTACGAGCGCGCCGAGCGCGAGCGAGCTCAGCAAATACAGTGCGCGCTATGAAGAGGCGATGAACCCGTTCGAAGCATTCCGTGGCAGGGTATGCGCGCGTCCTCTTCACCCCTTTGTTTTACCGCACCGTAACAGCTGGGCTGAATCTTTCCCCTCTCGTCGATTTTTTACAGGAAGCTGCGCGTGCTTATTCAAATCTGAACCCGCTCGAGCGCGGCGTTTTCGTGTTGACCCGTGCGGTGCTGGGTAATCGCCGGGCACGTAACGCGTTTATTGTGTATGCCATTGGCCTGCATTTACTCGTCATGTTCACATTATACGAGTGCACCATGTCATTGGGCTCGGGCACGCCAGTGCGGATACGGCCAGTTCCGGCACCACTATGAGGCTTTCGTCTCGCCCACCTTATTCATAGATATGTGGGTGCACCTGCTAGCTGTGACCGAATAGACGGACCTACCTGTACTACATGGGTCACGTGCACTTAAGTATCACCCTGTTCCGTCCTACTGTAGTGACGAGCATGCACATAATCAAATATATCTCATTTATTAGATACAAGATATAGTGCACGGGCAGGGCGCAACGCAAAGCAAGTCGTTGATGGTTTCTGCAAGAAATATCTAGTGCTAGATTCATGCAATATGCGAGAAAACCAAGTTGTAACTGTAGCTGGGGTCATTCAAAGGCCGGTCAGAGTCAGAGCGCGTATATGATCTACATGCATGAAGCAGGGTTCAGCGACCGCTTCGGCGGCCAGTGGCGCCCTGCCCTTCTGGGGCGACGTCATATCCACCTGTGCCAAGGTCGGCAGGCAAGCGCGCTGTCTCGTCCAACACGTCGCCAGAGAGAAGTGGCGCATCCTCCGGCCCTGCCGAAGAGACGGCTGACGCCGAGGGACCTAGGAACCGCGGTGGTTGTACGAGGTTGTTGAACAAGAACTAAGAAAGAGGGAGGGACCGAAGTTAGTTGATCGACAGAAGCTGTGAGGAAAAAAGGCGGCGAGCCGAGCGTCCACGCACCGTGCCATAGACCAGCAGGCCGAACCCGACGACCTGTAAGAGCGAGATGGGCCACATGAGCATCTCCCAGCCTAGCATCAAGCTGACGATCCAAATGGCGAGCGTCCTGCAGGTGTCGGTCAGGCTTCGTGCAGTCGCGCTCACGTATTTTGTCACGCTCAAGCCGAAGTAGTTGAACAGGGCGATCGAGCATGCGATGACGACGCCAGAGTAGAGCACGCTAGGCGTGTCGACAAGCTGGTGCCAGCCGCGGACGAGGTCGAACCATGGGGCGGCAGGTGAGGACGGCGGAGGCCTGATGAGGGGAAGGAGCGGCAAAAGGAGGAAAATGGAGATCGTTCCGAAGAGGCCTTCATACCCGACGGCGAGGAGGGGTGGGACAGTATATCGGCTTAATATCTTCTCTTCGATGACGAATTGGGATGCCGTACTGAGAGGTGGCACGTGTTAGATGTAAAGGCGAGATAAAATCATAACGTCACTCACAAGATTTGCGCAAACAATATGAAAAAGACACCTGGGTGAACGCAAGGACGAAAGTTACGATAACTTAACAACGCAACAACCAATTAGACAGAAAAGCAAATACCGATAACGACTTTGGTAGCCTCGGGCGTATCGATGGGCTCGTTCGCGGGCGGTCCAGTAGCAGGTATTGAGTCCAAGAAACGCACAAGAGAGGGAGCGATTGGGTGGAGTGTGTCCTTGATAAGAGAACCACTGAACCCGACCAGAGACACTCCCGCCATAACGGTCACCAATGAGAGCCATCTACGACGCACGTCAGTGAAATGGAAGAGATGGTATCTCGAGACATAAGGACTTACTGGTAGAGGAACAACTTGCGGCGCAAGAACAGGACGGAAAGAATCCCAACAAATAGCACTAGTGCTCCACGCGTCATTTGATATATCGACACGGGGGTATACAGCAAGCCGATGTTCATGAGCTGCAAAAACCCAGACGCACAGAAGTGAGCAGCTCAGGTCGCGCGACCCGCAGCGAAAGAGAAAACACGGACCGTCGTTCCGGTAAGGTCGCACAGAGCAGGCAACCAGAGCAGCAGGATTCGCCGTCCGGTCAGCCTCTCCGGCGGGACCTTCTGGGATTCAGAAAGCTCGTCAAGGGCGTCATCGGTGGATTCATCGGGCAGCTGAATGGGCGAAGAACGCAAGCGCGCCGAGAGCATGGTGTATAGCACTGGGAGAAAGCCTGGGTCGCCACACGTGGCAACAGCATTAGTCCCGAGACGAGACAGGGGCAGGGAATGAGTCTAGAAGAGCGTACAGAGCATTTCTCCGACTGTGGCAGATGATAGAAGTCAGACATGACAAGGGGTGTATTGGGGGGTGAAGAAGGGAGGACAAGGGTATGACGTACGGAACATTTGGAGGGTTTGCCATACTGGTTGTTCATATAACACGTGGCGTTTCTGGTCTGGATCGTCACAGTTTTCTACGCATTGCATGTCCTGGGTAGATTGCAGCATGAGGTTGCGTTCAGGGCGCAGAGAAGGGCTATTACCTGGTACTTGGACCATAGGGAGTTGCAAGCACCCTGCCAGCGCGTATTCAAAAGGATGTGCTGTAAGAGAACGTGACAGTACGCACAGTGAGGATCATCCCCGTAATGAGGGCGGGGACGAGGAAACGGTTCGGCATGATTTGTGTAAGGTGTGTGGTCGTATGACTGAATGTACGAGTGAGAGAGTAGTGTGGAAGGCCCGGCGCTGCTGCCGAAGCTCCATGGTGCGACCGGTGCCGTGATGTGCCAGTATTACCACTCTGCATGTTATTGTACATTTCAACTATGGATGTGCGTTTATAAATACGTGAATAGTCCCATGGGGGTTTATAATAATATCGCGTGGCTGGATTATTCGAAAGAACTGTCCTCTCCTGACACTCTGCTATATCACGGTCGACGCACACCAGGCGTGCCAGGTCCTGGTGCTGCTTTTCTCGTTTCCCAAAACTCGAGCGCTTTGCTCACTGCATCCAACGTCGGCTGCATGCCCTGAAAACCATTACCGTCAGCTCGACTACCGCCGAACAAACGAAAAGAGCAGATGGTCTCACAGTTTGTACTCGCCCTCGATCGACTCCCGCCATCTCCGCAGCCTTGATAATCGCGGCGACTTTCTCTGGGGTCTTGGCCAAATAACCTGCCATGCGTGTCGCTTTTGCAGTCTTTTGAGCGGGTGTAGTAGGTCCGCCTAGAGTCTCCCCAGGGGAAGGATAGATCGCGGACCAAAATTGTCGCAGAAACTCGTTCGCTGCCGTCTGGCAAGTACGCATCTGCCTGAATGTTTCTTCTGGAATATCGGCCTTGCGTTTGTAAGCGTCGAGCCGCGTAGCGACGTTTAGCGTCATGGACGCAAGCGCAGCTTCTGCTGCTTTGCGTTCAATCTTGAGCTGAGAAAGGTGTGCCGCCCATCCTTCGAGATCGCGTCTCATTTGTTGCACCGCGGGGGGCAATTCCACGGTCTATTGTCGCGTGGTTATACCGTGACCAGAATAGTAAACGGCACGGTCTTACGGGGGTTGGAACCTGTTCAGCTGCAACAACAGCACCGGCACGCGCTTCAAAGTAGCGCTGACGGTCTTGCATCTCCAGTAAGATACCAGTCGACGACTCCGGGTTGTGAAGGTCGGCGATATCAATCTGTGAGTAGTGGCTATGGGACTAAAAAGGTCTTCCGAATGAGAGTCGGTCAATGCGGATGTCAGGAAGACGATGCACATCATTAACATCTCCCGTATCAACTCTCCGCCGTTTGTTCGTGGCGTCCATGGATCTGCGGAGATATGTTTAGAACCGGGATGAGACATTGAAGTACGCCGGACGCACATAGCGGACTTCAGCAGGCGCTCAGAATGTTCGTTAAACTTACGAATGAGCGGTAAGGCTCCACGCTGTTTCCCTGCCTGCATTGTCACATCCTTCTCGTTCCCGGTCTAGAAGAATGGTTATGAAATTAACAAACGTGTGGAAAGGGCGGTGGAAGGTCAAGTCTCGAACTTCTTCATGGTCCACATTGGTTGCTGCGAGGTCTATGAACATATCTACTTCATCGTCCCGAGGTTTTCTAGGCTCCAACTCTACGGGATATATGTCGGCAAGATCAGAGGAGCCAAAGTAAAAGACTCACCGTCATCCGGTTTTTCTAGATACTTGTCAAAGATTGCGTCGTCTTTGACAACATGTTGGGTTGCCGTGGAGCGAATGGAAGCCCGGTGAGAATGAAAAAGTTTTGACTGAAAGTATCGTTTCCAAAATTCCGCTTCCGATAGCTGTGGTTCGAGGAATGAGACACGGAGACAAGAGTGCTGTGACACGGAATAACGGTACTTTGTTCGGCACGTTCTCGTCGTACGCCTTTGCGACGACGGGATACTCATCAAAGATGTCATGTACGAGTTGTGGCGTAATGACAATTTTGACTTCGCCGCCTTCGATGGCCTGCGGTCTCGGGTCAACCAGCTGACCTGGTCTACCCTTCTTCTGCGAGTCGGAAGCGGCCTGCGCGAGCAGGAGATGCTAAGACATGGTCTTACGTCAGAACGTCCTACACGAACGAACGAACGAGGGCTCGTAGCGCACCTCTCGACCATCCCAAAATTCCGTCTCGGTGATCTGACCGCTCACGACCAGCTCACGGTGCAGAGCTGCGAGCTCCGGCGTCTTGACAAGAACTTTTTTTCGGATGCGGAAATCGTTAATTGGATCGTTCACGGGCGTGCCGCGGGTACTCGATACGGACTCGGCACGGGATGTGGATGGACGCGACGGCGTGGGAGCAGGTGGGCGGTGGGCGGCCGCACCATTGGCGGACGGTGGGGCAGCGGAAACGGGGGTCTGCGGGGATGGCAGCGCGCCTGACTCGCGGCCGGCGCGGTTGTTGCTAATGATGGTCGTGAGTTGTGCCTTAAATGCCTCGCGTTCAGTGAGAGCCTGTGGCGGGGGGGAAGTAAACGTGAAATTGTGTCCGTTGCTGTCATTCTCGAGGCCTATTTTGAGGCGCACTTGAGCTGCGCCTTCTTTCGAGGAAAAGAGTGCTGAAATGGGGGGGCACGGAATTTGTCAAAAACAAAAGAAGCCCACGGAAAGTTAAAGGGACGCACAGGAGACCTCAGTACGCGCCACGCGGACGACAGGAGCCTTCTTCCCATCCTGAGTCCATTGAAAATGAGTTGAGGTAAGCTCTAAAAGCCCAGGGTTTTTCTTGTACGAGGCTCTGGCGGCGCAGACCGTCGACATTCAGAACGAGCACGCGTGGACGCTCGACGCTCGTCGCCCCCCTTTTCATTAGATAAGCCGGCCAAATTCCTCCTCAACACTCACCGCTCTCGCTTCATGCTCCTAGCACTCGCCACTCGGCGACCTCTGCGCACAGCAGTAACATTCAGGGCACTAGCAACAGCTTCGACGCCCTACGTGCCTCATGCCTCGCTCGAAAACGTAGCAAACGCACCGCCGCCCCGCTTCCGTCCGCGCAAAAAGGCCAAGCCAGAGTCGCCCTCGTTCTACACCGCCCGCGCGAGCTACTACGACCATCTCTACCAGCTCGAAACGGCCCTCGAGCGCGCCCGCCGCGCGCTCTCTCACCTCTCGCTCCTGCCCCTCCCTACATTTGTACGCGGCTCTCTCCCACCAGCGCAGCACCTCTGGCGCAACCGCCAGAGCCTCTCGACAATGTTCGCCGGTTTGCTGACGACGGCCCGCTACCGCCGCATGATCGCCGTCCTCGCCGACCTCGAGGAGTGCGCACGCATTGCGTCGACGGCGGGACACACCCCGCTTGCAGAGAGCATATACCCCGTCCTCGCGCTCTTCGAGCGCCACGACAAAGAGAACGTCCTCTCGCGCACCGTGCGCAAGCAGGTCCCCCTCGACCGCTACGGCCGCTCGTACACAGTCGGCAAGCGCAAAGAGAGCGCCGCGCGCGTTTGGATGATTCCCGTCCGCGAACCTCAAGCACCCGCCGTCACCGATTCGCCGACGACGCGCCGCCCAGACGCAGATCTCCTCGCACCAGTTGTGGGAGATGCTTTTGCGCCCTCGCCGGCAGCGTCTTCACGCGTGCCTGTGACGACGACGACGATCTTGGTCAACAACGTGCCGCTGAACAAGTTCTTTGCTACACCCGCCGACCGCGAACGCGTCGTGCGTCCACTCAAGCTCGCTGGTGTGCTCGGTGCATTCAACGTATTTGCGATCATCCGCGGTGGCGGTACGACAGGCCAGGCGGGCGCCCTTGCGCATGGTATCGCGCAAGGCATCGTCGCGCATGTACCGGAAGTCGACCCCATCCTACGAAAAGGTGAGACACTTCCAATATCCCGCCCGTATTCACCCTCACACTCCCGCAGCCAAACTCATGAAACGAGATCCCCGCATGGTGGAGAGGAAAAAGACCGGCCTAGCCAAAGCACGCAAACGGGTGCGTCATCTATTCTCCACGTACACCTCACATTCCTCACTTCGTTATTTCAGTACACCTGGGTTAAGCGGTGACCTTCGATTGTTTGTTACTTTTGCCCATACCATATTCCCCTTTCGAATATCAATGCTTACTGGCTTACTGTGCCGAGTATGGCAAACGGTCGATTCATGCGTGAAATTCTTGCTCATAACGAAAAGAATGATAATGTATGAAACTAGGCATATCAGAACATAAAAAAGGACACGTGAAGTCCGCATAAGATGCACCCAAGACACGGAGCAAAAACGCAGCGTTCATTGGAAGTACAACGGCTGTGCATCTGACTGGCCAAATGCGAGGTTGCATGCAGGACACTTGCGCTGCCGTGTTGATATGCGCATGTCAATACATGACTTGCAGAACGCTACGCGAACAAAATCTTAGTCACGGAGGAATGGCGCTGGATATTAAAACGCACTGTGTAGGCACTTTGTGAGAATTGTCGAGCGCATGTTTTGCCTACACGTTGAACACTTGAGGATGCTCTGTAGACGACACCGATAAGGACGGGCACGCCCTACAACTGACAGCCGCATTAAGTACGCACCATGCATTTGTCCACCTCTTTCTGTAGTTGGGCCTCCTTCTGTGACGATGGTATCGCTTTGGTCTCTCCTGCCTTCCTCTGCCGCTCGATAGCCAGATTTGCTATTGAAAGTGCCTCTTGAATCTTCCTGAGCTCAGTCGATTGATCGGCAAACGCCTTCTTTCCCTCATCAATCCTAAGCCGAAGCTGTAGGCGAAGTTAGCTATTGCTAGAGTCCATAGAGTCCCGACGCACATGCGATGCATTATTCTCGACTTCCGCCCGTGATACGCGGGCTCGAAAGAGATCCTGCTCCTGAGCTGTGATACGATTCCTATATGCCTCCGCTTTCGCATTGGAGGCGGACACGGATTGTTCCATCACGGTCTGCCGATTAGGTTAAGTTCTGACTCACATGGAACAATACTTGTGCGTACCAGCCGATTTGTGTTCGCTTTATCAACATCAGTTAAGTTGGAGACGTGTTTGAGGAGTTTTTCATTGGTCCGCGCGAGATGCTTGTGCTCGTTTTCGACAGCTTCTTTCTCGCGCATAGCTGCGAAAAACTTGTTGTCTGCCTTGGCTTTCTGCATCCCCAAAGAAGTGATGAATACTAAGCATGACGTTGAGAAACAGAAATAACAGGACTTACGTCGAGATTTGCCTTCATGATCTTCTCTTCGGCGGCTGCTAGCTCAAACACCTTACTTGTCACTTGTACTTGCAAAGATTCCCAGGCTGCCGACAGTTTTCCAATCTCATCGTACAACGCTGTCTCCGCGTCGGCGTGTTGCGCGTCTTGCAACCGGATAGCCTCCACCTCTTCCTCTTTCAACTTCAACTGTTCCACAAGTTGTCGTACATCAAGTGGTAATTGTGAAGATTCACCAAACGTTGAATGGAATTGGGCGAGGCGTTTATTCACGGCAATCAATTGTCGCTGGGCTTCAGCTTCGGCATGAATGTAACGCGAAATATCAGGGTGCTGCTTGGAAAGCGCGGCGAGTTGCTTCTCAAGATCGGAAATACGATCCTCGGATGCTCTAAGAAACTGATGTTACAAGACATGTCCGAGCATTCGAAGAGCGAGACGTACATGAGACGTTTCCTTAATTCTGCCGCATCTCCAGACCTTTCCCTTCGGAGGAAGTTGACGAGGTCTTCGTCTCCTGCTTTGGCAGCGAGCAAAAGCTTCAGTCGGGATACCTCCGACTGATAGACTTCCACCCGATTCTACGCTAACGATCAGCACTTCATTCACGAATTAGTTAGGACGCATTTACACTGAACGACGCTATGAGTGTTTTCATCTCTTCTAGAGACTGCCGCTTGATAAGTTGCGCCTTGACTTCATTCAATTCGGCGGTGAGCTGCTCGCGTTGTTTGCGTAGCCGGCTTCCTTCCTGGATGCGCTTCTCTTCGGCGGCTCGCCGCTCCTTCTCCCTCTGCAAGGTGAATGGGTCTTAGAATGCATGCCATGAGAAGACCGAACACACCTGTTCCTCATCATTAGAATCAGAGAGTGTCGGGGTCTTTGGTTCCTCAGGAGCAGAGGAGTTGACTTGAGACTCCTTCTCCTTTATAATATATTCGAGGTGAGAAATCCTCTCGATTAGCGCCTTGTAAATTTCTGTTCCTGAAACGGCATCGGTCGAGGGAACACTTTGCTATAGAAAGGTCAGCCTGGTTTCCCTGAATGTAAAGGAAAACATCGTACGGTCAGTACACGGTTGTCATGTCGCAAGTTCTCGGCGATTAACTCTAGTTCACGGATCTTATCTTCGCGAACTTTGGCGACGTCCTGCCATTCCTGTAATTCGGTCAGAGTAGGGGTTACGGGAACGAGGGCAGACATTGGCTAGATTGGAATCAGATAAGAATAAGAGGAAATCAGAAACGCTCCCACCGATAAATTAGGCCACTCACTGCAGGAGAAGACGACATTCGTTCTTCTTCCTTCGCGTCCACTTCCTCCATCTCGTCTACACCTTCTTCTTCCTTTATAACCGCCCCTTTCGGTGGGGATTGTGCACGACCATGTATCGCTTGAACCGCACGACTTTGAACTCGGTCTAGTCGCATCTCTGCAGCGGCGAGGTCAGAATGGTATTGATCACGCTGTGCCAGGCAGTCCTTCAAGTTTGCTCTCGTCAATTCAAGCTCTGAACGCAACGCCGTGCACTTTCAAGTCACGAATAATTTATTTCATGTCGTATTGGAGACGAACGAATGGCGCACCTCTGTTTGAGAACGTTGATACCGCCTGTATATCTCGTCCTTCAAGGAATTGGTCCCGTTCAACTGCACAAAAGCCGCAACAAGCTTGTGCGTAGACCGCGCCTTTTCCTCAAACGCTGCAGCAAGGGCGGAGCTATCTTCAGATGATATGCACTTGGAAAGACAGAATAGATCTTCCAGGCAATAAACACGGGTGGCACTTTGCAAACCGTACACACAACATACCTTCGACTTCATCATCTGAAGACGATGAGAGGTCAGGTTTCACATGCGCTCTTATTGTGTCGACCAGCTTGGGGGGGGGGAGTCAGAGTAATGAACGAAGGAAGAGAACGCTTAGCGAACCTGAGTCCAACAAGCCCCCATAACTGCGAGACTGGCCTCGTAGGTGCTTTTAAGACGCTCTAGCTCGGAGATTCGAGCCTGGCTCCGCTCATTCTCTCGTGAGTAGTGTCTCATGCGGCGGAAAATGGCCTCCTTGCGGAATTGCTAGAAAGGAATAGTAAAACGTGTAACTATGACTGACACAAGTATAAGAGGACGCAGAAACAACCTCTAAGCTGTCCTGATCTCTGGGCTCTTCATCTGCCGCCGTATTGGAATGTACATTGCCGTTGACAAGCACGGTGGTACCATTGACAGAAACTGCGCGTTTCTTGGAAGGAAGAGGGTCTGAGTCACCCAGGTGGGGACGCTTTCTTGAATGAACTTCCTGCATGGTCTACCCTACGAAATGGTTGTACTTCTAAGAGATAAGAGATAAGAGGGAGGGGAGGAGTAGCAGGAGAGAAGAGTTTGGTGACACCGTAAGCCTTGGTCTGCTCAATTTCGCACTCCGACTCCTCACTTTCCAAATTTGGTAGTTAGATCCATGTATTCACGTGATCTATGCTTACGCAATCAAGGCGTCTGGATAATCACACGCTCTCGTCTAAGGTCTATCACCTCGCAATCTGCTGCATCACCGTTACCTATCTGCGTCTCCACGCAAGCAAAGTCCATCGGCTGTAAATTGCAACCAACAAGCGTCAGCCAGCATCCCATAATGCCAACGAGTTACAAACCCCGTCTAAAACCGTCATTGGTTGGTCTATGTGGTTGCTCAGCACAGCTCGTGATAGAGAAATAGGACGCTGCTTACGCCAAACTCCCGTGTTGTACACAATCCCCTGGTTCCCTCGTGCGGCGAAGGCGCGTAGGGTACCAATATCTGGTCGGTCCTCGAGCCCATTTTTTGCGACGACCACCAGATATACGTTTTCCCTTTCTCGGCCCATTGGAAGGAACGCTTGGTTGGTGAACGGATGCCTTTCCAAGGCATGCAACATGACCTCCCTCGTTGTGCCATTTTTCACAACTTCTGCGGGCTTGCACCTGTATACAGATATTCCAGTGGTCGCACCCACATCTTCTGGGTAACTGCCTTCGAGTAACGAAAGCTTGTGGTACTTGGAGGCGGTGCCAAAGTTCGCAGGTGTTATCTTCACGTTGCGCGGAACGCTGGTGATGTCCGGATAAGACTGTATGACCTGGCCAAATGGAGCAAACGCTTCGGACGTGAGAGGAAGGGCCAAGATCTTTGGCAGACCAAGGTGATCTTCCTCCACCGTTACGTTGCCCAGAATCTGGTCAATTGTATCGGCGTGCTCGAAGCCATGTGTGGGGACCTCTTTGCCCAAGGCTGGTACTTTACTCCCAAAGGCGCGCACTCGCTTGACCCCACCATCTGGAAAGGTGGTCAGCCGAACGTGTGTAAATGCATCCTTTCCGACATTTTCTAGCTGGAAGTAGTGCTCGCGATGTGGTCCAAGCTGCACTTGTGGGAGAACAAGTGTCCACTCATCTTCCTTGGTAGTCAGAGCCCCTTTCTCCGAAGATGGGTAGCACGTCAATGAGGGAGAGTGTGACATTGGGTGTGGAGGTATGTCTGCGTCACAATTGATGGCGTGAAGTTCACAGCGCTGAGGGAAATTGCCCTTAAAATTTGCGGTATCGATAACGACGTGGGACAGATAGCCAGCTGCCCCTCTGATGGCTTCATTAAGGCGTGAAATGATGTCAGTAAACAAGGGCACGTACAGCTTGATAATTGCCCAATCCCTATGTCCTACCTGCCTACTTCGTTTGGTCTCCCACCCATCACCCATATCCTTACCTGCGGAGTATGAGCTACAGCCACTATTCTATGCAATCACGAACAGACCTCGACCAGGGAGTATGAGGTTGGCGCCCACACCAAAGTGCTGGTCCGACGTGAAAACCACTCTCCCTCCGGCAAACACGTGCGCCATGTCAAACAACTCGCTCGGAGATTTGGGGTGAACAGGAGAAACGTTACCGTACACGCGGAACCGAGCCTGTTAAGAACTCATATGTCTGCAAAAGAATACGCCGCGCCTCGATGGCTGACTTACAATACCACCATCGGGATGCATCATCAGCTTGACACAGTTAACTGCTTGTGTTTCGGGTACCTTGAAGAAATGTCTCGCTGAGGGTCGTAAAGGTACCGTTGAGAGGAGTTCCGTCCACTAGGGATGCAGTCAGTGACGCCTCATCAATATATCTATTGGCACAATCGCACGCGCGAATCATGTGCTTCCGGAGGTCCTTCTCCTTCTGTGATATGCAAAATTTGCACTGACGCCCCAGGAGCCTCGTTACCTTCGGACAGATGTGTCAAGGATTCACTATTGTAGACGCAAGTGAATATACCATTGAAGTGGCTGGTATCGATATCAAACCCGCATATTGTTCCAGTCATCCCCAGTTTAATGATCGCCCTGTGGCAATGGCATTGGGTTTCCTCTGCATTTCTGTCCTAAAAAACCCTTACCAGTCACTGTTGGGATTGTGTCGACGAGTTTCCCAGCCATCATAAAGAGCACCGTTGGGACCGAATTGCCCTTTCAGGCTCTTGGCAGGCTGTGTGAGATCCGTGAGATAGGTAAGCGCAGATAGCACGTGGGTGTTACCTCTGTGAGCAAAAGGTGGAATGCCTCTGCGAAAAATTCGTCGGATATGGACAAGATTGCACCGCCAAGCGAGGCGCTGGACAACTCTGAATCGAAACGTGCCGATAGAAGGTTAATTTATTTTACAAAAATGACATACGCCACTTACCTACGTGAGCTGTGAACGGATTTTGTGAAGGATTGTCGGATAGGAAACTCTCACACGAGGACATGATTGATCTCGGTCGCTGTTACAGGCAAGCCTGACCAGCTGGCACCTGGGCCCCGTGCTGAAACAGATCACTATCAGCCCGGCAAACTCCGAGATTCGCCCCCCATCACGTGTGCTCGCACAATCACATGCGAGTGCTACATGGCTAATACTTCTTGGGTCGCATACACGACTGCAGTACACTGACACCTCCCACCCTCCACTAAACGCCACAAATCGCCACCACCACTACAACCTCTTCTACCTTCCTTTCACGTCAATTCTAATTGTAGCATACACCCACAATCCTTATGATTGATCATCTCGTCGGCACTCCAAGTCCTTCCTGGAAGCGCACTCAAGTACCCTCTCGCGTTTCTCTCCGCCGTCCTCAACTAAGCATACATTCTCTTCCCCCTAGGTCTTTCTTGTAATTTTCTTTTGGCTATGGAGGATCACGTGGGGTGACGCGCGTGGACCTCGCATTCTCTGGATACGCGCTTTAAGCAGGCAGCTCAGTGCGTTCCCGATCTCAACCGTTACATCAGCCGAACCTCTCAACTGTCACAGGAATGTTTACTCCATGGCAAATCATCGCTAGCACTTTGACAGTAGTATATGCCATGCGAAATGCAGACAGGCTAGTTGGGCTTGGTGGTGAGTCCTGATGGGTAATTTGTGACACCTGCGAGGCTCAAGCTCCTTCCGAACAGCACCCGAACCGCTTGCCCGCCTCGTGAGTTGAGATTCCTCCACAGACTGCGCTCTGCGATTGATTTGTTTGTAACCCCTTGCTGTAGTATGCTCCTTCGTATTACCGTGCGACGTGGATCAACACGGGCCTGGATGCAGGCTTTGCCACCGCGATGAACATCCGCCAGAAATGGCTACGAGACATATGCTCCATCATATTTTCTGCGTATTATATTATTTTTGCTAATGAAGCCGACGAGAAGGTGGGTTCACCATCTCCCAATATTTTGTGGTTGCTAAATGCTACAACCGCAGCTGCGTAAATTTCGAGCGGCACCAACTGTTGAAATGCTTCGCGTAACTTGGGAGAAGACAAGCAATCCCTTCGTATGAACGTCTCGCGCTACTCGGCTAGCTTGATCTGATAATTTGTTCATTAGATTCAATTCATTACTCATCAGAAGCCTATCGCACTCCGTCGCAAGATCCTCTTGCCACGCCCGGAGTCGTCACCGTATTCTCGACCCATTACTATATATCTTTTCTATTCCCCGCGCCCAGAGCACGGCAAATCCAAGGATCCCTTGGTCGCTCTTTCCTCTGAACACAACCTGATCTTCGACGTCCCTGGCGGTGGGTTTATCTCGATGGGCCCCGGGCACCATGAGGAGCGCCTTCGGTCTTGGGCAGTGCAAACCGGCAAGCCCGTAATCTCTATCGAGTATGGTAAAGCTCCAGAATGTAAGTTATCATTCCGCTTCGGCCTATCTCACGATGCTTGCTGAACCCGTGGATCTATAGATCCATATCCTTTTGCGGTCGATGAGGTTTTCGACGCATATCGAATCATTGTTGAGTCCAAGGGTCAAGCTATCGGCATTGCTGGGGAAGGCATTAATATCGTTCTCTCCGGTGATTCTGCGTGCGTATTGATCTTTTCTCCCGGAGAGCACCGGCCTCACCCGCGATTAGTGGAGGTTGCTTGGCCACTGGATGCGTTGTGAAGATTCTTGAGCACAACCTCCTCCTATCAGATCCAACTTTGCCGTATCCCACACCAGTATCTCGTCCACCTACAACCCTTCCCCTTCCTGTTGCAGTCCTGCTTAGCTACCCAGCCCTGGACTTCAACTTCACGTCATGGATGACCCCTTCTCATCTGAGAGTTCTGCGCGAGGAAACTGAGGCAGATGAGCATCGGCAACATTCAAAGTCCCCGTCATTGCTACGAAGACAGTCGTCCAGCTTTTTCTATTCGTCAGATGATGATGGCGGTTGGGCAAAGGAACTTCGTGGTGCCAAAGATCACCTTTCCCATGCTAACCCACTGGCCATGGTGAATGAAGAGCGACCATCCAATTCCCCTGTTCGCAAAAAGAGCTGGCGAGACGCTTTTGGCATGGGCATGACCTCGATTACAGGATCTTCAACGAGCTCGCCATTGACGAAGCGATCGGAGTCGCAGCGGTGGAATTCCCAGCCGCATGGTCAGATGATTCAACTTGCCACGGGCGACCACGAGTTCACCGATTCATCGAGCGAGGAGGATGACGTTGAGGAAGAGCATGTAGAACGCCGTCCTATTGAGGCTCGCATTCGATGGCAAGACTCTCTAGTTTCTAGCCCCATTACCCCGACTTTCGATCGCGCATTGAGTTCTGATGCCCTCGACCCAAGAGGCAGTGTTCGAGAAATTTTGAACACGGAAGCCCAGACACAACTTGCGGCGGAGGTTATGAAAGCGAACGTGGAACACGCCAAGAAGCGAAAACGCGCGGCATCCGACCGGAAAAATGCACCCATCGGAATGCGTCTGACCATGACCTCTCGGTCAGGTTACTTTCAAGACCGCATCATTTCACCGACTATGGTGAGTCACCTCACGCTTCTCATGGAATCTGATTTGTTCACCTGGAAATTGGCTTTCTTAGATGCGTGCCATGGCCATCCTATACATTGGCCCTCATCTCAATCCCGATTTTGCGTCAGACTATCACATCTCGCCTATCCTCACACCTGGGCAACTTCTCGCAAAGTTTCCACCTCTTCTACTCCAATGCGGCGAGAAGGACCCACTCGTCGATGACACCATCATCTTCGCGGGACGCGTCCGGGAAGCCAAGCGACAGCGCCGTGAGGAAATCCGGAAAACGCTAGCGACTGGACGTGGTAACATGGATGATACCGAATACCAAAGATTAGAGGATGAACTTGGCAATCTCGAAGTTGAGAGTGATGAAGATTGGTTGCAAATGCAAATCTTCTCAGGTTGGAGCCACGGATATCTCCAGATGCCGCTCTTGATGCCAGAGGCGCAGGTCGCTATTGATGACCTTGCAACTTGGATCCAAGGCGTATTCGCCGCCGTGTCACCCCCCGAGAGCCGCGTTTCATCCAACTCGTCGGTGGAAACGTCAGCGAGCGAGATCGAACCTCGCTCACCTTATCTCTCACACATCCTCCCATGGGTATTCCGCCAGAGCGTTGCTGGATCTGCAGACGGCAACGGTGTTCGCGTGTGTTTGGATAGCGACAGCGCCCCTCGGGTACGCATCTCGACTGCCGATGTCGATGGTGTGGCGCCGAGCGGGTATATGCCCGAAGCCGATTTCGAAGATTCTGTGGCGATCATCCCCAAGGTGCGCAGGGAATCGACGATGGGAAGTGAATTACTTAGGGGCGGTGAAACCACACGACGAGAGAAGGTCGCAGCTTATAATGATAGGGCAACGAGCGGGGCCCCCGTCCGGTCGCCACCGCGGACGCCCAAGGGATTCGAAGCGGTTGTTCGGGCCGGGACGCCTTGCAAGAGCGGCGTTGTCGGGGCGGGCGGACAGGTGATAAGTGAGAGCGAGTTGATGCGGCGACGGCGGCTGTTGGAATCGCACATGTTTGTAAGCGTAAGCGAGAGTGTACAATAGTTGGTGGCGATCACGGACACAGCCACTCCATAACCCAGCGTGTGTGCCCAAACCGGGAAACCGTCTCGCAACGCCAACCGCGACTCGACCAGAAACGCTGCCTCACCCAAATCTCCTGTAAAACTTGCGGCGGCCTGGTACATGTTCGCGTTTTAATTTCCCGTTGCATAGCCTCTCACTCCTGTCGTCCATGCACCCAGCTCCTCAACCCTTCTCGGCGCACTCCCCCCACGCCTTATGGGATACACCAGGCGCAAGCACCAGCGCCTCGCCACAGCTTACTCCCTCCCCTGGTTCTTCTCTTCCCTCTGACAACTCTTCCTCTCGTCCTTCTTCATCTCATTCCTCTACTATCCCCTCTATACTCCCCCAGCTGCCCGGCGCAAGCTCTCCAACCGAATCCACTCCTCCGCTCTCCCTTCCCGCTCCCGACAACCCCTACCTCTCCGTGTCTCAGCAGGAAGAGAACACGACTAATAATACTCGCGTCTTGGCAGTCCCCCGTCTGAAACTAGACATGCCACCGACCGCTCATGTCCCACCTCGTGCATATCCATTTGGAGGGCTGGCCCCCATGTCCGGGCACTATACATTCAATGCCCCGCCTCTCCAGATACCACCCTTGGGCTCGCACCTAACCCAAGCTTCCCAACTACCGCTCCTCCCACCCCTGCGATCACCACACCCCCATGCAGCCAACCCGCCCTACCCAGCCTCTCGGCGCGACGGCAAACGGAGTCCAACCGACCCGGAGGCATACTATACGCCATCCCCGGCCTCATACTACAGCCACTCACAGACTATACCCTCCTCTTCGCCCCCTCCCCTTTCCGCAGTGAGCACCGTCTCGAGCCCCACCACTTCCCCGGCGACACCGGGCGCGATGTGCCGCCTTCCACCCATTTTCCAGGTCGAGCGACAGCAGGTCACGACTTCTGCTACCCAAGCCGCCAGCGCGAGCAGGCGCCGGAACGAGGCTAATTTCCTGTGCCCAGTCCCAGGCTGTGGTAGCACATTCACCAGACGGTTCAATCTGAGAGGTGCCTGGGACCACGCTTTGTGCCCAACGAGCTGTGACTGACGCCTAACCCGCATCAGGTCACCTGAGGTCGCACACGGAGGAACGTCCGTACAAGTGCGAGTGGCCTGGGTGCAATAAGGGCTTTGCTCGACAACACGACTGCAAGTACGTGTGACGGACTGGTTCTTCTCTCTCTCTCCTACCCGAGCTGGGTAATCCTTACGAGAATCACCAGGCGACATCAAGCTTTGCACTCGGCAAAATCCCAGATGAATGCTTGTCAAGGCTGCGGGAAGACTTTCAGCCGCCTCGATGCACTGAACGTGAGTCACACAGCCCATTTTGCTGTTCCTTCATTTCTCCGTGGCGTGCAATGCTTAATCCAGTCTGTCCGACTCGGGCTTTCCTTTCCAAAGCGGCATCGTAAGTTCCCTTGTTTGGTTTAGTGCATCATGAGACAAAGTACTGACACGCGTCTCCCGCGCGCAGTCCGTTCCGAAGGCGGTTCCGAATGCAGACAGGCCTCTGTGTCCCCCAACAGCGCACTGGAATCAGCCTTCGGTACAGATGCGAGAGCAAGAAGCCCGGAAGCGAAGATCGAGCGCTCTCCCACACCTACGCTGTCCGTCACGCCAACAGACGAAACCAGGTCGACCGACGGTGCCAGTGCTGACTCTACCGATTGATATTACCCCCTGCCTTTATCTACTTACATCCTATTTGACCGGTTCATCTATTGCTTTCTTTATCCGTGGTTTTTCCTGTTCTAATCTACTGAGGCTGCGGACCCGTCTCTCGCCGTTGCCTCGCGGCCGCTGTAAGTATGTATTTATGTACGCTTTTTGCTTTCGCCGGCCCACCCATCTCGTACTTTCATGTTTCTTTAATTATCCAGAGAACCACGCCTTCTTGTGTAACTAAAACCTGATCATAACCTTCCCCTATCTGTCAAACACCCCACACCCACTCCCAACGTGCGAGTAAAACCTTCTTTCTCGCGTTAGACTCGCTCACTCACCGACATGGATCCCTGGCGGTGATGGTTGTTGTCTTGCAGCTCCAAGCGCATCCGGCGTGAGACTTGCGCGATGGCAGGAATATCTCCTAGTGGCCTTTTCGGTTTAGTGTCATATTGCGCAGCTTCTGTGCCAGTCTCTATGGTTTATCTCTCGGGACAGACGACGGAAAGAAGGCGCCAAAAGCACCCGTCGACTCGTGTGCCCAACGTGGCCCAGTTGCCATTCCGCCGCAGTTGATGCAGGACCCCCACCCCCATCACTGGCTGCCTGGCACCAACCTGGTATACAGGGCCCATTTGGCAAGTGATCTCGTGAAAAGGTGCACGACCACACGCATCAAAAGCGGACAAAAAGGACAACCTCTTGTCGCCTTAGGAGGTTGCTGTGTTCGAGTTGGGGCTCCACAGGACATGTCGTAAGTGACATGACAACAAAAGGGATGGCGTTGACGCTCGGACACTCTTTCCCCGGTTGATCGGGAATCCCAACGAAAAACTCTCACGCATTGGCACTTCTCACGCACTTTCTGACACCAACCCTCAACGACTTGGGATCAAATGGGGTTGATAACAGCCACGCGCGTGCCCATGCCACTGCCACGCTATGCATGGCATGAATCAGTCTGTTGGTTCATCCACGCGCAGACCACGCACACTCCACGTGGCCCTGTTCTCAAACTACAGTACTGTATAGAGTACTAGTACTGCTAGTGGGTGGACTTGTGTGCCGAGGCACCTCCGCCGCGCAGCCCCGTCGCCCACCCTGACATACAATACTTGGGTCTTCCCCACCAAAGCCTCTCTCCACTGTCCCTCGCCCGTGAAACATTACTATTTTTCCGGCAATAAATCCTGTGCCAAAGGGTCAAAAGGCTCGCCGACGGGTCGATAATGTTTCAGGTTTACGTTACGTGACTCGCGAATTTGACCCTGTACTGCCACCGACACCGCCGCAACCGCAACCGCAGCCGTAGCCGCCGTCGGCGGTGGCGGTGGCGGTGGCGGCGGCGGAAGTGATGGGGTGGTGAGATGGAGATGTGCAACGTTCTTGGGCGGACGGCAGTCTCGGTCTTCGTTCCCGTCTGTCCGATTTGGAAATGAGAGAGAGAGAGCAAAAGCAACCCTCGCGTTTGGCTCGACCTTTGACTAGGCCCCGTTGTGAACATGTGCGGTTTGAGAGAGACGGGCTTGTGTGAGGCAAAGTCGGTCCCATTGAAGGAACGTGTATTCCGCTCGAGTGCGCCGCAGCGCAGCTCCTCAGGCTGTAGGACCTGTGCTGCTAGACAATCTATGTATGCTTCGAGCTGCGGCGTACCGTACCTGGCTGCGTTGTGACAATTGGATAATGAGATCATGATTGCAAGCACATCTTCACCGCACGGAATCGCAGACTCTGACAAGAGTACAGCATGATATCGGTCTTGAATTACTCTCATTTTGCTCCTGGCTTGCTCGACTCTGTTCTATCTTCATGTATCAATGTCAGGGCTCAGATCCAATTTTGTGCTTGACTACTTTGGTTAACATGTTCACGGACTACCTGAGGCCGCGCCTTCTGAACAGATACAACAGAGCACGGCTTTGTTCCCGGTTTTCTTTGTGGTAAGGGTTATTGTGAGTTGTCCCTGTCCATCTACTACTAGTATGTAGTATGTAGTACTTCGCAGCTGCGTGCTACGTATACATTTTTATCATTCACCCTCATCAGCTGAATTACGAACCAAGGCGGTGTCGTACTGCATCTGCACAAGCGCAACTGTTGAGTAAACATTTAATTCTCCCCTGTTGACTACGTGCCCCAATTTACAAAAGATCGGTTGCCTTGCGTACTCAACACATCCAGTTCTTAGGCTCAATTGCACAAGCACGCCTACGATCAAGCTGACGTGGTGACCATTGACAGGTTCCGGGTAAATATGTTTCACCTGTAGCGCAAGGATCAGACTGCGGAAAAATGGTCGTCCCAGTCGTCTACCGTACGTCAGAAGGTCATCCGTGACACCGGTGTCCCCTTACTGCACCCGTAGTCACTACGGTATAATTCCTGGGCAGCCCTGAGAGCGCGACAACTTGTGTCACCGGCAAATTTTGATTTTGACGATTTTGACGACGGGATGGCCCTGGCGGCCCTGCCCAGTGGACACTGGTGATTTATCATTTTACACATCTTGAGATCACCACAGCTCTCGCAGCTATCTCGGCTATTTTCAAGCGCTGGTCGTGGTCGAGGTTCTTGGGTCTTCGTCCTACTGTAGTCGGTACCACCGAGGATTCCATCTGAGAAACCCCGAGCCTCATTGCCTAGGCTCTCAAGCAAGTGGCTGCTTATGGTGACGCGCAGTACCTGGTCCCTGTGAAGCTATCGGTTACATTGGCGATCGAAACCGTCACCACAGTAGTTTGACCCTTACAATGATGTCCCTTCAACACACTTCGTGGCTCGCGCGGAGATGTATCGGATTGATCCCGCTCAACCACACCCTGATATTTCATTCCCACTGCTATTAAACACAATTCTACGGCGAAGAGGAGCGTATGGACGTGTCTTCACCGACATGAATCCGGTGAGTTTCCCTAGGCACGCAACCCACCAACGTCATATTCTGAATCGAGACCTGTGCTCATTCCCGTCACCCATACTAAGGACAGTATCATAAGCAGATCTTCACCACGGAGAGCCTGTCCTCCGAGTCGAGTTTTGTTTAGGTGGTCATGGTGATGGTTCGGACAAGACCCAGAAGCCAGGGATAGAGTTCCCTTTCCACGGTTCCTGATGCCGCGGGAGTCTCTCTTTATCACATTAGTTGTCGCAGTCTTGAAAGAAGAAATCCCCGGATATACTTGCATCGTACGATTTAACTTGAACAACTACTCCAGATGCGATCTCCTTGACGTATTTTCGTTAGAGAGGCGTGTTTCTCCGCGAGCTCAGTGCGCGAAGCGAGCACAGCTCGCGAAAAGCTAGATAACTGATACCAATGGCGTTGTGGCGTTGTTCGCCCACGAAGTTTGGTCTCGACAAGTATCAGAAGAATTTGCCTGCAAGTCCGACAGCTAATTCCGAGAGAAGCCCGCAGCGACAGATGCGGTTGTCATGCGCGGGAGTTCTGCGGGGCCTTGCTGTCCTGTTCTCGAGAACCTTGGCCTTTAGCAACTTGAAACGTATCTTTCGCCATTGGACCGCTTGAAGACATACGCTCCGGTATCTCGACGATGATGACCCGGTAGCTTAATCACATGCAGAGCACACCTAACAACTCGAAAGCACTAAGTGTTCTTTCTCGGAAATTTTGCGTTTCCTGGATTTAGGGTCACTTGAAGTAAGTAAGTCAACCCTTTATGTCTTTAGGTTACCACACTTGCTAACTTTGGAAACCCGCCCAAGTTCCATTCTGTAGCAGCTCTGGGACCGACCATACTCCGTGAGGGTTGCCGATCAAAACCATATGTATCAGAGGCGGTCCCACATTTGGGTGGGTCAGGCCAAACAGCCGGGGACCCAGAGTCTGGAAACCAGAATAAGCGGTGAGGTCGGAGATAAGAGTGGGCGTATAGTATGTGGTTTGAGCGACTGGCTTCCCAAATTGCCTACTCGTGATCCGCGAGATCCGGTAATTCTGCCAAACCTCTGAACCATTCTCGGAGGCCTCCAGCGGCCAGCGGCGAAGGCTGGGCTCTTCTGGCTCGTTCGGACCTTATCATCCAATCCCCCGGGCTCGGGGATGACGTGGCGCATGAGCACGGCTTGGATGTCACGGGTCCTGCTGGCGTGTAGCGCCAAATCACCCCGGCCTGCCCAGAATCTAAGTCGACTCGACTCGGACAGCCTGTGGCCGCAGTGGCCGATACAATCGTTTATTTGCGACCCACAAAGTTACGCCAGAATGCGGGGTGGATGAATCTACCAGTGACCCACAACCCTGGGTAGAGACACATCACCGAATGGAGTATAAGAAGGACCAGAATGTTAACTTGAAGTCGTCGTATATTCCAGATGATCTAAGCCAGAGCTTCAAGTTATGTTTCGCGCCATGACATTGCGTGAGCTGAGGATGAATTCAATTTTTTTGTGCTTAAGATTTATCTGAAATCCTCAAATGGGATACTGGTAAGGAAAGGTTAATACAAGCACGAGGGACTCATACCCCATAGTGACGCTCTTACTGATATCGTATTCCAACTGCCTGTGTATAACGCTCACCGCGACTGGGAAATATAGCAGTCTCTGACTTGTTCCTACTACATCACCATCATTGCCCGAACCCATAGCTAACAGATACTTCTCAAGATATGCAAAGAGAATACTGAGCGCGGACCAGTGGCAGTGGGGATTGCAGGTGATGATGCCAGTGGTCGAGTTCCCGCGTCACGTGGAGACGATGAAAATTGCGTTTATAGGGAACTTCACCGCTGTCACTCTTTGCGCACCTTCGAATGGGGGTGAGTGTGGCCCGCCGCCTGGTGTTGTTGAAAGTAGCAGCATGATCGAATAGACATGGAATCACGGAGAGGAGTTTTGCGTGGGTTCATCCGTCTGGCGTTAAGTTATCACATGCACGCCGGGCCCGGCCTCCGAGCGTCTGCCGATGACCCGCGCTCAATCCGGATGCGGCCCCGCACTCTTTGCTAACCTGCACATTTCCATTCAACACAACAATCATCATTACAATGTCTCTTGCTGCTCTTGTGAGCGGAGCGGATTGCGGTCCGGCAAATCCTCTGCAAGGCCTCACAGAGAATCTGAATAGCGATCGCGGACTGCAACAGGTGCACACGACCCGCATGCACGTTTCTCATTGCCTTGAATGTTAACATACGCGTTTTCGTAGGACTACTTTGGAGCTGACAGCGCTGGTTCCTCTCGGAGCGTACGATAGAACTTGTCCATATTCTCGCATGCGCTAACTCTGCGCTTGTCCTGACAGACGTTCCGCACAGCACAGGCGGTACCTTCGGGCTTTGGAGAGGACGCCGCGAGATTCTTCTCTGCAAGTCAGAGCGTGTCTCCTGCTCCTCCTATCGCGCCATCACCATTGGACCTAGCTGCACTCCGCTCCGCCCTCCCTGCGCCAACATCCAGCCCGGGGACATTCACGCCTTCCCCTTCCTTCGCTGACCAGGCGTCAACTTCTTCATGGGCCACGGACTTCATCACCCATACATCTAAGCCCTCGGTAGCCAGGTCACTGCAGTCAGTTACTCCTCAGCAATATCAAGGATATCCACCGCGTGAGCAGATATATCAACAATCGTTCTCTCATGGTGCGTCACGTCCCGTTGTTACTGTAAACGCCATGTGAAGCATTTGTCTAGTAGCCCTCCAGCCTCAGTTACCCATGCAAAGGATGCCGCAGATGTCAACCTTTGCGCACCTGCCCCAAACAACAACCCCTAACCTCCACACGGGCTCTCAGATAGACGGTAAGCTGCAGATTTTCACTGGTCCGCAATACCCCTCTAAGGTCAGTGTAGATAAACAATTGCAAAATGCGTTCCAGTCTCTCGAACAAGGGCAAACCTCTGTTGAACCAGTGTCGGAACTTGAGCCCGCTTCGCAACCTCAGGAAGCTGATTTACTGGCGCGGACAGCCGGATTATTAGTCGAATCTGTCGAACACGAAAGGAACCCCAAATTTACGAACAGCCAATTTCTCGGGCTTATGAAGCAGCTTCGGGATCGCAAAGCCATCGTAGAGGGGAACGATATTGTCGCCGCTCCCCCTCAGGCCGGGCAGGAAAATACGGTCTCCGTTGATCTTAAAGGCAAAGGGAAGGCCGTTCCTTCGGTCTCTACCGCTATTCAAGAGCCGGGAGACCCCCAATTGCAGGCCATTTCCTCAGCCGTTCCTCCAGCCGAGCAGGTTGTACCTATGGAATTTGAAGAGGACGCAAACGAGGCGTACTTTCGACAAGACAACGAGGACTATGCCAACTATTGGAAAGCACACCATGCCCCTGTCCCGCCGGTAAATGCCCTGCCTCAGGAATGGCAACAGTTGCAGCGTGATTGGGAGAGGTTTGAAGCAACTGCCACTGGAGTGAGGCCACTCGCCAAATATCCGTTTCAGCCTGGAAATCCATATCTACTTGGGGAACGATCTCACACTCACGCCATGCACGGACAGTCAATACAAGACTTTTCATCCACGGAGGTCTGTGGCTTCTACTTCGTGCTCTTTGAATGTTTCGGAATGAATGTATCTCTACAGAGTGTTTTAGAGATGGAGGCGGCCGTGCAAAGAGATCCGACCAACGCGCGAGCGTGGTACGAGCTCGGTGTCAAGCAGCAAGAGAACGAACGCGAACAGCAGGCTATATTGGCGTTGCAGCGCGCACTAGAGCTAGAGCCCACTCATCTACCTTCATGGCTTGCACTTGGTATCTCGTACACCAATGAGGGTGACCGTCATGGAACGTATGAGGCCCTCCGGAATTGGGTCAGAAACAATCCGGCGTACCTGGAGGTCGTCGCTGCGTATGAAGCCGGTGACGGGGCGCAGTCCGACAGCACCGACGAAGGTCAGGCGTTAATCGGTTGCCTCATCGCAATGGCCAGGGGAGTTCCTCAGCCAGGGATGAATAACACTGAGGTAGACGCGGACGTTCAAATCGCACTTGCTGTCTTGCTTAATACGAATGGGGTTGGCAAACTTGTCTGTCCGCCGCCGTTGAATTATAGTTGCTGATGGGACCATTTAGGACTACGGCCGCGCTCAAGACTGTTTCCGTTCAGCGTTGTCTGTTCGACCTGGCGTGCGTGCGGTCTTTGACAAATCGGGGGTAGTAGTCGATTGTTGACCATTCTTTAGGATTGGTTACTCTATAATCGAGTGGGTGCAACGCTTGCTAACGGCGGCCGCGCAGAGGAGGCCCTCTCGTATTATTACAGGGCGCTGGAAATCAACCCTGCTTACATACGGGCAAGGTAAGATGACCTGCCTGCCCAAATCAAATTAGCTCAACACCCTTTCCCTTATTTACCAGGTTCAATTTGGGCATCTCCTGCATCAACCTGAAGGTGAGCAAGGAGGTCGCGTGTTTTAGCACCTAACAAACGCACCCACAGAGGTATGAAGAGGCTGCACAACATATTTTAGACGCCCTTGTCCTACAAGATAGCGACGGCCTTCGAGAGTCGGAGAACAATCATGGCGTGACCCCTAATGTGCTGTGGGATAGCCTTAAAACGTGTTGTCTTCACATGCAACGAGCAGATCTTGCGGTGATGTGCGAGAGACAGAATCTCAAAGGTCCGTTCGCTTATTTGACAGGGTAGTTGAGGGATCGAGTAATATTGACCAACTAACTGATAACAGAAATACGAAACGAGCTCTTCTAAAAAGAATTCGGGTTTGGTGGCGAGAGCGCGAGGTCTGCGATTAAACCTTTGTTGGCGTGTGTATGTGTGGTCGTCCTAAGTAACCGTATACAACGCTTTTTCACGATGGCCGTCGTTCGCCGGATAACGTCGAGGTTGACAATAGCCCCAAGGAACGAAAGACAAATTGTGAATGCACGGGGTATAGCCCGCCTGACCATCGTGGTTGGTCATCGATGAAAAAAGGTACAATTTCACGAGATAATGCCTACCTCAGCACGGGGCTTTTACAAAGATCCAGGGGGGGGGGGGGACGCGAATAAATGAGTTATCCCTAGTCTTTCTTCCCTGGCCTCGCGCCTCCGCTTCGCCTCATCTGTAACGTGGACCGCCGCAGCCGACGGTTGAGGCGTGGGACCCTGCTTGCCCTTGAGGTTGGCGGTTGAGTTGAGACCTTTGAGGGATTCAGCCTGCTTTTTGGAGAGCATGCTGCGCACGTCTTGAATGTCTGCGTCACCCAGGGCGATGAGAGTAGGGTTCCGACGGATCATTTGAGTTTGAGAGAAATGGATGAAAGCACAGGACTGCGCCGGTAGCCGGAAGCTGCTACGCCGCAGTTGCCAAATAGCCTCAAACATTAAATTTAGGAATCGCTAACAAACCATCACGCAGACCACTACAGACAACAAACTTCTTCCTCCTACCTCCGTTCAATAATTCGACTCGCCTACAACCATGGATGTTGCCATGCGTGCCGTTGATACCATCAAGTCTTTCCGAGTGAATAAGTTTTCTGTCGAATTTGTGAAAAATCAGATTTCGCTAACGACCCTGCGATGTGTGTGCGTTGTTCAGGACACCCGCATGAGCGCATTGCGCCCCCCGGCCGAATTCTTCGACCACAATCGCATTTCGAGACCCGCCGACCTTAATCAAGCCGTTTCGGTGCGTCGCGTTGCCATTCTTCTTGGAAGGAAAGAGTTCGTAAACTAACGTCCATTGATTTCGACCGCAATCCACCGAAACAGCGCATATCGTATAACACACGCTACTTCTCAGGTACTTGCCGCCTCCTATCATTCCGCCACCGCCGCCGCCGTCTGAGTTAAGAACGTCATCCTCTTCTACAGGAAACTATGGCCTCGTAATCGCTGTGTTGGCGGTGTACGCTATGTGAGTGTAAACCCATTTGGAACCGTTTCCGTATAGCCCCCGTGTGCTCATTAACTACACGCGGTCTTGTTGCGACACCAACACCCCTCAATAACACGCACGCACATGATTCAGGATCACAAACCCGCTGCTACTCATATCTCTTGGGTTCCTCATTGGTGGATTCATGGCGATCAATAGGTGGGGTACGTAAAATCTCTGATTTAGCACCCTGCCGTTTTAGCTTCTGCAGCGACCCTGCAACCTCCGCACCCCATCGACGCACCCCCCTCTTCATCCGAAAAGAGAAACAGTCATTTCTGATCATCCTTGTCTTTTGTCAGCGCCGGAGCCGATGCAAGTGGGCGATCACATCGTGACCCAAAAATCTCTCTACACGGGACTTTTTGTCATCGGCCTGCCCCTTCTCTGGTTTTCCTCCCCCCTCGGCACGTTCTTCTGGCTGGTTGGTGCCTCGGGCGTGCTCATCCTTGTGCATGCCAGCATGATTGAGCCTGGGGTGGAAAGCGAGTACGCGACCGTCCAGGACGGGGTGTGAGAGAGAAAGTTGGTTCTGGCTATGTAACTTACCGACGATCCGCCGGGTTGACCATGGACGGTCGCCCGACTTGCCCATATACAATTCTGTTTCGCCTCGTCTTTCCCCAGTTGGGGTACACCCTAAATGGTTATTGTGGACTTTTAGGGGCATAGCTCGCGGGCTATGCTCGCCTGTGCCGGATGATCGCAGAAGGTCCGTGCGATAGAAATATCGTAAAAATGTCAGTGCAACGTGTGTGTGTGCAGACGATAATATTTAGATATTTAGGGTGCGTCAGGGGGTTACGATGCCAAATGGGGCAAGTTTGGGTTTCGCTCGTCCGAACTTCGTTTATGAACAGGGTCGAGCGGTCTTGATTCGTTACCCCGTTCCCGTTCGAAGCGGCGCAGCAGCAATATTGACACGGCTCTGATCCAGTAAGCTCGAGCGCTCGCGGACCATCCTCGAACGACGACGGACGACGATCGTCATGTCATTTATACTTACTACCGGATCGCCCGAACTTTTCATACGGGGCCCTCGTTCGTCGATCGTTGGTACAGTACTAGTGCTATTGCTCGCATGATGCTAGTGGTACAAAATAAATTTGAACATCTCTCCTACCTACGGTAGCCCCTGTCGTCCATGACCCTGCGGCAGCGAGGCCAAAACTGATGTCGTAATCAGGGTTGGTAATGCCAGTGGCTACAGAAAGCCTGTTTGACTCTACGGCCTTCTTCGGCGTTACCTGTCCCTGTTCAATGCTTACAAGGTGATAGAAATGCTGCATGCAATTTGATGTATTAATACATACAGGGTATCCGGTATCGTAAGTTGCGATGAATACGTGCGCAATCAGTACATACTTTTCCTGAATAACAATTATACAACTCCGGGACATAATGCAGAGAGCAAGCCCTCATATATGAGAGGAATGACAGCCAGCGAAGAATAGGGGCGTGGACATGAGAGCAAAAAGCCATGCAGAAGATATGATAAAGATATCCAAAGAAGATGACATCAAGTCAGGGATGATGCGTATTGCAAATCTAAAAGCATCGATCTACAGTAATGGGAGCCATTGCCCTGTTCCGAAGGAAAGAAAGATCATCAGTGCCACGATAGGAAGGCAAAATCGGAGCATGGAACATACCTATGACAAGACTCGGCAAGTCAAATATGTCACGGCGAATGTGGAAGCAGAAGGTCGTAGGAACGGGAGTGCCGTTAGGTTTTAACAATGCGCAGTGGGAGTAAACGGGCTGCGCCATATTCTCGAACGCGTGCTTGGCGAAATTTTCCCAATATTCCACCGCTGACTGATTCTCGAATAGCTAATGGGACGTGAGAAATCTCCACTCAGCCCGGCAGCCCGGCGAAGAGCTCACCTCCCAGATATACTTTTTGGTACCCAGTAACTCCTCCCTGCTCCATTCTGTAAGCATACAGAACTCGGGCCCGACAAGGCATATTTCGCCAGTCCTCCGCCAAACGACAGTGGGGGTGCCGCTGTATGATATAAGCTTGTTTAATTCCTAGGTGGTGGCATGACGGCACCACGATCAACACAGGCACAACCTCAACGCTGACTGCTGCTTACTATCACCGATCGTTGCACACATTTTTCGACAAAGATCTCGTCCTCTTCTGTGAGAGGCATTTGAAGGGCTATTATTGATGGTCGGAACAACGCAAGCGCTCGCACAATACGGAGGATTTCGCTCTTCTCGAACCTTGGAACGACGATGAGTATGAACCCTCCGCTTGACGAAGAGATACGTACCTGAAAGGCAGGACTTTCATCAAAAAGTGGTAACCTTCGGTATAATCATATGGTTTCGTGACGCTCCCGTACACTTCCTCGGCAGTCTTTGGTCCAGAGTTTCTGAGTCCACTGTCCAAGGATGCGTTGAGTGATGACCCAAGTAGGAATGACTAAGATACGTACGCCGAGTCAGTGGTAGACAGTGGCCAACGGGGGGCAAGGGGATGTAGTGGGGATTGTGAAGGGGACGTAGTCGAAATTCGTTGTGGTGCAGTGGCATCGAACGAGTCCTGCGGGGTACTAGGGCCTGTATTAAGCGAGATGACCTGACTGAGGAAGTCGGCGGAGGCGGAAGATCCAGAATCCGTCTGTGATCGCTCAGTAGAAGGAAGCAGTCCACCCTCTGTAAACATGGACTGAGTGCCGCGTACTGGAACAAAAGGTGAAGTGAGAAAATTGGCAGGATCCGAGGGTATCAAAGAGCTGGGGTTGGGGCCACCGGACCAGGCGGTGGCGTACTCTAATGGAGGGGCAGAGAAGGGAAGTGCGGGTGGCGGCGGTGGCGGTGTTGTAGATGAGTGGGAATCCGAAGGTGAATGGACTTCCGGAGAAGGGTTGCCCAAGATTGCGGAAAGGATGGAGTACTCAAGGTTGACAGCCTCAGATCCAAAGGGAAAAGATGGTGCATCAAGGGACGTGTTAAATAGAGGGTCCGTTGGGGTGAAGACGTTTATGACTGTAAACGAACTGGTGAGACGAGGAATGAGGCGACGGCGGTGGGATTCCGCATACCCGAAGGGGCCTTTGGGGTCGGCGCTTGATTTTGAGTCAGCGGGTATGTGTCGTTGGTAGCGCCGCCAGTCTTTTGCCTCTTGAGAAGGTCTGGAGGGATTCCGAGGAGTGTCAGCAATCGCTGCGATCTACGTGAAGGGAGTGACCAACCAAGTTCGGCGTCGCCTAATAGGTATTTGGCGCGTTTCCGGTGACCCTCGACGCACGAGTCTGCCATGCCACGTCTCGTACAGCGTTGACAAGGACGAGCTGGCGTATCATGTGATTAATGGTGGCGAAGATAAGTCAAAGGTTAACGGCAGGATATACGTACAATCATCACAAGTCAGGTGGGCCTTCTGACAATGGAAACAAGCCCTTGCAGCTTTCTTCTTCTTGGGGACGTCCTTGTCCCTTCGCACATTGCGGATGGGACCTGTTCCCGATGAAGGGGAGGACGAGTCGGTGTCTGCGTCTGTATCCCGGCGTCGACGCTTGGCAGACGCGGATGGAGGAGTAGAGGCAGGTGTCAAAGTCTGAGCGGACCGTGCAGAGAGCGAGGAAGGACCGGAGACGGCTCCGGGCATTGCAGAGAGCGATTTCGGGCTGATGGTAAGGGGAGGGGTTGTTAGCAGGAACATGGGAAGGGAGGGGAGGGGTAAGGGAGAGGTACGTCGGGCCGGGGACGATTTATATAAATATCTGTGGAAGGAACGAGCGAAAGAGAGATCTGTTGCAAGATGCTAGAAAGTCGAGGTGAGCTCATCCTGCGACTGGACTCGCACAACCACTCGATCCAAGATCTGCTTCGGACCTAACTCCGCCTCGGTCTCTCGGCCCGACTTGCCCGACCCTTCCCGCGGCCCCTTTCTCGGCCGCGGCCGACCCCGAGTTGCCGTTTCGAGATCTGCTCTATCATCCACTCTTGCCGCCTCACCTCCGCGTGGCTCGCTCTCACATCTGCCGTGAACCCCGTAGCGGTTTACGAGCGCTAACCGACTAATCGCACAATCGCACACCGTCATCACCGGGTCTGTCAACCCACCCCCCAATCGTTCCAGCCACCAAAAAATCCTTTTCATTTTACATGTCTTGACCCTCTCCGTTTCATCAATATTCTCCTTCTTCGGAAGTCGGTCCGAATTCCCAAGTCATGCCTCGTTCCGTGCGCATTGCACAACTTGTCACAACCCTCGGCAGCCTCATTGGCAGAGATAGTGCACGTCTCGAGCTGAACTGGCTGATCCAAGCGATCCAAGCCACCAAGCGCCCGAGAGCGCGCCCATTTCCATCCCTCTCTACGATGCTTTCGAGACGTGTCCGTGGCGAACCCTTACAATACATTCTCGGTATGACCTCGCACCCTTGCCCGTGTTATATGATGACCTGACACGTCATTTCAAAAGGCACTCAGCCATTCGGTCACCTCGACATGCTTACTCGACCTCCCGTCCTGATTCCACGTCCGGAGACGGAGCACTGGACTCTACGCCTCGCTCAATCCATCACACCCACTCGGCAGAAGCCCGCTCACGTGCTCGATCTTTGCACGGGGTCCGGCTGTATCCCTCTTCTCCTATGCGCGAGTTGGATCCCCGGTTCTGCTTCCGTTGTCGGGATTGACACGTCCCTGGAAGCACTGCAGCTTGCCAAAGACAACGCACTAGCGCATGCTTCCATTGTCCATTTGGCACCTTTTCCTCATCAACGGACCCACCTTCCCCGACCCCCATCGTCTTCGGCTCCACCTTCCGCTGCTCCTAAGAATGTCTTCATCCCGCTGCACGCCGATGTCCGTGATGCCCCTAAACTCATCCAGACGCTCTCCGTTTGCCCTCCATTCGACATTATCACGGCCAACCCACCCTACATCCCTCGAACCCAATATGCCAATCTAGACAAATCCGTCCGAGCCTTCGAGGATCCCGCGGCCCTCTTGGGTGATCCACCGGGGGCACCGGACACCGGCGGTCTCACCTTTTTTTTGGATATCGCCCGATTCGTCGCACAGGCCCCCGTTCTCGCCACAGATGGCTGGCTCGTCCTCGAGGTCGGGGATGGTCAGGCACGTGCTGTCGAGAACATACTGCACACCGTCGCTGGAATGAAGAGTACAGAAATCTGGACCGATCAGTGGCGTAAGGAAAGGGTAGTTGTGGCACGCTGCCGTGAATAACGGGATCTAATCATCCTGACTCTTGACTCGATACGACTCAGATACGTCCCTGCCCGCCGCGGAACAAAATGCAATCTGCTTACTTCCAAGTCGCACGATACTGTGAGATCTTGTTTGCGAATACTACCTATCATTAGGCCAGAAATTACCGAGTAGATCCCGGACCATTCTAGTCACTCCTTTCACAGCGTCCCCAGCCAGCATCGATCGTTGCGAGTCGTGTTTTGACACGCGACTTGAGTTTTGTGGACGCACGACGGGTTCACAGTCCAGTCGGTGATACCTCTGGGACTTTCTGGCGTGTTGAAAGTATCTTAGCCATTGGCTAGAAAGTGGGCACTGAGATGATCTGCATGCGTACACATGGCCTATGTTTTCTCCTTCAGTACATGTTATGCCCTGTCTTTATTGCACTCCCGTTCCCATCATAGCTAATGCGAATTGGATGCCAGCCTAAGCACCTCACCGGCTAACAATTTCAGGATGAAAAGGGCACTCGGACTCGGCATTGGGCGTGCGCCGGAGGAAAGTTAAGATGCCGAGGAAATGACTAATGCCGCCAGCTGACAAGCCCTTGCCCTCAACCTCGGCGTCTAAACTGCACCGTCCCATAAACGCCGACAAAACGCCCATAGGAGGTTCCGCTTCGGTGACTTGACATAACACCTGCGTCGCCTTCACTTCACCCTTGCACGACTATACACTGCGTGCTGATCATGACCGTGATGATGATAAACTCGAGGCACTTGGGCCGGTCCCAGTATTCTTCGGCGTTGACGACCCTGGATGCACGATGCCGGCAAGAAGGGTGACCCATCCATAAGGTTTTTAATCGAGCCGACACACGTTTCCAACCTTATGATAGAAGGAGTGATGACTGAGCACGACTTCCACCCCGACTACTACTGTGAAAGGGAGTGGGTCATTTGTAAGGTTTCAGCCCCCCAAGCCCCACATTGCGTCCAACGTTCAACAGGGTCAGTGAATAAATGGCCTGATCCGTCGAGCGAGTGGTAATTGAATGAACTTTTCGTGGCCCCTTCCTCTGTGATCCAACCACACGGAGTAACCATACATTGCCTGAGAGACTGACGAGAGGCGAGGCGAGGCAGCTCATCAGGCTCACACGTGTGCTTCTCACCCTCTTCCCACTTCCCTCTTGTAACTTGCACTTTCAAGCCGCCATGGGCGGTTATTTAATCTGCAATGGGCGAACAGAAGGAAGCCGAAACAAATGATCGGGAACCGAGAAACTAAGTGGGGGGCGCCCGGTGCCAGTCAACAGCCGCTCGTTGGGAGACTCTGAAATCAATAATAATAAAAAGCAAGTCTCGATGCAACCCGCTGATGCAAGCATCCGAGGCTCTTCCTTTCGATTCTTTCGATTTTCGAAGGGTCCCTCCGAATTGGGGTGGGTCGAGATAGGCGATTGCCAGCCTGTGGTTTTGTGTTTTGTGTCGTAACACGAGGTACAGCACATTGTCCAACCCACCCACCTCAGCCCCGTCCCTGATTCAGTTGACAAAATGATGTGGGTTTGGCCATGTGGGTTTTGGCCCTGGGTTCGAGACGAAAACCCCCATTGGTTTTCGAGTCACTAGGACATCGTTGTTTCCAGTCCCTTTTAAACTAATATCAAATAGTAAGATGATTTTTTCATTCCCCACCTGACTGGACCTCGCCTCTCCGTCCCACAAGCACTGGTTTCCCCGCCCGCAATTGGACACGATTACGCAAGCCACCTGGGTGCTCGGAACGACGACCGCGTAAGAATCCTAAAAAAAGGCCCATCTGACTGACGGGGGAAAGAATCTTTTTTTTCATGTTGTGCCGCCACTCACGGAGATTTTGTCAGTTCTGTCTACAGTACAGCAAACGAAAAATGGGGCAATGACGACGTCTTTTCCATTGTTTCCTATCGCTCACATCATCGGTGAGGTTAGTCGCTACCTCAGATAAGAAGTGCAAGTTGCTCGGTTTGCTGTGTCAGAGCTGTGAGTTGGATGCGAGCGAGGATAAAGACATGCAGTACAGCTGTCGGCGAGGGACTCCGAGTCCGAGTCCGAGTCCGAGTCGGGACTCTCCGATTCGCTACTAGTAAGTACCTCTTCCACCCACCTGAAGATTTAGAATCGTGGTAATGTGATGTGTTACCAGTTGTCGTAGGATATTTTTTTAGTAGACGACGATATGATAAAGTCGTTCCTCTTAGGTTCGAATCGCACAAGACGTCTACTGACAGACGTTCTCGGGAGACTGCTAGGTTAACATTGGATGACACGAGCATGTCATCAGTGAGTCAATTCAACATACTGTAAGGTCAGCACGCGCTATATCCTCGGAAACGAGCACCGCCGCGATCGCCGCTCGCTCGTCTTCATTCGCGTTGTGTCCCTCGTCGTGCACGCCCGGCCGTGTACCCGCCAATCTTATCGCCTTGCCCCTTGCCTCCGTTCCCTCCTCCTCGTCCCCCCTCCCCCTCGCGCATAGACTCTCCCTCACGCGTAGACCGTTCCCTCTCTCTCGCCCGACACTCAAGACTATTTGTCGCCCTTCCCCCTTGCCTGGACCCCTTAAGAAACCGTCGGCCGCTGCCCTGCCACCAGTGCGCGCCGTCTCGAAAAGCACACTGACCCAGACGTCGCGCCGCTCACTGGCACCGCGCACGGCCCCTCTCAAAAGTCGGGCCTCGGTCTGGACCACTTCCCTGTTTAGGATCTCACTTACTTGTACATCCCATGGGCCTCGTCCGCTCCCCTTTTCAATTGTCCCTGCTCTCCAATCTTCAGCTTCCTCTTTTTTTACTTTAGACTCCTACCTTCGATCATGGTTACCGTGTCCCCACCCCCGATTGACCTCGCGCGTCTAGACTCCAATTTAGTAGATTTTTTTCTTTATTTCGGTCATCGTCCCCCCCCTCGTCCTCGCTCATGTGAGTTTTGTCACAGGCTGGATCGCCTTTGCGTTTTCTCCCTCTCGTCCCGCCTCCTCTTGGATGTAGAATGCTTGTACATACTTGCCCTCGCCCGTCGCATATAAACAAACCCCTCGTCTGGTCTCGTCAGAGGCAGGCAATTAGTGGTCCAACTTTCTCTTTCCATTTTTCTTCTCGTGTGCTTCTCTCTTCGCTCGACTGCTGCCCGATGATGATAACCCCGAGCCGTCATTCGTCTTCCCGGTCCCGTCCCCCTCTTCGCTCTCCCCTCTCTACCACGTCCCTTTCAAGCCCTCGGCGTGCGTTCGGGATCGTGGGTGTCCTCACTCCTCAGCTCCGGCAACTTCTCTCCCATTCTCCCAGAGGGCGAGCCCCGGCGCGGGGCACCTCGTCCTCGTCTCGCATCGCTCGGCGGAAAAAAAAAAAGCCATATCTCTTCTCCCTCAGGGTCCAGCCGAGCGTCGGCATCAACGTACTGGGATCTGTGGCCACTCTCGTCATACCTGAAGAGGGCCACCTGCCACCTTTGTCTCACCTTTGACACATGTAATGTCAAAGTCAGAGCGCACGACTCAGAGGAACTACCTCTCCCTCACTCTTCAAGCTCCACGCGCTCAGGGCTCGCGTTTCTCATCTGGGATCGCGGCCCGTCTTAGGCACTCCAAACTCACTGCTAGGTTTCCCCCGACGACCCCCCCGTGAAACCCGCCCCTCATTTACGGATTACCGTAAAAAAGGGCACTGTAGTGGACGAAAAAAGAAGAAAAAAAACTTTCGCAGAATGTGGTTGGTTGGTTACCTTTTTGCTGTACAGTATCATCATCGGTATATCATCATCACCTTCTCATCATCTCATCTTCTTGACGTCAAACGTCAACTTACCGGTCATCACGGAGTCGGACTCGAGCTCTCACCGAGATGTAGCACGGACTTGGACTCGGACACGGAGCAGTGACTGCTCCGCTCCAACAGAAAGTCGGAGTCGATCGATCATGATTTTATATCTCTTCTTTTACCGACCCGAGCTCGAGTCGCGGTTCCCCCCCCCTCGCATCGGCACTCGAGAAAGAAAAAATATGATTGGATGTCGAGAAGATGCCTCCGTCCGTCTGTAGTTAGATGCGGGGGGACCCGAAATCGCCACCGCATGCACGCACCCGCATGCCAGTGGCGTGGAACAAGGCTCAGACTTCGGCATGTGCCGAGCAGGTGAGTGAGTTCGAGTGGGATTGGACGAGAGGTGTGGAAGAACAGAGTAGGGATCGGAGGGAAGCGAGAAGCGAGATGAGGCGGACTGAGGCGGCGGGAGGAATTGGTTGAGACCTCGCACGACGCCAGAGAGAAAATGACGAGCTCAAGATTAGGGGCAAGGTAAGAAGGATGGCGCGCAACCTCGCCTCACCGTAGTGCAGTGTAGATCAGCAGCTGTGGCATCAAGGTGTCACATTGTCACTTTGGCTATCGTTAAATTGGCACTAGTAAGCAAAGCCGTGGAGGTGTATAAAATGATTTGATTCCATCCGAGACGTAGTGTCAATTGCGCTACAATGATTCCCGGAACTACAAGCATAAGATCAACGGGATATCAATATGAAGAAGGGGAAACATCCTCGCGGGTAAGTAAGAGGGCGTGTGGTAGTAACGGTGGATGAAACTAGGTGAGAGAGTGAGAGAGCACACTTCCGATCCGATGCGACAAGACAAGTGCGAAAGCAAACCGATGGTTGTACACAAAAAAAAAAGGGAGGAATGGGTGTATGGCACAGACGAGGGTGGTTACTACATGTGTGCGTGGCAGCGTATGGATGGTTAAGGGTGGAGGGGCGCCATTGGACAAGTGGTGCAACGCGTAATCCGGATGACGAGATGAGTCGCGCACACGTGACTTGTGCGTGACCGACGCGTATACGCGACAAGTGTGTGATCCATGGATGTGGGGAATCGCTCACGTGCTCTTAGGGCACAAGAGGCAAAGGGATGGAGGGGAGTCGCGTGAAAGGAACCGCCAGGGCAGCCAAAGAAACAAACGATATACTGAAGATGCCAAGAAGGTCCAAAATTCTGTCTCACGCGTTAAATGGCACAATGAATTAAACACAAAAAAAAAACTCACCGAGGGAAAATGTTACAGGTGACAGTTACACACAACTTTTCACCGTCTGTGTCAGGATTTGCGCGATTTTCGAGATCGCGATGATGTCACCCCCGAGCGGTTTCTCACCCTTCGAGGGGCTTCCGCGGCCGCCGCGAGTTTATCGATTTCCGCGGGACTTCGCGAACCCGTCGTGCCGCCTTGCTTCCTCGAGGGTCTGGGCACCACCACCTCTCTGACAGCAGTAGAGCGTCGTCGGGTCCTCGTCGACCGTCTTCCCGGCTCATTGTCATCGTCCTCATCTTGGTCGGTTTCCTCCCCTCCGACTGCCACGGCCGCCTTTTGCTTGCCTTTGTCTTTGCCGATGGCGGCACTGGCACCGGTTTCGGCAGCATCGACGGTCGTGCTGGTGGAGGAGGCAGACGAAGAAGAACGGGCGCGCTTCGAATTGCCTCCGGCGGCAGAAACCGCGGTCGAGGATCCGGAGGAGAACGACGGCGATCGTTGGCGGGTACGGCGGGCGGAGGAACGGGAAGGCCCACCAGAGTTGGCCTGCGCTGCCTTCTTTCCCGCTGCATCTTTGGTACGTCCGCGTGACGTGCCGGTCTGAGTGACGTCGTCCTTCGTCGGAGGATGGGATTCGGGTGGCAGAGAGGAAGAAATCGTGAGCGGACTAGGAGTGGCATCTGCATTCCCTCCCATCTCCAGTGGAGATGGAATCGTCGATTTGGACGGACCCTCCTTGTCTTCCGTTGAGATGTCCGGTTGATCCAGCGTAATGGGCGATGTCGGCTCCGATCCCTTTTCATTTTCAACCGACTTGGTTGTCTTGCTCTTCTTGCGTGGTGGCGCCTCGGGGACCTCTGAAGGCTCCCTTGTACTGAGTTCCTGAAGTGGCGTCTGCACGGGTTTGCGCTTTCTAAGTGAACGGCGCGTAGGAAGAAGGGGTGGCGTGCTCGGTTTGACACCTTGCGATCTAAAGTACTCCTTCTGGATTCCGGTGAGTTGCCACAGCATATCGCGGACGCCCAACCATGTCATTGGGGCTGTTGAGATGGGAGAGGGTTTCATGGCTGAAGGAAGGAAGCACGTTACACCCCAATGACAATGATACAGAAGCAAGGGAATGGGACACGTACTGATGACCTGATGCACAAACATCGCGGTGCTCTCTTTGATGCTAGGATGCCAAAATGCGTCATAAGAAGGATGGCTAGGGCTGTAGAATACATGGAGGGCGGCGAGCGAGTATATGGCAGCAGATGTTCTAGATGGGAGGGAAGGGCGTGAAGTGGGGGACTGTAGGAACGCATGGACGCCAGGATGTTCTGTGGTCCAAGTGCCGTTGCTGAGGACTCCGCGCGAGACGAGGCAGGGAAACAAGCGGGGGGCGAAAGATGAGCAGAGGGCCTTCCGGGCCAAGGCACCCTCGTCCTGTGCGAGGCTACCGAGGGGATCGTACCGGGTCAGAATCGAGGAATCGAGGGCGGGCTCTGGGGGAAATCTCGTGGGCCACCCAAGACGATCGGAGGAAGTGGGAAAGCGCGGGGATTGGCCGTGCTCTTCGAGGGGACTCGGATGACGATCGACGAGCGAGTGGCTCGTGGAGTGGGCGAGACGGCGCGGAGGCGGGGTAAGTCTGTGGGAGGAATGTGGAAAGTCCATGGGAGGGGTGCGATGAAAGGCGGGTGTGGTGGCCAGACGAGTAGCGGATGTGGTGGTGGCGGGGAAGGTAGCGGCACGCAGCAAAGGCGGACTTTAGAGGACGGGTAGTATGGGGGGACGAGGATGGAGAGGTAGCAAGGACTGGAGGATGGGATTGGATTGGAGGGGAAGGGAAAGAAGGAAAGAGAAGAGAGATGAAATCCGACAAAGGATAGGATTTGGGCTGTTTGCCCCTTGGCCCGCTGCACTGCAGACCGTCGACGACATGAGGCTGGTCGATGGCACAAGCGCGCATCTATTAAGATCCAATCGCTTATATTCATTCATTGGCTTTCTTGCTTTCTTGCTCGCTTTACCACCCGATTCTTTCCATCTCTCGCTCTCTCTCGCTCTCTTCAACGTGCAACTGATTGAACAGCGATATCGCCGGTTTGGCTCCCCACAAACTTCCGAAAATCTGCAAAAGTCACCGACGCCAGCCACCGCCAATCTGTCGGGCTCATCTCCCAAGCCACGTTATATACCTCCGAGCTCTCGCCTTGGGGCCCCAGCCCGAGGCCAGAGTGTCGACAGCGACGCTCAAAGTCGAGAGAGTGAAATCGAATGTCGAGAAAGAAAGTCGAATGTGGCGCCTGTGGCCCCTTAACGAATCCGCACGTAAACCACCTGCCTGTGCCCATCACGCGGACCTCCGTTTTGCACGCATGAAGCCAAAAAAGGTGACCCGACATGAACGTGGCACTTATCATCGATTCTATAAGCCAACAGTATTCTATCCACTCTCCACACAACTGCGCACATCACAACTCCGTCCGACGCGCAGTTACTCTCTCCGTAGCTCGCCCATATCGATCAAAAGTACTCGCCCTCAGTAGGTTTATGCCACGCTGACGAGCATCAGACTGCAATCACATACCCTCCAATACATCACCATGGGGGCACCCAAACATGCCAGGAAGGGTCCGGCGAACTTTGAGCGCCTCTCGGGAGGACTTTGACATGCAGGAACCACGCTCGTTCCGGCGTGGGACCGCGCCCTGGAAGTCCTGTCACATACGCATTCAAAAAAGTTCTTATGACCGAGACCGACGTCGAATGGACAGTTCACATTCCTCCGAGCACGCCTGACGCGAATGAAAAGAAATCTCTTTGTCAGTTTCCAAGCCCGAGAAACCGCGTCGGCGAAAGCGTAGCCCACCGAGCCCACCCATCATCGGTATAAGGGATGGGGTGGAGTGGCGGAGCGCCTGCGCCCAGCGAGAACTAACTAATACTTACCCGACGCCTCCATCTCCGCGACCGTCGCATTCCAAAGTCTCAGATCCACATCCGGAGAATCGAGCACCAGGATCGCCTGCAACGATACGTGCCGGATGAACACCACATCTTCATGGGGCAACAGCGCAAACGGGAAAAGGTCCGACGAGCGCGTTTCGGCCTGCCTGACACGCGCGGTAGTGCACCACACCCTCGTGAGTCGGTTTGTCTCAAGGCAGGTCAAGGAAAGGAGACGTCACCTGGGATCGTTCCAGATAACCAAGCACGGTCACTGTGCTCCTGGGCTCCCTCAGCCATGGCGCGCTGCCCCGTGTGGGCAGACAGAGCGAGATATCGGCAAGGACGATATGACTCTCGTTCCACAACAGGATGGTCGAGGATCTGACGTCATGGCTCAATACCCTGGGGATAAAAGGTGGGCGAAGGTGATGATGTGAGCTCCGGAGCTACGAGAAAGGGTTGTTTAGGAACGCACTTGCCCACCACTCGTAATTTTTTTCCGATCAGCTCGTTTCGTATAGAACACAGCCGAGTGGGGATAGCAGAGTCCACTCGGGAGGACATCCGGCTTTTGGTTTGTGACAAGTCTTGCCTGTCTTGTCTACCGCCGCTGTCGCCGCACAGGGTAAACTGCGTTGCGTTGCACACGAGGGAGTAAATATGACAGCCGCAATATTAATAAGCACGAGCAAGTACACAGTACTGTACAGTACATCAATGCATCAACATTTCTACATCATGCATCATGAACACCGGATCAGGCGTCAAAATCTCGTATGACAACATTCCCCGCCGCGCCCGCAGTGATGATCCTGCGCTCGTCAAATGCAATCGTACTTCGCAACGTCAAAAGAGCATCGTCACCCGATTCGGATGGACTCGAAGCGCTCGCCAACGACGCGACCTTCGTCCCCCATCCGTTCTCCAGATCCCACACCCAGACCTTCCCGTCGACGCCTAGGCTCACGCACCGGCCGTCCGCGAGCGCGAGCGCACTCACCGGGCCTGACTGGCCGACCAGACTCCGCACAAAGGTGAGCTTCGGCGCTGCCCCCGCGCCCGCACGGAGTGGCGGTGACGAGAGACGATACAGTTGTAATGGGAGACTGGCAGGTGTAAATCCACCCGGTGGGTGCGTCTCCCCTGCCACAGCTGGCGCGAGGACGACCCATCTGCCATCCGTCTGTGTGCCGGCCACACTGCCGACCTTACGACCCCACTGTTCACGAACGACGCGTAACTTCGCCTCGTCGATCCACCCTGCCGGGACATCGAACGCACGCGTGCTGCGCGTGGAAAGAAGTAGCGATGGCTGCCGCGTAGGCGATGTGAAAGGTGAAGTCGGCGAGTGGTGCGAGCTAGACATTGAAAGAATAACCTCGGTGACGCCTATGCTCCAGTGTGCTGGGTAGACGGGACTTGCGTAAGTCAATAATAACTTGTACGTTTGGGTTTCCGGCATGGTCAGCACAAGGGAGGATGGGGGGAATGACGTAAATGAGGTGAGAACGTGGACAACTTGTATCGCCTCATGAGTGAGGTCGTACACGGAGAGAGAAAAGCTCTCTGAGAGCGTGACCAGCACGGGGTGACAGCAGGCAGCATGGGTGATCGGAGCCGTCCGCGGCGTCTTGAATGGCGGAGCGTAGTGGTGCTTGCGAGAAGGAGAATGTAGTTCGTGTACGTAGATATCTCCATTTGAGACGCACGCCGCGATATGTGGGTTCGTACTCGCGCGAGAAGATGATTGGTCAACGGCGAGCGCTGTGACTCGGACAAGCTGTTGTGCACGAATGGGAGTGACGTGAATGACGTGTCTCGGAGTAGAAGGAGAAAAGACGAGGATGGATGGAGAATATGACCATTCAGGCGATGATATGATGGTGTACCGGCCGGCCAAAGTGATCTGCGGTGCCTTGGGCCCTTGCTCCTGACCCTGTCCATGGCCCAGAAGTGTGCTGCTGCTCTTGAGCGAAAGTGCCGACGTCTCATCTAGGGTAAAAGTGCGACAGCGGCCTTCGAAAAGGCAATCAGTGAGCCATGCGCTCTGGTGACCGGATCCACACATACCGGTACGCCAGTTCGCGCTGATGCGAAACATCTGTTTCCAATCCTGGACCTCCTCCGTGGCCACGCGAGCGGGGAGGTTTTTGGTTTCGCGACCGTCTCTACGGCCAGCGAAGCCCCTAGAGCCCCTCAAGCGGAGCCTGCCAAACTCGCGCAAGTAGAGATTCTTCCACAGCTACAAAAGACATGCCCGGGTGTTCAACGTGACCGCGCATAAAAGAACAGGGTTCCCCTAGATGGACGTGCTATGTACCTGGTTGTCGAGGGATAGCCGTGCTAGATTGCGGTTGGTTGTCTGGAGCGCGCAGAAGTCTGTGTAGGACAGGAATATGAAGATGTGGAGGATGAGTTCGTCATATAGGCTTTCAAATGTGATGGACCGCGATAGGGTTGACGCCTCTGGTGCGGTTAAGTGCGCACGCTTGGAGGGTGGGAGGTGGTGTACTGGAGAGAGCGATCTCTTGGCCATTGCAGATGACGGTTGATCAATCACATCACCGATGCACCGTTTCGGCCCGGAAGTACTTTTCGGGTCTCCTCCCCTTGGCCTTGCTTCTGCTCTCATGGCTCCGTCCCGAGGTCCTGAGCCTCTCCCGCGTGCGCTACACATCTCTCTCGAGAATCACAAAGGGCCCGTCCATGTCGCACGATACGCCAAAGGAAGCGCGAAATACGTCCTCACCGGTGGTCAGGATCGACTCGTCCGTCTCTGGAACCCACACCTGGGCACAGAGATCAAGTCCTACTCGGCCCACGGTTACGAGGTTTTGTCAATCTCAATGTAAGCATGCACCCGTCTCCCCATCTCATTCGGTACCGATCAATGAATGGGATGCACGTTGCACGCTTCTCTGCTCGTCTTTCTCTTAGCGCACACGACAATACCAAGTTCGCCTCCTCTGGCGGAGACCGATCTGTCTTCCTCTGGGATGTGACCACCGGGAACACCATTCGCAGGATATCTGCGCACTTGGCAAAAATTAATGTGGTAGAGTTTAATAATGACGCCTCCGTCGTGGCGAGTGGTAAAGTCACTTTCGATGCTCTTGCCGATGGTCACACCTATGCTAACCGCGATCACGTTAGGTTCGTATGATTCTACTGTCAAACTATGGGACATCCGGTGAGTTCTGATCCAATCATCGTTTCCCTCGCGTATCACATTAGGAGCCAATCTACCAGTTCTCAGAATCGCCAGCCGATACAGGCTTTGGAAGAGGCCCGAGATGCCGTTCAGGCGCTCTACGTCGGATCTTCGAGGATCATGACCGGTTCTGTTGATGGTCATGTTCGGACGTACGACTTGCGCAAGGGCGAGCTTCGCACAGATTATATCGGTCGTATGTTTTACCACCAACCCATATTCCTTGACGATAAACCCTTTTGCAACGCGGCGCTTCTTTTGTACAGATCCAGTCACCTCCGTTGTGCCCACCCAAGATGAGTCTACCTATCTCGTGATGACCCTAGATGGGCACATTCGCCTCATGGATGCCATCACCGGCAAGTTGCTAAATGACTTTTCCGGCCATGTCCACAATTCATATCGATGTCGTGCCTGTTTGGGGCATGGAGAGGCAAGCATTGTTGCAGGAGATGAAAATGGTACCATTTGGGCCTGGGACATTCTTGATGTAGGCTGTTCACCTATAAGCACGCCGGTCACGTCTATCTGAGCGTCTTGTGATATAGGCCAAACCCCTCAAACCTAATCCTCCCCCAAGGGTACACCATAAAGTCGTAACATGGACGGAACATCACCCCACGGAGGCCGGGGAATTGATTACTGCCAGTGCAGATGGTACAGTCAAAGTTTGGCATTATCCAGCCTCTGACTCGTGACACTTGTCTGGACGTGATGTAAATTGTTGTGACAAACTATAATCACCGCTTGGCTTGACTCGCAGCCTCTGTTAGCGATAGGGCAGTAATCAGACCTGTTGCCACATCATAGTGTAGGAAGAACGGAGCACACCTCTTCGGGTCGCGTCTTCTAAGAGCTGAGTGTCGACGTGTTCTGCGGGTAGCTGAACGTACCGAACGACAGATCCACGTATGAAACAGTTCTTTACTGCCATCTAGGGAAAACAGGACACATATGAGACAGTGAATCCTCAAAGGCCCAAAACGAAATGTCGAGCGCACCATGTGAGGATGTTTCGCCTGATCCGATACTTCGATCGCGTCCAAACGGATATTGAGAAACCTAACAACGCCATCGAAACCGAAATATAGAGACGAGAGGGGGGCAAAGGAGGGCTCACTGGTCGACGGATTTCAGGGTGCCCGTGATGGACAAGTCATTCTTGAGTTCGACTGTGACGCGCTGATCTGTCAACGTCTTGAAAACCGAAAAGATTAACTGGAGAGGTGCAATCAACGTCAACGCCTGGACTCGAAACCTGTTGCGCGACAAATCTAGAACGTACCATGGCTGGCGCGTTACCCCGAGTCCAGAGTCGAAGACAAGACACAGGGGATGTGATTATGTAATCGTAATCATTTCACATTTTCGGTCGAGACCAGTTTACATTACTCGCCTACATGAAAACCTCCAAATACCGCTCGCGCCCGATTTGTAGTCTCAGCGATCTTCTAGGTCCCAAAGGGCATGCCTCGGAAACACGTCCCGTAACAGCAACCAACCCGCGATACAGGGACCTCATCATCTATGAGACCTCCGAGTCCGAGTCCGAGTCCGAGTCCGAGTCTGACCGCAGGCCGTACGACAGAATCGCCATTGCATCCGAGTCGTCGACGTTTCGATCCTTCGTCGCCGTCACACGATGTCATCCTAGCAGCGATGCCCGAAGGATGACCTGTTGCTGCTGCTGCTGCTGCTGCTGCTGCGATGATGTGCCAGTGGCTGGCGCAGCCAGCCTCGCAAGATGATGGTCTCGCTCTCGGAGCC
>Ga0137394_10000153_pt1 | contig 47556 bp, 71 predicted proteins | sample czobulk116metaG_FD_108278 | JGI IMG/M metagenome (GOLD analysis project Ga0137394, IMG submission 108278) | Vadose zone soil microbial communities from Angelo Coast Range Reserve, California, USA - czobulk1.16 metaG | ecosystem: Environmental > Terrestrial > Soil > Vadose zone | place: USA... | reverse complement strand
TCCCCTCTCGTCCTTTCCCCTTCAGACCTAGGCTTCCCGTTCTCGTCCCCTTCGAGCCTTAGGCTCTTCTCCTTTGTTTCCTGCTGTGCCCCTTCTGCCTTCGTAGTCTGCGCGCCCGCTGTCGCGCGCGGTATTGTTTTGTATCCATCTTTCCCCCTGCTCGTACTAGTCTTAGAGTGGACTATAGTTAGTTTTCATGTAGGTACAAATACCGGGTGCTCGACCTCGTCGAGCAGCATCGAAAATAGCATCGGAAAATAGAGGAGTTTTACCCCCATCTTTGAGTCTCACGCACCCCTCTCTCTCGACCGTCAGATATCGTCCCGAACCCCAAGCGTCGACCAAGTTCCCCGCGTCCGCGCTCAAGCGCTATGCAGCGCACAGCTCGACCTTTGGGACGAGCTTGTCCCCCTTTCACCCGGCATAGGCTACCCCTTTCCGCGTCGCGTCCTCTTCGGAGATCGTGTCGCTACCTCTAATCCTCAGACCACCCCGATCTCACGAGTTAGGTCTCTTCAGAATCACCTACCCCACAGCATCCAAACCGACGCATCATCGGAGGTTCCTCGAATTGAAGCCTTGAAGTCACTCGATCGCATTGCCGAAGACCTGGCGGAAACAGGGGGAGCATGGCCAGTGCCATGAGACTTACTACCTGTCCTCCCTGAAGAGCCTGGCGGCCTTGGACTTGTCTGCACGGCTGTTGGATCCAGGGGCAGCGCTGGCAGCTACGAGCGTTGGACTCGCCTCCACCGTTGTGAACGCCGATGAAGAGGAGGCCGAGGCGCAGGAGTCAGGGTGTGTGCTGTTGGCCGTGAACGCCGCACCTGCCCCCGCTGAAGACACCGCCAACTGAGCGTCGAGCTCGCAGGCGCAGCTGAGAGAACTGCAACCGCAAAACCTGAGGTGTTGGAGCCTTTAATTAGGCGGGGGATGAGACGTGGTGCGGGCTCAACATGGTGCTGTGAGAGGGCCTGATGGCCGACGAGCGTGCACATGACATGGTGCTGCGATACAGCTCGACAGACGACGAGCGAGTGCTTGAGGCACTGCCGCGTGGACGGAGGGGCCATGTTGGGGGATTGAATTCGTTCAACTTGAACTTTTTGGCCGAATGCGCCCTATATTACTGCACGCGTTACATTCATAACTTCCTGATGATATGGCAGCCTGTTACGCTCCTCGTGAATGATGACATGGCAGGCCAATCCCAAATATCCACCCAGTAGGATGTCAGTGTCGAGGTCCAATAGAGAATGTTCGGTTACTTCGCCGAGTCAGGTATATCCCTCATCACGTCCTCAATACCCGGGGGGGTTCCATATAGTAAGACGATGGCGCGTTCTTGCTTTAGATCGAGTGTCGTGGCCAGTGCGTTTGACCTAGCTGGGACTGAGCACCGGGACCAGGGTATCTATCTGCCTTAGCGGCTTCGATTGCACTTGTCGTCTCACTGCACGCAGCAGTTTACTCTCATATTTCTATTCTATGGGCCCTATGTCATACCGGACTGCCAGTGGTTCATCAGATCTGGGTACTGATGCGAAACTAGTACCCGAACATGAACTCGTTGATGTCATTTATTACGCTCACGCCCTGGGACTGACGCAAAACTTGTTAGCACCGAGACACAAATTCTGAATCCGCTACTCACGTAAAGTTAAGGTACAAACCCCATTCTAGCCACAAGACAGACCGTACTGTATCACGTCCACAATAATCATCCATCTCATGTACTGCACAATCGGTCCGCAACTTCCAGTACCAAAGCCCTGACTTCCTTCTTCCGCACCTTCAAGTTTCCATCTTCCACCAACTTGCCTTTCAACGTCTCGCGCACCTGCAAAACGTCAAGAAGCGGTGCAAGCTGATCTTGATAGAAAGGCGATAACCGGATCAAAAATGCCAGCGTCGCAGTTAACCGGTGCACTAGTGGTGATTTTTTTTGATGTTGTATCAGCAACTTATGCTCATCTCTCTCACCCGTGATAGGGAAATCACGGGTTTGCGAGTGCAACGAAGATCGAAAACTCACCCGCATCCTCGCTCTCTTCCTCGTTGGCAAGCGCCTCCGTGACGGCGCTTACCAATTCAACCTCGCACTCGCCATCCTCTTCGCCCGCGCGAATCCCATCGACCGCGTCTGTTCCTCCCTTGACCCTCGCGGCTCGGCCCTTCTGCACCCAAGCACCGACATTGAACGCCAAGCTCGCAGCCGCCACGCGCACGAGACGATCGGAGTGAAGGAGTGCCTGCACGAGTACGTTCGTGAGCGCTGCCCTCGCCCTCGCGTCGGCGGCCAGCAGTGATCGGGAAAGCGAGGTGCCGAGGGCGTTCGTTGCTAGCCGCAGCAGTGTGAGGAGTGTCGCGCGAGGCGAGGATGACATGGATTCGCTCGTCGACGTCAGCACTTTGACGAGCGGCGCCAACGTGGTTGGAGCGATTGTTGGTTCCAGGATCGCTAGACGCCAAATGTCCAGGAGCGGGAACAACGACACAGCTGGGAGATCTGCCACGAGCGCCGTTATTGTCTGTGAGAACGCGGGAACTACTGCAGGGCTGGGTGGGACTTTCGATTTCTCGACAAAACGTTGTTTGAGCCAGGGAAATATCTTCTGTGCCAGGTCGTCCTTTATCTTTCTGGAATTTGCCAGAGATGGTGCGCCATCTAGGAAGGACACGAGTTTATTGTGCACTGTGTCGAGCGCCGGAACTTGGGCGAACAAGATGGGTTCCGTCGAGAGGGAGGATATCAATGGGAGGTCCAACGACAAGTGAGGGTGAGCTGAGAAAATCATCAGGCTAATTGTTCTTTGCTCGTGATGCCAGGTCAACTTACGGGGAAAGGCCTGGTACAAAAGGATATCGACCTGTGCACGAAGCTCTGGTGCATTTACGCCCTTCAGTTCATGGATCTGCGCGTGTCATGTCATTCATCAGCGGGTGTTGAAAAGCGTGGGAGAGAGAGAGGAAGAGAGGAGAAAACGCACGCACCCTCTCCCCGTCCAAGAAAAATCCAAAGGTCGGCGTCGCAGTGACGTCATACTCGCGCGCGACCACCGAGCCCAAACCCACGCCCAAATCGACCTTGGCGAACGCGACCTGGCCCGTGGCGTTGCCGCGCCCCTTCTTCTCCCGCGCGAGCTCCTCGAACACGGGCTCGATCATCCGGCACGGTGGGCACGTCGCGGACGTGAACATGGCGACGACGGCGCGGTGCGAGCCGAGCAACGCGCGGAACGACGCCGGGTTTGTGGACGCGTGGATCGCGCTGTCGTCGAGTGGCCCCAGCGCAGGGGGGGGGCGCGCGCTCGCCGAGGGCGAAGGTGAGCTGTAGCCCGAGTCCGGCGCTGGCGCGAGCGCGCGATCGGAGACGGCTTGCAGAAGGGAGGAAGAGGGAGTCGTCGTCGTCGTCAGAGGGGCATTCAGTGGTGATTGTGGCGCCGGCGCGGTTGGGCGGCCAAACATGGAGTCTATGGTAGGACGGAGCGCGGCACCCAAAGGTGTGGAAAGAAAGTCGGAGGGTAGGTCTTGTGGTTTGAATGCGCTCATTGGAGAGGAACACAGGGAGCAAGGGGTTAAGAGACACACCTTTGATCCATGATGGGATAGAACCTCCTGTCAGAAATCCGATGCAGTCATTCGTGAAAGAGTTACAGTTGAAATCTACCGGGTCGATATCGTGAGCGAGTCGTCGCTTATTGTAGATATGTAGTACGCAAAGTGAGCATCCTTACCCAAGAGGTGATACTGCACCGACACAATGGGATCAGACAGCGTTGCTAAGAGAAAGCACACCCATACCTTGTCGGCAGTATAGTGTTCCCTCATCTCTGCAAGATACTCTTCGAAAGTCTGCTCGTCGAGAGCCGTCTCGCCCATGTCTATGATTTCCATTGGTTGACCATGCTGACCGTATGTTAGCCTTGGCACAACATGGATCGTGACAAGGAGCAGAACACACCTGGGAATATCCGGGGGTGGTGATCTGGATTCCGCGTCCATAGAAGATTTCCTTGTTGAAGACGACGACGGAGGTATGCCTAGGAAGGACGCGTCAGACTGGGACTTGCACGACTCGGAGCTGGCGGGAATGATACTTACCATATGCCGTCGATCTGTCTGCCAACGAGCTGCGCTGACATTGCTCTGACCATGCCATTGCTGAGGTCGTATACGTATAGCTTCACTGAGGAGGCCATGTGGTGACGAAGGATGTTGATGAAGAGGGGTTAGATGCACTGTGCTGTAATTATATCATGAGGACGCGTATGTGCGGGTGACGCGTCTAGGTTAACTCGAAAGACATCTCCAGAATCAAGTGACCAATACCTCTAACCTACGTATGAGCTTATCATCACTAAAAAATGGTCCCCCGAAATAAACAGGAATGTCCGACATGTCCATATAATCATCATCCAAATATTTGTCAAACACCTCCGCGGCCCCAGAAGCTGCAAAGACTCTCGCAACGGCGAGATGAAGATTACATATCCGAGGATCAGGTGGTTCAACTGCGTCGCCACCTATTCCCCTTCCAAATTGTACTTCGTCCCCATCGTTGAGGGTAATAGTAAATGGGACGTCGTCCGGTCGCACAGCTCGGAAATAATGTTTCCACTAGTTACAAGGTGATATCAGGGGCTTTGATTGCACGAACTTAACGATCTCACCTTATCGTCGACCAACCTACATTCGATGCCCCAGGCTAGTTTCTGGTCCATTGAATCATAGGGGTTGGACTCAATAGTTATGGCATTGGCAGGATGGTTAGTGAGTTTCTGGATGTGTTCTGCGCTCAAGGATTGACCAGTAAACGTCTCGATTGCATGATGAACGTGCGTCTGGAGATCACATAAATAGCAAAGATACTTAATCTCTTTAAGAAAGCGTCTGCACCTTTGTGTAGACTGAGTGTGGGATGATGTGTGCGCAGCGCGGCTTTAAAGCCCTAGAGCCGAACAATGTGTAACCGGTGAGGGGGCAATGGTCCCCGTCTCGAAGCCTAACCTACAATAATTTAATGCAAAATTGAAGTCAATCGTAGCCAGCGGTCGATCGGAACATACAATGTCTCTCAAAGCCGATTGACTTTTACGAACAGTTACAAATCTTAACAACGCCTCGATATCCTCTATACGCTTAGGATGAGGGGTAGGATGTATGCTATCCTGAGGCGTCTGTTTACCACCAGGGTTCCTGACTAGGACAAGAAGAATTCCAGTCATCAGACTGAACGGAAATAACATCTTACATGCGATGATAAGATGGGATAGATAGAGACTTGCGAGATCTGTGAGAGGCTTCAGATTTCCACGGTATTGTTTGAGTTCTTGATACACAATCGATACCCAGTCATCTCATCAGGAAAACTACATTTGAGTTTTCGCGTCTTTTCGTGTCTTATTGCAGATATAAGACCAGATAAGACAGAATCTACACATTGCATGTCTTATCACATAAAAACATAAAAAAAAATTGAAACTTTTCTGCATCAAATGAGCAAAAATAAAGCAGAAAATGCTATCATAAATTTCTTGATCTTATCACATCTTAGCACAAAGGTTTTGAGGTGCAATAAGGTGCAATTAGGTGTGAAAACTCAAACGTAGTTTTCCTGATGCTGGAATGATGGTACGATCGTTTCCCAAAGCGTCGACTTGCCACCAAATATTCGGCAATCGGCATAGATCAGACAACAAGCACAGAGGGGCATTACTGAGACTTTTCGCAACCGCAATTTGGCACTTTGAGAGCTCAAAAAAAAACTGTCGAGCTAGGGTTTCTGGAGACGGGGAATATCGGATAAGAGCCTGGAGGAGTTTGTGGGCTGGCACGTCGAAAGTCGAAGTTTGTGATCCAAGACGTCTGGCAGTTCCCAGCGGCGGATTGCTGACAACAACTCTTGTTTTTCCATCAAATTTATGAGAGCGAGGGCATAAGACTGTAAAGGATGATCTGCCATGGTCCGAGATTTTTGGAGATGGTGCCAGTCGTTGCGGCGAGTCGTCAGCGATTGATTATGAAAGCAGAACACCCCTAAAGCCGTGACTAAGAGTGTGTTCGGGAAATCGAATGCAAGAATCCAGCAAAAAAAAAGGTGACATTTTGAAAAGAATCAGGGGAAATATCAGTGAGACAGTTGGCGCGCAGCGCAGTGCCCTTATCATTGGGGACGTGATCGTGATCCTAATAACATACCACAATTGTCAACAACTAAACGGTCTAAACCACATGGCATGTATCACATACAGTAGTTGTTCACTGGCAATTACCGAGTTGGATACACGAGTTGGATGCTAAGCTGATCAAGGAGGAGAGACGGGATGGGACTACATACGAGCCGATAGGGAAAGTCCCTTTCCTTTGCCACTCGTCTCCTCGCCACCGCCTTCCAACGCATCGCGCTGTTCCTCCCACCACCGCAGACAGTACACACTCTCCTGATCTCCCACGTTCTCCGTAATCTCCTCGAACACCTCCTTGGCTAGCTCCCGCTGCTCCTCACTCCACGAATCGCGTATGGCATCAGACACAGCGTTCAGGGCATCAGGCAGTACCACCAGAGGAAGTGCAGACAATGTCGATACGAGAACCAGGCGCAATCGGTGTCGCCGTTTGGCAGTGCCATCGCCGACTGCAGAAAGGCCCATCAACACGGAGAGAAGAGAAGACAGGCAGAACTGGCCCATCGCCGGTGCATTCGCACTTGCGCTGCTCGTAAGTGCGCTATATGCGAGGCGAAGTTGTGCCGTAGTGAGTTTGCCATCTTCCGAGTTCTATAATTGTTGCACGTTCTCAATGCTCCATGGGAAACAAATAGACCATGCCAGGACACACCTCGAGGAGACAACGTGTGTAGAACGGAACGATCTTCTCTACAAATGTTGGCCGTGGCACGCCTGCCCCTTGAACCTCAGCCACCGCAGTCGAGCCCGACTGGGCAGCGAATATGGCTAGGACCACCGAGTGTGCGGACTCGTACGTCTCACGGTGCGACGCGTCATTTAGATGGCTTCACAAATGACTCAGAGCAGGGCAGTGAAGAAGAATATCTGCGCTTACGGAAGGCATAAAGGGAAGACATAGTGTTCGATCGTGTCCAAGCTGAGTAGAGGGACTAGTTGATCGACACATGCGAGATTGAACGCTTGGCGAGCGCGGCTGAGAGCATCCGCTGGACGTTCTCTCGTACTCGAACTTGGAGTGACTGGCATAGACAGATCAGGAAATTATTCATGGCACGACATCCAGGTAGACCAACCACGCGGATTCAACGCCTTGACAAAGGTCTCACTAGCCTCCACATCGGCACTTAATATGTCCAGCGCCGAATAGAACACGCGTTTCAACTCCGCTAAACCGGCGCCGCTCGTCGATGTGACTCCGCCGAACTTGGTGATCACAAATGACAGCTGGGAGAGCGTGCGAAGTATGGATAGGGCTAGCGACGAGTAGCTGGGTAGATGAGCGAAAGATCGCATGGAGTCTAGGGGAGGCAGCGCGGAAGACGGAGGGGAAGAGTAGGTGATGGTGGAGAGTATGGACTGCGAGAGCGTGATGGTGGTGAAAAGGAGCATTTTAAGGACAGTCCAGATATTTGTGGCAACTTGGCGAGACTCGGGTGCTGCAACATTGGTTTGAAAAGCGTAAACGGCACAAATTTGAACGCATACCGATGTCATCCTCATTTTCGATGTTAGCGAGAGTACTTTGTGCCAAATGATTCTCTATGTCCCTTGTGATTTGCCCAAGATGTGTAGCGACCATTTCAAGTGTGTTCCAGCCATCCAGCGGGGAAGATTCGGTCAACAATGGAAGAATACTCGCGGTTATGCCTGCAATCGAGGGAATAGCGGAGAACAGCTGGGACCCAATGACGACATTGAGAGCCCCGGACAAAGAAGTAGATTGGCTCCATGGTCCTGGGCCATCATATGGGAATGAGGGCCGTAGTGGTCCTGTAGGGGTTGTCAGCGAAAGCTGTCCATTTAGGGTGGTGCTACACGAAGAAGGGAGCAAAGAGAGAAAGGAGCCCGAGGCAAACGTTGCCTCAATTGTAGCCATCAAGTGGGAGGAGAGAGACTACAACCGCATCTCAACAATCAAAAGCACAGGTGCGTGAGTGGGGAAACGTACGGAGAGTGGCAAGACTCTGATGCGTTCCGAGAAAACATGAGGCAAGAATTGGGCAGCAAACAACAAGGAAAGGGAGAGAGAGTCCACTGAGCTGGGTAAGAGCAGGCGGGGAAGGACGTATAGGGCAACTCACGTTCTCCATGTTCCGTCTCTGGCTGAAATTCCTTCTCCCAAGCACTGTCTTTAGGCGCACCGTAAAGTTCCAAGATTTCGGTAAGGGAAATGATAAGTTCGTCTTCTGTCTTGGCCCTTACACTGCCGCTTCCGGGATCGGCACCCAGTTTCTTTACCAGATCGTCGAGACCAAGAAGAATCCCCCCTGCAGAGACGAACCGAATGACGGCTTGACCGCCTTTGAAGCCCTTTACCAGGCCACGGACCCACTCGGCCATCCTGGGGCGTATGCCTCTAGTAAAGAGAGATTTTTCTTCATCTTCGAGGGCCTTTAACCTGAGATGGACGGCATGTCTGAAAGCGGTGACAAGAGTGGTGAGTTTAGCATGAGAGAAGGGTCGGAAGAGGGGAGACGAGATGACGGTCGCAGTGAGTGGGGTGGGTGTCGGAGTTTGGGCGAGAAAATGGGAGATGAGGGACTGGTGTGTTGAGAGTGGAAGAGAGGAAGATGGCTTGTGAAGGTGACTGAGAAGGATGGTGTACTCTCTTGGCGGGATGACTGCCATGGTTTAGCGGCGTGGTTCAAGGGTGTGCTCGCTGTTCGCTGGGTACGCCCGGGCCGGGCCCCGCAACCCCGTGCGTCTCCGAGTCGTCTGACACAGCCTTACGTCTATAAAATCCTCAGCGAGGAGCATTCACGCCGTTGGACAAGCAAGACGGATTTATCCATCTCTCCGCTGGCGCACCGCTGACGGCAGCGGTATTTTTTGGATCATACAAGGTGTGGAGAGGTGTGGGGAGATTTGAAAAAGAAAAGTTGTAGCAGTGCCTGACCACGTGCGGAAAGAACCTGTTTCAGAAAAGGGTTGCGATGATGAGAAATAAAAAATCTATTGTACGCCGCGCCCGCGCCCGAGCGACGTGTCGTCCTTTCCCGTTCCCGTCCCCCGTTCCTGTTCGTTTCTCTAAAAGCGCCCCAACACCGTCCCCGTTCTCTTTCTCTCGTGTCGTTCACTCGACCTCCTTCTTTCTCCTTCCCTCTCCTTCCTTCTCGCTCCCCAGTCGCCCCCAGGTTAGCCTATCGGCTCCTTCGGATCCCCTCCGGATAATGCAAATTGGAGCCAAAGTCCTGCCCCTCGACCGTCGTGCCTTGTTCCTCTTCCCCTTGTCATCTCTCTAATCGTCCATCTCAGTCCTCCTTCTCACTCCTTCTCTCCGTTTCCACCCTCCTTCATAACATCTCCTCCGACTTTTTGCTGGCCTTATGTCGTTACCATCCCCTTCCGACAACTCTCCTTGGCCGCTGCAGACACAACCTCCCTCCCAATCCCGCAAGCGCAGAATTCTTTCTCCGCTGAACAATCGCTCTCTCTTCGCAAGACAGGATGTCTTTAATCAGTCTGGCGTTGGTATGTCCTCTCCCTTTCTGTGTGGCCATGTCCCCGCCACCAGATTTTTCCCACCACCCACCATGACACCCATTCTACGTTCTCTGTTACCATTTTTTCATTTTTCATTCATCTACCCGCTCAACATGATCTGATCAAATATTCCCTTCAACATTTCAGCTGCAGCTCTGGAGCAATGCGAATTCTACGCCTCAAACTCGCAAATATCATGTTTTCCAACTGCCAACACAGTCGTCCCTCAGCACGATTGGGCAACCTTTGTATGTGCGTATCACTTTCCCTACCCCTACTTCTGCCCCACCCCGCCTCATCCCTGGTCCTTACTTGCCATTCTATCCTCTAGGGAATAGCAGGCTTCCTGATTTGACCCAGACCAACCTAGTCAACATCTACCTTTTCCACGCAGATTCGGGAGATGAAGTTCTGAGCGTCCTCAATGAGACCAACCCTTTCGGTCGCGCAGGTTCAATAGCGAAGCAGGTCGACGACCAGTGGTTCCCAGGCGGTGGCACCAGCTTCAACGGAAGTTCCACCACCTATCCTTATTATTGGGTAATAACTCGTTCTGACAAGACGTTGGACGGCACGGAGATTCCCTTGTCAACATTCAGCGCAATTCGTAAGTGATGCCGTTGCCCACACTTCCTGCTCATGAATAGACCAACGCATCCCAGAAACGACGTATGCTGATGCTGCGATGACATCCATGGCCTCTTCATCATCTGCCGCCGCAGTATCAGCTTCTGCTTTGTCGGCGTCCATGGCGTCTGCGTCAGCCCTGGTTGCCTCCGCCTCCAGCTCAAGAAACCTCGCAACTGAGACCCCTGGGAGCTTACAAGCCAATTCTCAGTCCGACTTTCCCCACTGGGCAATTGCCGTCATCGTTGTGCTTGGCTTCTTTGCTATTCTCGCTATATGTGCTCTTGGGTTCCTCCTCGTGCGCCGTGCACGGCGCAATCAGAGTGGTACCCCCTCACGGCATGGCTCGATCGGCTCTGCCTCGCCCATGATTGTAGGCGCAGGTAGAGCACCGCAATCGCCGATGATGGAACAAGCTTCCGCTCCTCGACCAGTGTCTTTCTCTTCACCAAACGATGGTTCTTCGGTGATCTCCCATACGCAGTCCTCGGAGACGCCATTCTCAGGCGCCGATGCAGCCATCATGGCAGACGCGTTTCGCAAGGCGCTACGAAAACCAGACTTTGCTGCACGTCCGATCGAAGAGATCGATAGTCCGGAAGGTGAAGAGCAGTTACTCAGTCGTGAACTCGCCGAGGAGGGACGAGATATCCGCAGTGTCGGCTCTTCACGCGACGTACGGGTGGAGACGCTCACTGACGCAGAAGATAAGATCAAGGATGCATCTCGCTGACCCCATCACGTCGGCTGGTTATCCGTTTCCATTCTCTTTTTAGGGCCTAATGAACGTTGTATTCTACCATCCTTCGGCAAATCAGTGTTATTTTTTTTATGCGCACTATCTTCGACTACCCAGCCTTTAACCCACCTTTTCTGCCCATCCACTCTGCTTTCTCACCATTTTCTCGGCGATCCCGCGCTCGCGCAGCCCTCAGTTTGCAGAGCACTTTTTACTTTAGTTGTTGGACAGCCCTCGGCTTCGAAGAGCTGCTCTCGACTATATATTTAATCCCCTATAGTTTCGATTACTCTAGCTACTTCAGCCCCCTTCGTACTCGGTGCACGCTCAGTTCTCGTGCATACGAGAGCCCCAGCTTTCGTCGTCGTCTCCGCTCTCTCTCAGGCCTTTTGTCCCCGCACGCGCAGGTGTCCCCTACTTCACGCCTCCCAATGACACGTATATACCCCAACTCGTTTGCTACGCCGGTCGCAAGCGCCCCACCTTCGTTGAATTGAATTGTTTATTACGTGCGCACACCTTCCTTTCCCTCCTCAGCCCCCCTAACGCCATCCTCCGCTCTTCCCCTCGCGAAGGCTCTTGCGATGATGCTCTTGAACGTGGCGTTCCCGGCCTTATCCAAAACATCGTCCGCGCGCGAAAGGCGATGTCCGATGACTGCCGCGCCACACCCTTCGCATGGTTTCTTTCTTTTTTCCCTTTTGGTTCTGACGGATTGATAGCCGCGGATGGGCGATCGTTTCATTGTTGCGACTGAGAGCCAGGCAAGAGCAGAGAGGCCTCATTGTGTTTTAAATCTATTTTTTCTTTCCTCCGCGGGCGCGGGGGGTGCTTTACGCCCGTATAGTATACCTCCGTTCCCAGGGCCCCACCGAGACCTTCGATCGGCTGTTCGAAACGCCATCACCTCCAAGCTGTTATCTCCCACCCTTTTTTTTTTCACCGATACCTTGTCTCACTTGTTTATACTTATTCTCGTTTTCGAAGTTTTCCTTCCCTTCTCGACGTATTTTACGCATATGATCCACGTGGCTGAAGCACCCCCTACCGTAGCTTGCGACAGAAGCATTGTGTCCAAATAATGTTTTTGGCCTGTATTATTTTTTTGAGCACAGATATCACATGACAAGTCCCGATTAATATCCGAGAAGACGCCGCCGCGCGTTCGATTCGATTCGAAACCATTCAATGGCACACGGTAATCTTCGGCCGCTCGAACAAGCAAGTCCGACTCTCCCACGGGCGAGATGAGAGGGAAAAATTTACATTCATGCTGTTGGTATGGGGGTTCGAGTCACATAAGAAACATCGCCGCGAGAAGTTGGCCGCGTCTATGAACGTTAGCATCGCACAAATTACGTCGGGTCGGCATAGGAAATCGAAAAGCGAAAAAGAAATAAAGAGTGTAAATAGTACATGAAAGACTGCGGATGTGTATGTGGTATTGCTTCCAAGATTATGATGGCGTGTGGCGTCCGTCAAGGTTAACGCCCGTGGGGGAAGGGACGCGGGGAAAGGAGGCCGGGCAAGGGGGACACTATGTCCTCCGCGTCGCAAGGTGGCGCATTAACAATTCGTATCTGCAGATAACCCCCAACACCAGGATGGACGGAAGTTAAATAACGACGGCACGCGAAATGAATTTGAACGCACGTCAGCATCGTCACGGCGCTGTTGGGCACCGTGCGAATGAGGTTGACCGAGAGGCCCCTGTAGAGTCCGCGCCAGCCTTCAAAGTGGATGATCTTCCCCGTGGTCCGGATGATGCCAGATCGCTTGCGCGGCGCACCCGAGGGAAGCAGCAGCCGGCGCTGCGCCTGCAAGCGCGTCCTCACGACTTCGTGCGGGTACGTGGCAACCGAGGCGACCATCTTTGCGACCGCGGAGCAAAATAGAATGGCATGCGCTTGTAGAGGCAGGTCGTGGTTCTGCTGTTCTGTACGGTGTATGTGTGTGTGCATGCGGAAGGGATAATTGACAACGTAAGCGTCTGAGGAGGGTATTGTATGTTGTTAAACGAATTGCGTACGTGCAACGATTTTGAGCTGCTCGTAGAGCGGAAACTGCACCGCGACGTGGGCAATGCCCAGCAGGCTCGGTAGAAGCCCGCGGTAAAATGCGCGAATGCCTTCGCTGCGGTAGATTGTGATGGCGGCGTCTAAAGTGTGATGGTATCGCGTCTCGTCACGTGATTGTGTCTTTATCGCCAGAACGAGATCAAAACAAGTCGTGTGTGTGACAAGATAGGGAAGGAGAGGACGAAAAACTACGCCCACGTACCATGAAGCGCGTTTTGATGACCCATAATGGATTGGTGCATATTGTGCTGGTCGCACCGGCTGCCATTGCCGACAGGATGTGGAGCGACCACGGATGCTCGCGGACGATGGGCTGATAACCCTTCGCGGACGGCGCGGGATAGAGACGTTCTGACTTTGCGACCGGCGGATCTATGCCCAAAGGCAGTTCGCCGAACCGGGTCTTGATCCCGTCGTACACGGCGAAATATATCGCCCACGTCGGCAGATAACCGAGGATGGTCGGCCCGAGTCCGCGGTACATCCCTCGAAGACCATCGTGCAATATGATGTTGCGTACAGTCCCTGTGAAAATGCGCGGATGAAAACGACAAGATGAGTATTCGAAAGGTACAAGCCGCGGGGCAAAAGGGTGGGTTTGCGATGATGCGTCTCGAATGGGGAAAAAAAATTAAACGAAATGGGGAGTTACAAACCGGTTATGCCGAGATAGTCCGCTTGGCCAGCTGTCGCTCGTTGCGCCTGGAGCTTTGTCTTGACAACGTCGAGAGGACATGTCGCAATGCTCGCGACGAGGCCACCGCCTGCGCCAGCTGGGAGGGAGGGCTCAGCGATTTACTGTCAAGGGTATGGGTAGAAACGACAGGCGGACCTATAATGCTGTTAGCGGTCCATTTCTTTCGCGTTGATTGCATAGCTCTCCCCCGCCAGAGCGGGGAACGCGGATGTATGTGTCAGTTCAGGAAGGAAAGGTTTCTTTGGTGTGTGTGAAAAGAGCCTGAGGGACCAGGATCAGGACCAGGATCAGGACCCACACACGCAAAATCTGTGCGGGTGCGGGCAAACTCGGCCGCTATTCTCGGACGTCACGTGTCCTCGCCGCAATTCGCCCGACCCGTAGGTGCGGTCACTGTCTCGTTCTGCCATTGGGTACTGTGCTAGGCTTGCGGGTAACCTCGGAGACAAATGATTGCAAGTGATGTGAGTGCTATTTCCACTATATAGGACATCAACATGAGGCTTCAATGTATTGCAGGCCATCATTCATGACTCGTCAGACTCGGAATGTACCCGACTCGACATGGTGAGCCGCAAAATTCCTTGGCATATCACTTGATTGCATCTTCAGAATATAGTATAGCATATGCCTTAGTCCGCGGGGCCAACTTGCATCTTTCCACACCTGTCAAAGCCGTCCATCACCCTCCACCATCACGTGTGCCTACTACTAGTACTATCCCGTTGACAAATGATAAATTGAGAAGGATCTGGAACCATCCTCAAGTTGCTCTGATATACACACTATCTTCATACGTTGTTCCACTATGGTGAGAGCGATTGTCAACGGCACTGTTGTGGCCGAATCTTCTGATACAGTATTCGTCGAGGGGAACCACTATTTCCCTCCTGAAGCCATCAAAGTCGACCTTTCCATCTCCGATACTACGTAAGACAGCCAGCCCATGGCAGCGTGCTGATGTGCCATACCTGCATACCTCTTCGTCAGCTATACTTGTGCCTATAAAGGGTATCTGGCATCTTCTTTTCGATGGCACGTTCACCTATGACTATTCTAGGCATGCATCATATTAGAATGCAAAGGTCAACGGAACACTCATGAAGGACATCGCTTGGTAGTCCTTTGTTCCGCTTGCATAATCCGACTTCTTATCCGCTCTTAGGGTTTACTTCAAGCCTACATCCAAAGTTGAAATCAAAGGCAGATACGCGTTTGATAAAGTAAATTCACCTGGACCTTAATTCTGCGATTTGTTGATGCAACTGCTTTAGGCTCAAGTACAGGTTCTGTCTGGCCCAGGATCAGGAAACAAGTTGTAGAAATGGTTACACTATAGTAGGTGTACTCTTAATCAACTTTTCCTAACATGAGCGCGGCCGTGTCCTCTGTGCTGTGGCGCCAACGTCAAGACATACTGTATTGCTATCAGATCAAGTGATGCGTGATTAACTCCGACAATGCAGCGTGAGTTGCCGCCGCGATGAATGTTGAGTATTCGGGGATCTCTCCCCATACATTAAACGTTATGGAGCAAGAGGATTTGCCTCGTGCAGTCCAATGCTACATAATAGCGGTCCGTCTTCTGCTTTTAGGGTTGGTTTTTGCAGTTGGTTGACGTTCAGTGTACTTCTGCATTATTCCGCTGGGCACGTAAAATGATGGGGATGTGCCTCAGCATGTGGTTGCCTTCTTGGTATGGTCGGCTTTCTTGGAAAGCCCCGGCGCTCGACATCATTGTATAGTTGAGCGGTATCCCCTCATGTAACGTACTGTATTAATCTTATCACGGCCTCTGCGGGAAGAGGCGCAAGGTCAGTGACTCCGAGTTGACGGCAGCCTCAGTTTGCTGGTCCGGCAATCACCGCGGATATGTAGGTCCTGTATCAGATCATGGCTCCGATTTCGCCACGTCATTGGAGTTAGACCCGGGCTCTGTCGACGTCGACAGATGACCGGAAGCAGTTGATTCAGATCAAAAGTTGGTGGCTTTTTGGACATGTGTCGTGTCGGTTAGGCCCTTCCAGAGCAGCAAGCCGAACAGAACTTGAACAGGTGAAAGTACACGAGTTGATCGGGAAGCGAACAAGAACTGCAGTACCTGTCGCATATCCTAGGCTCACGATCGGGCTAACTCATCAGACACCGACTGCTAGCCTACTACTTTACTGCTGATACTGTATCTATTTCTGACGTTGGTTCTCTATAACCTGATTGGCGCTTGTTTATCGTGGGCTTACAACGGTAGCTCGGACTCGGAGATGAGCGGAATTCATCAACAGAGAGTTTAACAGATGCGCCAGTGGTTAATATGATACCACGTGAGCCATCAATTGGCATCCAAGGCATCCGAGTCGTCCCTCTAGGTTCTAGTGCGGTCCCTCAATAAATCTAGGCTCGAATTGTCGGCTTAAAGCATTAAAGTTCACGCTGGGGCACCAGACTGGCACCAGTAATTGATGAATGGAGGGCGGAGCAATAAGACGTACAAAGGCCACATGCAAGGTGTCAATCGACGGGACGCTCAGCCTTGTGATACAGTACCGTTAACGACAAGGCTTCGTATGCGTTCCATCCAGCTAAATGGTTCTCCGGTGAGAATTGCATGATTCACCGGTCTTGCTTCGTGCATGCGCGCATCATCGAGCTTGTCTAAAGATCGCGCCCATACACATGGGCGGCTGGCAACCAGTCCAAAACAATGTATTCTTCATCCTTTCACGCTCATTGCAAGTTGACGGAATGTAGCCCCATGTCTTGCGGCGAACCATGCAGTACTCATAGCGTGGCCTCGAAGGCACCCGAATAATTTACCTTCTTTGGGGCCATGATGCAGAGAACATTCCAACGTTAGGGTCGAGAAATTCTCATGCTGGATGTAATAGAGTTCACCGATGTTCCATAGCGGTTCGTTATTGAGGTGGTGCCAGAATCGATGAGAGGGACTTAGTGTCGGTGAGCATCTATCTGCCTTGAGATGGAAATATCAATACAGAAAAGATTACATGGAAAAAAATCTGAAGGTAGTGATAATGTTATGAAGGATTCGAAGGGGCTGCTCCAACTTGCTTGGGCATTTTCTTGTCTCCCTTCGACAGTTGTTCTAGGTCTGCTGGCTTGAAATAGTGAGGAGCAACTGGAAGGACCAAATGACGTCAGCCAATTCAATGTTTCTTTCTTAAAGACAATTTGTACTAGGACCGCACCTTCGAGCAACCATGCTGGCTTGATTTCCATCACCTGGCGGAGGTACGACTTGGACGTCATGACAAGTTCATAATACAACACGGCTTTCACTGGCGGCTGATGTTGGAATAAACTCGATGACGGGTGTATATACACCGTTTGGTTCGTTTTGAGCGTTCGATACGAATCCCCACTCTTTTGTAGCTGCGCTGTGTTGTAGAAATAGCCGGCAGTGATGGCTTTTTGTATCGGCGTGATGTCGTTCGAATTTGGGCTGCTCTCGACGACAACCTCGACGCGTTCGCACAGGCCCGCGAGCTGATCTCGAATGTCCCGCGCACGGCATAAGCTCTTGTACTGTAAGAACTGCTCGTAGCAAAACTGCTGCGAATAGTTGGTGTCTGCCCATTGTTCCCATACGTTCAGCAACGTAAAATGGTCTCCACCAGCTCGGACGAAGTTCTGCCGGGCCTGGTCTGCGTGCAGCTTCTTGTCCTTTGGCCGGTAAAATAGGGAGGCCGACTCCGAGAGCATAGAGATGATGGTGAGGATCTCATCCGTGCACGAGTATTCCTCGCTCGCGATGATCACTTTGGACAGCATTGGGTCAACTGGGAACTCGGCCATGCGTCGACCCAGTTTTGTGAGCTCGCCGCGATCATTGAGCGCACCAAGAGCGTAGAGGAGCTCGAGCGCACGCATGAGCGTCTCCCCAGGCGGAGGGTCCATGAACTCAAACCCGATGAGGTCGTTGATACCGAGGGATTTCAGTACTAACACAACCATGCCAAGGTTCGTGCGCTGAATCTCTGGAACAGTATTTGCCTCCAACTCGTTGTTATAAGCCCATTTGGTGTATAGTCGGAATGATTTCCCAGGTCCCACACGACCGGCTCTGCCAGCACGTTGATTGGCGGAAGCGCGAGAACACTACGAGAAAGGAGTCAGCAATTTAGTGCCACCCGTAACACAGTAGACAGCCTACTGGGACAACGACGAGGCTAGACATGCCTGTTCTCGGGTTGTACGAATTCTGTTTGACAAAGCCCGGATCGATGACAAACACAACGCCATCGATTGTGATAGAAGTCTCCGCGATATTCGTTGCGAGCACGACTTTTCGTGCGCCCTCGGGGGTCGGTTCGAATATCTTGGCTTGCATGTCACTCGGCAAGTTGGCGTATATGGGACAGACAATCAGCTCGGCTATTTTGTTGCCCAAGGCCCGCGCTGTTTCTGTCAGATTCTCCTGTGCTGCTTCAATCTCATCTTGCCCCTGAAGGAAAAGACGTTAGGACAGGTAAACAACTGCAAGGATGAAAATCAACGCACGGTCAGAAAGACGAGTATGTCCCCTTTCGGTTGTGTCGTGTGGATCTGGAAGATGGTGGTGATTGCGGCGTGGAGGTAATTAGCTTCGGGTTGAGGCGTATAATGAATATCGACAGGATAGCGGCGACCAGGAACTGTCAAAGCAATGTTGAGTGGTCGGAGGCGCTGCGAGTGTAACCATGGACTAACCATAGAAGATGGGTGCATCATCGAAATACTCGCTGAATTTCTCGGCATCCATGGTTGCACTAGAGATGAGAAGCTTCAGCTCAGGTCGGAAGCGTGCGATATCCTGAAATTGTGGTTTAGGCTATTTATTATGAAAGATCAGCAGTGTAAGACACACCTTGACCAAAGCAAAGAGGATATCAGTGCTCAGCGTCCGCTCATGCGCCTCATCAATAATGAGTGCAGAGTAGCCCGCTAAGTCAGGCTCCGTCAAGAACTCCCGCAAGAGCATGCCATCAGTCATGTATTTGAGGACCGTTTTATCACTTGTTGCGTCCTCGAACCGGATTGAATAGCCGACTTCGTACCCAACCTTGGTGCCCATCTCTTCCGCAACGCGGGCAGCGACCGACATCGCAGCTACGCGACGGGGCTGTGTACAGCCGACCTTCATGCCTCCAGCTGTGTAACCCGCTTCGTGTAAGTACTGGGGAAGCTGGGTCGTTTTGCCGGATCCAGTCTCGGCAACCACGATTAGGACTTGGTTGTCGTGAATCGCCTGGAGAATTTCTTCTCGAAATTGGTATATGGGTAGAGATTTTCGCGTCTCTTCGATGGACTGAGCTTTTGTGATGAGTTGCAAGAAAGAACATGAGTGGTTTATTAGGTACCCATCAAAGAATCACTCACCGCGAGCCTCAGCCTCATCAATCTGCTGTTGAAGCAACTTATCCTTCGCGCTCAAGCGTCCTTCGCCAGCCATGGTACGGTCCATGACAAACTTAATCGTCTGGCTCTCATCGAACACGTATTCGTATTCGTCTACAAGTTCACGCTTGTCCAAAGCGCCAGTTTTGAACGTGCTGTGTTTAGTCTGACTGGCCTCCCACTGATCGACATCAGTAACAAACTGGTCGTCCTTGGGCTTCGCTTCCTCGTACCGCTGGTATAGCACGTTCTCTTTGCGCTTCTTGTCTATCTTGCCTTGCTCGGTGATATAGTCCTCAGGAAGCATGTACCCATCCCACTTGTCGTCGATTTTGAGGCGCTCCTCCACGAGCTTAAGGACTTCTTTCTTGCGATCGAGCTCGTGTTGCTCGCGCTTAGAGATGCGCATGCCACGGAAGAGGGCTTCGTCATCCGCAATTTCTTGCCGAAGAAGCTCGACTTGTTGGAGCTCACGCTTTGTGAGATATTCTTGACGGGAGTGCTCTCGCAAGGAAGGCATAGCGAGAGTGCGCGCAGCAGTGTCATCCGCAAGTTGTCGCCGTTGAGCAGCTTCCGCTGCTGCACCTGACGCCTTGGACGAACGATCCTCGACAATCTTTTTGGTCTTGTCTTTATCGCGCTGCCTAACGCGCTCGGAAAATTCGTCTCGTTCCCGCAGATCTTGGTCGCGTTCGCGTTGGTGCCGCGCAGCTTCGTCTTCAGGAAACTCCTCGTCAAGTTCCTCGGGCGTCGCAGGCCTGTCGGCTTCTTCCTCCGCCTTCCTGCGTTTCCGCGCCTTTTCCTCCTCATCACTCTCCCACTCAAGCGCATCTGATTCCCGTTTCCGGGTATGTCTCTCCCGATCGCGTCTGTCCCTCCCTGAGCCTTTTAATTTGTCCTTCTTTAAGTCCGCGGCAACACTGGGTGCAGGATCATCATCCATGACAAAAGAAAACTGCTGTTTGCGCAGGGCCTTGGCATCCTTCTCTGCCTGTTTGCGAGAAGCGTCATCAGAATGTCTATGCTTGCGCTTCCGCGGTGCTTGCCGGTGAACTTCGCTTAGGAACGCGTGGGCAGCGGGGGTATCTGGAAGACCAGCAGCATGGAGGGATGAGAAGAGAGCATCTGTCGTTTTTGAAGAAGATGCTGAGGGGGGATGATAAGGTTGTGGTTGTCTGATGACACGGGATATACGCACCTGACGCAATTACGAAGTCGACGATGCTTTTGTCTGAGAGTCCAAAGAACTTTAGAGATGGCATGAGTTCAAGTCAAAATCGAGGAGAGTTAACAGGTACCTACCTGAAGGGCATTGTCCGAGACGTAGCGTTCGAGTTCTGAAGGCATGAAGGTGGGCGGATACGATTATACGAACGACCTGTCGACGGAACTCGTTCTGAGTTCGAGGACCAGAGACACGTGACTGAGGCTCAGCTACATTATCCGGCCCGGTTCACCGGGCGTAGCGAACACGGTGCACGATGGACAGTCACAACAAGGACAAGGAACGTAAACATAAATCAAAGAAACGTGAGCGTCATGGCCATGGGGACGCGGATGACAAGTCAAAACACAAGAAGCGCAAGGAAAAGGAGGCGGTCGTTCGCGTGGTCGACGATGACCTCGACGGGCAAGACATGTGGGTGGAGAAGAACATCGACATGGATGGAGAGAAGGCGAGCAATGCTCTTTACATCTTTGGCGTGGCTCTGTCTAATGGACATATTGAAGCCAATTGCAGCAGATATACCTAGCGCGGAGACCCTCAAGTTGACCTCGCGTGCTCATTCCAAACCTGAGGACCCATCTCCTCCCAAGGCTGTTGTAGCCGAGTCCTCACTAAAACGAGATGACTGGATGCTTGAACCTTCAACATCTTCCGTTGAATCTCCAGCGATGTCTCGTCATCAACTTGAAGGCGGCGACGAAGCTCTTACGGATGGTTATGGTGAACCCTCGACAAGCGCCAGGACTCTTGGAGGCGGAATTGACTTTTTCGCGAGTCTTGGAAAAGAAAAAGAAAGGAAGCCAAAGCCAGACCTACCTAACCCAGACAAGGTAAACCAATAACTTCACGCCCCTTGCTTGGCTCGAACCCTGCCTTCTAGCTACATGTCAGCTCGAAGGAATTGAATACTCAACTGAAGGAAGGGAAATCATTGAACGAATACTCTGAAGGTTCAGCTCCCAAGCCCGTCGCTCCAGGTGGTCCGGGTTCACAATGGCGTATGATGCGTCTCCGCCGTGTTCATGAGACCGCGCAAGAAGATAACAGACCCCTCGAGGAGGTTGCTGTCGAACGCTTCGGCTCGCTCGAGGCATTCGAACATGCTAGAGAAGAACGACGCATCCTCGACGGGCGCAAGGGCAAGCGCGTTGAGCGCGGACGGGAGGCAGTGAAAGGAAAAGGACGGGGGGAGTCGGACTTGCCGAAGGTCGGCGAGAAAGGCTTCATGTTCAACGACCTTGGCGGCAGCGGTGCGTCATCGCGTAGTTCGGGCTTCCGAAGACCCGGTGGGCCAGGAGAAAGCGCGCCATCTACCCCTTCTCCACAAACGGCAGCACCGCCTGCTGCGCGTCCTCGTTTCGATTCACTTCGATTGTCCTCACAGACGGGAACTCCAGGCCAGCAAGTGCGCACACCGATACCGTCGGTCATGACACCGCAGCTAGGAGGCAAGCGTGCGCTATCCCCGTCGTCGCTCAACAGATTGCAAGCAAAGGTCCTACGCGCCAAGCTGACTGGTGGGGCAGACGCAGAGAAGCTGGAGAATGAATATGAAGAGGAGATGCGGCGTGCAAATGGCATCACCACGGACGAGGATGGCGCCCAGACGCGGACACGGGTAGAAGTACTGCCTACTCTTGATGCACGCGGAAGACTTTACGACGTTGGGCTTGGGAAAGACGATGGCACGGTACTCCCCGGCAACAGAAAGAAGAAAGAGAAGGTGCGTGTACTCAAACCTGCAATCAAATACAAATCTTTGACAGTCCGCGCAAGGTGGAGACCCGCGACCCGAAGACAGGAGAGATTGTCAGGTACAATGCGGACGATGACACCACTACTTTGGGAGAGTTGTTACGCCAGGAGAAGTTTGGCGCCGGAATGGCGGACCAAAAGAATCTCGACATGCAATTTGCACAGTCCATTATGACAGATGGTGGATTCGTGGTAAGTCTCCGAGGATATACACACGCTTGACTCTTCTCAAATATCATCAATATTCCAGAATGACCTTGAATATATGGATGATAATGCTGAGAGGTTGGGTAGACAAAAGATGCGTTCAGATGCCATGAAGCGCCAGTTTGCGATTCAGGGTACGTGTAATATCGTTCATCGCGCTGGAAGGGATTTAATCAGAACTTTAGACTACAAGCGCACTCAGAAGGCGCTAGCGTCATGTCCTTATTGTTACGGCGAAGACGATTCCCTGCCAAAGGCTCCAATGGTTGCTCTAGGCACCAGAGTGTATCTCTCTTGCACACTACATGACGAGTTGGTGCCCGGGCACTGCTTGATTGTGCCAATACAACACCATCTGACCATGCTCGAGGGCGATGATGATGTCTGGGATGAAATCCGGGTATGTGCTTGGCTACCTGAGATTAGACGACGATATTGATAGTTACTTGGTAGAATTTCATGAAAGGCCTGATGAAGATGTACTCTGAGGAGGACAAAGGGGTTATCTTCTACGAGACTGTCATATCGCTGAAGTGGCAAAAGCACAGCGTCATCGAGTGTGTCCCTGTCCCGTGGGAACAGTTCGACGTTCTCCCTGGCTACTTCAAGGTACGCATTCTCAACAACTTCTCCCCCCCCTTCCTCTCAAATAATTCGTGTAGGAGTCTATCATGATGAGCGAAGCAGAATGGTCGCAGCACAAAAAAGTAATCGACTTCGCCACTCGACCCGGTGGATTCCGGCGAATGATGGTTCCCAATCTACCATACTTCATGGTCCAGTTCGACTACAAAGGCGAGAAGGGATATGGGCACGTAATCGAAGGCAGCGGAGATGGGGCCGGAGACGAGGAAGAATTGGACGAGGGTGAGAAAGGTGGTGGAGATTTTCCCAGGTTAGCCTGCTACTTTACATCCCGAAGTCCTGTATTGACTTGTGCCAGATACTTTGCAGGAGAGATTATTGGGAACTTATTGGACCTTGAGCCCAGACGATGGCGACGACCTCGACGGATGGACTTTGGCCGGAACAAAGAACGGGTGGCGGGCTTTAGGAAACGATTCGATCGGTTCGACTGGACCGGACAAATAGAACGTTCGGGGCGATGACGAACGTGGGACGTGTCGTACTCTGTAGATACAGTCTCCCGTTGCTATCTCATCGCTGTCATGTACTCTATCTTCAGACTACCACGGCCATCAAAATCAAACTGCTTGGCTCGGCATTTCACGTGCCTTCCGAGGACACAACCGCCGAGTCAACCCCAGGCCCGACAATACTCGGCCGCTGAACCACAACCTGAAGCAACCCCACTTCGACGTTCCTATCTTTATGGTCTGTAAGATCTTACGACATGAGCGCATAGTTTATGCTTGCTTCAGTGCCAGCCTCGTCAGACCGCATGCTCCAGAAGTCTCTGGGGATTGGTTCGGACGTCATCATTTACGATCTCGAGGACAGCATCGCACCCTCAGAAAAGGGCAAGACCGATGCGAGAGAGCGACTCACGGAGTTCCTGACGGCAAGGTTCTCCTCCATATAATCGATGGGCGACGCTGATCCCTCGTGCAGAAAGTCCCTGAGGACCAACTTCCACATCCTTCTCGCATCGCCGTTCGCATAAATCACTCCCATACCCCCTTCTTCGAGCGCGACATCGTCAGCATCGTAAGGCCGCCTTTCTCCGTTGATCTTATGGGTTGAGGCCGAACGTGTTTCTTTTTTTGCCGTTCCTCAGCTCACTATTCCCGCCGTTCGGACGCTGGTGCTGCCCAAGGTTCACTCCGTGGAGGAACTGGAAATTGTCACGGACGCGATGGAAGCGTTTGGTCGGGCAAAGGGGACCATCCATTTCGTCGCCAGCATCGAAAGTGCGCTCGCTCTCCACAACATCGGGTCGATTGCCGCCTGGAGATCTGTATATGGACCCGGGAAGGGCGGTGAACTTAAGGGGCTCCTGGTGAGTCCTCTCCCCCTTTCCCGCACTCGTTACAAAAAACTCACTGTGTTCTACTCCCTAGTTTGGAGCAGAGGACTGTATGATATACCTTTCTACTCTCGGGAGTGCCCTAATCGGAATGTTTTAGACTGCGCAGACGCGTCCGTCGTTCGGACGCCTTCCCGTCAGGAACTGCTCTACCCTCGGTCAAAGATAGCCGTCACAGCAAAAGCTTTCGGCCTCGAAGCTATTGACATGGTCGGCGAAACTTCTACTCTGAGCATCATCTAATCTAACTAAATTATCACAGGTTTGCGTCAACTACGATGATTTGGGGTATTTGCGGGACGAATGCGCCGACGGTCGCAGATTAGGATTCAGTGGCAAGGTATCTACACTTTGCCTTACGAGGCTCGGTCGTTAAGACGTCGCGGTCCTTTTCAGCAAGCTGTTCACCCATCCCAAATCGACGTCATTCAATCGACATTTGTCCCAACAGAGAAAGGTACTGGATTTCGCAGCCCAGCATGATACTAAACATGCTGACCTCCCGCGAGAAATTCTACGTGCCTCACAGATATTGGACAAGATGGCACAGGCACATGCTATGGAGAAAGGAGCGGTGGGCCTTGAGCTGGGTGACGAGGCGGGCCACAAAGAAATGGTTGACGCCCCGATGGTGAAACAGGTGACACTATTGGATCAATGGTCCCATTCGTTCGTCTGATTTTCCACTACCCAGGCGGAGAAGACAATCCAAATGGCGCGCGCTGCAGGCCTTCCTATTCCAATATTGTCTTGAGGACGGGACCGAGTCTTTCGAGTAGTTATCACGTTGATATATCTACATCAATACCAACCAGCAGTGAGTACTCCGAGGCATGTGTATATGGCCGAACGCTTAGTAAACTTACCTGTGATAAGCCATATCTCGTGTCACTATCTCCACACGATCATGTTTTCGCAGGCCACAGCGGATATCTACAACTGATGTTGTCATACATCCTCCAGTTCTACAGTGACGTTGCCGTCGTGATAGCAATCTCTCATTACAACAGCTGGTGGTACATTAACGACATAATATAACATCTAAGCGTGTTGTGGAGGACACATGTTCAATTTTCCCTCCTGCTTGCAAAGAATTGACTGGCTGTCTTGATCGCTTGACCAAATGACTGTGTTACGATGAGCGATTTCCCGATCCACCTGGGCAGCTTGCTGTGAATCTTTTCAGACTGGTAGCGCATGTCGACGAGGACAAGCATAGACCAGTCATTCTTGTGACGAATAGCACGACCTGCGGGTGGCATAATAATGAGCCCCTCTCGCCGCGCGTCGATCCCATCCCACCATTCACTCACCGATGCTCTGGTTCACAGAGTTCATGCACATGTTCTCGTACAGCTCTTTCCCAGGTGCGCCGTACGTAGAGCTCGCGTTCTTTGGCGCGACTTGTCTGGCAAGTCTGTCGGCGTGTTTCAGCCGCTCTTGGAGTTCGGCGGATCCCAAGTTGGCGAAGGGCAGGCCGATCACCATCACCATGCGAGCGAGGTCATCAGAAAAATTCAGTCCTTCGGACAGTTTTGCTCCGACGACGGCGAGTAGAAGTGCACCCTTTGCCTAGGGGAGAAAGAGTGTCATGGATAATAGGCGGGGATTGCCAGTGGTTGAGGAGACTTACACTACTTTGGATTTCTTCTGCATACTGAGACAGTAGCTCGTGGACGTCGGTTGTTGACTCCATAAACACCTGTACGACGTAAAGGACACGACCAAGTCCAGTGCTAGTCGCACACCTTTTTCTTATTCCGTATAGAGCCCATGATTCCTTTCTCCTCCCACAAGTTCTTGACCTTGTCAAGAGTTTTGTAGGAAGGCAGAAAGACCACCATACCGCCTGGCACGATTCTAGCAAAGTTGGCCACAATTTGTCCAAGTTCAAATAACTGCAAGCCGTATGAGCTCTGAGATATAGCACCCGTACAGAGGTAACTTCACCAGGTCCCGGTTCTCCATATTCGAGAACTTGAAATGGAGCTCGCTCCCTTTGGGCCCGCGAGAGAGAACCAGTGTCCGCAAGTTGGCCTCTGAAGTGATGTGGTCGCAAGAGAACAGAGCTACCCTCGAGCTCGGCAGGTGCGCAAAGAGTTGACTGGTCAAGTCTGACATCTGTTGCGGATTTAGGAACGAACCAGACAAGAGACAGGCATCGAAATGAGTCCCCTTACAGGTGACATCGTCCCACCCGCTAGTATGACAGAGCGTGCGGCGTCCACGACGGCGCGAAATTGAGGCGCGGGGTTCAAGGACTGGTACTTGATCTGAATTTCTGGCCTGCCTTGCTCGTGCAAAGGAGGCTTGTGGGAAAAGATGATGCGACCATCTATCACGATTTTAGCTTTCTCTGGCTGTCTTCGAGACTGGCGTCGTAGACATACCGTTGGTGGCCGCTGCCAGGGCGGCAATGAATTCTTGGACCGCGTACAGAGGTGGGGTCCCGAACTCAGTGTAGTCTACGGTACCTTGTACTGGTTATCAGATGAAGTGCTAGGAGCGCAGTATGTTCCCGCCAACCTTTTTTCTCCGCCTTCGCTTTCGCCTTCTGACTGTATGTTGTGATTTTCCTTGCTAGCTGTACCAGTCATCCGTAAGTGTATAGTCGAGGGACGAATGACAAGATTGCGCCTCCCTTGCTCTTGCGGAGATAGCTCTGGATTTCGAGAAAGTTGATCTCTTCGAGCTTTCCACCCAGTTTTGATAGTAGGCCATCGACAGTCATCACCTCGGGTAAGTTTTGCTCCTGCCAGTTTGAGAGCAGGCCCTTGAGAGTGTGAAGCAGGCGGTACAGGCGCTTTAAGTGAAGCACATGTTTTGATGCCAGTCTATTCTTGAACCGCGTTATGTACGCAGTCAGCTGTTCTAAGCAAAGATCTAGAGTACGCAAAGGGAGCGTGACGGTGGATAATGCGAGTAAAGACGATATGAGATCTTGTGGAGCCGAACAGATTCGTCAGGTATTGCTGTGTCTGCATTATAAAACACTTACTATGAGCTTCGTCGATGACAACGACCTGGTTTGTCAAGTCTATCCCAAGTGATTCTCGAGCATCGCGATGGAGCAGAAGATTGTAAGGTAAGGTGACTACCTGCAAAGCTCTTCATCTCGTCGTCTGGGTATTCCCGATCGAAGACATGGACTCACTTCTGCTTGCGAAATTGCTTCGCGCGAAGCGAAATATGGGCAGGTTTGTGATGCTTGTCCGGTGATGATCAAGTCTTCGATGTCCTTCGGAGATGCCTATGGTGATCACGGTGATAAGAGCAAGATGGAACCTGAAACAGAGGAAGTGCGAACCAGTATCTGGTCACGAAATTCATGCAGACGGTTATCTTCAATCGCATCTGGCTTCGGTAAATACGGACATCGCTTGTCCCCTCCAGCTGCACAGTACATTTCGCCATTCAGAAACAGCGTACAGGGATAGCTGAGTGATGTCATACCTTGCAGAAGTTCTCGGCATCGTTCGTCGAGATCCCCGCCTTGCGCCTTCAGTCCTGCATTTAAACATAGCTGCTTCCGAGAACCAAGGCTCACGAAACGGGTCTCGGGGCATCCATTGTGAGCGTCTGCGCTAAAGCCCGTTGACTCGTACTTTCGTTTCCCTCCGTCGCCCGCTAGAACCTCGGATGTTGGATAGTTGTCAGATGGTAAACTCACATCGTGATGGAATTCCCGGCGGAGTTTCCTTAGTTCAGGTACGATTTGAGACAGCTGAGAGTGTGTTCGCGAGGCGTAGAATATCTTAGTACATGATGGACGATCGTTATTTTGCTCGGCTCTAATCGCATAGCTTAGTCTGGATTTCCTGGAGCGTGTGACTGGTGAATGAAACGACTCCAAGAGTCGGACAGCGCAGTCCTTACCAAGCCGCGCTATCTATACCATCGCCTGGCCCATCCTCCTCATCGTCAGGTAGAAAAGAGTCTTCGTCATCAGATGCCATCTCATCGGGGCTGGTAAGTCTCTGTAGCAAATTAGCTATTATGATGGGCGAAAAGATCGGGTAACACACCCCTCTTTTCACGTTCCGCGCAAAGAATTTTCTTCGCAGAGTCTCCTCACGCTTTCGTGCTGCAGCTAGACGCTCCTCATATTCTGCCTCATCAGCTTCGAGTTCTCTGCGAAGTCGATCGCGGGTCTGTGAGACAACCCACTCTGGACCTGGGGACTCTCTCGTAAGTATCGGGGAGTATCATGTCAGATTGTGACACCAACCATCGTCACTTGTCAAAGCGTCGAGCTGGCCTTTGCGGGCCCGGTACTTGTCATCATCCAACCAGGTGAGAGTGGCAGAAAGCAAGCTCAAAGTTTTTCCCTGTGGACTATATCAGGCGATTACACGAACGTTGATGCCAGCGTTAACTGACTGTCCCGGTGGGGCTTTCGGCGATGGAGATTTGGCGGTTCTCGACCGCAGAGTAGATGTGACGCATCAGTTCAACCTGGATATGATATGGTGGATCAAAGGGAAAGGCCGGAAATGAGTCTGGAGTGGGAAGTGTGAGGGAAGCTTGGCATGGTTCTTGTGGAGGAGCCATAGCACTCTCATAGCACTGAAGACCCGGAGGACGGGCCAATTACTTCCAATCCAGTCGCGACGCGTTACGTCACATCACGTGCAAGTACATACACGCCCATCCTGGAACTGAATTCTGTTTCCAATCCCCTCAATGGCGTCCAGTTCAAGCACCACCGCATTATCCCAAGAACTGTTGAAACAATTCGGTACCACCCCCGGATGCGATGACCATTTTATCGAACAGTGTGCGTCAGCGAGGCTTTTCGTCGCGGGCTTATGATGACACTACTTTTGCAGGCGTTGGCCTTTGCCAAACGTTTGCCATTTCTCCAGACGATCTCTACTTTAAATGGGAATCCCTCGTCCTCGCACCGCACGCCATTGGACAGCGATACATCGATGGCAACACCCCTTCTTCTATCAGGTCATTGATGCAGTCAAAACTCGAGAGAAGTGCTCTTTCCCAGAAAGTCAAGGTCGAACCGGCATTGCGGAAGGCAAGAGGTGTCGACCCTGCGGGTATGCTCAATCTCGGGTCTCGGATGAAACTGGCTGGTGTCGGCCTTGTGGATACGACTCCGACTTTACCATCCTCGGTTGCGATGCCCCGAAGCGTTGGGAAGGCGGGAACAAGCACGATTGCGTTCAAATGTAGTGACATAGAAGGTATCTCTCGGGATGAACGAAATTGTACGCGTCAAAGCACTTTGAGGTGACATCTGTTCTCTTAGCAATTGTGATCAGATAAATATATGCACGAGAAGATCTCACAGCGGAGTGAGGGTACGTGCCTCCGCGAAAGGCTTGCGACTAGTCGATTTGACACCACAATTAGCCCTAGATGAACGCATAGATGAACTGGCAGATCTAGTCCGCCAACATTACGGCTTTGCAGATCTGGGAGACCCTTCTGCTTCCACGGATGTGAGTCATTTATCCCGTTTTTACGGTGTTCTTATCAAGCCATCTCAGGAAGATGTTATTGTTGTTGGTCGTATTACCGTCGACGCCGAGGCTTCTTCTGGGTCGGGAAAGCTAAACGAAGCCAGCCTCCACCTCGAGTCATCACGAATGATGGGGTCGGGCGTACGTGTCCCCCTGAAGTTCATGCCAGACTTCAAGGTACGAGGAGGCCCAAAAGGACAAGCCAACATCTGCTTGTTCCCTGGAGCAATAGTCGCTCTTAAAGGAAAGAATGGGGGCGGTGGTTGGTTCTCGGTCTCTGAAGTCATGACGGTCAGGCTCAGTCGTCAGTTTTTCTCTGTGCCTGTCCTCATACACCTCTAGTTACCTCCCCTTCTTCCCTCTACGCCATCCGCCTTGCAGGAGGATGCAGTGAAACAAGAACGTCGAGACACGTCGTTTTCCATGACAATAGCCTGCGGGCCCTTCACATTCGATTTTGATCTGCTGTTCAAGCCATGGTCCGCGCTGATGAAGAGTTTAATGTCACTAAAACCAGACGTGGTCCTCTTGGTTGGTGCATTCTGCCATGTCCGGGCGCGTTTTGCTAACAACTCTCTCAGATGGGACCATTCCTAGACTCGAACAACGAGAAGATCAAGACTGGTGATGTCGACCAAACACCCGCAGAGCTTTTCCACACACAGTTCATAGAGAACATACACGACTTCCTGGAGGCATCCCCCAATAGCTTGGTTTTGGTTGTCCCTAGTGTAAGGGATGTGATCAGCCACCATTGCGTCTACCCACAGTCTGCGCTCGAAACTCCTAGTCTCTCCGGTCATCCCGTAAGTTAACGTTGAAGGTACCAAGTCCCTGCTTCAATTTTGACTGAAACATCTTAGCGGATAAAACTTTTATCGAATCCATGTCGCTTTTCTCTTAACGAAATCACGTTCGCTGTTACCAGCATGGATCTGTTATTCCATCTACGGAAGGAGCAGCTCATGATGCGGGCCGAGGAGGTGGAGTCACTGGAAGTGAACGGGCAACCGCCAGCCACAGATACGATGGCAAGCCTAGCTCGACACATCTTGCAGCAGAGAAGGTTCGTATCAGCACTGTCCTGGTTGGATTCTATTCATTACCACACTGTCAGCTTCTATCCGCTTTTTCCAACTCCCCTCGATCTCTCACACGAAGTGAATCTCGACGTTTCTCATCTTGAACAACTCGCGTTATGTCACGAGGAGGCGGTATCCGCTCCAGACGTGCTGATCACTCCAAGCCGGCTGAAACACTTTTCGAAGGTGGGTAGGGTACGAATTCATCGAGGTCACAACCGTCATGTTGCTTTCCACAGGTTGTGGATCATACAACTGCCATAAATCCGTCGTTCGTCGCCAAAAACATCACTGCAAATCTGGTATTCGGGGGAAACACAGAGGGATCCGTTTCATCTCGCATCAAAGTTGATGTGGGGAGGTTCTCAGATTGAGATGTCTCATTCGTCTCTAGGTAGGGATCGAGTTGTAGGTAATAGATAGATGTTCGGGTGTACTTTTACGGAGGTGTCCGGCCCGCGCAGAATCATCGCGCCTTCGCCACGAAGGTTTACGCGTTTACGATTTGCTGCGTTTTTTATTTTCCCTCTTCTCTCTCATCACACAAAGGCCTGAAAATGGGTGCTGGTCAGTCTACAGGCGCACATCCGCAACCCCCAGCGCGTGCGTTGCATGTACTGCGCGTGACACCGTCTTCACCCGCATCGCATACGAACATCGAAGCCTTCTTCGACTTTGTAGTCGGCCTCGAGGGAGAGACACATTCGCCACGGAAAGCGTTGGATGCTGTTGAGCTCGAGGCGATCGTCGAAAAGAATGAGGGCAAGAATCTGAACTTGCTTATCTGGAACAGCAAATCGCAAACAACGAGAGGTCAGTGGCACGCCTCACAGTGCAAGCGCCTACATATCGCCTGACCTCCCCCCCCCCAGTTGTTGAGATTACTCCATCGAGAATGTGGTCTCAGCAAAGCCTGTCAACAAATGCCGTCAGTGATGCGGGACCTGGCACGCAGCCCTCCCTGCTCGGCCTCAGCATGCGGATCTGTGAACCCGAGTTTGTGCTCGAAAACGTCTGGCATGTCTTGGACGTCTTGGAGGGAAGCCCAGCAGAAAGCGCTGGGCTCGTTCCCTACGGTGATTGGATCATAGGGTGGTCGGGAGGTGTACTAGGCGCCGAGGGTGACTTCTATGATGTCGTGGAAGCTGTGAGCACCCAATTTGCGATGACCATGATGCCCTTGTTTACGCTTAGAAGCATATTGACAAGCCTCTCCGTGTCTACGTTTACTCGTATGACTTTGAGTATGTCTTTGTCTTTCGGCTTACTTCCTACATTTCACCGTCTGACCGTATCAGCACGATCCGGGAAGTAGTCTTGGTACCGAATAGGCAGTGGGGCGGTGAGGGGTTACTTGGTTGTGTTTTTGGGTGAGTATCATTCCCTGCGGGCCTCTCCCACATTTACGCGTCAAACAGCTTTGGGCTTTTGCACCGAATCCCCCCAATTCCTGCAGACCGCCAGCCTGGTGCTCTCCCTCTTGAGTTACGTGACTCCGCTGAATTCGAAGAACAGACGTTATACGTCCCAGCGGATGCCACGTCAGAGCCACTTGACGTCGAATTTCCTTCGGAAGACTATGACCAACCGCAACCCTTCTTCTCCCCACCTCTCTCTCACGATTACAGCTACACGTATTCCAACCGCGGTGCTGCTTTTGCTCGTCAATCACACTCGTCGACCATTCCGGAGGAGTATGAGGGAACGGACAGCCATCCCCATTCTTCGCGCTCGTCTCAAGACCTTCAGCACATAAACGACAGCGATCCTTACCCTCACCGTCATGGCCACGATCATGACAGCGACCATAGTCATCATAACCACCATATCAGGACGCTACCTGCTCTCAATCGGAGTCCAACACCTAGGTCCTCTGTGACTCCGGATGTACACACCAACGGTGATTCAAGATCATGACCTATTTCATGCCCCTCTTACCCAAGTGCTTAATCGGTTTAAGGTCTCCTGTATGGCAGAGTTCGATCCCCTTTTGGTGCAGCAAATCCCGGAAGAAGCCAGGCACTTTCCCAACCCCATGTCAATGGCGCTCATGGCTATGAAGATGCCAATGGGCAAGCCAGCGTGGTGGAGACTGAGAGTACTGAAGAAATATCAGAGCACGACAGCCTTACGAGCGTAGAATAGCCCTAGTACCCATTACCCATAATCAGTAGCACCACGTTTGTTCAATCGGGTAACCGAGCCCTAATTGATGACAACAACTTGAACGCCTGCGCCGCTGTATTACCACTCCGTGCCAAACGCCAATTGCATTGCAGTCTTGCCATATATTGAATGGACGGGTTAGATTCATATCTCTTTCATCCCCAAACTCATCGTCGGGGGCCCCGGGTCCGTGCCACGTCTGTCGCCTCGCAACCTACTTTCCGTTCGGATGGTACCTTGAACGGTGTCCACCGGCCTCATTCACCCATCATGCGGCCATTATCTTCCATCCCAACGTATGATTGATACCTACCCGTACATACCAAGATTAGCTGACCTGCCCTCTTGCTGCTTAGGGACTCCTATCCGGAGATCGTGGCCCCTGTACCACGGCGGCACCAAGCACTGCAGCCAACCCCCGACGCCTGGATACGCACGCCCTCCCCGTCCTCGCGTACCACCTCCCCAACAACGCCGATCCGCGGCGGGTTTTCGCGCGCGTCGGCGCGCTACAGCTACGTGAGCTTCAGCTCCGTCATGGAAGCTGGAAACTCGAAGGAGGCGCCGTGGCAGGAGGAGCAAGGGTTCGGCCGGAGGTGGCTGCGCTGGATGCACAAGAACGGGGTTAAGCATTGGGTCGTGCCGTGCACGCTGCTTGCGTCGATATTGGTGCGCTGGTGCATCGGGCTGGGTTCATATTCCGGTACGTTAGCAGCAACAAAAAAAAACCCTCCAACAATATTACGCATTCTATATGCATGATGAACCCATTGCCCCACTTTATCTAGGGCAGGGCATACCTCCCATGTTTGGAGACTACGAGGCCCAACGGCATTGGATGGAACTCACGAACCACTTGCCAACGCGACAGTGGTACACGTACGATCTGCAATATTGGGGTCTGGACTACCCCCCGCTGACCGCGTATCATTCCTGGCTCTGCGGAAAAATGTGCGTCGGTTTTTTCTCCCTCCATCCCCCTCCACTGAAATCTCAATCGCGAAATTCAGTGGGTCGGTCATCGACCCGGGTTGGTTTGCCCTGGACGCTTCGCGAGGCATCGAGACCCCGAGCAGCAAGCTTTTTATGCGCAGTACTGTCGTTCTGTCGGACTGTGCGATCTACGTTCCGGCCGCTTGGCTTTTCACGCGCATCTGGCATGCTGGCCGCTCACGGCGGACGCAGGTGCGTATTCTGCATCACGCGCTTCCGCGAGAGAGACCGTTTGGCTGATGATGGTTGGAAAGAACGCGGCGCTCCTTACGCTCCTTTTCCAGCCCGCGCTTCTATTGATCGATTTTGGTCATTTTCAGTATAACTCTGTCATGTTGGGTACGTTCGTGGCACGGCTCGCTCGACTGGGATCGTCCTGACAATCGTTATAGGCTTCACGCTTCTCGCCGCCACGAGTTTCATCTCAGGAAGGGACCTTCTGGGTGCCTTCTTCTTCACCCTCAGCTTAGGATTTAAGCAGATGGCCTTGTATTATGCACCAGCAGTTGGCTCGTATCTCATAGGGAAGTGCCTGTATCTGGGTCCAAGAGACGGGTACGTTGGTTCGCCCCTCCACTTGTCTGTCTCATTAGCGACAGCACACAGCTTTTTGTTCGTCTCGCGGTGGTTACGGCGGGCACCTTTGTGTTGCTTTTCCTTCCTTTCTTACCTCCGTTGGCTCCATTATCCGCCATCATGGATCCCATCACGCGCATCTTCCCGTTCAACAGGGGCGTATTCGAGGACAAGGTGGCCAATTTCTGGTGTGCCAGCAATGTAGCCGTCAAATGGAAGCTCTGGGTTTCGCAGAGTGCGCTCGTGCGGCTGTCTACGCTTCTCACATTCGTCGGGTTTTTGGCGGCAGCCATTGCTCCTATACGCGCATGGCTCAGGCTGCGAAATCAGAAGCAATCGACGGAAGTGCCGCCTGTGATGCAAACAGTGCTGCTGCTTGCGTTGCTCAACAGCTCAATGTCCTTCTTCTTGTTCTCCTTCCAAGTCCACGAGAAGACAATCCTGCTCCCCCTGCTTCCTTTGACCCTGTTGCTTTCCACTGCTCCCCACGACTCGTCAACGTTCAAATTAGGTGTGCTAGCAAATAACGTCGGCGTGTTCAGGTACGTGTCTGTTCTCGATGCCACGCAATGATAAACAAAGCTTTTGTAGCATGTGGCCTCTCTTGCGCAAGGATGGGTTGGCTCCACAATATATCGCCCTGACTCTTTTGTGGAACCAATTGATCGGTCACGGCCCGTATAGTGCCCCGTCGCAAGCAACATTTCTGGACGTGTTTACATGGGTACGGTCATTGTAGATATTTCATTCACGCGTCGGCTATCTCACCCTCTCGGTTAGGTGGTTTATCTAGGCTGTGCTCTGGTTCATCTACTAGAGCTTGTATATCCTCCACCAGCTCGATATCCCGACTTGTTCCCCGTCCTCAACGTACTCCTTAGCACGCCAGTCTTCCTCTTCACCTGGTTGTGGAGCATCAAGTCCATCATCGAGGCGCGATGGACTGCTGGTGGCCTGAGCGTCGGAGAGCCGAAGGAGAAGAAAGCCGGTCTGGGGATGAGGTTCCCGAGCGAGAACCTGGGTCCGGGTGGGGTCAGTTCTGCTATTGCGCCGCTTGAAGGAGTACGGAATAGGCGAGAAGGGGGGTTGAGGGCACAGAGTCTTGGATATGCAAAGGGACGGGGACGACTGGACTAGAGAGGTGTCTTATTTAGTCCTTGCTGACTGTACTGTATCAGACTGAAGTTTCGAACCTCTCACGCGCCATCATCATCACGTCATCATGTCCGGGGAACAGCCCATTCCCACCCATGCAAAGGACCCAGAATATTACGCAGAGCTGCTCAAGAACACTTTCAGATCTGCAGATTGGCGCTCACCGTTCGATGAACAACCCTGTCCAGACAACCCTGGCCGCACTCTTGACATCGATAGCCCACTCGCCCGGCGCATACAGACACTTCTCGATGTACTCGCCGATATCTCACTCTATCAGCGAGGAAATGTCTCCGCTACGATGGCCTGCTTAAAGGACAATAGCGGCGCTCTTGAAACACGATTGTACATCGTTTTCAACCACGAAGATGGTGAAGCGGCTCGTCATTGTCGTCAACACCTAGAGACCATCTTTAATATGCTTCGCCAAGTCCCTTACATACCTGCAGTGGACGGCTCCCCGAAGGTCACCGATGAGTCGTTAGAGATCGACTTCATCGAAATCTGCAGAGCCATCCACAACTATTCATTCGACATTTTTTTCGCATCGCGTTACCAAGCGCAAGAAGCAGCTTTCGGACATTCGGGGGTACATCGAGCAGGATCAGGCATCCTTCACTCTTGAGCAATATTCCATGTTGGTGAATTTCTTTCAGGATGTGGACATGATTATCAAGGTCGTCGCACAGGTGGAGGCCACGAAACAACTTCCCGCCATCAAAATACGAATGCTTCTAAAGATCTATTCGTCCTGGACAAAACATAACCTTCTTCCCAATGACGCGCTTGCTAACAATAAAGTTACATTGCTTGACAACGTGGATATATGGCTGGCTGACAGTGCGTGGTCCGACACCTAAATGATTTCACTCTGACCGGAATCCACATTTTTTATTTAGATCACGACATACGTTTCCAGCTTCGGCGTTGGGCGCTGAAGATCATGTCGTTCTTGATCTCGGCTATTTATCCTGACGCAGTCGTCCCGCCTTCGCAAACTTATACTAGGGAAAATTTCAGTTGAAGTCTGCCGACTACAGTTCAATATAACTGTGACCTATCTTCAGAGGCCATACAAGTGGCTTTAGATGCCGCCCTGGCCGGAACCGGCTATCTTTCTGCGGGCTGGAGAGAGCAGCGCGAGGCGTTCATTTACTAACTTCAGGGGCCGGAGGCGCCTGAGGTGGTCCGCTGGAAACCTACAGTCCACGCCGAGCTAGCCATGGCTATGGCGATGGTCAAGGGAGAAATCACGCACGTCTTACCGTACATTGGCGTCTCAAACCTCTCCTGCATTATGTGCAGTCACTATATCCGCGCCTTCAACGAGGTTATGGAGCAAAAGATCGCTATCAGAGGTTCACACGGGAAGGCTTACCCTGGGTGGTCCTGGCCTATTCCTCCTGCCCGTGACGAAGAACTCCGTGAGGCCTTTTTAAAAGGTATCAGACAGCAACTCTAGCGATTTCGTGCACCATGCAGAAACTCATAGGCGACGCTCAGATAGCAGCGTGGGATCTGGCGGTCCGAAATGGCATTTAAGTGGAACTAGGGATGAGATTTTAGAACTGTTTAACGCATAAGGCCCGTAGTTATGTAAAGATGTATTCTGTCTACCTTCTGTTAGTAGCCTTCAGTGCTTCAGCCATGTGTCAATAACAATGTGTATTGGTAACCCCCCCTTTTTTTCCCATCTCACAATTAAGACAAATATTTTCATGGGACCAAAATACAATTTAGGAAGAAGGGATAAGAGCGAAGCATGACATAATATCGGAACAACATGTAGAGAGTGAGCCCAAGGACCAATTTGATCATCGTAACTGTGGTTGTCATAAATACTCATTGCACAGCGGTCAACCAAGTCTGGAGTAGAGAGTAGGAGAGTGTGAGAACGACAGAATGTAGGTCAAGCCGAACACTGTCAATACCAGATTCTTGTTGTGCATACAGTGCGTTGTGGTGAGGGAATATGGCTGGCGGGGACAGCTGCAGGCTGCTCGAATCGTCAGATGACAGTGAGGTGGCCGCGTGGTGGCCAAACGGTGTGTGCGACTCGGAGCGCTTGGCCATGAAGCCCTTGCGGTGAGCCAGAGAACAGGATGACGCGCCGCCCAGGCTACCACCGAAGAGGAGACAGACGCTACAAACTCCAAGGCGAGCCCAACCGTCTTGTGCTTGGGTGAAGCCAGTGCTGCCACGGGGAGACCGATCGTCGAGCTGCACGTCAGTGACGGTACCTGCGCCCGCTGGCTGTCAAGGTTTCCACCATGGAATGTACTTGCTGCGACAGACAATCGGATGACATGCAGACGGCAAGCGTGCATCGTGTTAGTTGTCGCAAGAGATTGGCACAGAATACCCAGAGAATTGGGGAGAAAGAGTAAGTAATTTAACAACGAACGTCTGTAGCAAACGACACACGTGATGGGCCGAGGTGATGTTGGCCAAGTCCGAGTCCGAGTCACAGACATGTTCAGAGGAAAGGAACCGCGCCGTTTGCGAGTCTGGCTAGGCTGTGTGATTGCCAGCGGCGATGGTGGACGCACATGTCGTCGTCAGGGTTGGCACGGTGGACGTCCAGTTGTCGCCGTTCAAGGGCTCGCTCATCATAAAGATGGCCGGAACCTGACTTGCACAGTTGGGGGCAATACTCAGTTTGGCACGGTGAGATTCCCTGTGGACCAGTCTGCCAGTGGCCTCCAAGGGCAGGGGCCCTGTCGATCATGGGTGGTCATTTTCTAGTAGTTTAGAGTGCTGCGGTGAAATCAGGATGTTCGTGGTGGGTTACAGTAATGGGAGTGGGAAAGAGTAGACTGCTTCGTCGGTAATTCCCGGACGCTCGTCTCGGAACATGGGACCACACGTGATCGATCCGATGCCAACTTGCGGCCGGCAAAAGCATTCCTTCTTGCATACGCACTCTCATCCATGTTATCCACAGTTTTACACGCATCTCGTCGCCATATTGCATTCCCCTTGGTACCCCTACGTTCCTTATCAATAGAGACCACGTCATCTTCCGACGTTCCACAGCCACCACTACCTCCGTCTAAGCACCCCACTGCGAAACCACGCACGCGGCTGTCCCCAGCCCCTCGCCCTGCAGCCCCGCATCGACAGCAGGCACTTCCACGTCTGCCTGCGACATTTGGGCAAAACCAGCTCTTGTCGGTGCCCAACTCGACACGTGCATTGCTTGAGAGCATAGTCGCAGATTTTGACGCCCCCATCCGTTACGCCTTCGCGTACGGCTCGGGCGTGTTCGAACAGGACGGGTATCAAACTGAGAAGGATGCCCCGATGCTCGATTTTATGTTCGCGGTGACGCACCCCGCTCATTTCCACTCGATTAACATGTCGCAGCACCCGTCGCACTACGCCATGTACGCGAGGACTTTGGGCTCTTCATTTGTAAGCAAGGTCCAGGAGTTTGGGCCCGGGGTATGGTTCAATGCTTTTGTGCAAGCAAAAGGAAGGGTGTGTGATTTTTCCGATTCTTTCTGTTGGGGCGATTATAGATTTGACTTCCCCTCAGACCATCAAATATGGCGTCACCTCAGTGGACAACCTCTGTTCCGATCTGTTAAATTGGAACACGCTCTACCTTGCTGGGCGGATGCATAAGCCGTTAAGGATTATCAAGGACGACGCCCGGGTGCGCTTGACCCAGCAGGTCAACCTGACATCGGGGGTGCGGGCGGCGCTCTTGACACTACCCGCCGAGTTCAGCGAGAAGCAGTTGTTTGAGACCATCGCCGGTATCTCGTACAGTGGTGACCCGAGGATGGTTCTTCCGGGCGAGAATCGTGGCAAGGTGGGGAACATTGTCCGCAAGCAAGGACCGCAGTTCCGTGAACTGTACTACCGCCTTGTCACAGGCCTGCCGGGTGTGCATTGGCCTGCAGAATCATCGACGATTCAGCAGGATACAAGCCCTCTTGCGCGGGTCGCTCACCTGAAGAAGCTTCCGGCTGTTCTCTTAACAAGGGTCCGTGGGCGCTACGCGAGTAATACGTCAATCCCGGCTTTGGAAACCGACGAAACAGCATATTGGCAGCGCATTGCAGGAGACGAACATCTGCCATTGGTTCTTCGCAACCGTGAGTGATAGAGAAACGAAAGATCATCAGGATCTGACCATGTAGAGCAGAGATGAGTGGGATTGTGCGTCAGCCTGCAACAGTACAAACACTGAAGGGTGTCGTCAGTGGGGGCCCTGTGGTTACTGTCCAGTATAGCATGGACAAGTTGCGGAAATGGTGGACCGGATTTAAAGTGAGAGAATAATGTATTGTATCACACGAGTAATATGGATATCGCAACGGAGTGTCAGGGGTACCGATGAATCGACCAAATAAGAGAAGACGTGTGTTGCTGTGTTCGTTTATATCTCTCGTTTCATAATCCCTCGGTTTATTAACTTCTCTCAACGCAAAAACGTTCGCCCGGCCGTTCGAATTGTCTTGTTTTGCTTCTGTGACATAGCTTTATATCGCGTATCACGCATTCGACCTTCCTTATTCACCTCTCGAATCTCCATGTCTGACCCAAGGTTCCTTGGCATTTCCACAACTGACACTTCTCATCCCGATCCGCACAACTCATCTACGCCGACGCCGACTTCTCCTCTCGTGAGCTCGACCCGGACTGTGGCCATCATCAAGCCTCATGCGGTCGACCACCGCTTCGAGATCGAACATCGAATTTCAGAAGCCAAGTTCGAGGTACGTATCTCCTCCTCAACCGTTTCTTGCCTCGACTACCACCGCCCTTCTGCAGATTGTCAAGGAGAGGCAGATGGAGTTCGACATGGAGACCGACCCCGACGCCCTCTTTGAACTCTTTGGCGACGATGCTCGTTCCTTTGCCGAGTAAGTCGGTCCCTCTCACGAACACGTCCCCCCCCCAATATTAATGCATTCAACCCCGCCTTCTAATCGCGTCGCAGTGGCCCGGTATGGGTATATGTTCTCGAACGGCGTCGTGCCATCGAAGTATGGAACGCGATCATGGGCGACGCGGATCCCCAAGTCGCGCGCCAAGTCTCGCCCACCTCGCTCCGTGCGCTCTACGGCATCAACGGTGAGCAAAACGCGGTCATAGGCTCGCTCGACGTCGAGTCGGCCGAGATTCAGATCGCGTCGCTCTTCGTCTCGTCGCCGCCCTTCCCGACCACGGACCTTCCCCCGGAGGACTTTTCCATCAACGGGGACGAACGCGTCCTGACGACCGACTCGCTCCAATCCGTCTCCGTCTCCGTCTCTGCCTCGTCCTCCCTTCGTTCCTCCTCCAATCATCCGTTTCCCCTCAGCGCCAGCACCAGCACGAGTGGCACGGGCCATTCGCCCGCCCACAGCTCCTCCTTCAACACCAGCGGCACCTCCTCGCGTCGCACCTCCTTCAAAGCGCGCGAAATCCCTCCCTCCCACGCGTCGCCGACCATCATGCCGCGCACGACGCGCGCAGCGGCCCTGCGCGCGGGCGCGACGATGCCCCAAATCGAGCGCGGGCACGCGCCCCGCACGCCGCCGTCCAAAGAAGCCATGCAGAAAATGTTCGCCGACGTCCCCGGACACAAACGCACAGAGTCCATCCCGGTCGCATCCACGCTCGCGCCGACGATGGCACCGCGCATGACGCGCGCGGCGTCGCTGCGCATCTCGGGGGCGCCCCCGCCGAAGCCCCGTCCGAAGCCCATCATCACGATTGCGCAGGCCAAGGCCAAGGCGGCTGAGGAGCAGAGGGCAAAGGAGGCGTTGAAGGAGGCGCAGGCGAGGACGTTCGACGGCGTCCCCGGGCACAAGAGGCGCGAGTCGATCTCGGTCTCGAGCACCAAGACTCCCACCATATCTCCGAGGCCGAACCGCAGCGCACAGCTGCGCGCGTCAAAGGACGCCACACCGCCGTCTTCGTATCAGTGTACGTTCTCGTTTAGAAAATTGCTTCTTTGCGTCGACATTACGTTTATATTTATTATACGTGTAGTCCGGCCGCCGATCGGCCCATCTCTGTCGCGGTCCACCAGCTCGCTGGGTCGCCCCTCATCCGTGCAAGGCGACTTCAACTCTCCGCGCCGATCGCTATCTCGAATGTCAGATGGCGGTGCCATTTACACTCCTCCTGGGGCCCGCCCTGCTAGCTTGCAGGCCCCGACCATGGCGCCGCGGCAGAACCGGAGCGCGATGCTACGGGTAGCTAAGATGGCCAACGGAGCATAAGGTATACAGGCGCGCGCAGAGACATCCCCTCCCGCGGATGCGTGCGCGCGCTTTCCGACTATACTTTGGAACACCCAAAAAAATTCTCATTACTCACCTAGCGCTGGCGCTGTTCTTCTCCTGGATGGCGCATCATACCATATATTGGTCATATACTTCCGGTCTAGCCTGGTTGCTCTCTTCGATCATACTTTTTTTTTTTTCTTGGCCTTTGTCACCTCTCACCCCACAGGTCGCGATTCTGATACCGATACCATGCTCCCCTTGTATATGCGTGATCAAAATGTAAAGTAATTTCTGCCGCAGGCGCGAGATATGCAAGTGAGGAGCTGTGGCCGCGCGAAAGCGACGGCAGTGATTCGAATAAGTTAAGGCTGTGTGCCCTCTGTTTTACGATAAGGGACCTGGAGAAACTCATTACAGAACCAATTAGCAACCATCACATGAACGGCGAACGCCAGAGAGCAAAACTTTTAAAGGTCTCCGAAGAGGCGTTTCCTGTTGAGATGAAGCGAAGCGATCAGTCACGAGGGAGCCTCAGGCGCACGGCAAAGCTCACAGTACATCCGGCGCCTCGCTAAGTATCGTCGGCCCACCGACCATCTCGCGAGTCCACACGTCACGGATGAACCATCCTACGTGGCCGACCGCGCACCCGACGAGGTCGCTCGCGGCAGCGCGCCACGTGCCAGTGAGCACCCAGGAGAACGCGACGAGCGCAAAGGGGAGGTAGGGTGCGGTGATGGTGAGCAGGCCGAAGAGCGATATGGGCGTCGTGGGGTGCCGGCGAGACCAAAAATAGATTGGTACGTAGGCGAGCGGGGAGGAAAGGAAAGGGAGGTTGAAGAGCGGGGACAGGCCCTGAAGAGGGGACGGAAGAGGACGGAGAGAATAAACAGTCTGTTAAAGGAGGGAGGGGAGGGAGGGAGATGAGGTGCGTACCAGGAGCATAAGAGATGAAAGGAAGAGGAGCCAGAAGTAGTCCGCTTTACGGTTTGCGAACGAGGACTCTTCGAGCATGCGGCTATAGCGCATGCTGTCCGATCGTTGTCATTACGTTTGGGAAAGGGACACGACATGCGGTCAGCTGTTGTTTGGCGGTCGAGATGATAGCGAGCAGCTCACAAGAAGAAGAGGTGGAAGACAAAGTCCAATGATATCGAACCAAAGTAAAAGAACGTAGTGAACGCTCGCCATGGCTATGGGGGAAGACCGCATGATGAAGGGGTCCATTTCAGTAAGACATCGAACGATGGGACGACGATGATTGCATCTTGGGAGGGTAAGCTCACCTGAGCGTTCCGGAATGCGGCCTTGAAGCTAAAGTAGAGCTGCAATGGGGTTACGAATTGACATTGCTAAAATTGCGATAAAGGGGGGGAGTGAGGGAGTGAGTCGGTACGATTAGGATGCGTGTTTCGCGAGAACCGATTGGTTGACGGACGTACGACTGCCACACTCGTGAGGACGGAAAGGGCGAGCCAGGTGCGTGTTACGGGAGGGATTTGCGCGAACCAAGCTTCCAAGCCGACGACGGGCATCGTTATGCTGTCTTTGCAGCTGAGAGCGTGTGTGGCTCGAGCGGAATGTGCGTCTGTTGTTCGGGGTGTGTCGTCGTGGTCTGAGCCGAGGGCCCGTGGCCGGATATACCGGACCGGAAATTAAAGCCATCAGCCACTTGTGACATTGTACATAGTACATAGGGACTGTTTATTTCTGCCAAGTCAGCGCTAGAGCTTCCAGAGGTACAGTGGCATCCGATCATTCCTTTATGGTAGGTAAGAGGAGGACACTCGGATCTTATGGACCGACGACCGATCCAGTGGCATCAACAGGCCTACCTCCTCAGGCTCGTGGCGAGTCACGAAAGTGAGAGATGGTACCGTAGGTTGGTGGGCATTGTGGGTTCTCTGTGAGCAGAAAGCCCCTTCCGAGTCGGAGATCGCCCAGTGTCGTGGCATGTTTTTTTTTTGGCTTGCTTATTGAAGATTGACGCTTTTTGGGCGAGATCGCGTCGCGGTTCGACTAAGCCTCGGACTTCCACAAGACCTATACTCACATCCGCATCTCTATGCTCGCCACTCCATTGCCTCAAACTCACGCTTTTCACACAACCGGTCTTCTGGCACGCTATTGTGATTAATGGCCCCCACCCACTCAGGCTGCAGGAACGATATGGATCTCCGTCGCATCTAGCATCTAGTTTATGGCTTCCACAATGTTCTGTCTTGTCGACTTTGACAGCTGAAAGGCGGAGGTCGTCAAGTCATGGTTTAAAAGTCGGAGGACTCTCGCAGTCTAGGTTCCTGCATCTCCTCTCCTCTCCTTCTCACACATGCCAAGCTTTTGAAACTGTCTACAATGTCTTACTCAAATCCCACTTCTTTCTATGATATCCTTCCAAACGATTACCTTCATATGACCTACACGGACCAAGTCGATAACAACGTCGACAGGGGCTTTGGAGAATCATGCCATTTTCCGCCTACTGGCGGTGAACTGCCATCCTTCTACCCGACGTACAATGGGCTTCCACCTTTCCAAACCCCAGCTTCGCTTCCAAGCACCTTTTCCTCGAGCGTCGCGTCATCGACGTCGGGGGGGTCAACATGGGGCCAGTCACCAAACACACTCTCAGATGGCTTATCATCCCAGCCCATCCTCGAGCCAGAGACCGAGGAAAGGAAAGTTAAACCTGCAGCCACGCAGCCTGGTAAACGCAAGCAGCGGACCGATTCTCAACGACGCGTTGGAGGCCATATCGAGCGGCCGCCTGGCACGGGATACGCAGCGATGTTTGTACGTTCATTTTAAACACGTTCTCGGGATACAGCCCTGACAAACTCGCAAAGAAACAATTATCGGCGGACGTCCAGCAGGACATCATAAAGCGTTACGATTGCTGCGAAAAAATCGACAAGAAGGACCACTCCACCCTGCTCAAACATTGGGTTTCCACAGGCCATTTCGAGAGAGCGGTTGGGCATGAACGCCTGGGCCTGCAACCTACGTATACGTGCCCTGCCTTCCTCTCCATGCACGGCCTTTGTAAAAATGCAAAGTATGTTCCCCCCACTGTGCTCTTCTCTGCCTTTCTTTGTTTTTTTTCCCTCGATTCTTATGGTCGCATTCAGGCCGGGGAGGTACGACTCGGCGAGTCGTCATTGCAAGAGTTGTGCGGGGTTCCAGCAGATCCGGGCGGAGTCGGGGATCAAGGTGACCCCGGTTCAGCTCACGAGAGGAGAGTACGAGGCGGTCCAGGATTTCCGCAAAAAAGCGCGGCCCGGTCAGGGAGCCTATTCTGAGCCAATCCTGAACGCCGTGTTCAAAGTGCTCATGATGATGGCCACCAGCAAAACGGGTCCAAGATCTAGTACCGAGATACCCGGCTCCGAGTCATCTGACGAACACGCAGGCGTGTTGATTCCCGACGAGGTGCTGCGGTTGTTCACGCCGAACAAATCGGAGGACGATGGTGAAGACGATGTCGACAATATGTTTCAGTTTTGAGTACCCTTTTTGTGTTTAAATTGGAGGACATGCTCCTGATTAAGAGCTTCGGAATGGAATCATAAAAAAGTCGGATTATTTCTTCAACTTGATATCATAGGATTCAGGCTCTTCGCCCTTGTGCCACGAGAAAGTGGCTTTGTTGAGCAGCTCTCGGCCGTTGGCCGCCAAAAAATCCCGCTGTCAGGCTCACACTCAGCTAGCAATAAGAGTCACGGATGAGTACCCGTCCGCGCGGAGCAATCGCAGTTGTGCCGACTAAGCGGAGCGCATTGCCTCACCGCCCCGCTTCTTTCTTTTACCTATCAGTAAAATGAACTGTTGCTACCTCTCCGTAGCGCTGCCAATACTGTTCTGTTACTTACGATTGATGAAAGAGCACGGGTGCACCCTCGGCGATCTCCGAGTCCAAAACTGATCTGCACGACACGTGATCCGCCTCCCGTCGTCGCCAGCGAGCCCGCGTAGACCGGTGACGCCCAACGTTGAGTCTCTATCCACGCACGAAAGCTCATCGACATGCGCACCCGTGACTAAGTCGGCTGCTGCACCTCAAGTGCACCGCGCGATCTTTGTTGACGCGCGCGCGAACCCGCCTCACCACTGGTGCTCTGCCCCCTCCAGGTAGATCAGTCTGACTCGGACATGGCCTTTAATTCTCGCTCATACAGGCCTGAGGTGTTGGCTCTGGCTCTGGTGAAGAAATTAAGTGACGGTGAAATCAAAGGCCACCGGTCCGTCCTCCCACTCGTCCCCCTCCCGTTTCTTTCGGGGAACTGCACGATATTTTCGTATCGTTCTCGGGCCAGGGTATTATTAATTTATTAGGGTGTCCAATATACCTTATTTTTATCCATTTCCCGGATCCACAGTTAGCTTTGTGCGTGGGCATTGCACACCCGCTGAGAGCAGCACGGGTAAGTAAAGGATTTGACTTGCTGAACCTTTAGCACCAGGCACATATTTCGCCGCTCGACCCCTGTCGTCGATCACGCAGCTCTTTCTGCTCTCGCACTCCTTCCGCTGCACGTCCCCGCAGCTCGTCGGTGATGGTTTATTGCGGTATCAACTCACCAGACGGAGCAATGCTCCATCTTGAGCTTCCCTCGACTCCATGATCGAGCAGAAGGATTCGAAGAAATCCAGCAGTAGGACATTCGTTCCGACTTCCGACTGCGCAACACCCATCGTGCCAGGATCTATATCCGATCAGTTTCTTTTGTGGTAGGGGACGTTCGGATCTTATGGACCATAGACCAGAGGTCTTGTCAATGGGCCGCCTCGTGGGTCGCAAAACCGTATTATTCCGAACGCAAAAGCCCGTCTCTCCCCCTCCCATCCCTCCTCCGAGTTGTCCGGAGAGCGCCCATTGTCGTGGCGTGCCTTTTTTTATTGAAGATCTGCGCTCGGTGGTCAATTCCAAAGCTCTGGGCAGATCGGCGCTTTGGCGAGATTGCGTCGCACCGACAACTTGTACTGTCTCAGTTTCTTTGTCCACAAGACCTCTATCCCTCACATCCGTGGGTCTCTTCGCCACTGCATAGCCCCGTCGCTACGAGCCTGCTCACGCTTTCACATCGTTTTCACCTATCCTTTTACAGGATTTTCTCCGAGGCCCCTTTCATCACCACAACGATTACCCTTACAGTCCCAATGTGAATGTCTCACCCACTGGGCCGGTACTATAGTGACTAATGGCCCTCTTTCTAAGCCCGCAGGAACGCTATGGATCTCCATCGCATCTAATTCATTGCATCCACAACTGAACACTTTGCGTCGTCGACCCTGGGAGCTGAAAAGCGTAGGGCGTCATGTCATGTTTAAAAGTCGAAAGGCACTCGCAATCTAGGCCCTCCAGCCCACTTCAGTTGCACCTGCTCTCCACCTTCACTTCACGCAACAAGTTTTTGAGATTGTCGACAATGTCTTCTTATTCAATCCCCATTGATACCTCTTTCTACGATATCCCCCCCAACGACTTCTTCCACAT
>Ga0137394_10000152_pt1 | contig 47693 bp, 60 predicted proteins | sample czobulk116metaG_FD_108278 | JGI IMG/M metagenome (GOLD analysis project Ga0137394, IMG submission 108278) | Vadose zone soil microbial communities from Angelo Coast Range Reserve, California, USA - czobulk1.16 metaG | ecosystem: Environmental > Terrestrial > Soil > Vadose zone | place: USA... | reverse complement strand
TGAAAAAGAATATATGGGCAGCTTTTTCGAGGGCACTTGGCCCTCCCTCGTATGGATTGACGTATTTGTCTGGTTCGTCTCTCGCAGAGTAAACGCCTCTTGCAAGTCGCGGGGACTTGAGATGATTTGCAGACTCATGCGCAGGTTGAGCTTGTGAGATGCGCCGTGAAGTAGCAAAATGCCGTAGGCCAACGAGCGAAATGGATGTACCGGTGGCTGGAGAAAGTAAAAGTCGGGTAGACAACCCAAGAGAGGGATGCCGTGCAAACGCCATGTCGATTGTCGAGCTCACCACACCCGCTCCGCCTCCGAGGATGGGAGTGGTTGTCACGGTTGTGTGACGGTTGTGTGACGTCGTTCTGGACCAATCAGAATTCGCGAATTCCGGACCTTTCAATCATTCGTCGTGGACATGTCGTCTTCCAAGAAATCGAAAGGCCCGACCGTCACGCCGTTATCTGACCAGGGTCAGTCAGCGACGAAAAGTGTACCTTTCCTCATTTATCTGTGGATTGAGTAGACGTGCAACAAACATACTCTCGCTTCCAAAGCGATCTTCAAAATCTCGCTTCCAAAATCGGAGAACTCGAACAGGAGGCGGAAGAGCATGTGTACGTTGTAGGTGCTTCACGCGGTATCCGTTTTCTGATGCAAATTCGAATACAGTTTAGTTCTATCGACCCTGAATGAGGCGCTGGCAGGAGAACCAGATAGAAAGTGCTTCCGTTTGATCGGAGGTGTCCTCGTTGAGAGGACTGTCAAGGACGTCGTCCCTGCGTTGCAAACAAACCGTGATGGCGTCAGTCTTTTGAGAATTCCGTTTGTGGCCAGTCATAGAACCGTTCTCTCGTTAGATTCGCAAGGTCATTGCTAGCCTTACCGAGCAATACAAGACCAAGGAAGGAGAGTTCGAGAAGTTTAAGGAGGAGTACAACATACGTTCGGCAGGAAGAATATAATTCTGCCCTTCAAAAATATGGCTACGGGACACTGGTTTTATCATTTTATGGGTGATGCAGCCACTTTCCGCCAGTGCTTTCGACGGGCTGTACTTGTGCCTTATCTAATCTTATCGTATATGACGTAAACCCAAGTACGCGAGAGATTGGGGTCTGCGGCCACTCAGCCGCGTGTGTACTCTTGAACTTATGCCCATTACCCTCGAGTCACTTCCGGTGGAGCTAGTAACTGCCATCCTAGAGGAGTTGGATCTCGCTTCCCTCGTTGTCGTGTCCTACTTGTCACGTCGCCTGCACACAATCGCATCCGACCGTTCTCTGAACCCATGGAGGGCTCCTATCCTTCGCAACCTCCACAGTGGGGCATACGAAGACAGCTTGAAACATCTGAGTGTGCGGACAACGGTGCCAAGGCAGAACTGGATCGAGATTCTAAGCATGGCTCAACCTCGGTTCCTGCTTTTCGAAGCGACGCTCCCGAATATGAAAGAAGCAGATTGGCGCGAATGCTTTAAGAGGCGTTTCTTGCCAGGGTGGGAAAAGTGGAAAAGAGACTTGAGCTGGCATGAGGCCTTTTTGAAGTGCGTTGACGTCGACACTTTTGAATGCTGAAGCCACTCATACATTGAGGGCGTAGGCTGCTGTTCAGGGTGTGGCACCGAAGTATGATTACTTGTACAGCTGATGAGTCCTGGACAAAGTAAGAGCATGAGGGCATACATCTCCCACTCCATTCTCAGGTGCGAGCCAGATACATCGTACTGAACAAGAACGGCACGGCCAATGAATTGGAAGCATCATCTCGCAACTATAACCCTCTGTCAGTATTCAACGACTTGAAGTGCGTACATGCCGTTCTTCGCTGTTCAGTGATTTCTTAAGCGACGGGCCCTAGATTGCAAAGCAATTTGGCCCATCTGGAAACCCACATTAGGGTAAAGTCAACTGACCCAGCGCGGTTACGTCTCTAACTGTCCTCCAGCTTGTAGTTCAACTGGCTGATATGAGGATACTTGCACTTGGGGTACTCAATAACCCACGCGGGGCATTCACTGTAAATCGAAATGCTCGGGCATTTTTACACCCTCCTGGCATCGAAATAACTTCCGGAAACGGTGCTGGTGAGGGTTCCTCTAGCCCGGGGGAGGGCAAGTCCAGAAGTCATCAACAATATGAACGACTCACTCATCCCCTCCCGGCCCTCTCGCACGCTGCATATCCGTTCTACACATCGGGCGGCGGTGATAAGCGATGGCTGATGGCTGGGACTGTCGAGGAAGAAGGGAAGCAATGGGTCGGTGGGCTCATGTTCGTGTATCTGCCCCATTTTGACGCCATTTAGGCTGCTGACACGCCCTTAGGCTGACCACTCAGATCACTAGTTCGCAGACGAGCATGCCGTGGGGCGATGGACCCTTTCTACAGGACCTTGACCTGGTTGTCGGATTTGGGAGGAGCCAATATGCGTCTTTCACTTGGGCAGACTTAGATTGTATTGCCCCGTGGATGAAGGATTTGGTGACAAAGAGGATCGATGGACCGGGACTAGGGAATTAAGGGAATGTTAGCGCCCGGCGCCGGAGGCGATGCAGGCGTGGTTCACATTGTCTCGAGACAGATAACAAGGTCGACTTACATGTCTCACTTATTATCTTTTTACAATTGTCTCTTCCGGGAAAATCACCCTTCAGCCTGCTTAGCTCACACGACCGTGATCCAGAAACAATAGATCCCTCATAATACGCCCTGCTCTTTTCGCACTTATAAAAGCAAGAAGAACGAGTCATGCCAACATGCGTGGCAACCCGTAATCACCCCCCTCGTCACCCTCGGTTCTGTTCTTGGTTCTGAACAACCGTACCTCCTCATACCCAAGATTGAGCGACAGTGCTGGGCATTGTCCGAAAACCCTTCATTCCCTCACGACCTTTTTTTTTTATCACGGCATCACGAACAGGAATTCTACGCTGTACTAATACTATCATGAACGCTGTATGGCTTGTCATTTCTGTTCGCAGCCCGTTTTCTGAACTCTTCCAGACTGTACCCGAAAACGTATGCAAAATATGCAACAAGGTATTTTCACGCAAGGCCGATTGTAATCGACATCGCCGCCTGCATTATAACATCAAGTGAGCGGTCCTTTCACATAGGGCTGCAAGAACTTCTTCCTGACGATTTGGTCAGGCCATATGCATGTGAGACACCAGGATGCGGAAAACAGTTTGCTCAATATACGGCATTGAAGACCCACCGCAACGTCCAGTATGAGCCTTTTCGGATCTGATTTGTTACTTTTGCTTACGAAGGGTTGTCCAGTACGGGCTTGAAACCGTTCAAGTGCGGATTCGCTGGGTGCAAGTCGACTTTTGGTGACCCCTCGTCTTGCGCCCGCCATCGCAGGGAAATCCATCGTCCTGGAAAGCCTTTCAAGTGTCCGTTTCCGGGTTGCACATCAAGGTAAATCATACCTTGCTTTCACCAGGTCTTGACGCATATTCCCGGCTTTACAGTATACTACGATCGTCCTCATTCAAAATCCACCTGAAAAGGCACGGGTTGGATCCTAACCAGTATGGGTTCTTCAAACGCGACCATTCCCCTACACAGGCCTTGCGAATCAAGGAAGGGCAAGTCTCCGACCTTCAAGTTGGTGATTCGTCTTGCACTCAAGCCATGCCCTTTCTCGGTCCGCTCGATTGGGATCCATTCCTCTCGCTTGTGGAATCTGGTAGATCCATTAATGTCCCCGTCTTCCGAGAGCTTGCCTCATGTCATGCCATCTTTTCTTCTACACAGCCGAACCTCTAGTCATGCAGCCCGGACTCACCTCTCAGGTTTCCTGCAGCTCTCCGATGCTCGTGGCCCCAGCCCCCCAGATTGCACCGGACTACAACGCTGGGAATTTCTTATTGCCCCTACGAGCGTCCCCGGTAATTTCTTCCGGATACTCTTCACCCATGGCGTCGACTCCAGCTTTGACTCCTGAGAGAGAGCTGGTGTTCATGGGCAATGCTGGTGTGCAGCTGAGCCCTTGTCTTGGGACGACCCAAGCTTGGACAGGTGCCTGGCAGGACCAAGGCCTTCTGTTCGGATAGAGGGGCGTATCTGAGTGGCGACCTTGAGCTTTCGTATCTAGTATCATAGGACATTTACTATAACATAGGCTAGTATAATCTGTATGTTGTGTATCGCTAAATGACCCACTTGTATGCATCAATTGATGAAATTCAACGAGCGAGTCGTGGCATTGTTGTGGCAAGCGACGTCAAGCGCGAGATTGCCGGCACCGCTTTATCCTCTTTCGCCACTAATACGCTGCTCAATACCCGCCTCTTATCCTCCTTTTCTCGTCTCTCGACGAGAAGGGTATATCCTCATCTGAAAATGCTCGCCTTGCCGCTCTATCCTACCTCTATTAATTCTCATCAGTCCCCCCAAACCGTGTCACAATGCGGGCCAGCCAAGGACATCGAAAGCTTCAACAAACTCTTACCCCCGGTTGTGGAGTTTGTCGAGGGGTCATCCTCTGGTACCTTGTTGATTGGTGAGGGGAGATATGAACCTGTAAACGGCTCACCAAAGTCTCCCGCTGCATCCGAGGTACCCTCTCCATCTCATCGTTGCATGTCGTCTCATGTCCCATGTTTAGGCACGAGCACATGCTCAGACACCCCAAGCAGCACACCAGGATCCTACTCCTCCGTCACAGTCGTCCCCAGCCGGAAAGAAGAGCGCCGCTCTCTTTTCTGGCTCTGTGGAGACCACCTGGCCCAAAGGATTGACCGTGGGCTGCGGGTTGATCAACACTGGCAATAGTTGCTTCTTGAATAGTGTGCTCCAGTGCTTACTGCACACTCCACCCCTTTTGCACGTCCTACTTTCGCATAATAAGGCGCAGCCCTGTACGTGTCCTTTCCCTGCTTGGCCGACGTGACGTTGATCGGTCTCTAGGCCGGGTGGAAACGGACTTTTGCATGGCCTGCTCTCTGCAAGCTGTGATGGAAGAGGCCCATGGTCGCAGGAAGCATGCTTTTACGCCATACCAGGTCGCCAGCAGGCTTCAGTGTACGTTATCTTCTGATTTCTGCTTCAGTTTGGGATTCATTCGGTTTCTCAGTGATAGCAGGCCACATGCGCCGTGGTCGTCAAGAAGACTCACATGAGTTCCTTCGCTACGCCATTGATGCCATACAAAAATCCTGTCTTGCAGGACATCCGTCGTTAGTATCTCCTTTCGTTGGCCCGAATTGCGTTTCGTGTTGATTCCGTGGACAAAGAAAAGCTGATCCTAAGATTGCGGAAACAACTTGGGTCCATAAGATCTTCGGCGGGAAGCTGCGCTCTCGGGTGACCTGCGATGAGTGCCACCATAATAGCGACACCTTTGACAATATACTCGATCTGAGTGTGGATATTCACGGCGTCGATACTCTTCGGGACGCCTTGCGCAAATTCACAGCCATCGATTATCTAAGGGGTGCTGATAAGTACAAGTGTGAGAAGTACGTGCTTCGTAGCATGCCCTGAGGGACTCTACTTAATAGCTTGCTCGGTTTAGGTGTAAGAGGCGTGTGGTAGCTTCGAAGAGATTCACCATACATGAGCCACCAGTGGCACTCACCATTCACCTCAAACGCTTTTCACCTCTTGGGCGTAAGATTGGGCACCCCGTTCGGTACGAGGAACGTCTTTCTCTGGCTCAAGCAGTAAGCGAAGGCCAGTATGGACCCTCGTACTCGCTGTACGGTGTCATCTCCCACGCTGGCGGTGGGCCCCATTCTGGGCACTATTACGCCCACGTCAGGGCATCCAACGACCAGTGGTACGAGATGAATGACGACTCAGTCACGCGCTACCCTGGGCTGCCGACCGGCATGAAGAACGCATATATTCTGTTCTACATGCGCGACCGTGGTCAGGCGTTGCAGGCCGCCGTCACATCCAGGTCTCAGTGGCGGGCGACGACACCGAATGGCATCAAGAACAACATAAAGAAGAGGAAGATCTCAGATCAGGACGCCGATGCCGTCGACAAGCCGAAACAGCCATTCATAGGACCCTTATTACCCCCGTCTGTGGTACCGAAACCAGTGCCTTCAGCATCGCCGACGCACGACCCACAGGCTGATCTTTTAAAAAGGAAGATCGAGGCGGTGTCGAAGCCTACACCAAAGATATCAAACGCCCTCCTGAGCCTCTCGCAGTACGCCGACGAGGACGACGATGTTGAAGACATTGGCGAGAAAGTTGAGGCGCCTACCCCTGCACCGAAAGCGATAATTCCCAACCCTCCCACATCATCGGAGCCATCATCCGTGCCGTCGATACCAACCGATATATTTTACGGCAGCTCGCCACCAGTGCAGGGCCCGAAGCGAAAGCTACAGGACGATGAAGCGTCTTCCCAGCGTCTCCCTTTGGTGCGGCGATTCAAGACGCCGGGCTCCGTCACTATGCATAGAACCTTCGGATCAGTAAACCCGTATAATCGCACGAGCGGTGTTAAGAATGCTATGCGAGGACGCTATGGGAAAAAGAAAAGATCCACCGCCATTTAGGGCGGCGCATCATCGCATAGAGCATGTACACCTCATCTTGTACATTGATCGGACAGCATGTAGGACTGTTGTCAAGCGAATAAATGTACAGCTGACAAGCTAGATCAGAGCTTTGCCTTCATCCTGCTCTCCTGGGCTTCCTCCCACCACACTACCGTTACTGTAACATCATCTCTCCACCGTCTTGAGTGAGGCGCAGGTATGCTCAAGATCTTCCTCAGCTTGTCCTCATCGCCACCCCCGAACGCGTTTCGAATCAGGTGAGCACTGACATTGTCGTCTTGGAAAGCCCACGAACCTTGCTGTGCTTTCGCCTTGGTGATTTCTTTGCCTCGCACCGTGGGCGAACCAGCGACAGTGGGGACGAGCGCTGGTAGAGACGATTTGGGGATGGTACCCTTGAGGCCGGCAAAGTAGCCTCCGACGAGCGCCACAACTTCTTCCGATGAGAGCTCATCCCAGAGCCCGTCTGTTGCAAGGACCAAAAATTTCAGCGAGGAAGATGGTTTCGGTTCTGACGACCCGGGGTTGGGAAGGGAAAGTTTCTGGTGTGTGACGACTGGTGTTGCGGTGACATACGGGGGCGTTTTCAATCCGGGACGGGCTGGGCGGACGGTCCTGCCTGAACCCACGAGGAATGCTTTGTTTAAGCTGCAGGTGACGATGTCACGGGCTTAGGCTCTATGAGATGCAAAACGAGACATCGGGGACTCACGTTTCTTGAACCTCAAGAGGCCATTTGTAGCGGGCGTCGCCAAATGCCCGAGATGGTTCGAGGCCTCCGAGGATGCGTCCACGAGAAATCACATCTTCAGCTTCGCTCGCAGGGTGTTCCGAACGTATGCTAGACAAAGTGGAGGTAAGGAATGGCGAATGAGTATATGCGCGGTCCTGCACATACCGTTTGGCTTCGTTTTCGTTGCGCCCAGTCTGATCCTCTGTGAGAACCTCCACGCGCCACGTACCAGTACCATCCTCGTTCTCTTCCCAAATCCCTGCGACAGCACGGCTGTCTCCCGTACAAGCGACGTAAAGATCACGTCGCAACGGGTCCAGGAGCGCCATCAGTGCGCAGCTACCTAACACAAAGTTAGACGACCACGGCGGGACGGGTACTGGGAGTATATGCGGCACACCTGACAAAGCGGGTAGCATAGATGCCTCTGCCATTGGGTGTTGGCTGAGATCTGGGATCTTTTCTTTGTCCAGCTTGCCAACGTTAGCCGCGAGCACGCGAAGGGGACCGTTTACTATCTCGAAATCGACATTGTCGAACGCTCTCTGAATGGCTTGCGATACCCTCTCGATATGTCCCTCTTGAGACACGTCCGCACGTGGGAAGGAGCCACGAGAAAATGGGTATCTGAGGACGTCGAGTATGGACGACATCTTGGCGGAGACATCGCCGTCGCGCGCAAACGAGGATAGCTCAAGGACAACGGCGGGGATGAGGACCTGTGAGAGTAACCTGGACGTGTGGAAACCGGCGTGACCATCCATGACTGAATAAAAGAGAAGGCTACGAGCGGGGTCCGAAGAGGTGGCTTGCGTGGTGATGACTGCCTGAGCATGCGCATCCTCGATGGGGTCATTGGAGGAGAGGTGGGCCGTGGTGTGTTTCCAGACGAAGCCCTGGGAGGGAGGCAGACTGGCAGACGCTGCAAACTCGTTTATCCGCTGTTCGACGGCAGGCTTGGGGAGCAACGGGAAGGAACGCTTGACCATGTGAGCCTTGCCGTCTGGACCTTTCTCCCTCACGTCGATGCTGAAGGTGGGATTTCTCTTGTTTGCCGTATGCCAGAAGTAGAGATACGAGGTCGGGACGGCGACGGCTGCTGCGCCGAGGACTGGTTTCCAAGCGCGCCTGAGCATCCGGTGAGGTGATGGGTGGGCGGGGTTGATGTTGTTGGATAGGCGGAGGCACAGACATCACGCGAGCGAAGAGACCGAGTCAACGGTGGATTGACACCACATTCCGTAACGTTCAACGGCTTTCATTTCACCACCTCCAGGTTTTTGTGAAGAGCCCGCATGTTCAATTGGCGGCGACCCACGCACGTTATACCATGTCCATGTCCATGTCAAGGGTGCCTTCAAGTGATTCAAGTGAGCATTCAACGCCGTTCTCGAACAACAAGGAGCGGCGTGCCAGTGGGACCAACGATGCCCCGTTGATGAGATCTCTCTCCGTGCCGGACAACGTTAACAAAAACAACAACGATCAACTCTCCCCTCCTCGTCAACCATCACCTATCGTGAGTCGAGGCCTGATCTCGTATTCAATGTCCTCCTTCCTCAGAAATGTGTCTTGTAAAGTCCCAAAGCGCCCAACCGACCGCCGGTCCAACCGCCACATCGTCAACGTACACCAGACGTCCGCCTCTCGCCTTTCAACAACCGCAACACCAAGACGATGATGACCAAACCAAACAAGCGCGTCTTCCGCCCTCTCCTGGAACGTTGGCTCGTCACGGTGTCAAAGTCAGAGACTTTGCATACGAAAGCAACTTGCCTTTGATACCCTCAATACCCCGCGTTCGCCAACTCGTAGTTGCCCGTCCCCTCAAGCGCACCAGGCGTTATCTCGAAGAACTGGGTGACGTCTTCACGGTCGATACCCCATCTCAAAGTCAGAGCTGCGCTGCGGGGCCTTTCCAAACCTCCTTGCTAGACTTAGACCACCAGCATGAGAGCGCAAGCCACTCAAGCCAATCAAGACCGCTCGAGCGCAAATCGACGGAACCCATCATCGTCCCGGGGCAAGAGTCACAACAACAACAACAGCTGTACCGCGACGTAGGGTATGCTGACCTCTCACAGATGCCCTCCGGCTCGCAGGCTGCGCAAACGAGCCTACACCACACACTGACGCCCGTCACACCAACAACAGTGAGCAGGACCTCCGCCTCCACGTTCTCTCCAGCCCCTCTGCCCTTCCCCTTCCCACCCACTAGGAAATCGGCGGCAGCAGGGGGCTCGCAAGAGTCAGAATCGTCAACCGACACGCCCCTCGCCACCCCGAACGGTTCGCTGACGTGGCCGACCATCACAAGCGATCTACCCGCTTCCCAACTGGGTACGGACAACAATGGCTCCCAACCTCCCGCATTAGTCCATGACTCCACAATCACGTACTCACAACTACAGCTTGGACTATCCCCCCCGTTTTCCCAGGCGCCCGATTCCGATTCTGGCGCCGCCGGCACCACCACTGTGGACGCCCTTGGTTCTCCGCGCCCGACCGAAGTGGCTTCGAGTCCTCCGCAACCTCCGCTAGACTTAGACGTAGACGATGGTCATAATAACGCGCACGTGCCCTCGTCTCCGTCACCCTCGCCGACTCGCCTCACCCGTGCAGCACTACCGCTTTCAAGCCCCGGCGGTCCTCGATACTTCCTTCGTAGGCATGGCTCGCCGAGGCAGGACCACACATCGACGCCCTCCCCGCTCCGCACCTCCACGAGGGCGCCGGGACCATACCCAAGCCGGGTGACACCCGTGACGCGTCAAGCTGCTCATGCTGCCGCTTCGGGCTCGTCGGGGCGTTCGCCGCGCGCAAGACCTCTGCGAAAGACTGCAATACCGTGAGCCTCTCTTTACCTCCGTTTTTGTTGTGATACCTGCAACTAGGACTTCGGGTCATTATCGGAGTGAGTGGCTCTTATTCCGAATGGGCCTCAGTGACTGACTAGTCTTGCCGCAGATAACTTATTCCATACCCTGTACGTTTTGCTTTTGCAGTAATCGCCGCTTGTATCGATATCCATGTCGTTGGCCTGGGTAAAGGCCGGGGTTATCATGATGTTTTCCTTCATTCCAGCTCTTACACAGTGTGTGCTTTCGCGAGTCGATGGGAACCCATATGTTTCTCCCAAAATGTAGCAATTACAGGACCCAGCAAACTAAGTTGCTACAGAGTGATGCATACAATGTCCGCCGGATTGCCATCCAGCAATTAAATCATACCCAACCCATCGTTTCTCCGAGTCTGAGAACATCGCCAGCGCAGCCGGGGCCTGACGTTGATACTGTGGCCGCTTTTATTGGACTAGCAAATTTCCGTCTGCTGGTCTTGATCGCTACGGGTTTGTACGCTTGCACCTCCTGCACACTCTGCGCCAGTAGGTTTTCCATCTTGACAAGGCAGTCGTAGCACTGCCTTTCCGTGAACCCCGGACTCGTTGAAGAATTGCTCTTCCTTGGTGGGCGTAAGTTCTTGGACTTGAGGAGCTTGATGAGTAGGTAATGCAACCACTGGAGTGGTTGGACTGGCTGTTGAGTACGCATTCGCATAAGAACGGCAGGGGCTTACCATCACATTGCTAAGAGGGCGGAATTCGGTCCAGCAACCGCAATTATGCTTGCGCATAAGGCGATAAACATCGAACTGATAATCTCCTAGGATTCAAATGAGCAGAGAGCATAGAGCTAAGGCGACCAAAGTAATGCACTGACCCTCTCCTTCAAATACTTCTTCGTCAAAGGGCGTCCAATGGATCTCTGTCGAACCGTCATCCGCACGCGCATCCATCCTCGCAAGTCCAAGATCAATCACGGTGGCTTTTACCCCATAAACTAGGTGGTCCATGGGAAGCCACACGCCAGTAGTCGATGTGGTCATGCGGGATGGTGCATTCGAGGGAATATTCTTAACCAGAATCTGGCCCCAGTGAAGATCCCTATGCTATGTAGCGAAGGTCAGCGTCAAGGTAGAAAGAGAAGCACAAGCGGGTGTACCTCAAAAGATACCAGCTTCTCTGCCATAGCAAGAGCGCGGGTAATCTGCCAGAAGAGGCTGCAAGCTTGCCTCCAGCCTGTCTTGGCTGGTTGGCTGAACGAATATGCCTCCAAATCCGGGCCACCATTGGGTAATACGATGATCGCGTACACCTGTGACACGGACAACATGTCTGGACAAGTTCAGGCCAGGTTTGAGTTGTTGAGACACGGGGAATCGCACCTGGTCGAACACTTTCCGAGCCCTTAGTTTGGTCGTATTCGTCCCACAGGTCCAGCAATAATGAAGGATATTTTCCGCGAACAACATAAGTCTTCAGGAGGTTGACGAAGCCGTTGCACATCTCGCCCAAGGCCCGTGTTACGACGATCTCCTTGAGTATATCCTTGGCATCACTCGGGGCGGGCGTTTCTGCGTCTATTTCGTCCAGACATTCCTCGTTGTGAATAGGGATGATTTTGAGAACGACATCACCGATGCCGAAGACCTCTGAGTACGAAGCTTCACCAATTTTTTGAAATTCGGCGCGGCCAGGGTAAGATGACCGGACAATAGGATGCACAGGAAATGCTTCGATAAAAGAAGAGAATTCTATAGGAGCATCTTGCCCGCACTCGTCTAATAGAGGAATTAGATGAGGTGGTTGGTCATGGACAGCGTGGTTCTCGACTGGCGTTGATGAAAGGGTTAAATTGGCGAGGTCAAGGGAAAGATCAAGATCGCCAATGGTCGATGGGGTGGGTGGCAGCCGCGAGAAGGTAAGTCCCTTTAGGCGAATAGGTGTGAGTGGACGGTCTTTACCACGTGGGGGGTGGGCTGGTAAATCGTAGACCGTGAGGCCCTGAGGTTGGCTTCGTGCTGGTAATCGCGGGCTTGGAATCTCCACCCAGAAGTGTGATTTGGGGTTTGTTGTGGGACTTGGACTAGCACGGGGGACTTGAGATTTCAAGTGATTTGTTGTCTCGGATTGGTTCTCTCCATCTCCATTGATACTAGGCTTGCACACGTTTAGACAAGTGACGGAGCGGAGTGGGGTTTCGGCGACATCCTCTTCGTCCGACGAATTCATAACTTTTGGCCACCGCTTGACCCGTCGTTTGAGCTGTGGTGATGGACTATCATCGCCATCAACCACAATCACGCTGGTGGGATGTTGATGCGTTGCTGATCCAGGGTGTAGGACCGACCTCTGGTTCACTTGTACGTTTGTTTTCGAAACCCTCCTCTCCTGGCTGATCCTCCGACCAGTCTGATCTAACACAAGAATATCTACGTCGATGGCTGGGGACTGGGGGAGGAGTGCGCCGCTTGACCCGGAGAGCCTCTTCTTCTTCTTGGGTCTACTGAGGGGAGAACGTCCGGAGACATTGACGGAATGAGAGTTGAGAGGCCGACGACTAGAACTCGAAGAGTAACAATGTTTGAGAGAAGAGGAAACCTGGTCATTCTCGCGTCTGTTCTCCGAACGATTATGCGACGGCATGGGTGGCGAGATGGTAGACGAGGGCGGAGGTGTGAATTCAACCTTTTTGCCGGTGCCGTGCCCCCGTCTGGATGGGGGTGTGACAGCAACATATGTCTGATCAAGTTCCTTGGGTCCACTTGGCCTGGATATCTTCTTGGTGTCCTCGACATCGAATAGGTCGTGTCTATCGTTAACGATGCGTTGTTTTCTACGTCCATACGAGGAGATTTGTTTCGTACGTGTGCCCAGCATAGGCGGTATGTCCAGGGAGGCAAGTGCAGAGGCAAGGGTTAGGCGCCGAACATGGAGACGCGTCGGCCAACTTTGACCAAATAACCCACAACACAACGCGTCGCATCACGTGACCCGATGATCGATCTTATCTCTGTACTGCAACCCTACGAGCTATGGCATTACCTGTTTCCTTGCGAAACTCAATCACACCACCGGAGCTCGAGCTTATCGCCTCCGAAGAGCTCATAGAAATAGTTCCTCTCATCTCCATGGAACGCACTGCATTTATCTCCGTACGGCCCACACGCTCTCCAAAATCGTGACTGTCGTCCTCTGAACAAGGTCACTTTAGGGAGCATATGGCCCCTTACGCCCCCCAAACAAAGCAAAGATACCTTTATGGATGGCCATGAATCTCAAGACGAAGAAAAAGTGCCACATCGTCCCTCCGGACTGGCTGAGCGTCGGTGCGTCACAACGTCTATACCATTTCATCAATAACATGCTCACTCGTGTGGAACAGATTTTCTTCAGGAAAGATTGGCAGATGAAACAAGCCGCACCGAGTTCAGTCAGTTCCCATTCCGCTTTATAGAAATAGCAAAGCTGCTTCTTGATGTGTCAGTCTGGTCATCACCACTGCGAGATTCCTCTCAAATATTGCTTACAGAGCTTCGGATGACATCCAGAACTCTGATAAAATCAGGTCTCTATTCAAGGATATTCGTGAAGCCCGGCAAGCAAAGAGTAGAGAAGGTCTTCAGAAAATTGACCACAGTGAATTGAGTGTACGCGATAGCTTTTCGCCCCATTCGTTATGCGTACTCACCGCGGCCAATAGTTGGCGAATCTATGTTCTATGGAAATCAACGAAATACGACCCTTCTTCGTGCGTGCCATGGGCGTACTCACGCAGCTCACCCGCGACCCTGCGGCTGAATCACGACAATTCGAGGTCTGATTACAAGAGTTCTATTTATCTTGTATTACATATCGTAATGATTCAGAATGTGACTAGGATTTCTGCATGTCCAGGGATTCGATCAAAGCGTCCAGCCGTGTCTTTAACTGATGTATCTCCTTCACAATATTGCTTTCACTCGACTACAAAATGGTCATGTCTGGGAGGGTTATTGGATGCAAATACTTGAACTCACTTCGTGAATATTCGGGAATGCCTTCACAATCTCAGAGAATGGGACCTTGCTTATGACAATGTCATTCCTGGCGTCTTCTTCATCAACTTCAGGATCCCGTGCAGCGGGACTGTCGTCTTCGTCCAATGGCGTCCCATGAATGAAGTCACCCAACCACCTATTTCTTGGTGAGGTTGACTCATAGAGAGCGATAACCGTCATAGGAATAAAAAATAAGACAGTCATGAATGAGCGGTTGAGCTACGGTGTATGTAAGACACGACGGTGTAATTCCGAGTTGAAGTGGCCGCACCTTTGCATAGATTGATGGGTTCAGATATGACCTGTACAGAGGTTAGCCGGCTAGCAGTGTAGGAGGAAGGTGACAGACTAACTCCCAAGGCGCGATGAAGAGTGTCTCCATAACGTTGAACGGCGCAGGATAAACGTATACATCCGGCGCGCGAATCGTCCCCACTGTTTTACCTGCAAAGAACGCAAGATACTCCGCCTCTGCATCCTCGACAATCTGCCCGCGTGGTAGACATAAGAATGGTGCCCATAAAGGCTCTCTGTGGTCAACAAGCACGACTTACATCAGAGTATGCAGACGCAAACAGAGAAATCAAGACGTTGACGAGGACAATGACGGTGGCAATATTCCAGAAATAATACAGCGTCATGCTAGCAGGGCTTGACAGTTATGGTTAGCTCTGCCATTCGACCCAAGACGCACGAAACACACCTGCCACTGAACTTTTCATAATTGGGGGATCTGACGCAGAGTTGAACAAAGCGACACTTCATGGCTTTGGAACGACGCACTGCAACAGGGACTGTACCATGAGGTGAAAAACGTCACCCGATGATTCCACTTGTCCATCGGCTGCATCGAGGGCGTACAAACCCTGAAGGAAGCCTATCCCGAAAATGGACAGCAACTACAACCTCATATTAATACAGGAGGGGCCACTGTGGAAAGCCCATACCGCAAAAAATATCCCAGATTCGCGAAGCATTCGAGCAACGCATATTTGCATGGTCCCAACGTATTTATAGCCATCAAACACAGTTATCAGTTCTGTGCAAATATCAGCTAGTAGAACAGCCTGTTAGGGGAGGAAAGGACGCACTCATCCTAGAGCAAAGTTCCCGACAATCGTCCGCTTCAAACAATCAAGCACGCACCATATAAAAGGGGACACGAAGCTCAAGACCTGAAAACTACGGAGACGAAGCTGGTCCCCTTTGGCGTCAGGCGACTCCAGGCCAAAGACTCTCAGTATGAGGGCCGTAAGCAGCAGCGCGTCGGTGATTATGGCCACTACATGCCAAAAACCGAAGGCTCGCCACGTCGCCAGGCGAAGTATTTTGTAGATCTGTCACCCACATAAATACCGGCATTCAAATAATGTTGGAGAGCACAAACGTTGTGCAAGTCTGAATAGCATTGCATGAAGACAGTCTAGCTTTGCTCAAGACAGGGGATTAACGCACCTTCCAACGTAAACGTTAGAGCCATAAAGTATAGAATAAATTCCCATACATCGAAGTGACGGTGCAAGGGGTCCAGTCGGTAAAGAGGCTCGCGAACTGTCCCGACTTCTTTAGACAACCTACGAAACCCGGGAAAAAGGCGCGTACCAGCTTGAGAATACACGAAGAGGAAAAACAGCCAGATTAGTATGCGGAGGACATTCTGGTAGCTACGGCAGAAGTCAGATAGAGGAGCGCCCTGCGACAGCCCACGGAACGAACCGAGGAACAGCAATTCGACTGGGGTCGAAGTGGCCGGAAAAGGAGGAATCCACATCCTTGAACGCAGGGACATCTACTGGTCGTCAGGGCAGTCAAAGGACCCTAATACTCAGGACTTGCAATTGACATTACGGTCATCCTCGCTTCTTTGAACTAAATCTCCTTTCCAGAGGGCGTTTATCACTTCACAGGGACTCAACACAGTGGACGGAAAGCAAACTGCTGTATACGAACCGTCTTGTGCTTCATTTGAAGAGAGAAATATGGTGCTGGGCACACGTTCAGGGTAAGGTCATACGTGGTGGGTCACGTAGATGCTCACCAGTGAGAGTCGATGGCCAACTCTATCGCACTGCTGTATTCGATATCACCATCGGACTGACGATGTATGTAACGCGAAGACATGATGACGGGTATCCTGTCTGTTGGAGAATTATGGACAATTCTCCTCGCGAGGACCTCGCATGCGATGGCTACGAAACGTAAGATGACGAACAGGAGTACTGAGGAATGGTTTACCTCGTCCACGATTCTCGCCATAGTCCGCGGGGTCACGGTTGGCCGCAAGCATGAAGTGACGACGGGCACGGAGGAGGCAGTAAGGTAGCTGGCAGGGTAGTTGGCAGGACTTAGAATTAAACGCATTGACTCAGTGAGGGGTGTTGCATACCACCTCGACGAGGGTCCCCGCAGCCTCAGTGTATGCAGCAATGACTTTGGGAGTAATCACTCTGCTTGTCGGGTCATTGATACTTTTCGGATCAACTTCGAGGGGAAGCAAGGTCAATGTGAGGATGCGCAGACGTTTGATGAGCTCTGCGGACGGGTAAATTGTTCAGTCGGCAGGGGACGCGGGAAGAAATAGACCTGGACGCACTCGCGAGAGTTTCTGGGGTCGGAATCACCGTCTTGACAGACGTCAACGACCCGTTCTCCTCCATGGTTGCTCGCAAAACTACTTGTACTACTGTAGGGCAACGAGACGGAGACAGGGGACAGACCTCTTCAGTCCCGACGCGTCCGTGTTCGGGACCGCGCTGAGCTTTGAAATTAATTTTGGCGGCCCGCGAGTCTCGGCATCCGCAGCGCCTGTCCGATAACCACGAACAAAGGTCAGGAAGAATTACCTGACTGTTACCACTAATGCCTGTAAGATCACGTCTCATCCTCATCCTCATGTCTTCGTGTAGCCCGTGCTAACATACGTGCAGGCGTATCATTCTGCTCTGAACGAGGAGCCAGATATCCGACAGGTCGGCAACCTTGGGATCTACCCCATCAAAACCCGACTGCGCGGTCCCGCCCCTCTCGCAGGTGCTTTTTTCACTCTATATCTCATCCTTTTCCGGCTTTGACTGACCTTTGATTGTTCATCTCAGCGAGCAATGAGCAGGGAGACATCGTCGACGAAACTCTCGACCTCTTCCGCGCCAACTCGCTTTTCCGAAACTTTGAGATCAAGGGACCGGGTGATCGCCTCTTGATCATCCTCATCCTTTTCATTTCAGATTGTCTTGCAAAGCTCGGTAGTGTGCGAACCCCGCCTACTCAGATAGAGGCATCCAAATCACTCAACACTCTTGCGGTCGATAACTTCCCCATCCCCGGCGATGCCAACTTCCTTCTCAACGCGCACTATGCGCCACCCGCGAGTCGAGCAGACGCAGGTGAGTTCCCCGAAATTCCGAAGGAAGACGTTCCTAAACGTAATGTAGACTACATTCGCCAATATTTAGTACAAGTCCGTCAGGAACTCGCTGCGAGGCTCGTCGAAAAGCTGTACGCGGATGGGACGGGTAAACCGAGCAAGTGGTGGATGTGTTTCCAGAAAAGACGCTTCATGAACAGGAGCCTGGGCACGTAACTGTATGCGAATGAAAAGGCGCACCAATGTACTACAGTTTCAATACATCCCTCATTTTCGCCGTCTACGCTCATTTGGGTTCCTTTTCCCGCAGCCAATGGTTGGCATGCCATCAGCCTGTTTCGAGCCCCTACTTTTGCCCGCTGACCCCGCGACCATGATCTCCGGGATCCAGTCCGGGTCCATCCAATTACCCACGTTTAGCTTGCCCTCTCCCGCATTCGCGATAGCACCACTTATTAGTTTCTTCTCGTCTCTCTGCCGTTGAGTCTCTGCTCGTTTCATCGCACGCATATATTCTGTTTGATCCTCGCGGAGAATGAGGCCTTCGCCGCTTCCCGTCTTTGCGGAACCAGGTTGGGGAGCGGGAATGGAGTAGATCGTACCACGTGTGCGGTATTGAAAGTTCTTTTTCAGGTGCACTTGCATAGCGGGTGCGTCCGAAGAGGCAGAGGGGGATGATATGGTGACAGACGCGCGAAGCAGTGTAGGATTGCCGCACGAAGGGCAGAATTTCTTCGACGCATCCTTACAAATCCTACATCGGAATGAGCTAGGAAAGCGTAACGGAGAGATGGCGGACGCACTTGAAACACGCATGACACCGCAACACCCACGTCTTGACTTTCTGGATCCTCTTTCCTTCCATTCCAACAAGGTTCAGGTCCATTTGCAGAAGAACGTTTTGCATAGCGAAATCCGCCGTCATGCACCCAACCGGGATAGATTCCTTCTTCTTGCCCTTGGCCGAACCACTTTGCGATGGCGTAAGGCCCACCGCTCGTGCTTTGTGCAAAGAGACGTTCTCTGGCGTTATCCATTCACCCTCGCCATCATCTTCACCCACTGGATCGTCATACAATGGGGGAGGAGAGGAAGATGGGACATCGGCGTGGGGTGATTCTGAATATGAGGTATCCTTTGCCGGAGTCATGGAAGTTTGTCCCTGGCTATCGTCCTCATTGAGAGGGACGAGCTCGACGTCTAGGCGCTCAAGGGCTTGCTCAAGAGATTCCAAGGCATCATCCCCTGTTTCCATATCACCGTGGGGACTCTTGTCTTCCTCTGTACCTTTCTCTTCCGCGTGCTCTGTAAGTTTGATCTCATGAGGAGGGGTAGCATCATCCGTGACGTTCTGCGTTGGTATGTCGGAGGTTGATACGCTAGCAGACGAACGAGGCTAGTGGTCATTAGTGAGGGGCCATGAGAAAGGGTGGCAAATGCCGACGCACCTCATCAGCGCGCGATTGAGTATTCCTCTCTCTCGCCGCCTTATCCAGCGCATAGGTTAGTGCCAGGACGCAAAGATCTGGGTGTGATAGTGCGGAATAATCTCCAGTCTTTTTTGCGAATTGTATCACTATGCTTGCGCATCAACCCCATCAAGACGGATAAGGTAGGGCAAGTGCGCACCGTGAGCTAGAGATGCTGGATCTGGGGACTGTACTTTGACGTTGACACCCGCTATCAAGCCGAGCTTCTCAAAGTGCTCCCGTGCTCGCTTGTCCTTCAGTTCTCCGAGGACCTGAGGGACAGTGATGAATGATTCCGCCAGTCCCCGGAGTGGGGAGAGCATGAGTAAAGGTCCAGCATCGAGCACAAGGTTTCTGCAAGCCACGTTTGATGTTGAGCCCGCCATGTTTTATTCAGAGCGAGGGAGTCGAGGAAAAGAAAAAAAGGTTTTAAAAAAGGTTTTTGATTGATCAACGTAAGGCGATTGATCTAATCTCTTATCTTTACTAAAATCATCGATTTCTGAATAAACAGCGATGACACCGAGCATTCATCCTCTCTTTCTCGCTACCGCAGTCACAGATCATGGCTAAGAAATCGTGCGTACTGCACGACCGAGCGTGGTGTATTTTAACTGACAGTTGACATAGCTTCCGTGTGGTGGTGCTTCCGGGAGATGGCATTGGTACGTATGAATAAGTCAATGATCGCACGACCTATCACTAAAAATAATTACCAGGGCCCGAAGTGGTCGCTGAAGCCGTCAAAGTACTCGAGGCTATCTTCGTCGAGTCATCGGAAGTCGAGCTCAAGCTCGAGACGCGTCTCTTCGGGGGATGTGCCATCGATGAAGTCGGTGAAGCACTGCCTGCTTCCACCTTGCAGGCATGCAAAGAAGCAGATGCCATCCTGATGGGTACGTAAAAATAAAGCACCTCATTTCTTTCCTCTCTCTCTCTCTCCCCTGCCCCGAACCTTCTCACTCTCACCCACTCCTCCGTAGGCTCCATCGGTGGGCCTAAATGGGGCGTCAACAGCAAAGTTCGCCCCGAGCCCGGCCTGCTCGCACTCCGCAAAGCCCTCGGCCTCTACGCCAACATCCGCCCGTGCAACTTTGCCTCCGACTCGCTCGTCGTCAACTCGCCGCTGAAGGAGTCGATCACCAAGGGCGTCGACATCATCGTCGTCCGCGAGCTCATCGGCGGGCTCTACTTTGGCGAACGCAAGGAACAGAACGTCGCGCCCGAGGAGGACGTCGCGTGGGACAAGATGACCTACAGCGTCGAGGAGGTCCAACGCATCACCCGCGTGGCGGCGCAGATCGCCCTCGCGGTCGATCCGCCGCTCTCGATCCTTTCGGTCGACAAGGCAAACGTGCTCGCGACCTCGCGTCTGTGGAGGAACGTCGTCACCGAGACGCTGCAACGCGAATACCCGCAGATCAAGTTCGACCACCAGTTCGTCGACGCGACCTCAATGGTTCTGGTCGCCAACCCGCGGAAGCTCAATGGCGTGGTGCTGACCGAGAATCTATTCGGGGACATGTGAGCCGTTCTCAAAGATCGCTTTTGTCCGGCGGTTCACTCAGCGCTTATCATTCTTCCTATAAACGTACCAATTAGCCTTTCCGACGAAGCAAGTGTCATCCCGGGCTCTCTGGGACTTCTGCCATCCGCGTCACTCGCAGGTGCACCTTCGCACCCCTCCTCGCCCTCTTTCAAGCCCACACCAGGTCTCTATGAGCCCATCCACGGCTCCGCCCCCGACATCGCGGGCAAGGGGATTGCCAACCCTATCGGTACCATCCTCAGCGCCGCTATGCTTCTGCGCTACTCCCTTGGCCTCGAGAAGCAAGCACAACTCATCGAGACTGCCGTCCGAAAAGCCCTGGATACAAAGGATACTGGCGGCTTGGAGCTGAGAACGACAGACCTGGGCGGAAAGGTTGGGACGAAAGAAGTTGGCGACAAGATTGTCGAAATTTTTAAAACCTTGTCGTGACGCAGTCTTCCAGAGTAGAAAGGGAACATCTACCCGCAGATTACTAGTCACAATCCGGGTCATCGGCCATTTTCACTAAGACTTCTGCAGGAATCACGGCAACCAAGAGAAGGATTCCATGAGTATGAAGTTATGATGCAAAATACATGGTCCGTGTAGAATAAGGCTTGACGTTTTCGCGTCTCTCTGGTCGTAGCTATCCTGCAGCCTAATTTTCGTGCGAGGGCGTCAAAACATGTTCGCAAGCTTGCTTGCAGCCTCTCGCGCATCCAACTTTCGCCTCGTTGGTTGCACGCGCACGGATGCAGACATATAGGCAGGGCGAATACCTCCCAGCGGGTCCACATCGTTCGTACTCCGTGCGGTCCCATCCGTCGTACCCGGACGCTGGATAGGATCAGGGGACATTAATGGCCCACCTGTAAGGGGGTCGGTGTTGGGAGGCCGTGGCGCAACCGTGGCCGACCTGGGGCCTTCGACTTGCGACGGGGATGGAAATGATGGCGACGATGTCGGGTGTATGAACATCGATTTCGTTCCATCGGCAAATCGTCCTCCAAGAGGAGGTTCGGTGCTACGTGATCGGGCTGGTGCCGTATGAGGAGAACTGTCCTGAGAGGCCAAAGGTGGTCGAGGAATTTGCGGCGCAACAACGGGCGACTTGGAGGAACCCGCCCCTGGGGATTGGGGAGGCACAGACGTCTGACTGATGCCTGGACGCCCAGAAAGTACATTTGGCGGAATGCTCGATGCCGGCGCAGGACCACGGGTCAGAGATGGGTTTGGTTCCACTGGCGGTAGCGAGGGCTTGAAATTATCCTCCAGAGGTGGGATGATCGTTGGTTTGGGTATCCCGTTGGTTTTTGAGGCGACCTTCGCATTGGAACTTGCGACATCCGGTCGTAGAGATTCGAGCTCCCTGAGAAGCTGCCGCTCGTACATTATAGATGAGCGGGAGTACTCAATGAGAGCCGTGGTGATATCATCCATGGCCAGCCGCCGGTGCGTCTGCAATGCGCGATGCAAGTTCTGGGAGATACCGTCAGCACGTCGAACAAGTACTTGCTCGTATTTGTTCGCCTGAAAAAAGTCGTTGTAAGTACAGATGAACATAATAAAAACGTGCGAGCATAGTAACCTCTTCCAGGTCCTCCAGGGCCTCGTCAACTCTCTCCGGCCGGATATTGGCGCCCGCTTTCAATCTTTCGATATGTCGTCGCTTTGAGATTGAAGACTTTACAGCGGCCTGATATTCTTCTAGGACGGCCGTGCGCTGCTGCAGAGTCTCTTTGGCAGACCTTGAATTCAGTCCCTGGTATCCAAGAGTGTCGCTTAGTATTACACATTCACTAATCGCATGAGCCTGGTCGAGATCTGCGAGGGTGTGCCAGGTCCTGCCTAGTTTCCGCAGAGCATTTGCGATCGGTGGATGGTTTTCGGAAGTGGCCACATTGACCAGCTTGTTGCCCATCTCCGCATGAGCAACAGAGAGTGCTGAATAAGGAAGCAAACAAATATACTTGTGAGCCAAAAAAAAAAGCACGTCGCCATATGACGACTTACATTTCCTCGCAAGGGATACTCGATCAAGAGCCTTTGCCGAGTCGAAGAATTGGCCCTCGAGCTTGGTGAGCTCAAATCGAGCCCGTTGAAGTTCCTCGTCTTCATCGGGGACGTGCCTCCGTATGAGGCTAAAACCGGAAGACGTTTTCCGTTTCGGCCGCGGAGTGGGCTGATATCCAAAGTCGCTCTCTACGAACGACCGCAGCTCCTCGTCGTATACGAGAATCATGTCTTCGCATACGCGAGTGAACCACCGCTGGAGCATTATTTTTACCAGTCTATCATCCTCTTCGTCAGTCGGAGCGGAAGTTTGTGCGAGTGGGAGAGCGGGGACGATCGTCTGCGGGTTGTTGTGTGTAAGGGCATCGCAGAGTTGCTGGAACTCCACATATGATCGCGACACGCTTCTGTACGCTGTGCCAGTGAAATTTGATAGGTTCGTCTGTGTTTTGTGGCGACCCGACACGAGGTGAGCCTCGAGGTCGACACCGAGGAGTGCGTGTGCTGCATACCTGTGCATCAAAGCGAACAAGGATATCTCGCCTGTTTCTGTCGAGGCCAGTTAGTCTGACCTTGAGATACGGCTCTGGCTTTTCAAAGCTGCTTCCGTTTGAAGCGGGGTTCGCGGGTGGGGAGATGAGGCCTGGTTCCGGTTGGCCGTATATCTGTGCTTGTTTCTCGAAAGGATTTCCGTCCGAAATCCTGTCCGGTGTGGGGGCGGGTCGGAGGTTGGGTATGGGAGAATTAGGAGAATGCGGTGTCGTCGGCCAAGGTGGTAGACCGTCGAGGTTGTCAAAGCCAGCAGAGGTGGGGGCTGATCCGAGAGGGTCGTACATGACGATGCTGAGCAGGAAAGGTCGCGCAGCCGGAATGACCGAGACCGATTGTCTGCTTCTATGTCCTTAAATTACACACACGTAAGTCCTCAAGAAATAAATAAATAACGTCACACGTTCAACTCTAGCATGTGTCCCATCCGTAACACCTTTGTCCTCATATACTTCTCTAGATCTTCTCCCTGTACAGCATCACCACCGACCATCGTGGCACCGGCCTTCCTCTCCCCCGTGTCACCATCGATCTGCTCTCCTTCGCGTTTCTTCCTCCAACTTCGAGGTATCATGGGCACGCGCTCGACAACTTTGAGCCCCTCCTTCTCCATCGCGCGTACTTTGTCCGGATTGTTCGTCAGAAGGAGAACACCTTCTCCGGTCGAGGAGCCTAAACCCAGGTCCTGCAAAATGGCGGTAGCAACCTCGTAACCGCGTTCATCTGCCCCATGTCCAAGCATCAAATTCGCGGTCACAGTGTCATGCCCAAGATCTTGGAGATTGTAGGCTCGAATTTTGGAGAGAAGACCGATACCGCGACCCTCTTGACGCATGTAGATAACAACACCACGTCCCGGTATGCGCGTGGGAGAGTCCGAGGGCTTCGGAGATGGCACGATGATGGGCTGTGACATGAGCCGAATAGCCTCGTCCAGCTGTTCACCACAATCGCAGCGCATGCTACCGATGGTCTCCCCTGTAAAGCACTCGGAATGAATGCGCACCAAGGGGGGAGGGATCGCGTCCAGGGTACGTAAATTCTTCGTGCGTCCGGGAGAGGAAGCGATATGGGAAGTTGGTGAGAGGCGCCCTACGTACGCCCCACGCGTCAATCGCTCAGTTTCTGTCTCCGCATCGCTCCAGACAGCATCAAGGGAGCTGCTGCGAATGGCGGGGGCGGATATTGAAGAGTCGCCGTCGGAAAACTGGGCGGGGTCAACTACAATCGCGAGATGTTCCTTGCCATCGCGATTATTATGATATAGGTGGAGGAAGGCCGTGCCGTGAGGGGTAGGTATGCGGGTTCGTGCCATGCATGTGACTTTGGCCGGAGAAATAGAGTTTGATGGTGGTGAGGTGGGTGCAGGAGATGGAACGGCGACGGAATGCAAAAGATTATGCACTCGTTTGCCCGCATGAGGATCGGTGGGGTTGGATCGCATAAAGTCCGAGTCTGATCTTGCGTTTTCCTTTCCCCCTGGTGGGCGCAAGCTCCGAGGGCCCTGTCTGCTGGTGTACACGAATTTCTTCGGGCGGTTCATGGCCCCGACGCGGTCCCCATCCCACTTGGACCAGTCCCAAGAGCCCTCAGCTCTCGGAAGTGCAACAGCAGGGAATAAGTCATGGGCGTAGTGATTACGGGTGACGTTGGGACCAGAAGCCATTGCCGCCGCGATCAAGAGAGGGTCGAGTTCGGCGTCCCTTCGTCGGAAGCTATCTTTCGATATCTTGAGAGTGGGAGACGTGAGCGCTTCCAGCAGAGCAACGTCCGAGTCGACGTGAATACCGTCGGCAGTGCGAGTGAGTAGAGTGGTCATGAGCTGAGAGGTAGAGAGGAAACGGATGTGTTGTGCTGCTGAGCGAGCGAGCGAGGAGCGAAATTTAAGCAATCCGGGAGCGCCGGAGCGCCGGAGAAAGAGTATGCGTGTGAGAGAGATGTCCGAGCTTACGAAAGCACTGTGACGATGAGTCATCTCTGCTTTGTCACGGCATGACGCTGAGCGCTAGTGAGCATCTTGACATTACTGTATCGCGGCACATACTCGCACCTCATAACCGTGCAACTCGCGCTCGGACCTCGGACGAACCTTTCTTGCCTCTTGTTGTAGTGGGGATATCACTACACATGTTAATATTTCCCCCTCATCACTGACCCATTCCCATCGTCATATGGGCTTCACTCGCTATCTATATCTATATCTATCTTCTGTAGCTACCCTTGCCACGTGAGCCTGTTCGACTCCTTCGCTGTGACACGCCTGACCTCCGCGCTAGCCCCGCCGTATCAAGTTATTCAGCCTCTTCCACACAAACTCGTTCACTGTCCTCTCTATCTGCCAACTATACCCTCACTCATTCGTACATCCACCACTCCACACCGTCTCCCTCCTATCAAGCAACCTCGGTACCGCCCAGCTGGCCAACACCACCCTACAATTCGTCTTCCTATTTTTTGCCGCCATCTGATGCCGCCCTAGGTCACAAGAAGCTGGCTGTGATCATTTTCGCCACCATCGGCGGCGTCATCGGATTCGTATCACTCGCCTTATTCACGCGGCAAGCAATTGCCTACTTTCGCTCACCCCGACATAATGTGGCAATGACAGCTGTCGAACGCGAGCAGCTTGTACTTGAAATGGCCAGATACACAGAGACCGCACGGCGTCGATCGGTGCCTCCCCCACCTCCGTACGAACGTCCACCCTCCTACAGGTGGTGAGTTCCTTGTATGGGACGCGTTCCGCGGTTCTTTTTTTGTTCGAACATCTTAATGTTGTTTGTTATTCGGTGCCGCACTAACTCAAAGGTTCACGTTCATCGCTCCTTGCTTGTTGCCGTTGTCGGTCTCATGTGGTTCGTCCCAGATCTGTACTTTATCAATACAATGCCGTCACACTCCAAACCCTTACGTCGGGAAGATTACCACACCACATTCCTTGGCCTTTATTCTTATACTATATAACCATACCAACGCAGATTGTTCAACAGCTGAACTGTTTGTCACGACCGTGGTTCGAGCCGTTTGCACATCGTACACAACCTCGATTATGACCCCAGGGACGAATGCCTAGGAGGGTTTGCCTTCGCCTTTATCAGAATAAGGTGATCACGAGCACAGGTCTGAAAGTAAGAATTTAGACACTGCGAAAGTGTAACAAGTGTAAACCTGCCCATGACGTACAGTAATCAGTTTGTGTGTCTTCTATCCTTCTCGCCCGCCTTTACCACGCTCTGTGGCCAAATCAATCACGCCAGTTCGCACGAGACGAGATTTTCCACGGTAAAGACCGAAAGGAACCGACCCCGAGGAAGGACAGTGGAAGAACACCGAACAGACGCTCAAGGATGGGTTTCGAGTTCACCTCCTCGGAGCCGAGAGAATAACTGTCGCTCACTGCTGAGTTTTTCATGTCCCTGAAGACGTCTCGATCTAGAGAAACGGGTTGCCTGATTGCAACGAGGACCGTGACGGGAGTGTCTCCTCGCTACATTGTGGTCATTAGTTGCCGTAGAAGTTATATACTCACCCATCCCAAGCCACGCGGGTACAACGGGCATCCGACCTCACGACGTCACAGTTGACATCGAGACCTCGCATGATCGCGCAAAACAATTGCATGCTGCAAAGCCCGCACCACATCCTCGATTCTCTCCTCGTCTTTGCATCATACGTAACTGTTCAACGGCCATGGGAGACACCCTACCCCGTGGACACTGTCTCTGACATCACTTGAAATTTGCGTTTCGGAGTAGCCTGGTCACGGGGGCACCATCGGCATGATTTCGCATCTGGCTGGTCTTTTTTGGTGGCACCGACCACCGGCAGTTCAACCGGAAACGTCGCATCAATTAATGAGCTGTTACCACAAGGACCGGCAGCCTCCCGCCCCGCATCATGAAATCTTTGCTGGCCGCCCAGATTGGCGTCCCCACAAGTGCGCCCATCCTTGTCGAAGGCGTCCTACAGTCTCTTTGCCAAGGCGTCATATTTGCCCAAGCGGCGAGATACTGGGAGTGTCCCTTGAACGACACGCTTCGGATGAAGTCGTACGTTTTGACATTGGTCGGGTTGTCGTTGTGGGTCTTGTTCGTGAAGACTCAACATGGTGATAAAAACCTGACTACGGCGCGCGAAGGATACAGACCATGTTTACGGCGTACAAGCTCTGGTATATTTTTATATCCCAGAGGTATTGGGTAATGGGTCGCCCCTTCGAAATGACTGGTTCACCTGGATAATGTTAGCGCACTAGTCAACCAGTCCCGTCGTCTGGGCGGACCTGTTCCTAAATGGTTTAATCTGCACCGTCTGCGAAGTATCGCTCCTTCGAAGATGCTGGAAGGCAAGCCGAACATCACCAACTACATCAAGGCCAGATACTCAACCCTTCCCTCTCGTATAGATCACGAAGAGGAGGATATGGGTGGCCACACCATTGGCATTTCTGCTCGTCACCCTTTTCATTGCCAACGTGTATCTGGTGAGTAGTCCGGCCAGCGATTCAACCATAGCTGACTGAGCGGGTTCAGACGGTGGCCCTGGGTGTGAACTCTAAACATGGGAGCGTGAACGATAGTGTGAGGCGCCCCAGGTTTCTTTGCGGTCTCTGCTGACCACAGTCGCTGCAGCCACTAAAAGCGCAGCACTCGTTTCTGGTAAGAGTGCATGAGTATCAGCAAGTGAACATTGACAGAGTACGGGTATGCTGCGATTCCAGGCAAAATTCTGCTTCAACTACTGGATCTTTGGTTCATTGGGTACGTTCCCAGTTTCTTCCTCGACAAACAGAGTTGACAGTTCTCCAGTTCTGGATGTTACGATCACCTCCATATGTACGTCATGGCTTTCTACCCGTAGACCTTTTAACCTTTGCCCCAGTGATGGTTTATCTGTGGCACGCTAAGACGGGGGTCGATAACCTAGATAAGGCATTGCACCACATCATAACCGTCACCTGGGGGTCCGCGGCCGTACCAAGCGTATTCCAGATCATCGCCGTTTCTATGTATAACTCCGAATCCGTGAGACGGCTTCGATGTAATAAATGGCGTTAACTGACTGGCTCGACGTCCCACAGGGGGAGGGTCGCCACCTTGTCCTATTCTTCTTGCTCATGACAGGGAAATTTTACACGCTTGGGATAATGCGGTCTCTGAATTCGCGCCCTGAGCTTCGGGGTCGGATGACTTCCGACGACATTGGTCGAACGTCTCTCAGCGACTGGCGATGGGACGATGAGCACAGAGAATCAGATGCTCGGAGATCGAGTGAGGTGAGGCTCCCTTCGTTGTGTCTCCAATGTTCATGTGATTATGGTGCTGAAGCACAACGTGTCATTGTCACTGTCACCCAGACGCCGTTCCTTGAAACAACGTCTACATCGCGTGTCCAAATATCATGTACCTTACCTGGAAGTAGCGGCACTGCGGGAGTAGCTCCGTGTGTTCGTGCCTAGTAAAACCTCAGAGGCACCCTTATAGAAGTTGTTGTTGAAGCCCCAACCAAAAGAGCCCAGTGCACATGGAGTAATCTGGTATTTTTTTCACAAATAGAGAGAAACATGCTGCGCTCAGAGGGAAATGTAGTGGATCATTGGATGTCGCAGAATTATGTGGGACCTCCGACACAGTGGCACGGATGCCCGGGACGACGTACCCGTTTCACGGCTCTTGCGATGACCACCAACGACGAGGGCGGTGAGCAGCCACTTGCTGGGCCTTCTCAGCCTCCTTCAACAACCACGCCACCACATAGCTCCTCCGACCATGAACCAGCGTCATCGTCCTCGCCATCGACACCTACCCCAATGCCCAACCGGTCGGAGCTACTGGACCGAGCGCGGCACTTCCTGAGCTCTCCCCAGGTCTCACACCAAGACTACGAATCCAAACGCCGCTTCCTCGCAGAGAAGGGTCTGTCCAACGACGAGGTACAGCTGCTACTGCGCGAGATGGTGCGTTTCGCCTGTTCCCCTCTCGATCAGACCCGACCCTAACCGTTTGTTTGTCTTGCTTCGCAGTTACCCGTCGTGCCGACGCGGATGTATCCCGCACCTCCCCCGTCCCATCTGCCGGGCCTCCTCGTGGGCACATTCAAGGTGCTTTCGTGGCTAGCGGGCGGCTCCACCGCTCTGCTCTTCATCTACTACGTGCGTAAAAGCCCGCACAACCTCTCTCGCTAAAATCTGTTTCCCGCTGCTGACGCCAGTCACACCCCACTCGGGCACCCCGACTATAGCGATTCGTGCTTCCCCGCCTTACACGATCGGCGCTCGCCCGTCGCTCGCTCAAGGCGCACCAAGGCGATCTCCTCGCCAAGCTCGCGGCCTCCTTGCGCGACTTTAAGGAGGCGCAAAAGGTCGCGTACGTAGATTTGCCCCATCCTGACCCATGGCAAGAAGTCGCTCTGTGGGGCGAGTGTAAGACTCTGGCGGATATCGTCGCGGTCGCAGAGGGTGGTAAAGCGCATGTACCGCATGTGACGCTGCTCCGCTGCGCGCTGGCGGATCTCGCTGTGCAGAACAAGGCATCGACGGCTGATAATATCTTCCAAACGATATTTTCCACTGACCTACCGTCCCTCCTGAACATCGACGATGTTTATCAGGTATGTGCCACTTCTTCCGACTCGCTGGGAGGGTCACATGGTTGACGTCTGATCTGGCAGGAATCGCTGTGGAAGACGCTCAATGATGCACCTACGTTCCGTATCACAGAGACTAGTTCATCATCCGAGCCACCGCAGTGGTCGTATCACATCCCAGACCCCGCAACGCGGCCGACGCCTCCCCTTCTTCCCGCGCTCGCCAAGCTGCATGGCTCTGTCACCCAAGCCGTGTCTGCGCGCCCGACGCACCGCTTCCAACACACGCTACAGTCACTGATCGACTTTACGGGTTACCTGACTACCAAGACGTACGCGCTGGCGTCGGCGATGCACCGCTTGCCGGGCACCACGCCGTCTTCCGCGACGGCGATCGAGGAAGAGGAAATCCGGATGGAAATCAAGGCTCTCAAGGGACTCGTGCTCAACCGGTACGTTTCTTTTTTGCGTGTTCCCGGTCTGAACACTGCTGCCGGGCATCAGGTGACACCGCAATACAATATGCTGACCGATATCGATATTGTTGGCAGGAAAACGTTTATCCCGGCTATTGCACGACCTTGGAGTGCGCCGATGAACGAGGCTTCGTAGTTCTTCGTTGTCTCAATGTCTCACACTCGTAGTAGAAGACCTGTCATGCTCACGTTGTGCTTTTACGACTTGCGTTCGTGTCGCGATCAAGCCCTAGCCCTAAGAAAGGGGCTGTTTTGCATCCGCATCCAGGTACGTATCATCAGCGGGTAAAGGCCGATCGGGTTCCAACTGAACTCGAACTTACACACGATCATGAGAATTCGATGGCGTATCGTGCCTGGGCTGTCAAGAGACGCACGCGCGATGGGAAATAAATGAATCGTATCTGTGCCGTGCCAACCTTTAATAGACAGATCGTTCTTTCACATGTCCTTAATGATAAGATGCCGTGCGGTTGAAGCTCCAAAGGTTCATTGGCACGGGGGCTGCAGACGCAAGGGGATCGATGCCCACCTCCCTGTGCCATGTCATGTAACGTTCGGGCGGGCATTCCAGTAGACGTGCCATACCTACAACATCGGACGTGAGTTGAGACTGCCATATGGAGAAAGCGAGCTACTTGTCGCCACCCATAGCTAGCAGTTCCGACTTCCGAAGCGGACTGCTTCCCCATCTAGACAGTATGTGTGCGCGAGCAAGTGACGACGAGGTCGCCAAATAGTTTAAAACCGAACTTCTGTTTCGAAAATAAAATTTCTCCGGGGTGGTCAATCCAGGCGACCGGTTGACAGCGTGGTTGCCGTAAGCTTCAACGCACGTCAAAACAAAATGACAGTGATACAAACAACCTCGAGAGATGCTGATTCAAAGATGGGTAGGATGTGTGATAGTGTGTGCATAATTTCTTGACTGTAAGAAAAAATCAGTGGGCGGTGAATGAGAGATGACAGAAGGCGAAGCGCCAAAGAAGATAATGTAACAGATATATACGGTATCAGATGGTTCGTTAGATCTGCGCACCCCTCGATCATCGAGGACCAAGCTTCACCAAAGGAATTGCCCCCGTCATCTTTTGGAGGCCGCTCTTCCCAACTATGCGCTCCATCCGCTCGACTGTACCGGGGTTGAACGCCATCCGGTGTTGGGCGCTAACCCGCATCACTTCCTCAGACGCCGGTTGAATCTGCCCTTCTGTTGGGCCACCAACGTGCTGCTCTGGTGGATGTTCGAGTTCTCCTTCCGCTTCCGGGATGTTCTCTGTTCTTCGTCAGCACCCTTTCGACACCAAAGTTAGTAGGAATGCTTCCTTACCGACACATGACATCCAAGACCGGTCGCCTTGGAACCAATGGTCATGTTTTCGCTCCGCATATCTGCAAATGAGTAGTGATAGAAGCACAACACAAGACACGTGGCCGATCAGTTCCAAATGCCGTGAGAATGAACAAACCACCGCTCTCAACTCACTTGCGCATTGGCCGGCCGTCAGAGCCCAATGGAGAGAACGCTTTCCTTACACCCGTGGCTGCGGCCATGTAATTCTCCACTTGTAGTCGCTGTACTGCGACCGATATTCGCGAAAACGACATGGGGGAAAGCGGGTCGCGCTCGGCGATTGATGGGTCGCCCGTTAGCTCCGCCAAAATGTCCAACCCCTGGGAGATATACGCCTCTAGAGGATCCTTTGGAGGTCGCAGCTCAGATCGCGCTGCCGGCAACCGCGAAATGAACTGAAGAAAAACACGGTTGCAAACCGAAGCGGTCGTTGGTACAACGCTTATGTATCCTTGCCCGCCTTAACAGCAACGGCGTCATGATGCGGGCAACACGGACACAAGCATTAGAACCGAACCTACCTTTGATGGTATACATCTTAGCGCCACCTCTGGCATTGACTAGGTCAGCAACCATGTTGTGTGCATGTTGTATCGGATGTATTTGATTCTTGTCCCCGTGGATGAGGAGACAGGGTTGTCGGATAGCCGCAAACTCTTTTTTCGTCAATGCTTCCCGCTGTGAGATCCCATATTCATCAAGTCTCGGTTGTGTCATATATTTCTATCACTCACGTTCATGAGCACATTTCCAATTTGCGCTAGCCTATGGCGTTTAAATGGGGGGTACGCGGTTTCATAATGTGCAATGAGCTGTTCGATACAACGTAAGCCAGACCCCATTTTCGACGGGTGCTCGAGTCAAGTACCTCATCCGCTAAATCAGCGTCAACGTCCTGGATAAGCGCGTTTGTGTGAGCCACACGAGATTAACACGGCGAAAGTGGTCGGAATGCGTACTGGTCCGGCAATATATGCTGTGACCTGCATCAAGGCAAACTCCAGGGTGTCGAGATCCTCGGCGTGTGCCCACATGTGGAGTAGCTCGTCACATGTATGGAAGTATGCCTCGAGTCTGTGAAACCAAAATAAATTCAGCCTGAGGACACAAATTCCCCCGAGGGCCGACGTCGGAAACGTACTCTGTTGGAGACGGAACCGATAGCATGGTGAGGCTTAATACCATATGCGGGAACCTGGGCGTGAACATTCAGCCCTCTTAGACAGACGTGTTTGGGAGGGAGGGGGGTGCGTACAACGCAGCGAAACGGATAGCCAGGTTAGCTCCCGTCGTCTCACTCGCCCAAATGTGTGCCGGCGGCAACCAGAGTGCCTTGAAAAACTACAGATTCAGCAAACACGCCGCTCTCCGCGGGCAGGGAGAGAAGGAGGACAGGGGGTGGGGGTAAGAAGGAGACTCTGCACTCATTACGCACATGACACGCAAATGCAAGGTCCGCCGCGTCCGTCCATGAATCCTGCTTCCCGTTCGGTCGCGAGAGCGTCCGACCAGCGGCACGCTGGTCAAACGCGATGAGGTTATAATCTTCGTTCAGTCTTGGGTCACCGAACTGGGTATCCAACCACGTCGAGTCCAGAAAAAAAGGGTGCAAGAGGATCACCGTGGACTTATCAGGGTCGAAACTACTGACGTGCCCGGTAGGCGAGTTGGTGATGTACCATAGAGAGGCAAAGTCATTCCCCTGTGCGATATCGACGTATGGCATCCCTGTGATCGAGGTGGGGCTTTGTGAAGAGCCGGGGCGGGGACTTGTGCCAGCTTGGTGGTGGGGATGGAAGAAGAGGCGGGACGAAAAGCCTATTACCAACGGGAGGCGGGAGATGGAATAAGTATGGCAAACGGTCGGGAAGCCGGGAGTGAGGGGCAGTAAATTCCAAAAATTCCATAAGTCGCCTCGCGAAAAGAAAGAAAGATTAATATTGACTCAGGCTAAATTGATGATCGACCCGATTGGGTGACGTTTGGTGCCCATGGCCGAGGTAATTGGTCATGCGGGGTGCATGATCCCCCCCGCCGGGTCCAATCATAGATACGCTAACCGTAAGCTCGCTCCTCCCGTTCTTTGTATGCACACACAAGACTCTACCGACTTGACTTTAATGGGCCTTAATTCATGTGGCCCTGCACATTGGCTCCCGCCCTTCCCCAGCTCCATCCAATTTCTTTGCCAGACACAGCCGCTTCACGTAATCCCCATTGTCCATCCCATTTCTGGGCAGTCCTTTGCGCCTCCCCTTCCGGCCCCTTCTTGGCCTCATACTTTCCGGGTTTCACAGGTCCTCTCTGTCCGCCATCTTGCTGCAGAACAGACCGAGAAGCCTCGTGGTCGCCAGGGGAGAACACGACATGTTCCTTTGGGTGAGCGTATGCTCCGCTCGTGTTGCGGAATTGTCCCTTCCCGCGTCCCTGGTTCTGGCCCGGCCGGCCGAGGACGACGCCGCCGCTCAGGCCGCCGCTTCCGCCTGACATATCCATATGCTCCATGCCTACACCCGTCATTGGTGTGCTTCCAGCCAGCCAATTGTAATACGCCTGTAACCGCATGAGTGCCATTTGCTCGACCTGTAGGTGTGCCTGCGCCTGTTCCGCTCCTGTGTAGGTGCGGGCAAGCCCGTGCGTACTTTGAATGTGTGATGTTATAGGGACCAACTGTGGGACGGAATCACTCCTCGTTTCGAACGTGGATGACTTGGGTAAGATCAGTGGGGCGACTTTACGATTACCATGCGAGGGTAGGGGGGTGGGAGAGGAAAATGGACTGGATGTCGCGTTAGGGGTGAACGGCGACGCGACTGGATCAAATACAAAACGATCAGGGATCGCGGCGGATAGGGATGCGCTCCTTCTCGTCCCTGAGGGCATACCGGAAGCTTTTGCACCTCCATTGAGATCCGGTTGAGTTGTGGGTACCAGTATTTTCGATAGTGTACTTTGCTCAGTTACGGTGGCGCTCTGAATCCTACGCGGTGGTCTAGTGTGTCTTCTGGCTGCGTCAACCGAGCGCTCGCGAGTTCGTCGCTGAAAATACTCCTTGGCCCGACGACGGGTGGAAGAGGGCAGAGGCTGCACAGTCGATACATCGCCCTCTGAGATCGGATTGGGAAACCCCTTTTCCTCACATGGTGATGATGACGCGGTGACGTTCTCGTCGAGAGGTGCAGATACGGATCGACGGGAATCACCGTCTGAATCGCGTCCATCGGCGGCGGTGTTTGCGTCGTGGAATCTATCCGCTTTCGGTAAGGCCAAAATTTCCAGGGACGGCAGACGCCGTGTGGCTTGCTTCTTTGCCCCGATACCGGACATCCTTCGGCCGTGGTTATCCATCGTCTTGTCGTCCGCGACGTTGATGGCGTTGACCACCTTGGCCACCTCCGCACCGCCTTGGTCATTCGTTCCTCTCCCACGCCTGGGAGGGGGTCCATTGCCAAGTTCAGTGCCACGGGCACGCCGCCGCCGGGTGTGTTCATTCTGTCGGATCGTCGTGGGAGGAGGGACATTCTCCGTTTCTCCTTGGAGATCTTCAGCAACTTTGCCTTTGCCCTTTCCTTTGCCTTTGTGCCTAACCCTCCTGGTCCTCTTTTCGGGTCGTGCGCCAGTCTTCGGATCTCTCGTGTTACTTTGCTTCGAGGCCTCTCTCTCGCGGTTAGAACTCAGAGCGCGATTAGATGCTCCCTTGATGTGCTGGAACGTGGCAGCTTCCAGTGTTGGTGGTGTTTCAGACGAGGAGACCGCATTGGCAAGCTGTGCGGACGCGAGTGTGATGGCCGCTTGGTCAACTGTTTTCGTGATAGGCTGGAAAGGGCGAGTTCAGTCACAATCTATCCCTGCGTGAGAAATGCACCGCTGACGTTCGTTGTGGGCGTATACGCCTTCCAGGGTATGGCGGTCACAGTGACACTCGTGTTCTAAACAAACCGACAATTCAGACCGAGGCAAAGTGGCCACATCAAAAGATGCACGCGCCTCTGTCGACGTCGCAACGTCTTTCTTGAGATCCTGTTGAGAACGATACGGCGCCCGCCATGAGCTTCTTGGCGTAGTTATGCACATCTCAGATAATACCTTTATGTTCGTAGAAATTAGGTTGTCTTTAGCAATGTTAGCAGCCTGAGAAAGGTTGAGCGCATGCACATCGAACCCGATGAGATCGAACAACCTGTGGTGTGTCCTTGGGCGTGTTCGCATTTGTCGACTCTCGGACGACGGTCTGAGACTGCGTAACTTTACCGCCACGTTGAGAGGAGGATGCGCTGCCCATATTACAACCGTGCACTGGCGGTAAAGATGTTCCTCGGACCCGCGAGGATGATGTGGTAGAGATGAAAGCGAGGTGAGAGCTTATGGATTGCTTCAGAACAAATACAATCGAATTAAATTCCAAGTCAAGCACGCAAAGCATCAGTCAACTTCTCCACTGCCTCCGTCAGTCGAACAATTTCGTACTTCGCAAGCGTGACGTTCTTCTCGATCGTGATCGCCTCGGTGAGAGCTGGCAGCGTCGTAGCACCGTATCCTGAATCTGGGTTAGGCACTTTCATCAATGCTCAGCAAAGTCTTACCGAGCCACTTTCCTGGCGCAACTCCCAGGTGCCTATACCATTCACGATCCTTGATCCCGTCTTCGTGAATAAACCCACGCTCGAAAGACGCCAATTTCTGGTTTATCTTGCGGACCGCCTTTATCGCCTTGATGAACTTCGGAGGTAGGTGAGGCGGCTTGCGGGGTGGCCAGTGCGGATGCTTCGGAAGAGGGAGATGAGGCCATATTCCGTCCTCGACGTTGACATCGTGATCACTTCCGCAGTTCCTGTCATTTGCGAGCATTGGCATGAACGCAGGGACGTCGTGGCTCTCCCATGAAAAGAGACGCTCAAGGCGATGAATGAAACGTTTCAAGCAGCCATCCTTTCGCTCATATTGGCGTTTATGGTGCTTTCGCCATTTACGGAGCTGCCGGTCAAGAACACGCTCCGCCGCAAACTTCTCAGCGTCGAATTTCAGGCTAGCAAATTGCAAGGACCTGATAGCTGCGCGAAAAGCCACGAAATTGAGAGTTGCCGAAGATGCCGCTGCCAATGCCTCAACTCTGCCGAGAACACCAGCTGTCAGAATGTGCTCAGGGTTGGGAGAAATTTGGTTACCTATTGAGGTAGTCCTCTAATTCAAAGGCATAATGAGTCGTATTGAAGGGTAGAACCGGCGCGCTGGCGAGACGGAGCGCCTGTAATCCCAAATTCTTTGCGATGGCAACCTGGTATGAAGACGTTAGTAGAACGTCCTATGGTTGACCTCCCATACATACATGCTTAACGAAACCTGGATCGGCATAAACTTCTTGGAATCTTTCAGAATCGTAGACGGAATGGTAGTGGTAGACAGGGTCAGAGCGAGTGCTGGCAAAACCAGAGTCCGTGCTTGGGATCTAGGTGATTCGTTTATTCAGTACCGGAAGGAAGGTAACGGGACATTAAAAGTGTACCCCGAGGCGTTGCAAGAAGACTGTGTAGTCACTTCCCGAGCCGAGAGGCCTGACACCGATGCTGTCAACCTCCTGAGTTTCGGCCTCTGCGCTCAAAGAATCAGCTTCATCGCATTCGCCAAAAAGCTGACCACGATCCGAGGTAGCGTCCCAAAGAGTGCGCTTTGGATCGGTCGGGTGGGTTATATCCTCGGCGATTTTGCGGAGGAAATGTGCAAGCAAAGGCGAAGCGTGTGCTTTGAATTTTGAGCCAGACACTCCCACGTCAAGGTTGATATAGGCAACGACATGCTTTTGAATCCATTCCGGAAAGTCTTCGCCCCACTCAGTGCTGCCGACGAGACCATACTGTGACAGAAAGAGAGGAAATTAGCAAACGTCTATAGCAATGATACTGAGAACCAACTTCTTCCCCATCCCAGCTAGCAATAACAATCGTCCTTAATGGCTTCCAGCCCTCTTTCAGCAGAGCACCCAAACCACGGATAACTTCGTGAACAGCGACAGTGCCTGAACTGGGGTCGGCCGCACCCAGGACCCATGCTAAAACACCAAAATCTCAGTTGCGGAAGTACGTGGAGTATTTCAACACGCACCATCTCGATGATTGCCGACAAGCACGACCTCATCCTTTATATGACCAGGGATAACACCAATAACGTTCCAGATAGGCGTAACCTTGTTGTCGACTGCGGAGATGATCGTAAGCTAGCATGGCGCCGGCGATGAAAACAAAGTGCACCATGATTAGTGAGCTTGACCACCCTATTTTTGCCATCAAGTTCCTCCAGTAAGACTTTGGCGTTCGCCCAAGAGATAGGTAAGCTAGGGATGGTTGGAATGCTTGCGCCGTTTGTGCGAGTGCTGTTCTCATAAGAGGGGTAACCAGGTGTAGTCGGGTCTCCAGGGTACATTGATATAAACTGAACCGAACCACGCTGGACCGAAGTCGGGTTGCGAGCAGGGCCGTAGGGATAGCTATTGAGGAGGTTATCGAGCGAGCACGGGGCATCATAAATGGGTCTTACGGGGCATAGCCATTCTTTTCTGTTACAGTGCCGTCATCCTGGGGGTCAGAATACATAAGAACGCCAGCCGCTCCGAGTTCCTGTGCGCCTTTGACCTGTGGGCCAGCGAGAGCGGGGGATGATGAATCGGATAGCGATAGGCTCCAAGGTTGCTTACCTTCAGACCGCGGAAAACCCAACCATATCGGACGAGTACGATTGCACCAGTGAAGTCAACGCCTGAACCGACATCAGTTCGAGCGGGGAAGGTCAGTCGTGGCAAAGGCGACTTGACCTTTCTCGATGAGTTCGTCGTAGTCTCGCTTCCTTCCGTAGTTTGCATAAATAAGCCTGCCTTCTGCCTCCCCATCCCTGCTAAGTCCGTGCCAGGCACCGACAGATTCAGCATGTGTGTATGCATCACTGTCGAGCTCATCCGCGGTCTCTTCAAGCTTGGCGCTCCATACTGTGGTTCCGTCATCTCCGAGGATTGCTAGGCTTCTATCGAGAGGGGTGTTGAGGATGGGATAATAGACATCGATCCATGCCGTTGGTTTCGTCAAATTGGCAATTGAGAGTGTCGCATTACGCGATGCCTCTGAGCCAGCAGGATAAAGGGGATACTCGGTGCTCTTCCGGATGCAGAGCTCATGTTGGAGGAAATCGAAGAAATGCTTGGCCGTGCGTAGGTCCCCTTCCGAACCGGCAAGGTGGGGACTGGTGGCATATATACGGGACGTGACTATAGAACTGGCTGAATTTGGTATAGTCCTTGGGGTATCTCGTCAGGGCAGTTGCCACAAGACAGCGAGAGTCGGGCTTACAGGAAGAAGTTCTCAGCCAGCTGACTGTTGGGAACCTCCGGCTCTTTAGGGGCGAATGCATCTACTGCCCAAGCAAGATCGTGTGCACAGGTGTGAGTATGCGTAGATAGTCTCGGCAGAAAATCAAAATGGTGGGCCAACGGGAATAACCATCTGTGGAGTATGTACCAGAGAAAGGCGAGGGAGAGGAGGTATTTGGCGATCTTCCTTGTTGGGTATTTGGTGCGTGTTCGTGTGTCTATGAGGGATGGATTGAGCGCGCCGTCGACTCTCTTGACCGCCATGAGGTTGAGATGCAAGGTCCCGAGTCGGTTACTGCGGGGTAACTGTCACGTGGTCGAGCCGAGAACCGCGACCAAGCGCGGATTTACCGCGATGTGATATGCGATGGCGCCATGATACATCCAGACAAGACCGAGAGATCTCGCTATCACCGTCGTCCGAAAAGGCAGTATCTGGTGACGTCAGGACGTCGTTCTTCCCATATATTTCAGTTGGTCGCCGTCCGATTTCTAGTTCCTTAGTAGCAAGTGAACATGGCATTCGACGAGAAAGCCATCCTCGACCTGGATTCTTGGCTCGAACCATTTCTTCCTGCCATCGCCCATAGGCATCAATCGTTTACAAACCTGAAGAACTCCATACAAGAACACGAAGGAGGTTATGAGTCCTTCACTAAAGGATATCTCAAGTTCGGTTTAAACGTCAAAGAGGACGGCTCTATCGTTTACAGAGAATGGGCACCGAACGCCAGAGAGGCTGTTCTTATAGGCGATTTCAGTTCGTCTTGACACCGACCATCGCTTCCCCTTGCTCGTCATTCACCAAAACGTGCAGATGATTGGAACAGGACCTCTCACCCTTTGAATAAGGATCAGTATGGCGTTTGGGAAATTACTCTCCCTCCTCAGAGCCCCGGCGTATGCGCTATTCCTCATGATTCCAAATTGAAGGTACGTCACCCACACACCCTTCTGGCACTGGGTCGCGACCATGCCGTCAGATCTCCATGATTCTACCGACCGGCGAGCGGATAGAACGCCTTCCTGCTTGGATCAAGCGGGTCACTCAGGACCTCTCGGTCTCACCCCTCTATGACGCCCGGTTCTGGAACCCCCCACCCGAGTCTCGATATACGTTCAAGAACAAAGCACCTCCCAAGCCCAGTAGCTTGCGTATATACGAGGCACACGTGGGCATATCTTCTTCGGAGCCCAAGGTTGCGACATACAAGGAGTTCACAGCCAACATCCTTCCCAGGATAAAGGATCTCGGATACAATAGCATCCAGCTTATGGCCATAATGGAGCACGCTTACTACGCATGTCAGTACTTCCCTCCACGTCACCGCTGACGCAACTAAAGATCTTGCTTCCAGCATTCGGATATCAGGTCACCAACTTTTTCGCTGCCAGCTCTCGCTATGGCTTCCCTGAGGATCTCAAAGAACTGGTAGACACAGCACATGGTCTTGGTCTTGTGGTGCTTCTTGATGTCGTCCACTCTCACGCTTGCAAGAACGTCCTGGATGGCCTAAATCTCTTTGACGGGTCGGACCACCTTTACTTTCACGAAGGTGCCAAAGGCCGTCATGAACTTTGGGACAGTCGCCTATTTAATTACGGCTCTCACGAGGTCCTACGTTTTCTTCTGAGCAACTTGCGGTTCTGGGTCGAGGAGTATCAATTCGATGGGTTCCGTTTTGACGGTGTCACGAGTATGATGTACGTCCACCATGGTATCGGGACTGGGTTCTCTGGCGGATATCATGAGTACTTTGGTCCCGGCGTCGATCATGAAGGCGTCATTTACCTCATGCTAGTGAGCTCCCAGCTTACTAGCTTATATGTGCCGTCGTTGAATTCTCTTTTAGGCGAACGACGCTTTGCATACGCTCTACCCCAATATCATCACCATTGCTGAAGATGTGTCTGGGATGCCACTTCTTGGTATCCCTGCACACATCGGGGGCGTCGGTTTTGACTACCGCCTCTCCATGGCAATTCCCGATAAATGGATAAAACTCCTCAAGCATGTGCAAGATGACGCATGGGATATGGGTGATATTGTTCATACGCTCACCAACCGACGCTATCGCGAGAAAAGCATCGCGTACGCAGAGAGCCATGACCAGGCTCTTGTTGGCGATAAGACGATCGCGTTCTGGATGATGGACAAGGAGATGTGTAAATATCCCCCGTCCTTTCGTTCTCTAAAGAAAGACGGGTTTTGATGGAAAGATAGACACGAACATGTCGGACTTGACCCCGATGACACCCGTTATCGCCCGGGGTTTGGCTCTGCACAAAATGATCCGGTACGTGTCTTCCTTTCTATTGCAGTAGCGGTCTAATTCGGTTCGTAGCTTGATTACTCATGCTGCCGGCGGAGAAGGCTATCTTAACTTTGAGGGGAACGAATTTGGGCACCCCGAAGTAAGTATGAGAACGAGTGGCTGGAAAACGCATCCGACTTAACGTGGTACTCTCTAGTGGCTTGACTTCCCGCGCGAAGGGAATAGCAACTCATTCCACTACGCTCGGCGACAGTTTAACGTCGCCGACAATAATCTCCTGCGATACAAATACCTGAACAACTTTGACAAAGCCATGCAACATCTCGAAATTGGCTACGGCTGGCTTAGTTCGCCTCAAGCGTGGGTCTCCCTCAAACACGAGGGCGATAAGGTCATCGTCTTCGAAAGGGCTGGGCTACTCTTTATCTTCAACTTCCACCCAACCCAGTCCTTCACGGATTACCGTGTCGGCATGAACGTGGATGGGGAATACAAGATTGTGCTCAGCAGCGATGACAAGCAGTACGGAGGGTTCGAGAACGTGGACGTGAATTCCAGATACGTCACAACGCCGTCAGAGTGGAACGGTCGGAAGAACTGGGTCCAAGTGAGCGGTGTTCCGCACGTCATCCTTTTCCCCGTCCCTCACCGCTTAGCGACAGGTTTACATTCCCTCCCGAACAAGTATAGTCCTTGCGAAGGTCTAATGAATCGACCACCGTTGTGGGTGGGTAGATTGCGTCATCAGGATAGGGTACCGTGGGCCGAGTCGCAGAGATACCTCAAATTTTTCTTGAGGTGGCGTAAATTGTATGTTTCATGTTTCGAGTGTGTCAGCGGTGTGTCCGAGGATCGCATATAAATCAGAACAGCCATCTATTACATGCTTTCAACCGAGTTTCTGTCTCTTGGTACCAGCACGGGTAGTAGATGTTGCCGAGGTGTCAACAGAAGACACCGACATTGACCTCCGGTCAGTAGTCCCCATCTGTGGAGAATGACAGTAAGCCCCAAGAGGACGAGACACAATCTCGTCTCAACACTCGCCAGTTTCCTGCTCCGCCCGCTGCGCGTACTAATCACACTATGGGCCCTCCCTTCACCGGGCGTATCTGGCACTTGTCCGTCCTCATCCACATCCATGGGCATCTCTGCCGGAGTCTCGCTTTCGCGCATTCCCAGGCGCATTTTCGCCGTGCGAATATCCTGGTCCACGCGGTCGGCCACCTTTTTCATCTCCACGAGCGAGGAGATGGCTTCGAGCAGCACCTCGTAGTGCGCGAGGGTGTCGCGCGTCGGCATCACCAGCCGAGACAGAGTGATACCGAGCTCGGTGGCAATCTGAGAAACTTTTGCCGCGACCGCCGCCTTGGGATACGGAACGCGGAACGAACGCAGGTACACCGCCTGGTGTGTTGCCTTGGTCGTGGTGCCCGCGGGCATGGTGCCGTCCGTGCGTTGGATGCAATTTAATGCATCTGAGACCATCTGTCAGAGAAACGTGTGGCCGATGGGGTGGGATGTCGGCGTACCTTGCGCAGCCGATTTCGCCGACTGCGCACGCTTCGGGACGGCAGATGCGAATAGTGAGCTGGAAGGCGTGGCTGGGCTGTCCAGCTCGCCCGTGCCACCTTTTTTCCTCTTCTTGGGGTCACTCAGCGGCCCGTCTTCGTCTATCGGCAGGTCGGGGAGCCCACACTCTGCACCGAGCAACGTGCGCAATAGCCGGTCACGATCCTGCTTGAAACGCTTTTCGTTCTGTTCTATGCGCTTCAGCTCGATGTACAGCGCTTCTTCCTCCGCGAGTTCTTTGGGCGTGCGGTTTTCGAGACTGAGGAGGTACTTCTTCCGCATGACCTCACGTTCTGCGGAGAACCTCAGCATGGAGACACGAGGAAATGAGTGGCATTAGGGGTCGCGCACCTTTGTCAAACTGAAAGGTTGATACGAGTTGTGATTTACTGGCTTCATCTCCTGTCCACGGTCTGTTCCTGACAAGTTTGCGACAGACACTGTAATACCTATCCTTCAAATCCTGCGGCAAAGCCTGAGCACGTGAAAGGCCAGAGTCTAACTTTGTAACTTACCTCCATCGAACGCAGTGGTCCACCAGGGAAATCATAGCGGTCGTTGACGATGTAGAATCGGGAATCATATTCGCGAATGAGATTGAAAAGGTAGTCCGTCTCTTCCCTTGTCCATTCGGGGTCTGCCAATGGTGTGAGATTGTGCAACTGAACAATGGTAAAAAACCATGAACCTTCCAGGAATTGGGTATACTCCTCCTGTGAATACGAGTAGTCTGGTGACTTGGCATTGTACCTTGCAAATGGATATTCTGAGACCACGTTAATGCACAAGCGATAGCAGGGGTGGAGGGGATGAACGGACCGGCATCTGGGTCTGTGTTGGCCTTGACCCAGTGACTGAGCTCTAGCCCGTCCGTTCTCGCCGAGTTCTTGAAAGACCTCCACTCCCTACACCATTTTCAAAACCACGTTATGGCTATCAAGTCGGGATAAAAACACACCACTTTGAGCTCCCGCCACTCCCGAAGTTAGGTTTCTGCTTGAGACGGGGTTTGGCGACCTGAGCGACTAATGTAGGGGCCGACGGGCCGATGAGGGAGTATAGCTCGCGAGAGATGCCCGAGGGTTTTCTTGATAAAGGAGTAGAAGCCTTCTTTGGCTGAGCAGGAGCTGGCGTTGAAGCGCTGGGCAAGGAAAGGATACTGCGAACATCGGCAGCGGATGCACCAGTCATCGTTCACGTCGTCGTCGCGGGTCAAACTCAAGGCTCACTTGCCGGTCCGCCCAGTCCGTCTCCGGGCCGAAATCGGTCCGTACAACCAAACCATTGACCGTTGACGCTCACGCTCATCTTTTGCATGTTGTCAATCGCAATCCGCTCAGCTCCCCTGAGAGCGTTGCATACAACGAGGGCGCTGAGGAACCAAAAATGGCCACAGTTGACAAACATCCTAGCCGGCGAAATCCCTCCGCCCGTGCAAGTCAAATCCATGACACCTGCGGGCGTACTGCTGCAAGACGGAAGGTTGTTACCCTCGGCGTGTATCTTTCTTGAGGGAGAAGTTCTGCTTTGGGATGTCCCTTCAACGTTATGGAAGGACTGGGACGAAAGCAAATTCGAGGTCTTTGACGTTGTGGTCCCCAAGCCCGGTGTGTCCTCCCCATAACCAGCATGATTGGTAGACGCTTGACTACCTTCGGTTTTGCGTCCGCCAGAAATTTTGCTGATCGGTACGGGAAAATCCGTCAACCCCCTTCCAGCCGGTTTGCGACGGTACCTAAACAAGCTAGGCATGCAAGTTGATGTCATGGACTCGGTGAGGAGACGCGTCTCTGTTGTAATCACACTCTGACTGACTGTGGGTTGTTCTCGCAGTGGAACGCGTGCACGACGTACAATCTGCTGTCAGAAGAGGGTCGCCGGGTAGCTGCGGCCTTGCTTCCACTGCGCCATCGTCCGTGGAGAACGACGCACTCTGATTCACCTTGAACATGGCAGGACTCTGACAGACTCCTGCTAGTATTAAAGGCCGGGTTGTAATGACATGTGTTCCCTGGACTCCGACCTTGTGTCATAGTGTACCAATAAACTCCGTATAATACTGAGCGTGTCTCGGATCGACTGGTGTAGTCCAATAAGTTGCATCTTTATGGCAAGTCGGGTTACGTCAATTGTAAGGATATCCTACAAACAACAAACATCCCGGAGACAACATGAGTGATAACTTCCACAGCAGAAAATCAATCAGCCTTTCACGCCTACATTATATTGGGTCACTGGCACTTACGATCTGATGACATCAATCCACGATTTTCCGCTTGCCCTTTCTCACGCTGCTCCTTTCAAACGCATCATCTATGTCCATCGCCAGGTCAATCCCAGCACCGGGCGTGGCAGACACCTCGTCTTCATCGTCCGTTAGAGAAGGAATAGAAACTTCTACTGGCTGTAGACTGCCTGGAGATGCGAAAAAACTCGGTCCAGTGAACGGATCGGAGACTGTGACATCGGGCGCACCAGAGTCATCCTTGAACTGTACGAATAGAACGGCCCAATTACCCACGACATCCCTCAGCAGCTGATCATTCGTCAGAACCTCGTACGAAGCATGTTGTTGTCCCCTCTCTATGACTTCCCGCGAGAGCACGAAGTCATCTAAACCAGTGACACTGGGAACACCACGAATGGATCTGAAGACGTCATCTGAGAAAGCTGACAAGACTTGTTCTTTTACTACCGAGATGGCGGTCTCATTAGGTAGCGCGAGGAAGATGGTTGATTTGTGAGTTTTGACGAGAACTTGAAAGATCTTTAGGTGTTGTTGTCTTAGAGGCTAGAGACGATGATTTAGAGAATATGGACCCAAGATATTACGCGTTGAACGTACCATGTGCGATACTTTGAAACAGATACAGTTGTGACTCCAAGACGCGTCGCGACTGTGGCGTCGGGTGCGGGACCATTTCCGAAAACTGGGGCCCGGTGTCCGAGGCCCGGCGGCGGGGGAAACAAGTGGGAAACAGCCGACACAACACCGCCACGACGACAATGAATACCTTTCATCCAGGAGAATCCTCGTCTCACCCTTTTCATGAGCCAGCACCTCTCCCTCCTTCCAATCCAAAGGTGGATGAAGTCGGCACTACGAGCGCTCCATTGAAGAGCGCTGCGTTCTTCATCGGCGCGTACTGCAAAGAGTTCAACGGTGGGGTTTTATTTTCGGGACTGCTCGTTTATTTAAACCAGCTGAACAAAATGTATGTGATGCAGAGGACTTCATGCTCTGCAAGGCGGAGAACCGGGAGCCCGCTCACTGTCTGAAGGAGGGTCGACGAGTGACCAGATGTGCCATTGACCTGTAAGTATGCATATATTACTTCGACAAACCCTCACGATGGTTCCTCGTACCACACTCTCCTTCCACTGCTTGCTTCTGTAGTATCAGCAAGATGCGCGAAAACTGTCTGCAACAGTTCGAGGCGCACTGGGACTGCTTAGAAATGAACAACCAGGTCCGTCTCCGAATCCTACACTCTAGAGACCTGTGCGTCCTTGACAGAAATCTGCCAAAAATAGGCATATTCTCACTGTAGGAAACCCGAGCGCGCACTGAACAAGTGCATGTTTGAGAAGCTGGTGCGATATTCTATTACTCGCGCTCACGCCATCTCAACCTTCTATCGTTTCCGCAGGGTCTTGTCAAGACTATTCCTGGGGCCTCACCTGGCGAGACACCCATACATGAGGTTGAAAACCCTCTGTACGGTCGCATGCAGAAATGAACGGACATTTAATGCTGCTCCATAGCCGAGCTAAGACCGAGCACATAGATCCTCGTGTCAATTAGACAGCTGCTTGTCTTTATCGTTAGTGCTCAGAGAAATTAGACCAACACACAAACTGCACTCCATGCATGGGGACCAGTGTGCTATCTTGTAATATATGAGTGTAGCAGGCCTTTTGATTATCCGACGTCTTGCGTAACCTTGAGCACACCTAAGGCCTGAGAGCCCGAGGCCTTGAGCTTGATGCTCCCACTGGCAACTTTGACGCGTCTCCTCCGACGAGGTCCCCGTCACTTTTCGATCTCCCAATCACCCTCGCTAACCGCAAAACACAGCATCTATGTCTCGCAGTCAACCGACCCTTATTTCAACCTCTCATTCGAGGACTGGTACGTTCCCCGCGTTGGGCATATATGCGGTTCTGGAACGAACACCTTCCGGTACACAGGCTCTTCAAGGAGAAGCCGGCCCAGGAGCCCCTCCTACTCATCTATCGCGACAACCCATGCGTCGTGATTGGACGAAATCAAAATTCCTGGAAAGAAGTGAACTTTCCTGCTCTTCGCCGCGCCAACATCCCCTTCATACGCCGGCGCAGTGGTGGAGGGACGGTTTACCATGTACGCGTTCTTCTGTCTTTGAGGCAGGGCTCGTCCTTGTAAGTCTCACTATTCGAGGGAAGGACATAGGCAATACAAACTTCTCTATTCATCTTCCGCGAGGCTCTTTCAATCGCCATGTCACCGCGCAGCTTGTCTTGCGTGCCGTGCGCGCACTCGACGTCGATGCGTCCGTGAACGATCGCAATGACGTCTGCGTCGGCCCTTATAAGATGAGTCTTTTATCATGACTGTTCAAGTGTATCTCATGAACATGCTCTCCGATATCCACGTGTCCGGCTCCGCCTACAAGATTGCGAAAGATCGAGCGTACCACCATGGCACAATGCTCATCTCATCTCAGCTCAGCACCCTGGGTGACGTGCTACATGTGTCAAAAGTACGCGTTGTTTGACGCACTACGCTTGTATGAATGCTGGACCATAGCATCCATGCTTAGGAGTCTATGATAACTCGAGGCGTCGCATCGGTTCGCTCGCCTGTGAAGAATTTGCAGGAATTCAACCCATCCGTAACTCATGACGATTTTGTGAGAGCCATGGTTCGAGCCTTCCGCGAGGAGTACCACGTTGAAGAACCCGTAAGCCCACGTCATAAGGTCATTTCCTTCTGCTCAACATTTCTCTCCTCCTGCCCCAGGTGCATTACGTGC
>Ga0137394_10000151_pt1 | contig 47709 bp, 71 predicted proteins | sample czobulk116metaG_FD_108278 | JGI IMG/M metagenome (GOLD analysis project Ga0137394, IMG submission 108278) | Vadose zone soil microbial communities from Angelo Coast Range Reserve, California, USA - czobulk1.16 metaG | ecosystem: Environmental > Terrestrial > Soil > Vadose zone | place: USA... | reverse complement strand
GAGGAGGCGACGAGACCATGCTCGAGCATTCGAGCCCGTTTTTCCATTTGGCGGGGTTGTGCGCGCAGCTCCTTGCGGGGCGCATCGTGGATCTCACTATCGAGCCCGAGTTGGAGTTGGAGTTGGAGTCGGAGACAGGGCCCGGGATGGGGATGGGGATGGACATGGACATGGAGCGGGTGGCGGCGGGCGGCGATGCGGCGACTGTGGTACAGCACTGGGAGTCGCTCGTCGGGGCCTTGCGGTCCGTGCAGGTCCTGAGGCTGCACCGGGGTTCCTCGCCCATTCTCAACGCGCTCACCACCAATGCGCGCCTCCTCCCGGACCTCCAGAAACTTTACGTCGTACAGCGTGACGTCAGGCGCGCTGTCGCTCCAGTGGTGCCACCTGACGGCCGCGTCGTCCTCTGGAACCTGAAGAGGCTCACTGCGCTGCGCGCGGGCTCGCTTCCTGTCAATCACCACGGTCCCGTCGTGACGACCCGCGATCCGTCGGCTCGCATCGGGAACGAATTGGCCGCGCTCGTGCGTGAGCGGGCTGGTGTCGAGGTTGTCCTTGTTGGTTGTGGAGTGGATAGTGGGGCGCTGGATGAGTTGCGGAAGCACACGCAAGTGAGCGTCGGCGATGAATGGGTGTATGTCTGAATAGATTTAATCTGGCCCAAAAGCCGGATCACGTGATGAGATGCCAGAAGGAAGCGGACCTGATTACGTGAGATTCATGCACTCATTTTGTTCGCACACAACACCTTCGACTCCCAGAGCGAGGGACGAGGCGTTTCTCACCCGCAATAGTCATCCACAAAGCCGTGTTACCCACCCGTAGCTGGATAGCGGGAATCTGACGTATGTCGTGTATCCCTTGGGGTCTAACCGATAACTTCTCTTAGTACCTTTCCTTGAACAAAGACTCGACACGAGCTAAATCCTCTGCTGGGCCCATAGATAAGGGAGCATTTCTCAAAGCCCCCCATTCCATCAAGTTCCCTCCTCTTCAGGGACTTGCCTTGGCCATCACCTGTGGTGAAATTTGCGCTATTTGTCTGGTTTCGCACGTCCGGAGTTTCTATTATCCCCTCGTGCGTGCGTACGCCCCTGGATAACATCTCCTCGTAGCATTTATGCACACAATAGCATTTTTTTTTCTCGCACGATGTCTTCCCCACCGAGCGACCTACCCATATCTTCGTCCCCAAAGTTGATCGGCCACGATACTGACGGCTCTCCAACGCCGTACCGAGATTCATCCCTGGACAGCGATACCGCCGCCGTGGCTCGAAGGTCCCCAACTCTATCTCGCTCTTACAACCTCATGGATCCAGACGCTCGCGAACGTCAGCGCACGCTCGACGTCGACATGGCCATCCACCTTTCGCGCGCCCGTCAGAATTCCGTTTCGGCTTCCCCCGAAGCCTCACCGCTCAAGTTGCGGGAGCACGAGGACCGCGAACCCGAGATACATCCACATCACGAGGAAAGCACCTTTCCGAATCTTTTCTTACAGGAGGAACGGGAGATGCAAATCGCACGTGGAGAAATGCCCCGCCAGGTGCATATCGACGATCCCTATCGGGGCGTGCTTATCCCGCATGACTTGCGACAGGACTTGGACATGGCACACCACCTTGCCCAAACCCATGAACCCAGCCTTTTCGGCGGCCTTCACAGTGCCGCGCACCAAATCGATGGTGCCCTGCCGCTTTATCAACCTCCCGCCCCGTTTTGCCGACAGACATTCAGCTTTGCGGCCATGGAAGATTTCGCCATGGCGGAGAAGACGCGGCTCGGGCTTGCAACCAGCCCAATTGACGAGCGTTTGCAACACTTGAGGGTGCGCAAGCCCTCGCAAGTGTATGCAAACGGCGATGTGGGATCGAGTGGAAGCGCAAACGACTTCCGCCTTCCGGCGGCCCACATTACGCGAGAACGCAAACTTAGCCAGAGCATTGCCCTACCGCGCCGTCATGGGGGCGGGAAGATGGCACTCTTCGAAGGAATACCCGGCGCACCGCCTGCATCCCTGGCTACTGGCCTCGCTCCTCCTCTCTCTGTTGTTCCTTCATTTGCTGACCTTCCGCCCGCCACGGGAGGCGGAGTTGGTCACGACAGGCCATACAGGTTCTCGTTCTTCTCTAATGTTTTGAGTGCAACCATCCATGCAAGGAGCTTGTGCGAACTTCCTGCGGATGGGCAGTCATTTGAAGATTTATTTGCAGGAGTAGGCGGGCCATCTCCATCCCCAACTGAGCGCAAGCTAGGACTCGGGTCGACCCCACAACCAACTCCGCCCGTCTCTCGCGCTCCCCGCGAGGAGACGAAGGGTGCTCAAGGCCCGAATGGTGGCGATGCCAAAAACCTTATGCTCAATGACACGGAGGGACATACTTGGTGGCTTGACGTCCTCTCACCCACAGACGAGGAGATGAAGATGCTCTCTAAAGTATGTCTCTTTATATCTCATTACTCTCGTCTAACCGACTGTTTGCGGATAGGTTTTTGGCATCCACCCACTGACGGCGGAAGATATCCAGATGGAAGAAGCGCGCGAGAAGATTGAGCTCTTCCGAACATACTATCTTGTCTGTTTCAGGAGTTTCGACCAAGACCCTTATAGTCCAACTCATCTCGAGCCATTGAACATGTACATCATCGTTTTCCGTGAAGGAATCCTCTCTGTGAAGTGGTTCTCATTTTTGGATCGTCGGGTTATGTTAATACTCCGTTGTTATAGTTCCACTTCCGCCCCACTCCCCATCCCCAGAATGTACGACGTCGCATCAAACAACTAAAAGACTATATTAGCGTCACGTCCGACTGGATCTCCTACGCACTCATCGACGACATTACTGATGCGTTTGGTCCGCTCATCCAAAGCATCGAGTACGAAGTCGACAGCATCGACGAACTCGTGCTCATTCTCAAGGAGGCCGAGCAGAGCGACATGTTGCGTCGCATCGGGCGATGCCGAAAGAAGGTCATGGGTTTACTCAGGCTGATGGGCAACAAAGCGGACGTCGTCAAGGGATTGGCAAAACGATGCAACGAAAACTGGAAGGTCGCGCCGACGAGCGACATCGTACGTTTAGCTGCTTCTTTCCCCTCTCGCTCCTTCCGCTTCCCCCGGCCTCATCACGCACACGTCTTCTGCCTTTGGTAGGGACTGTATCTGTCGGACATTCAAGACCACCTGATCACGATGACTCAAAACCTGAACCACTACGAGAAAATTCTGTCGCGCACGCACTCGAACTACCTCGCCCAAATCAGCATCGAGATGACGGACGCGAACAACCAGATCAACGAGGTACTCTCGAAGCTCACCGCACTGGGTACGATTCTCATCCCGATGAACCTTATCACCGGTATGCAGCATTCAGGTCACTCGCTAACCGCCGTTTAGCTGATAAACTGTGAAAAAGGTATCTGGGGCATGAACGTACACGTACCAGGCCAGGGCATCCCCGGCTACGGCTGGTTCGCCTGCATCGTTGGAGCGCTCGTGACGATCGGCCTCGTCGGCGGGTTCTCCGCGTACAAACTCATGGTCAGGTAGACGACCTTTGTCATTAGTGTCTTCTCTCTTTGTCCTTTTTTTATTTGCCAACAAGACGAGAGACTTTTCCTGGCGCCCTCATGAATGAAAATGCATATATCAAGAATCTCCCTACGCTACACATGACCGCCTCGTGCGTGTGTCGGCTGGACACAACCGCATAACTCCCGAAGAAAAAATCAAAGAAAAATACACGTTCTGAGAAGCGACGGATAAATACAATGTGTACAACCGAGTGCAAAAAAAAGGCAAAAATAATAATTAAAAGCGAGTTGGGCGAGCACAATATGAATGAAAAACATGTGGTTTAATTACCGGGGAGTACCTTCCCCGTTCGTGTACGTGAGCTTGACCTTACGCTGCTGCTGTGGGGGCGTCGCGGGCAGCGGTACAGGAGTAACAGAACTCGTCCCTACGAACGGCATATGCCGCGAATCGGGCGACATGATCATCGCCAACGAAGGCGAGAGCGTCTGAGTGGCCCTGTGACCTGCCGCTGGTGCTGGAGCAGGTGCGCCCGACGAAGAAGACGAAGAGGATGACGACGACGTTGGCGGGGGCAGTGGGGCGAGCGGTTGCGGTGAGGTAGGGGCCGGGGGTTCTGCCACTGGCGCGGGTGTTTGACGCTTGTATGACGGGCTCCCGTACGGCGACGCGTGCTCCGACGTCAATGACGCAGCGTCTCCCTCTGGATACTTGCGTTTTCGCGACCCGGACGGAGGCGTCAGCGGCGGGACGACGGGCAGCCGAATGTCGTCACTCGCAGCCAGGGGAGCGGTGGAGGACGAGACGGAGAGACGACGCACTGAGGATGACGATAGTGGGGTGGAAGGGGCAGCCGCAGCCGCAGATACAGGTGGAGGTGGTAAGGGTGCCACCGCCGACGCGGGCGCGGGGACAGGGCGCGTCCACTTAACTTCCCACGGTGGCGGTGGGGGCATAGGGCCTGCTGGAGCATTGACCTGATGCGGTGGGGAGTGCCGGTGAACTGGCGCACGTGGCGGTGGAGCGGGAAGAACTCGCGGGTGATATGAGTGCCCGTTGGGTGGTGGATGGTGGGGCGCATGGGAAGAAGTACCGCTCGGATGGAGATGGGAAGAAGGACCGTTAGCTGACACAGTGTCTGGCTGGCCAGGACTAAACCGGATGAGCTCTATGAACAACGTCTGGGTATAAGGCGGGGGAAGTTCCTTATAGATGATATCTTTGCTAAATGCATCGAGCATCTGAGCCGTGTCAACATATGTGTCTGGGTCAGTAGCTTCTGATCACGAGTTGGGACATCAGCCATGTCGCGTCCAACAAAGAGAGTAGGACTTACTGATATCTTTCACTCGCAATTCTGCATACCCATACGAGCGGTTCTTGCGAAGGCAGCATAGCGGACATACGAAACGATTGTCGTACTTGTTGTTATCGGTGGAGAAAAACACACAACTGCCGTGATAGAACTTGTTGCAAAGCTCACACGCAACTTTTGGGTAGTTGAGGAGGTAGTGAGTGCGTCCACGACAGATGCAACGCGTCCCGTCCAACCAGTCCTGATCGATGTCCTGACCAAACGTAAATTTCGGCCGCCGGCGCTTCTTTGTGCGAACCGTCACAGGCAGTTCCGCCAAGATACGGTGAAGGCCGGCGAGGTCCAGGCCAAATGATACTTCCGGGTTCGGCGATACGGCGAATTGGATTTTGAATAGCTTGCGCATGTAATGCCGTACCTGGGGCAGGTACTCCTTTCGCTGATTGCCCGGCTGCGACGCGAACGACAGGAACTGTCCGATAACGGACGTCAACCGATCCATGCGGTGAACCACAACCTCGAGTTGCTTCCAATCCTCCGAGTAAAACTTGGCAATTTCCGGTGCGTGCAGAAGCATCGTCGGCATGTAGCAGAAATGCCAACTGCGGTCCTTATGCAGCGATCCGTTCCAATGGTGGTGATCGCAGAACGGACACGAACCACCGCTGCGCGCGCATTGCCCATGAAACCGCGCAAAACAGTGGTCGCACTGCACGGCGTCCGACACCGTGCCCGGTGCCGGTGGTCGCACAGCCTCATGGCAAATGCAGGTAAAGAATTCGTCATCCGGTGGCAGATCATCCTCGGGTCGCGTAGCGGCGAGTACGTCCTCGAAGAGTTCCTTCCCATGCGGCTCCCGATGATTCGGACAGTACCAAGGCAAGTTTTCTAACCAGCGATAATGGGTGGTCAACTGCTCGTCCAACCGGTCAAACTTCGGTAGCGAGAAGATGCCCAGGTGTAGCTTAGCATAGTCAACCCACTTGTGCATGGTGTCAAAAATATCCTCGTCCTCATTGCGGTCGTAACGGTCGTGCAGCACCTGGTCGCACCGCGACTCTAGATCCAGCGCAAAGTCGGCCCTAAGCTTCAGCTGGCGTATGGAAGGGATGCTAAAGTCCTTTTCCGCGCGCGTGACGAGACGCATCACGTCCTGCACACGGGGCCGCGGAGCGCCTTCCTCGGGCTCGAGCCATGCCTGCGCCTGTTTGTCAAACTCCTTCGCTTTGACGCGTGCTGACGCGATCTTGTCAAGGATCGTCAGGTCGATCGGCACGTTCGGGTCAATATCTTCGAATTCATTGAGTTCTTCGATCGTCTTGTACGGCTGTGACAGCACGTGGCGCGCGCGCTCATCCCAACTCTGTCCTGCACGCTGTCGCGCTTCCAGCATCCGCACATGCTTGTTCTCTTGTGGGAGATTGCACGCACGGGCGCGCGTCAAGTACTGGGCAACCTCCTCCAACGTCAGTACACTATCATCAGCCGCCTCAGTCTCCAGCTCCTTAGTGAGTTGTTCGCGTGCGACGAGCTTCTCCACGTCCACAAGCTCGTCAAGGAATACGTTGATGGAAGAACCCTCCAACAAAAGTCGTTCGCAATCCTGTAGATAGGCCTCGTGATCGCGTTCTGTGGGTGTCGCCGTGAGTAGAGAGCGTGCTCGTGCCTTTATATCCTCCGCCTTGCCCGCGTGCGTCTTGAGAATCCCAATCTCAGAAGTATCGAACCCAAGGTTCTCGACCTGATTTAACAAAGCATAGATCTCGTCCAAGCCACGATCAGGGCGGTCGCCAGGATCCTCCGCTTGCGACACCACGTCGCCAGCGACGGATGGGCGGACTTTGGGTCGCTTCGAGCGCTTGCGACTTTGCTTTCGCACGAGGAAAGTGTTCGCGGCGTCGATCCAATCGTTTGCGCTGTTCACGCATCTACGGATGTTCGCGAGTTCCGGAAGTGGATGGTTTATGCGGTCGCCTTCAGCTAGTAGTGCACGCAGAACGCGCAAGGAGGGGCGGGCGCTCTCTGCGAGTGCCTTGTTCAGCTTCGCTTGCCAGGCTGAGGGGACGGAGGCACGCTCCGCGATACGCATCTGTGTCTCGCGAAGCTCCTCATCGGAGAATTGCTTGCGGAGTGTGCGCTGTTCCATCGCACACTTGCACAACGAGTCAGCGTGGTCGACGCACACGACCTTGTTGGTGCAGTGACACGTGACTTGAGAGAGATAACAGAATGCCTTGCACGTGATGCATTGATATTGATCTTCTGACAGGTCTTCTTCCAGAATTTCGCCAAGTTTCAGGGAACGCGCCCTGAGTCTATCATTCATCTCACGATCAATCATCTCCCTCAGACTATCGTTCAGCCTTTGACGACAGCTCGCATGAGCGCCCCGTCGGATGATCACGACATGCCACCACTTACCAAATAGCAGTTGCGATTGATTGTGATTGCTGTGTGATTGTGATGAGTAGTTCATCGTGTGAAAACACTGGGTGTTTTCGGTGCTCTCGGTAACGCTCCACACACTGGCGCCCATACATCAGCCAGTCTGGTAGCGCAAAATTGACTGCCTCATTCAAGTTGAACTACAGTGGCGAAATAGAAGACGTTAATAAGCACGCTCAGACAGACGCCGAAAGGAAATTTGAACCCACTCCGTGGTTGAACCCAGCGTGATAAGCCTTGGGGAACGTAATTACGAGATCCCCGGCACGTTGGTTGCAGGCATAAACCCGCACACCCTCGTCCGTCAAGCGCTTAGGGCTCATGAGCGTGACGAGCTGGAAGAGAAGGTCCGGCTGAGACTCGAACAAGTCGGGCGCCTCTTTCTTAATGGCCGCCTCAAATTTCTGGGCGTCATCCCCCGGGATTCCATACCACGTCTTTGTTTCACCCCAGTGCACTTCATATTGGGGGGTGACGATCAGAGAAATCACACACGCGGTATTGTATGTGGTAATACACTCACTATAATTCACCGAGTAAGTGTAGTGATCCTGTCGTACCAACATGCGTCAGTTGAACACTCCAATCAACACAACGGCGTAGCATACCTCATTATGCCAACAAAAGGTGGAGAATATCATACCGACATACGTCCACGGTACAGTCATGCCGGAGATGTCTGACTTGATGTACCGAAGAAGCGAGTCAGAAAGGATAGGAATGTTGTTCAGATTCCATGGGTCCTTGGAATATGGGTTCATCGGATGTGTCTCCAGAGTAGGCATAGCACTACCCAATACAGAAAAAAAAAACATTCCAGTCAGTAATTTCCATCTTCCGGCACAGAAGAATAGAAGGTCATTACCTTCCATGTGTAGTGGAATGGACATCAGCACCATACTCAATTTCCACCGTTTCATGTGGGGATTGTACGAGGCGCCAGAACTCGCGCTCGACGTCATGCTCCGTCACACAGATGTCGCCATACATATTGTCTGTCGTGTCCTCTGTACTCGCGTTGTCCTGATCAGGGGGATGTGCCTGGAACCACCTCCTGCGGAACTCGCGGTCGCGTGCTTGAAAACTAGATAACGAGTGCTCTTCACCCTCATCAAAACCAAAATCACCCCCAGTGCTGAAAATGCAGGTCGGGCAGAACCACTGCCCACGTGGCACGGTTGAGAGCGGGGGGTCTAAGCAAAACATGTGGAAACCTGACAAGATGTAAGGTCAATAGATTTGGACGTCCTAAGAACAGATCAAAGCGTACCACAATCGCAGTTATCGCAGAGGAGCATTTCTTCGCCTCTATCATTCTTGTGGCATACTTCGCAAGGGAGCTGCGTAAATACAAAAAAAAATGAGGGCTCAAAAATCAGAGATTGATGAAAAACATGGAGTGCGACGCGCACCTCCGAGGAATCCTCGTCGTCCTTTGTGGGCTCAGCAACTGCTGTCCGATTAGCAGCCCTCTTACTACCTGTTAGGACAAAAAGAACGGGGGAAGAATTAGCGGCGATCTAGATCCGACTTTCGAATCGACTAACGAGTCTTCTGTTCAGACGAAGTGGAAGCGCGACCCCTGCGACGGCGCGGCGCCGTCTCGTCTGGCTCCTCCTTCACCTCAGACTCATCGGGTGGTTCCGAGAGCGGACTTGAAGTTGCTGTGAGGGGACTGTCCGGAGGGCTCATACTTTCATCGCCCTCTGGCTTGGCAGAGTTGGAGGCACTGCCCGCAGACCACGTGCGCTTCTGCGTATTTATGTGAGTACGCAATTGGGAGTCACCGCGCGGCATTGTGGCGAGAGAAGCCAGCGGCGAGGCGCGCACGTGCTCGCGCCAGTGCTCGTACGGGAGAATGATGCGAGTGTAGGAATTTTTAATCTGCGTATAAAGACCAGAAATTCCGGTGTAGCCCAAATATCGGCCCAAGTCAGCCCACTTCTTCCCTTTTGTGACCTATACACCGAAGAAACAATTGTCATTTAAGAACAAGAAAATCGTCGATGTATGTAAAGAGTCTCACCGCGTCATAACCACCCAATTCCTTAACTTTCTTTCGTAAGAGCCACAGGTCCATGGGCTTGTTATTGATCGTGGGTACAGACACTCTGGTGTTACCCTGCTGCTGATGGAACCTGTACAGTTGCTCCAAGAAGTTGATCTTTGCACGAGACGAAGCCTCTATCGAATTGAGGCACTGCAACCGTGTCGTGAACCTGAATTTCTAAAAAAAAAAAACCCATGAGCCCATTGCTCTCCCCCCCATCCTTCGGGACCTCCACGATTTTTTTTTTCAAAAACTTCACTCACCTCGGTATCAGTGACGAAGGGCATGCGCCACGTCTCGGGCGGCACAATCTTTGCAATACCAAATTCCTGTGCTTGGGGGGCAATCGAACGTATATACGACATCGGGTCTCTGAATTCCTCGGGCGTGGGGTAGAACGCGGGGCAGTCTTGCAGTCCAAATGGTCGCTCCTTCTGCGGTGCCTGTGGCGAAGCCGCAACGCGGCGGCTGCGACTGGACGTTCGGATGGTGCCCATGTCAAGATGTGGCGCCGCAGGGAGCGGCGCCGCGTCAGGGTGAAACAACGTGGGTCCGGAGGGAGGGCCATCATCTGTGCCGTCGGCGTGCACGACATTTTGAAGCGCAGCGAGCGCCTCCGTCTTGGATCGGCGCGGCGCACGGCGGCCAGAGTGCGTCGCCGTAGTCGATGTGGAGGAAGACGCGGTGGGCGTCGGTGGCGCTGGTGCTACGGCAGAAGAAAAGGGGGGCGATTTGGCGGAGCCGAGCGGTTGCGGGATGGGAACGGCGCCCTGGACAGGGATTTCGAGCGAAGATGTGAAGGTTTTGGGGGGTTTGGGACCCATGGGCGAGCCGAGGGGGCTGGCGAGGGGCGTGGCAGCATCGGCGAGCGCCGTGCGTGCACGACGGGGAGTCCCGCGGGCTGATTGTGCCGGCGAGGACCGGTGCATGGACGATATTTGCAAGAAAGGGAGAAAAAGATTAACCAAGAATAATCTGGAAGTGCCCTGGTGGTGCGCAAGAAGATGGTCAGCAATAAAGTGGTAGCGGTCAGGCAGTCGTTGGCTACTACAGAGTCGTGGTGGAAGAGGAAGCGAAGTCGTCGCCGTGTGTGGATTGCACGAGCGGGCCTTGAATTTGGCCACCACCCACGATGGGCACTGCTTCTCCGTGGGAACATTTCCGCAATTTCCCTTCCCTCGCCTTCTCCAGCCCTCCCTACCCCATTCAACCGAAAATACGTCCAAGTCCCCCCTAAAAATCCTTCCAGTGTGTTCTGCAAGTCTATCTCTCACGTCTCATCTGGTCCGCCGATTTTTTGTGAGAGGTCTTGAAGGGGGGGTGTATCAGATCTGCCCTCCGCAGGCACGGCCCGAAAGGGGTAAGCACGGGTGCCGCTGGGAGTCAACAATTACAGAAGCCCGCGCTTGAGGCTCAGGGCAACCCAAAACCTCAGCTTCTTGGCTGGCCACTCAACAAGCGCCCATACACTCCTCCATCCATCCATCCATCCCTTCTCTCTGAAACTCGTCTCTCTCCCGTCTCCCATCCCAAACTCATTACTCCACCCGTACTTCACCTCGGTCCCTACGAATTTCAAAAGCAGAATAATTTTTTGGAATCACGCTTCTCAGACGGCCGATGGCGGGCGATCGCCGGAACCTATTTCCAGTTCCTCGTCACGTCACCCAAGCCGGTGCCAGATTGGGCTACCTACCATAAAAGGTGTGCTTAGTGCCCACGACAATATTAATGTGATTGGATCGATCCAAGTATAAGTACAGCAAGTATTTCATCAACAACGCGCTGTCTCTCCTCAACTGAGCATGGGCGCGCCGAAACCCATCATCACTACACCAACACCAATCAAATCGCGCTACCTCGCCGGCCGGTGTTTTGAACATTTTTATAAACCCCGCAAATCATTATCTTCTTTCTCTCAGGCTCATGGTCACGCATGCATCTTGTTAAATTTTCTTTTTCCCATTCTTCACCTACGACGTATTCCAGAATAACAACAACAACAACCATGCCTACATATGTACTCTATTCTTTTTTTCGATCAACGCCGCCGCCATCGCATTCCGCGGCCCTCCGGGTCGACCTTCCTTTCTTGGCGAGACAGACTAGCTTCAGATACGCTCATTTCGCGAACCCATTGATATGGACTACCAGTACAGTACATACAACATTACAACACTTTCGGCGCTCATTTTTGGTTCGTTCGCCTGGTGTTCGAACGTAAATCAAATCGGATCAAAATCAACTCAACTGTCGACCAAGACCCGGGCGCAACCGACGTCTTCCAAGAAGTCGGGCGGTCGGCGGTAAAGGAAGCTGATTGCTCTACTTGAAACCGAATAACCCAGATTGCAACGACTTCATTTCATTTGGAACGCACACACTCGGGACAATAACAACGTGCCAACATTAAGCTTCTCGCACGCGGACTGAATGGGATAATCGACAAGAAGGACATGAAATTACGGGAACAAACGAGGTACGTTGTATGGCAGATGCGAGGCGCGGTGGGAGGCGATGGGAATAGGGGGAAGGGGAGGTGCAGATAAACAGAAAAAGCAACTGTGCTTCACAATCCAGAAAGCGCGCCTCCCATTTACGACTCCTCACCAGCACCGTCGGCACCTTCATCCTTCTCCGCTTGCTTCTCTAATGACAACAATCAGTATATCAGAACATGGATGCCCAATGATCAATGCTACGAACCTGTGTCTTGCATATCAGAAGTCCATAGGGTAAGGTTATCCCGAAGCAGCTGCATGATCAGAGTTGAATCCTTGTAGCTCTCCTCCGAAAGCGTGTCAAGCTCTGCAATAGCATCATCAAATGCCTGTTTGGCAAGATGACAGGCGCGATCGGGGCTGTTCAAAATCTCATAATAAAAGACGGAGAAGTTGAGAGCAAGTCCGAGGCGGATAGGATGTGTGGGGGGTAATTCGGTCGTAGCAATATCGGAAGCCGACTTGTAAGCCTCGAGAGACTTGTCTGCCGAGTCTTTCCGTTTGTCGCCTGTGGCGAACTCCGCTAGGTAACGGTGGTAGTCACCCATCCTAGATGAAAGGGCGAGTTAGCGCAGAGCGTGGTGCGAGGTACGCGCACACTCACATCTTGTGGTAGAACACCTTCGATTCGCCTGAAGCTGCTGACGGGATAAGGTGTCGACCGAGAACTTCCAGGATATCCTCGCAAATCTTTTGGAGTTCCGTTTCAATCTTCTCACGATAGCCCTTGATCATCGACACCTGGGCCTCATTGCCCTTAGATTCTTCCTTCTGCTCGATGGAAGACACAATCCGCCAGGACGCGCGACGAGCGCCAATGACGTTCTTGTATGCAACAGAGAGCAAGTTGCGCTCCTCGACCGTCAGTTCTTGGTCTGATGAAGCGACGCGCTTCATGTTCTCGACCATCTCTGAGGAAGAAAGGGATAAGCCACGTTAGAATCCTAGTAATGGTGACGCGCACCTTCATAACGCTCCGCCTGCTCGGCGAGCTTGGCGAGGTAGACAGAATCTTCACGCGACTCGGGCATATCTATGCGCGTCAATTATCAACGACAACGGGACGAGGACACGTGAAGAGTGTGGCGTACTTAGTTAGGAGTTCTAGACGGGGGGGCCGAGTAAATAAGAGCGGGAGCGGGGGGTGGGAGCACGACTTACGGGAGTTTGTGGTGGTTGATAAAGGAAAAGGGAGAGGGATGATGGTTGGCTGGGAAGAGAAAGCGCGCTCGATTAAAACGGGGCAGCTGGGCAAAGGGTTTGTGACACTTTCTGGGCCAAGGGTTATCCACCCAGGGTCAAGGGTTTGCTCTATTAGGAAGTTCCCACGCCCACAGCTCCTTTGTGGGCTTTATTCCGACCCTTTCTTCCGCCCGTTCATTGTCCTTGTCTCAATCTCAAAAACCCTCTAGTGCAGTGCGGTGCAGACTCGTGGAAATCAGCCTTTTTCTTGCCTCCAGGTCGCTAGTCGCCGCGTCATTGTGTTTGACCCCCACTGCCCCACTGACATAGTTCCGATCGCGAACTTTATCTCCATGTCCCTATGTGCTGTGCCCATCATTTTTAGTCCGTCAACGGACCCGTGACCGTGACGGTAACACTATGACAGCCTTGCGCAGTCCTTTCTCGGTACTACCAACAACCGCACTCTGCCGGCAGTCCTATGGATTTTTAATCATAGATAAGCCAGCAGGTCCTCCAGAATTAATTTGGCCGCGGGCCACCTACCTTGACCCATGGGTGACGCGATCGAGGCGGTCGTGAGCGTATGGACGTATGAGTTGTTGGCCGATACGCCTGAAAGAAATCACACCGGGGTAAACACTCACAGAACAATACTGACTCGACACGTATTTGTGCCAGTGGGTCACTAAGACCCGCGGAAAAACCAGGCAAGAATAATTCGGGCTCAGATTCACTGCCAACTAACGTCGAGTAGACGTCCTGTTGTCACTGTCGTAATGCAGATTACTGTACTACTGTAACTATTAGGGTTGTGTGGTTGCCTCTGTTACCTCTTTCACGGAACAACACGAGACACTTCTCTTTGTATCGAAGATACAAGAGTACCAACCACCCACATCGCACGTTACAAATGCAGATTTAAGAAATACGCTGTGACGACTGTACTGTACCAAGCCCCCTAGCGAGGCTACACATACTGTCACCCACGCAGCCCATGAACGTGCATCAACTTCACAGCATCAGCACAAGATGGATACCCGGTGACAAATATCGCTGACAGAACGGCGTGAGAAATACAACTTTTGAACCGAAGAAGGGTCGAGGCGATCATGATGACGGCGCACCAGATTGGGGTCCCAATGTTGAGATCGCAAGGTACAGTAGGAATGCTTGCGTCAAACCGTGCGTCGTCGGCATCTAGAGAGTGTCTGGAAGCACCGCCGGTGTTTACGACACTCGCCCCGGCGGTATTGGCGAGCTAGCTAAAGACCTCCCAGACAATTAGTTGTACCCGTGACAACCCAGTGCGTTTGACAAATCCGGGATTGTTCCGATTCCAAGGAAGCCGGCAGAGAAGACGGCAATCATTCGGCGCGTTAGAAGATGGCCTGCGGCGTATGTTTCGGGCGGCTTACACGCTAAGGGGGGAACTCGGGGTAATACAGCGAGCCTACCCGTGCCAAGCTTGCCACAAAGGCGGTATCATGCTGAGCAGGACGCAACGCCCATCTCTTGTAACCCCGCTTTATTGCGTGTGATCGCCCTAATTCCGTTATACCCGAGCCAGTTATGATAATAGACATAGGAAGATCGCGACCACTATTCCCCCCGACCCCTAGGCGTGTTTACTTTATCGTCGTTCGTTATCCCATCGTGTCAGGCTACTGTACTAACTTGCTACGAAAGGCCGACCCTGGTAGGCTGTGTGCGGTTCGGCCTCAGGGTCAGGGCGCATGTCAAACTCGACAGCGTCTACATATCAACCAGGAGACAACTTCGAAGGTTACGCCCTGCACTATGTCATGCCCCCCCCCAGAGGTCCGTAGTACGAACAGATACCGCAGGGCCTCCTACCGCCGTACTCACCCTAACCTCCGAGTCCGCGGGGTCACCATGCTTTCCCACCACTTCCGTGGAATTAGTACGATGCCGGCTCCGCCACTAACAGTATGTTCAGTTCCACGACATCAGTGGCGCACGCTGGTCGCCACTCTTCAGGACACACGACGCCGGTTCAGAGGCATCATTCGAGGTGCTTCGTTATTTTCTCAGGCTACCCCTCTGCATCTGGGCAGTATCTGGGCTCGATTGTGTTGTCTTCCCGGCCAGTGGAAAGTGACGGGCCCGCTTTCTTCCGAAGAAAACATCCGCCTTGGCCCATGATAATGACACATATTACAGAGTCAAGTAATTTTACTATTTTGTGTGTAATGCTAGCATATTGGTTTGCGACGGATTGACATGGTCGCTCGTCAGGTAGTGGCCTAGTGGTCCGGAGGCCATTGGAACGACCAGTGTCCTATCGCGGCCACTTCTGTGCGTGGTTACAGTCATAATAACTTGAACTTGTAGTTTTGCCGCCGTGACGCATTTTTCACGAAAAATTTGTGGAGTAGGCGTAATCTTTATCGTGCTTAGTGCCACGGTTACCTGCGGCGTAAGTGGGAAGCATGGGAAATTGTGAGGGTAAGACTCGGCATGCGGGACAAGGGGACAGATGTGTCCGGAAAGTAAGTATATCTAGACGAGGTCTCAGCCGGTACAGTATTTGTTCCGCCGGCCAGTTGCAGAGGCGGCACAAGCCACAAGGTCCGACGTACGACATTCGTCGTACAGCATATGTAAGAGCTGACCCAGACATGTGGCGGATTGGACAGTGGTGGCAAACAAGCTTCTAGGAGGAATTTCGGACAAAGGCCTTAGAACTTGGGGTTTCAGATGGCGCTGAAATAAGTCGGTCCCAATATCCGCTACAAACCTCTGCAAGAGAGATACGTATTGCGCTTATAACTGGATTACTAGGTGGTAGCAAGCTCGTTGGGTCTTGCGAATGAGCGGGGGTAAGGCGATGACGATCATGATCAAGGCCCGTCCGACGTTGGCACGCCGCAAGACACTGGAAAGTGCATTATTGAAGAGAAGTCTAGGGATTCGCAGTACTAGTGTCAATCGTCAGCCTGGAGCAAAGCGGAGCTACCTTTCGTTCATGAACTCAGACTTGGTGAGGAACTAGAAGAGAAGATGACGCTTGTGAGGAGCCTGAGGGTGCCCTTGGCACCGGTGGAGATGTACCGTACGAGCAGAGCCAGAACACCCACCGTGCGAAAATCGAGCATCCCATCCACCTTGTCGCACACCTTCCTCGACTTCTCTAAGAGGTAGCTCCAGAGCACAGTACTCGGTGTCAAAAATCGTGAATAGCCGATGGCAGACCTGGACACCCAGATGAGGAGGAGAACGGTCTGAATCCGAGCCTCAGGCCCGGGCTTCTCGGCCAATTGAAAACGGTCGTTTGTTCAAACGTTCAAACGTTCAAGCTTCAAGCTTCAAGTTTCGACGTATCGCCTGATGATCCGGACATCCCGGACGTTTGAGGAGTTGCTGGTCGGGAACCACTCGCGTTTCAATAGATGCGATAGAGGGGCCTTAAGGCTTTTAAGGGCTTCAAGGATTTGGTTCTCTCGCATCTCGGCACGTGCCAGATGAGTTCCCGCTCCCTCTTTGGCAGTTAACTTGGAGGCTTTGAGGAGAATGTGGTGACCAGTTACTGCACATGTACGTGCGTATGCAGTATCGTTACGGTACGGTATGTCTTCCTTCCGCGGCATCACCCAACTCAGAATTGATTCCATTAGTTTGCCCGAAGACGTTTCGGGCAAGCGCCCTCCCATTCTCTCGTCTGGCAGCCTCAATCCGTCGCTAACTGGCACCAGTACTGGCATGCTTGGAGCTATTACGGAACTTCTGCAGCTCACCCTTGGTCGTATAAAATCCTGATGTCGCCAATTCACCTCGCACCAGTGTTCGAGTTTTGCGACGAACGCTTGTCACCATGGGCATGCTCCCTCTCAGGCTTGTGTCCTCTCTCCTCGTTGCTCTCGGCCTGTCACTATCACCGGCGGTCGCATTCCCCACAAAATCTGATGAGCTCACACTCCGCCAAACCATCACCCCACCGCACGGGTGGACCCACCTAGGCCGCGCGCCAACCACGCACGTCCTCCAGCTGCGCATCGCGCTGCCCCAGCCGCGCTTCCCTGAGCTTGAGCAGCACCTCGCGGAGATCAGCGACCCGTCCCACCCACGCTACGGCGGACATCTGTCGAAGGACGCAGTCGAGGAGCTCGTCGCACCCCATCCGAACAGCGTCGACGCGGTGCGCGCATGGCTCGCAGGACACGGGATCCAGTGGGAGGGGGAGAGCTGTCGCCGCTCGCCAGCAGGCGATTGGGTGACCGTGCACGTGCCCGTCGCGCAGGCGGAGAAAATGCTGAGCACCGTGAGTCCTCGCCCCACTCCCACTTGGGCCTACTTCGTTGCCTGATTGGGGAGAGTGCCTTATCAGGAGTTCGGAGTGTGGAAGCACGACCGGGACCGCGACGTCCTCGTTCGCACGACAGAATATAGCCTGCCGGCGCACCTTGACGAGCACATCGAGCTCGTCCAGCCAACAACGGCTTTTCATCGTGCCAAGGGACAGCGCACGACCTTCCGCTTTTCTCCGCCGGCTCCAGAGGCCTCCCCTTCTTTCAACGCCGGTACCAAAATCACTGTCCCTGGCTCCGCAGTGACCGTTGACGCGAGCTGCAAAAGCACGATAACCGTTTCGTGTCTCAAGCAACTCTACAACGCAGTCGGTTACGTCCCACGAGCTCCGAAAAAGAACGCAATCGCGCTCACAGGATATCTGGAGGAATTCGCCAACTTTGCGGATCTGCAGCGGTTTTATGCGGATCAAGTCCCTCACGCCATCAACACGTCCTGTGACGTAGCACTCATCGACGGTGCATATCGCTCGCTCTCGAGAGAAGATCGTTTTAGTAACCAGTTTCCGTCGTAAAGGTGGCCAGAATAACCAGAGTGGTGCTGAAGCTGGAGCTGAGGCCAACTTGGACGTGCAATTCGCTCTCGGAATCTCGTTTCCTATTCCGGGCGTGTTCTACTCGACCGGCGGACGGCCACCGTTCATCCCAGACGAGCATACGCCGATAAACACAAACGAACCCTATTTGACGGTATGTATTCAACCCATTGTACGGCCATGGTCCTGTGATCATTCGAGTTTGTGTGCCAGTGGCTGGACTTCATGCTTGCACAAAAGAAAATCCCGCAGACCATCTCCACAAGTTATGGTGATGACGAACAAACGAGTAAGCTCCACCTTTCTGTTCTCCCATCCATCTTCGACTTATCAGAGCGTCCTCGGTGCAGTACCTGCAGACTTTGCGCATCGCGTATGCGCGGGCCTCGCTCAACTTGGTACGTTCCAACCTTCTTCTTGCTGTCCTGTCGAATGTTATCACCACCGGTCTTCCACTAGGCGCACGCGGCACTTCGTTGATCTACAGTTCGGGGGACTCCGGTGTTGGAGATGGGAACCCCAACCCCAAGACGCAGTCGTGCTTCACGAACGGCGGCAAGAACCGGACTCAATTCATACCCACTTTCCCCGCGAGCTGTCCATAGTGGGTCGACCCTGTTCCGCATCCACTTGTATATGTTCGTCGTTGATGCTTTCCGGGGTGACGGCGCACACAGCGTGACGGCGGTCGGCGGGACGACCTCCATTCCCGAGGTCGCAGCCGAGTTTTCTGGAGGCGGGTTCAGCAACGTCGTGAGTATCGCTCTGCCTGTTCGCTCGAGTACAACGGTACGACGGATGGGAAAACTCGTAGTTCCCGCGCCCGGCGTATCAAAACACCGCAGTGAGGAAGTTTCTCCGATCGCTCCCCAAAGGCACCTACGCGGGGCTCTTCAATCCTCACGGACGCGTACGCGAGCATTTCGTCTCTCTCTCAGCGGAATGATGAAGAGACTTATTACTGTATAAACCTTTGTCTGACGCACCCACGTTCGCACGGCTTCCCGTTCCGCAGGCCATCCCGGACGTCTCGGCGCAGGCGGACTATTTCCGTATCTTCTGGCAAGGACAACCAACGCTCCTCGGCGGGACGTCGGCGTCGGCACCCACGTTCGCGGGGCTCGTCGCCCTGCTGAACGACGGGCGGATCGCCGCGGGCAGGCCCCCTCTGGGGTTCCTCAACCCGTTGATATACCAGGTGGGCGATAAGGCGTTCAACGATATCACGGCTGGGAATGCGCCGGGGTGTGGGACGCCTGGGTTCAACGTGAGTGGCATCATAATCGCTTCGTTGGTAAGCAATGACTGAGCTGGGCTGTGCTCAAGGCGACGGCCGGGTGGGACCCCGTGACGGGTTTTGGGACGCCTGATTTCGAGAAGCTAAGAAAGCTTCTTGAGAAATTTTGAGGAAGGCCCGACGGGTTGCGCCGCAATGAAGATTTCAAGCTTTGCTACATTTCTTTGCTCCCCGGACATATTGATGTCTGTGTATGTGCAGTAGTACAACATGTCGTGTGAAAGTGATCGACTTTGGTCGTCAGTACTCATTACTAGTATATTGGAATCAAAAGGACCTAGAGAAAGATATGATGATGTCCATAGAGTAAAATTAAAAAGCCTGTTCGACAATTTGTCTGCTTCTTAGTCGGTTTCTTGACGACCAGCCCGCAGCATGTGTAAAAACTTACCACCGTATCCATGACCCACTATGCAGCGGCAGTGGGTTCTGTGGCGCCCCCGAACTTTTTGCTTCCCCGGGTATCGTGCGCCGAGTTGCTGAGTCGAAGCGAAAAGCTAAATAGAGCAGAGCAGAACTCGGGCGATATCGGGCGGGGCTTAGTTTGAATGGAAGGGTCGATCGTGTCGCGTGGCCGTATATTCGAACTTGGAAGAAGGACAATGATGGTAGATGATGATATTGATGGGCTCGTTCAAGTCAAAACACTATGCCTCATGCCTTATGAGTCTACAGTACGTAGCAGCAACGATGGTGGCGGTGTCAAGGAGTCGTATCGGCCGATAGGTAGTGTGCTTGGTGTACTGGTGATCGGGTTAGTAAGTACGTTAAGTCGCTGCGCGCGTCCCTGCTTAGCGTACTGTAACTTGAATTGAAGGAGAACTCTCCGAGTCGGGACCTGACAAGGATGCGTTCTTCGAGTTCAAATCTGCACCCGTGTGTCGTGCGTCTCACAGGTTACCCCCGGATCGTCTGCGAGGTCGTGGCGGCCCAGTGGGTGAGCTGATTGCAAGCTCCCGTCCGCGTGTTGCGGCGGTCGCAGGTTCAAGTTATGTGGTGGGGGATAACTGTATATCATCTCGGCAGATCCTACAGATGCTCATCGTCGACAGAAGGGTTTGAGGCGGTTAAAACACATCTTTTGATATCATTGATCATTGTCCTGTCAACGGGATATGTTGCTTCCCCTTGGGGATACTGTGACTATGTCATTAATATCACTGTAATTGACGTTACCCCTCGTCTCGGCTGGAAACGATTGATCAAAATAGCTAGAATCTGATATCTGGGGAAGAGGCTGGGAGAGTTCAGAAAGCGGATTTTGACGGTAACTTGCGATTTGCTCGTGCATACTGTAGTCTCTTTACCTATAGTATTTGGACATGTAAGAATGCACGTTTCGTGGCAGGATCAATCTCCTCATAACGCAAATGAAGTTAATGAATAGTGGCACTCACATATTTCTCGCCTCGCCCCATCGTCCACTCGTGACATATTGCGGGACATCCGTCTGACCTATTTCACTGCTGATACCGACGACCGTTGTCCGCCGGAGATTGCCCCTGCCAGTGATGAATAGCATAGGGACCCCACATCCGCACACTACAGTAGGTTGCATGATGGTCTCCTAGGTCGATGGGAAAACGTCAGAATTTGCGTGACGTGCGTGTGAAGACCCCTTCATAGTGCGCATAAGCGCATAAGCACTGGCACTTGAACCGAATACCTCCATGCCTTTGGAGATGTGCAACGGATTCGTTACGGTTATTCCTTCCCTTTCTGCAGTCACGGTTATGGATTCGGATAGGATACGAGCGACAGACAAACGACCATTCATTATGAGAGTTTTCATTTAGTTCGGGGCCCGTCCGACGGAGATTCCGTTTTTCAATTTCCTCCTCAATTCCATATTTTAGTATGCATCGGAATCACTAAATACTATACCTGTACGACCCAGTAGTGGTGCTTACAGTACTTACAGTACGCTCTATAGCACAGAACTGTGACTACAGTACTGACGGACAAGATGAATCCACATTTACGCGACGTCCACACGACCTGTGCCTGGTCTCATTATGTGCCTATTTGAACCGGCGTGACACCAGCGCTCTCCCTCTTTACAGTTGACATTTTACCCTTGTTCTCATGCCGAAACGGCGCAATCCTCTCTTCGTTGCCATCCTCCCACGCGTTGGGTCTCGTTTACGACTACTTTTTTGAGCGTTTCTCTGGCATCGAGAACGGATACGCAAACTCACCGCCAGTGCACTCCAGGTTTTGCAAGTTTTCTGTGGCAGGTGTCACCACTTACGGCGTTTCGCTGTACACCACCCTTGGCAGGGTCTAATTAAAGGCGCTTAACATATGTGAAGTGGCACCCATGTCTACGTACTACATAAACCCGGCCACTCCTTGTTTTACTTTCAGGTCTCTTTCTCTTACCTCCTTGGCACCCGCGAACTCTGTCATTGGCAACGATGCGTCCACTCTTTTCTTTCTTGACGGTTTCCCTTGCATTGGTCTTGGGCAGACTTCAGCCATCCCTCGCGGTGCCAAATCCCTGCGAGAGCGCGAGCGTCCCAAAACTAAAAGATTCCATCTCGTCTCCACTCAATTGGATCGACCTCGGTCGTCCGTCGCCTGTGGGGCTCATCACGCTTCGCATCGCGCTGCCTCAGGCGCGTTTCTCCGAGCTCGAGCGCCAGCTGTACGAGATCAGCGACCCGCAACACGCACGGTATGGGCAACACCTTATGAAGGAACAGGTCGAGGAGCTCGTTCGGCCAGAGCGGAGTAGCGTGGAGGCTGTCGACGCGTGGTTGGCCGAGCATGGCATACCAGAAGGGGAGAGCATCCAACGCTCTGGGGCGGGCGATTGGGTCACCATTCAGGTCCCAATTGCGCAAGCGGAGAAGATGCTGGATACGGTAAGCATCCTTTCTCGCCTACAAATACCATTTGATTTGTTTTTCTGCCCTTTCTCACAATTGCATCGTCCCTTATATCTGCTTTTGACGCGTAGGAGTTCCACGTTTGGAAGCATGCCGTCGATGCCGACTTGCTCATCCGCACGACGCACTACAGCCTTCCCGAGCACCTGCACCAGCACATCGAACTAGTGCAGCCCACGACGTACTTCGGCCGTCCCAAACCAATGAGCACGAGTCTTTTCATTGATGTACTTGGTATCCCCATAACCATCTTCCCCACTCCCCAACCCTCGCCCCCTGGCTCACTTGTGGACCCGTATGTCGGAGTCAACTGCACCAATATAATCACTGCCTGGTGCATTCAGAAGCTGTATAATACGGACGGGTATACGCCGCGCGCGACGGGCAAGAACAAGATCGGGATCACCGGGTACCTCGAGAATTTCGCAAACGAGATGGATTTGCAGTCGTTCTATAAGGCTGAGCGTCCAGAAGCGGTCGGCTCTTCGTTCAACACTGTCTTGGTCAATGGTGCGTGTGACTTGAGATGGGCATGATATACTGCATTAGCAAGTCCGAGTCGTCCTGACACGTTTTTTGCGGTGGCGTGGTAATAGGTGGGATAAACGACCAGACGCTATCCAGTGCTAGTGTGGAAGGCGACTTGGACACGCAGTTTGGCTTTGGGCTCTCGTTCCCGACTCCAGGAACGTTTTTCTCGACCGGAGGCAGACCACCCTTCAAAGTGGACGCTTTGACGCCGGATAACAACAACGAGCCTTACCTCGACGTACGCTGCGTATCCCCTTTTCTTCTATTCTGCGGATGTGCTGACGTTGGGGGGCTTGGGTTGTCCTATCAGTGGCTCCAGTTTATGGCGGCGTTGCCTGACGGCCAGGTACCGCAGACCATTTCGACGAGCTACAGTGACGATGAGCAGACGGGTGAGAACCAAACCATTTTCTACTTATTGCTTGTGTGATGCGGTTCGGGATCGTCGCGTCGTTGTTTGTGTTTCCGTGTTTGTTCCTCAACTGGCGCTGACCGTGGAAGCGCCGTCCGTTGCGCTGCGTCGTCATTTCTAGTTCCCGCGGATTATGCGACACGTGTCTGCCAGGAATTCGCGGCCCTTGGTGAGTCGCGTTTCCACGGCTCATGCGTCAGCCGTGCGTGCTCACGTCCGCCTGTGCATAGGCTGCCGTGGCGTGTCTATCATCTTCTCGTCGGGTGACGGCGGCGTCGGCGACCTCAACCCAGACCCCGCGACACAGCAGTGCTTCTCGAACGACGGCACCAACCGAACCATGTTCATCCCCAAGTTTCCGCCGAGCTGTCCCTTGTACGTCGTGACCCTTCCTGAGCAGCTCGTCTCCCTCATCAAATCCCGTGTGTTCCACACACATCACTGAGCAGTGTCACCTCGGTAGGCGGGACTAGGGGGATCCCGGAGACCGCAATAGCCTTCTCGGGCGGGGGTTTCAGCAACTACGTAAGTTTCCCTACGCAATTTGGGTTTAGCGTCCTTCGACCCCTGGCAACATACTGTAACTGACACGGAAAAACCCCAAGTTTGCGCGTCCAAAGTATCAAGACAACGCTGTTAACACGTACCTCGCTGGCCTCCCTAACGGCACATACACAGGGCTCTTCAATCCGTACGTGTCCTTTCCTCCGTCCGTCATCCATGCGAAGCTCAACGACTTGGTCTCTCGTCCGTATGATATAGCGCTGGCCGCGTACGTCTCCACCTGCCTTCTGGAGAAAGGATTGATTGTTGACACGCGCATCGGCGATGTCCTTTATAAACAGGCATACCCAGACGTCTCAGCGCAGTCGCGACACTTCCTCATCTACTACCAAGGGAACACCGCGCTGATCAGCGGCACTTCCGCCGCCGCGCCGACCTTTGCGGCCGTCGTCGCGCTCCTGAACGATGCGATGCTCGCTGCGGGCAAGCCTCCGCTCGGCTTCCTCAACCCGCTGCTCTACGGTGCTGGCGCGGCGGGATTGAACGACATCACCCAAGGGCATAATATCGGGTGTGGCACACTCGGCTTCAATGTGCGTTTTTTTTTCCCATCCTTTATTTTGTTTTTTTACGATTTATGGCTGACGTGATGTTGGCAATTTGATTGTCATAACCTTTGGGGGTTTTTGTTTGACAGGCGACGAAGGGTTGGGATCCCGTGACTGGCCTTGGGACACCTAATTTCACCAAGCTGAAGAGTATCTTCCTTAGCTACCCGCTGCCGCCACTTGGGGGTTTGTTGGGCGGCCTTCTCGGGGCTGTGAAATCGCTCAGCTTGGCCGTCTCTGCGGACGTCACGGTCAAGCTGCTGTCAGATAAATAAGGAATAGCGCGTGCCAGTGCAAACACAATGACAACATACCACACCAAATTTCGCTCTTTTGAAACGCGTACTATAAGGACTCTGCTGTTTTCTTTTCTTTTTGGGTTGGTTGGACTTTCTGACTGGTGGACTTTCAAGTTGTTCTTTCGTTCCATACCCCACTGCTATCACTCTGCTATCCCCTGGTCTGTCGCTCTTTCCTGGACTTTTACCACGCGCCCATTTAGATGTTGTATACAAAATGTTATTGGGACACAATTAACCAACTCTAAATACTATCTGGTTGAGCGAGTGAGCGTCAGAGAGTGAGCGAAATCACAGATTTCGAATATGATCACAATATCCCGTCAGAATCCCCATGAGCGTACACAATTGGGGCGGAATGTAAACCGGCTACCTCATAGAATGAGTTTGTACTGAGGTTGTTTGAAGACACGCCGACATGGAGTTCTACCCTTAGGAGGTAACACGAGGTATGGAACATACAGAAGAACCCCAATCGAACTCGCGAGCTCACTTGCGCATGCGCTTCTTAAACCGCTCCATCACCTGCTCGTCTGTCGACATCCGTGGTCCGCGCGTACGACCGTCCTCCTCGTGTGCCGGGGGGAGCCCGAGTGCTTCGCGCTTGGCATCGCGGATGATGTCTGCGTCCGACTTGGCCCGCAACGCGGGGCGGTAGACTACGCATCCTCATTAGCGAGGCAAGTGGGGAGGAGAGAACAAAAAGAAAAAAAAAACGCACAGCGCGTGGCGGCGAGGTGCGCCTCATCGTCTGGCGCTCTGTTGTCGCGCGTGCGGCCGTGCGAGAGTGTGAGCTTGGCCTTTTCCGTCTCTTCGATGTTTCGCAGACGCGTGCTGGGAGAGGGATGGCCGTTAGCACACACCACACGATGTTCGAGAAGGAAGGGACGTCGAGAAGAGACGGGACGCACTCCATGCCTAGGTCGACCTCAGGTATGGCGGTGAGCATCGCGAGCGAGTTGGTGACGCTGCCCTCCTCTCCGAGTTTGCGCTCGACCTTGTACCGCGGATCAAGTTTGTCGAATACGTCGTCTTGCGCGTTTCCTTTATTCGGTCGTACGCTCGCGCTCGCTCCTGCCGCCGTCGTACTGGCAGCGTTCGTGTCCGTGTCCGTGTCCGTGTCAGCCGATTGCAGTTCGCGAGAACGGCGGTGCTGCATGTTTTCCTCGATGTACGCCATCCTGTGCGCGGGATCAGTTTTATTTTGATATCAAGGGATGGGCGAGAGCTATTACATGTGTTTGTCGACGTCGAGCGCATTGGTTTGCTGCGTAAAGTTGTTCGCCCGCACCGCGCGACGCATCTTTGCCGCTTTGTCTTCTGGCTCACTGAGATATGACATGCCCCAGTGCGGGTCAAACAATGAGAAAAGGCAAAGGAGAAGGAGAAGAAGGAGAGGCGTACTCGGAGTCAGCAGATTCGTCGTCCTGTGCTCCGGGCCCTAGACCTCCTACAGGCATATCCTCGCCGTCCTCGGGCTTGGGTCGCCGCTTTTTCTTTCCGTCCCCTTTGGTCAGCTTGGACGCGTCGATCCCTTGCCGTGCGCGGCGAAATTTGCGGAGCTCGAGGAGTTCAGAGACACTGTGGCACTCGTGTGCACATTAGGCGAGACGACAGCAGCAAGAGGGGGCGAAAGCATACGGAAGGTCCCGCTCATCTTGGTTCTTCTCTGAATCTGTAGGTTGTGCAGAGTCTGAAGAGTCTGGCAAGGGATCACGGACACGAGTTTGAGGTCTTGTACGTTTCTTGATCATGATGGTTGAGTGCTACTGTAAACCGGAATTTGCCGTGAACACTCGTCTACCTAATACAACTACTCCCGTCAAATCCTAACCGTCCTCCGTACCACTGCCTGCATCTGCCTGGGCATTTCCTGCACCTGCATCACCGCCTGACGTCCTCGGCCCCCTGCTCGTTCCCACACCAGGGCTCACGGCCGAGGTACCCGGACTCACCGCACGGTCCTTGGTGTTGAGCAAGCTCTTGAAGAAATTCTGCAACACCTCGTGCTGCGTCTGCCCCGTCGGACTCGGCGCGCTTCCGATGATAGGTGACGTCGGTGCGCCTGCCCGCTTACCAATGCCTAGCGTGGTACCCGAGCCGCCTTCCATCTCGGCGAGCGCGCGCTCCACCGTCGGCAGAGAGAACGAAGATGACCCCAGTGGACCGACGAGACCCGCAGCGGGCGGCACCGAGGGATCCACGGGACTGCGGAAAATGCCACGCGGGTCGCGGTCGGCGCGCCGCGCGTTCTCGTCGTAATTCTTTGAAAGGAAGGCTTGTTCCGGCGTCGGATTGTTGAACGGCGGGAGCGGGGTCGGCTATGGTAGTCGGCGTCAGCCCCAGCGTAGGAAAAGAAAAACCTGTAGGTAAACGGTACGTGCCTTGGGGCCTTGGTCCGGCACGAGCGTCGCGTACTGCTTCCGTGCGCCCACTCCGCTCCCTCCATCGATGCCAGACTCAGACGAGAGGTCGTGTTCCCATGCCTCGCCCCACGCTTTCTCGTCAAAACCGTCACCCAGCACCGCGATCTTTCCCCAACTATCCCAACCTGCGGGAACGACGACGCGGTCACGGTCGAGTGTATTTGGCTTGTGTAAGAACGGAAATGGGTTGCGCGCCGGTGCTGCTGCACCGTCGAGAGCCCCGTCGGGTGCCGGAGCGGGAGGTATGAAGAGGGTATGCAGCGCGTACTGGCGTAAGACGTTAAGTGTTGCCGGTTGCGGCGTTGTGTAAAAAAGGCCGGCACCATCTGTAACGGGACAGAGAGATAAATGGAAACGATGGCGACGATTATCAGGACTCTTACACTTGAGACAGACAGTGCGCAGTATCTGCATCATGGTGTCTGTGCGCTCCTCCCACTCGTCCCCCTTCCCCTTGACCATGCCTCCCATCCCAGACGAACCCGCGCCGACGAGGTCATTCGTATCATCAATTAGGTCTGCTTTGGTACACACGACAACGACGGGCACGCCTGCTGCATTGTGCGTGAACGTGCCAGGGCCTAGCGGAAGGATGGTAGCTTGTAGCGCGCTGGACGTTGCAGGGAGTGGTTCGGCGGATGGTTCAGCGTAGTGCTGGAGGTGTGCCTGCCCTGCGTGTGCGAACGGTCAGTGCCCGAAGCGAAGAAAAAAGAAGAGACAGACTCACAGCGCTCGCGGTGCTCTTCACGGATTACTTGGAGCTCGCGTGATCCGTCTCCCTGGACCCAGTGCTCGATCCAGGTGAGCCAGGTGTGTAGCTCATCGAGGAATGCCCACGGACGTGTCCAATCTAGTACAATCACGACAGCAGTGTGAGGGAGAGCAGACTGTGGGGGCAAGAAGTGCGACACGAGGGCTGTATAGGAAGACGCGGAGGAGGGGACGGTGTATACGGATAACCGAGCAAGGACATCTGCGCGTTGGAGGGGCGAGTCAGAGTGCAGTTGCAGGAGTTACCAACAAACAAACCTTCTTCTCCTTCATCACGTAGGTCTGCCCAGTCATATCCTAGCGCGAAATCTGTGCGTGGCTCGTCCTTGTTGCCGTCGGCAGCTGGTTGTTGAAGGAGGGCAGAGACGAGGGTGCTCTTTCCGGTTGAAGGCTGGCCAAGAACGAGGATATTCTTCGCTGGTATCGAACGCGACGAAGAGACGGAATTGAGGATGCTCGACCAGAGATCTTGGGGAGGAGCGTCCGGTGAAGACGAACGTGAGTCGTCGTTCATGTTGTCAATCAAACAACAAAAAGTTTCGGAGATTGAAGTGACCATGGCTACATCTCTCTCATATCAAGACACATTGATGGCAGGAGCCGTAGCCGTACCCAAGCATACACTTTCCGAATCCCCCAATTCGCGTTCGATAGAGATCTTCGACTGGACAGTGACGGCCGAAACAGGTCCCATCTCGAACGCGACCCAGTGCGACGCGCTGCACCGCGACCTGGGCATACCTCTCCCCGAGATGACGTTCGGCAGCAATTTGTTGCGGATAGCGCATCGTCCGAGCGGGTGGACGTACGCCTTCTGCGCAGAGGACGCGCTCAAGGAGGTCAAGAACGGTCCGCTCGGGGATGGCGACGGAGGCGTCAAAGTGGGCTACGCCGACGCCTGGCTTAAAAGTCGGTGCGCATTCCGTCTGCCCTCCGCACAACCCAGGCTATCTATCCCGCGAAGCGCTCACGTTCAACCCGTTCTTATCTATCCATGTACTTTTTTGCGCCCGTAGGACCGGCGTGGATTCGCGGATCCCGCTGCCGCAGACGGTCGCAACGAAGCCGTACGATTGGACGTATACGACGACGTACGCGGGTAGCTTAGACGACACAGGATCCGGAAACGCCATAGAGTGGACACCTGCTGATCCTGCCAACGCGCAGCACGCGATCCCCATCGCAGAGCTGTCGCGCCCAGACCCGATCCTCTTCTACGCCGAGATCCCCCTCTTCGAGGACGAGCTGCACGACAACGGCGCATCGCACCTCCTCGTCCGTATCGTGCGTTCGCTTTCTTTCCTCCCTCCGCTATGTCCTCTAGATCCTGACAGAGCACCCCCGCGCAGCGCGTGATGCCGACGTGCATCTTTATTCTATCTCGTTTCACCCTGCGAGTCGACAACGTGCTCTTCCGAGCGCGCGACACCCGCATCTACCACTCGTTCGCGTCTGCACCGCCGCTCGTCGTGCGCGAGACGCGGGGCTGGGAGGCGCCGTACGAGCGCGTCAAGCGGGTAAACTACTTTTGCCTTTCTTTTGTCCCGCGCGTACCTGGCTCCTTGTGTTTTTTTTTTTCAGGCTCTGCCGCGGAGAGACGATTTGATGCCACTCACGGACCCAAACTTCATTTGCAAGGCACTCTCAGACATGCCGACGGAGGCCGCGCAGGAGGCAGGTGCTGGCACTGGCTGGCGCGGGCTCGGAAATGCCGTGCAGGTCGCTTTGCTGCAGTCGTCGTCGTGAGAGAAGGCGAGCCAGTAGTGTATCCGGTCCTTCGACCGGGGACGGTCGCCCGGTTGTATTGGTACTATACTCTCAATCGCCGCAGTGGCGTTCCTGTACTTCTAGCTACTGTAACCTACCTGGTACTCGTACAGCTGACTCAGCGTACGGTTGCTAGGTTTTGGCTGTAAAATACACCCATTTCTTCCTTTTCCGGGAACCCGTACAGTGTACGGTATCTGGATGATTAACAGTACTGTAGTGAGCCGAAGATGGCGGACATCCATACAGTATCCTCACGTCTGGTATCTATGTTCCTGTGAGAGCGTCGTCTGTGTGCCTGTCCTGCGTTTTACTTCGAACTTCCCTCTCTCTTCTCAACACCCGCCAGACTCATTTCTACGTCGCGTGGGGGCCCGGGGCGATTGATTTACTAACTCGCAGTTGGCCCCCAGCTCACCGATAGTTTGGAGAACGTATCTATTAACTTGAAGGAGCGGTGACTGGGGCGAAGGTCTTCCCATGGAGCGATCTTCAGGACTTAGCACTGTAAGCGCCACAGTGCTCGACTACCATCAAATTGTCATATATCATTCTCCAAGAATGCGATTTGTCTACCTCATTCGCGTCGTCTAAGCAGGATCCAAGCATACCTTGCAGTGTCATCCTAAGCAGCCCACTAACTCCGCGTCCAGTCGTTGTCCTCTGTCACGAATAGTCCGGATCATGCCAACTCTACACCAGCGCGCCACCCAATTCGAGCCGCTTGAGCCGTCTATCTGCATATATCCGTCCTTATCGGAAACCGCACCGCGGTCGGTACCCGAGGAGTGTTTGTTATGTGGCGCTCCGAGATTGCGCAACAGCGCGATGCAGCCAATTCTTAACTTAAGTCCTGCACGGCCATTGTAGACCCCCTGCGCCCGGCGTGTCCGATGGTAGTGGGGCCATTTCCTAGTTGCACAACGGAGCTCATGTAAATGCGACTGAAAACTGCTAGTAACAGGATACAAACTTTCATGATGGCCCAGACGGCCGAGTAGGTTGCGAGTCCGTCGCGAACATCTACCAATTCGAAGCAGGCACGTAGGAATTGGGCCACCTCTGCATCAAAGCTGTACGACCACGCCACGCACACATACGATTAGATAGACAGCATGTGACCGCAGAGAATGAGGAAAGTTGGCACGCACAATGAATTGGAGCGCTCGGGGTGCGCAATCACTAGGCGCGTCAGGAACTGTTGCACGAATTGGCTCAGCTCGACGCAACACATTATATGGGTGAGCCGGAGCGGCCTCGAACGCAGCACGACGCCGTACAGGTTGATATCGTGGTATTCCTCGATGGAACGTCCCTTCGGAGATGACACCAGAAAACTGCTCGTGTATAACGGGTCGCGCGGTGGCATGGACGTGCCGAAGGACAGTTGCGGTGGTACAGTATGCGACGGTTCGAATGTGACGACCCAGCTAGCGCGATCTGAGAAGCTGCGGTACGTCTCTTTCAATTGTCCGAGGGGATGCTTGACGGGAGCCATGGACTCCCCGATGGGCTCCTCGTCATATTGAGCCGGAAAAAGGGAATATGCGCCGTCGAACGTGACAACGTCGATGAAGTCTGTGAAAAAACGGCTTGCATCAGTCGTCATAGCACGTGTTCTCAGTGCAATTGCGCATCACGCACCGCTTGAAAGTTTTCGAGGCTTATCTACAGCGTCGAACGAATCAGGTGGGCCGACGTAGAGCACGATCTCACGTGTCACTTGTTCGCCTTCTCCCGTCCTGAAGAAGACGAGCTCGTGCTCGCGAGTCTCGACGTCGTACCCGGCCTGCGTCAAAAACTTGTTCACCAGAGGGGCGTATGAGGTATCTACGTAGAGGCTCATCGTCGTGTGCTCCGCCAACGGTGCGCGGGCAAGGAATTTGTACGCCGCTTTCCCGAATACCGTGACGCCCATCTGGGCTTGCAGGGACCTAAATGCGTGCACGGATGCCGCGTCTGGCAGGAACTGCCGCAGGAGGTGCTCTGGTTTGTACGCCACGCGAAAGTAGGATGCGGCGATGGGATGCGCCGCGCGGCATGTCTTGGATAAGGAGATAATAGTGCGGGGCGTGGAGAAGGAGAAGATGATATCGAGGATGGCATCAATCGCGAGGACTCGTTGACCAGGGGAGAGGGTATCTATCGGATGTTGGATCTGTTGGTGTACGCTTGACAAGTGCTGTTGGTCCATTGGTCCTCGTCGTCTGAGGCGATTGGGACGCAAAGGAAGATACGGATATCTGGTGCTGTGCAGAAGCAAGCATCGTTGTTACCTTTATGGATGGACAATAAGCGCCTCCATGGTTTACGCACAACTACGAGTAAGCCGCACCAAATGATTGAATAACAATGACCGGTGCACCCCCCAGACAAGCACAAGAATTAAAGATTTCTCTTTGTCTTCCAGGCAAAGAGGCGACGGTAAGTGGGAACTGGCAAGGTGACAATTAAAGTCAGCAGTCACCGAACGTCTGTGCTGCACGTGACACTGGCACCTCTTTGACTTTTCTTCGCACTACGATGGATGTCTCGGATATCCTTACGTCGCAGGCTTCAAAACAGTAAGACTCATATAGTGTCCTCTCTAATCCAAATCCACTGAAGGGCGCTTGCTGCCAACAGAAAGTCTATCCTTGTAGAGAGGGACATCCCTCCTGACGTTGATCCAGGTTCCTTGACAGTCACAGACACAACCACGATCGACAAGGAGAGCTACGAGTACGAATTATTTCTCCCAAGTTTAGTCTTTGGTACTAGATTTACACCCAGTCACGAGCGCGAGACATATCTCCAAGAAAACGCCCGCGATGGCGTCCAGCTTCTCGTCTCTGCGCTCTTCTCCCTCCCAACTCTATCTTCGCCCGAAGGTCCCCTCGCGCAACTCCCGTCACCAATGACGCAGCTCCCACGCGCAAAGCCGCTCCCAAAGCCCAAGCCCCCGACGAAGTGGGAGAGGTTCGCACGCGCGAAGGGCATCCAGTCGCGGCAGCGCGACAGGAAGACGTGGGATGAGGAGGGCCAGGCATGGGTTGCACGCTGGGGATGGAAGGGCAAGAACAAGGCCGAAGAGTCGCAGTGGTTGCATGAGGTTCCCGCAAACGCCGGTGCGTCATACTCCACATATCACATTTTGCCTATCTTCTTCGTCTTCTCTCTCCACCTCCCACACATCCTTTTTTTGGAAGGAAAAAGTACTGAAAACTTCTGTGCTTTGAACGTCAGATGCGGATTTTGACCCGTCGAAGGAGGCTCGTGTCGCGCGCAAGGCGCGGATGGCCAAGAATGAGAGTCAACGTATGCAAAATCTCGCACGCGCTCAGCAGGGACGGGGACGGGAACAGGCCATGGACCCAAAAGCGCCCGCACGAACCGAGCGAACGGGGGAGATAGAACGCACGCTCGCGACAACGCGAACGAGCACGGCGAGCATGGGCAAATTCGACCGTATGCTCGAAGGCGAAAAGAAGCCGCGCGGCGTGAAGCGCAAGGTACGTGCTAATATGGTACCCTCCTTCGAAAGCCCTCGTTCACTGACGCGCTTTGTGTAGTTCGAGCCGACGGAAAAGTCGGAGAAGAGCGCGAATTTGGCGCTGATAAAGAAGTTGGGGAGCGGTCGCGGCGGTTCGTCAAAAAGGGCCAAACAGGGCGCGGGAGGAGATGGGGGCGGGGACGACGGAAATGTTCTCAACGTGCGCAAGGCGGTACGGTTTGCCTCCGATGGGGCGGGTGCGATCGCTCTTGCGCGCAAGTCAGCTCCTGGGGTGGAACACGGGCAAAAACGGAAGGGCAGACGGTAGCACGCGATACTCACCGCTGGGTCCAGCTCAATGATGTGATTCTCCTATGTGTGTTGTTGTATACATACAATTGTGCTAATGCTGAGGAGAAGAAAATGCCTTGTATCGGGAACGAGCTACAGCTATTGTCGGTCTATCGCCATGGTACTGTAGGTGATGAAGGTGGCTACTGCGCTGTCTCCACTGGCGAGCGATCCTTGCTACCTTTTCCCACTCCTCGGCAAGCTTTCGCCGGTCTGTGTAGTATAAACAATACTCTAGTTCGACTACTTGTATATACACCTTTACTGTAACAAGTGCCAAGAAATATCACTGGCCCGGGTGTGACCCGAATAATCATACTATTCTCATGTATACATACAATTGTGCTACTCAGAAGAAAGGAAATGTCTTGCCTCGATAACGAGCTACGGCTATCGTAATGAAGGAAGGAGGGAAATCTACTTGGCCGTCTCCACTGGCAGGCGATCCATGTTTACCTTGCCTTCCTTTATCCACTCGTCCTTGACTAGCTTTTGCCGATCTGCATAGTATAAACGATAGACTAGTTTGATTGTTCCCTCGCTGACGCCTGCCACCATGCTGATGTCCTTGACGGCCTTGGGCACGCCAAGCAGTAGGCATGCGAAATATATCGCACCACCCGCGATCGATACAGGGCTGCGCCCGTCCGCGATGCCATGTTCGCGTGCGGCAACGATGATGTCCTTGCATATCGCCTGCACGTGGGGTGGTAGATCGAGGTGATTGCAATACCGTACTAGCAAGTCTTCCGGACCTGCCACACCCGTGGCGCCCGCCCGCGCTGCACTCGACCCGGGAGTGAGATTGAATGCCTGTTCAAGCGCTTTGTAGCATTGACCGAGCACTTTCTTTGATACATGAGTGAGGTTGCAAATCTCGCGGAAGGTTCGGGGCACATGTGCCTGGCGACACGCAATAAAGATGCATGCCGCGATGACGGCATCGAGTGGTTTGCCGCGGAGCAGCTTTTCCTCGTCCGCGCGCTTGTAGAGCTGCTTTGCGATGTCGCTGATTGTCTTTGGCAGCGAGAACTGGTCGCACCAGCTCGAGATGTCACGGAATGCGGAGAGGAGGTTCCGCTCGGAACGTGAATTTTGGGAGCGCGTTGCTGCGCGCTGCAATTCACGGGCAATACCGGTGCCACCATCCTTGAAACCGATGATGGTGTCGAGCTGCTCCATGCCCTCCATAAGAGGGTCTGCCGCAGCACCTACACGAGAAGGGTCATCGCCCTCGTCGTTGGCAAACGTCTGGAGCATGGCTCAGTCCCCAAGAAGTAGAACCCAGATGAAAGAGGCGCACCCGCCACTCGCTCCTGGTATCAACGACGCGGTCACCAAGGACCAAGCCACACACTGCGCACACGAGATCTCCCGCACCAAATTCCTCGATAATTGTTGGGTTTGGATCTTTACAGTCCAGGCAGATGAGACGGACAGAAAGGTCGGGTGCGAAAGCCGCCTGTTGAGGTTTTGGAGGTGAAGCGAGAGGAAATGGTTTAGGATAAGCCATTATCGAGGACGGTGCGAGCTTTGTTCTCGTGTATGGAGGATGGAGACACGACGGTGGGAGGATGAGTGAGAGCGCGCGAAGGGAAGGAGCATTTGGATGACTCTTACTAATTCACGGGCACACGTGACGTACACGTGACATCCCTCGCTCTTTGCCTGTCCCCCGATCTACAGTATCCTTTCCTTGCATCATGTCAAGTTTTGCTCAACAGGGGAACGATAATGAAGAAATCCAGCCTCCGCAGCGTCCACCATCACCTCCTCCACATACAACCTTTGCTGTCAGAGGCGTTCACGTACGCGTTGTGTCCGCCAACTTTCGAGAATATGGCCATGACAGAGGGTCTGTCTCGTAGACACCGACCTTTTCTGCCTTTCGACCCCGCGATGTTCGCATCACGTCTGCGCAGCCAATCACGCATGTCGCTTGGAACTGCGACGGGAAGAAGCTAGCCGCTGTGGGAATCGACAGGATGGTGCGAGTGTTTCAGCCGGAGAAGAGTGTACGTCGTTGGCTGTTGTCTCCTCGCATCGAGTCGTTGATTGGAGCAAATTCTAGATGGAGACGAGGTCGGCATCCCTGTTCTCCGGCGCGCACAGCGACGAAGTCGACTACGTTGCGTGGAATCCCACTCACCCAGAGCTATTCTGCTCCTCGAGCCAGAAGGATAGACGGATCGCTTTCTGGGACGCAAGACGTATGTCGCGGGGGCGCATTTCTCGTTCTGCTCTTATGTGATTCACCCCCATCTTGAACAGAAAGCCGGCACGTCCAGCAGTTCACGCTCAAGGTCTCCCCGGTCCAGATCAACTACGCGCCGGACGGCGAATCATTGCTTTATGTGTCGTCCGGGAACCAGGTCTTCTTCATGTCCTACGGGAAGGACCCCGATGACTCTGCGGCTCAAGCACAATGGTCTCCCATGAATCGTGCCCCCGTCCGTACTCCCGCTCTCTCTTTCCCTGTGTTTAATCCTGACGGGCCAACATGCGGCTTGACAGCTGACGGCATCAGCCGCGATGTTCAACCATACGGGCGACAGCGTGATTCTCACACACATGTCGGAGCACGCTATCCGCATCTTTGACGTCCCCTCCCTCGTGCTACGCGAAAACCTTGCCGCCCATGTGGGCGGCTGCGTCGCTGCCGCACTCGATCCCCGCGGCCGCTACCTTGCCTCGGGTGGGTACGACTCGATCGTAAATCTGTTCGATACCAGCGAGTGGATCGCCGCGCGGACGATCACCGTTTGCGAGTGCGTGTGGTGTGGATGATCGGATCGAACCGGGCTTCCTGTACTGATGATCTTTCTTTGTGGCTGGCTGGCAGGCAGGCCATCTCGGACCTCAGCTTCTCCCACGACGGCGAATATCTCGCGATTGCGGGCGCAGGGAGTTACATTGATATTGTGCGCTCTCACCTTTCTTATTTTTGTCCTTGGCGATCATTCAAGCCGTTCTGTTTGAAAACAGTGCACGACGGAGACGGGTATGCCAATGCATCGTGTACCTGCACTGGCTAGCTCGCCAAAGGTAACGTGGCATCCGTCAAACTACGTCATTGCGTATTGCGGGCAAACGAAACCGCGTGAGGGTGGGCCTGCGCCCGTTGCTGTGATCAGCCTCTTTGGCCCTGGGTTTTAGGGGATGGTCCATCGATCTGTAGTGTACTCGATGACTCGGATCTACATGACTTGCACAGGTGCTGTCCGACTCGCACGTACTACTAATACTCCACCCTTTACCAACTGGATCGCTCGATATACAATAGTTCATTGTTTCTCCTATTTTTGCCTATCATCACAAGCGTGACCCATGTCGCTGCGCTCGTACAGCACTCGCACGAACATCTCCCTCTCGCCTCGTCAAGTTCTCTCGTGCCGAGTCTCGCATCTGTCAAAGCCACTCGTCTCCCTTTGTTACCAGTCGCTCCGTCCTCGTCGCCATTTCACCTGTCACTCCTCCCTGCTCCGACGCATCGCCCCGCACGGCTACGCTGCTCACGCACGCCTCGGCCTCAATCCCAAAACTTCAAGATTCGTCGACGCGGTCTCACCCTCGACGCGACCGCACTTCCGTTTGTCTCGTTTGCTTGTCTTAGTCTCCGGCCTCATCGATTTCCTTTTGTTCGACTAATTTGGTAATATACTACTATACTACTTTCCTAAAAGAGTAGTCTCTCCGTGTTCTCGCCTCCCGTCTCGATTGTCTCCCGGTATCGCCTCCCGTCTCGCGTCTCCAGTCTCGTGTCTCGCGATCACCGTACGTTCCCCTACTTCCTCCCTCTGCTTTCCCTTTCTCTTTGACCATTCCCTGTCTCGGTCTGTTCGCATACTTACTTTCAGATTCGTAGTTCTCGGACGGCCACTTGTAGATGTACAGCTCTCTCAGCATGTATAAAAAAAGGCTCTGGTTTGTTTTCTGAATGTCAGTTCCCTGCTCGCGTCCTCTCGAAACGCATGGTGTGAATTCGTCTCCTCATTCTCCTTCGGTTCCAAGGTTCGACGCCGGTTTGTGCCACTGAGGCCCGCTCGCGTTCAACTCGACAACCGAAGATCCCCTTCGGACGAGCCCCTTGTTTGCTTACTCTATCTCTCTATTTTCGAGTCAGGTCTGCCTTGCGTTCTCACACGCAGGCATTTGTCCTCGCTTCAGTCGCCTATATTGTGCCCCCGAAAAATCATGTATTTAAACCATGATGCAGGGCGAATTGGGCATGCCGGACCTCCCTACCTCCTCTTTAATTGAACGCCTTCAAAAAAAATAGTATATTGACCCGGCCCTTGTTCAACTTCCGGGCCTTGTCCGAGTCATCGCCTCTTGCTCGCCTTCTTTGGATCTTTTCCCCATTCTATTCGCCGGGTCTTTTGACCTTGCCTTTCTTCAGTCGCTTGACACCATTCAGACATTCGGCGCATTCATAACTTGAATTTGCCCCTACCGTAGTACCATATCCCAAGATGAATCCCGCGGATCCAGCAAGCTTCAACCACCGCACCGAACGGCTGTTCACCGGCCGAACGTATCACTTCGTCGACCAGCAGCCCGCGAATGATGGCTCGATGGCGATGGTCGTGCCGACTATCCTCTGTGTTCACGGGTTCCCGGATATCTGGTGAGCGTCTCAAGTCTACCCATTGTGCTTTCCTCCCTGAAGTGTTTTTTGTGTCCTGCAGGTATGGTTGGCGATACCAGATCGGTCCGTGGGTGCGCACTGGTTACCATGTCGTGGTGCCGGATATGCTTGGGTATGGGGGCACTGATAAGCCGCTGGCTGCTGAGGAGTACTCGACCAAAAAGTTGTGCGCGGATCTCGCTGCGCTGCTCGACGTCATTGGGGTGTCAAAGGCTGTAAGTGTGGGCTCCGAAATTGAGATCGCACGCGTCATGCTGAACGAGACGATTCTATTATTTTAGATCGTGATTGGGCATGACTGGGGTGCTCATATTGCGGGAAGATTCGCGTTGTGGCACCCCGACAGGTTGCTTGCGCTGGGGATGTGAGTCGTACTTTCATTCTACCTTTCCCGTCTGTCCGCTATCTTACTGAATTCCCAATAATGATCAGACTGTCTGTTCCGTTCTTGCCTCCAACCAAGCAATACCGTTCGCTCCAAGATATTGTCAAGAAAACTCCAAACTACGCGTACCAGCTGTACTTCGCCAACCCGGAACTAACGAAGGAGATCGAGTCGAACGTGCGGAGGATTGCGCGTTCGGGCCAGCATTACACGTGCTAATTTACTGGTCCACAGCTCGAACTATTCCTACGGGTGATTTATGCGATCGAAGTGCCTGCGATCAATATAACGATTGATGGGAATATGAGGGAAGCAATCGTGAACCAGGGTATTACAAGCCGACTGACGTCTGTGCCGCCATTAACGAACGACGTTTGTTTCATGCATCTTGAGATAGATTGGCTAAGAGGCTGACGTCTTCGGGTGCTCACTAGGAATTCCAATACGTGGCCTCACAGCTGCACAATATGAACGGTCCGTTGTCATACTATCGCACCACGACAATACGCTTCGAGGAGGAACAAGGCCAGTACCATTTCTGTATTCATTTGAGCGTATTGGGAATCGCTGATTTGTTGGGTGCAGAATTGCCAGGTCATCTGCCTGCTACATTGCCGGTGCTGCACATTTGGGGAGGGAAAGATCCGACGGCGACGACGGCAACGGTACTACCGAGGATGAGAGAGACAATACCGAAGCTTGAAGAAATCGCGCTTCCGGGTAAAGGGCATTGGATCATGGCCCAGGCAAGAGAAGAGGTGACCGGGGCGGTGTTAAGGTGGTTGATGACGCAGGGGTTGCAGCCGCGATCGCGATCCAAGTTGTAAATTAGAAATTGATGAGTCAGGTTCTCTGAGTTTGAAATACGACGGTGTTTGCCGATTGCCGGGTTTGTGACCAACGTCGGCCTGTGCATTCCCTCTCTCACACCGTCCTCGTCGTCGTACACCCTTCATCCTAATCCACTTCACTTCTATACCTCTTCTTCTTGAAAAGTATCTTCCCATTCTCTCTCACCACCCTTCTTGCCCATTTCATCTGGTATATCCTTTCCTTTCGTCTTTTTTTCCCCTCTCCTTTACCCAAATCCGCTCATACTTCCAAATCTCCAGAATGCCTGCTCCTACTACCCTGAAATCCACAAAGCCGGCTCCATCTTCTGTCCATCGCCCATCGACACGCAAGTCTCGAGTCGTTAGGAGGAGAGGAAGGGCAAATGGTCTTCATACCGATGATGAGGTTGAGCGCGAGGCGAGATCAGATTCCGACACCGATGAAGATGACCAGTCCTCCATCGATTCAGAGAGTGATTCGGAGACGGAGCCCGCCTCTGAGGACGTACCCCAGGATGGTCATGCCACTTTACTCAGCCCCAGCACCACGCCGCCCGCCATCAATGGGAGCAAGGATGGCGACGATCATGCCCCAATGCTCCCGGCGTCGGTGGACTGGTCTGAGATGGTCCCGGATGAAGTCGTCAACGGCACCACCGAACTTCCTGTTATCGACTTCGCCGACCTCGACGCAAATATCATCCATGCCAAGACCACACGCGCCCCTGTGCAACACAGGTCCCCCAAGTCGAAGCGCCCGAAGACCCGTCGTCGCTCGTCTGAGCCGGTGGCACCCCCTACGTCATCCGGACCATCCTCCGAGTCACCCGTCCTCCCCACCTCACCCGCGAGGTCAACCTCTCACCCTGAACCAAAGACCACGTCCGCACCAGCACCTCACCGCCGTGGGCAAACGGCGCGGCAAGCATATCAAGAGCGATTAGAGAATGACCCCTCCTATGTTCCCACCGTGGGCGAGTTTTGGGGCCACGACGATCGTTTGCTGGATAAAGATTTGCGCAGTCTCTCCGGATGGTGGCGTGGACGTTGGCAGGGTGGCGGCCGAGGACGTGCTTTCAGTGCTCGTGGGCGTGGCCGCGGGCGCGACCGTGGGGATGCGACTGCGCACAACGAGAGTCATTCGACGGGTGAAGCACAAAGCTCACCACAGGAGGACGTGCTGCCAGTCGATCGTCCATGGACGCACGATGGTTTCGAGGAGTTGAAGCGCCGTGAAGAACAACGCTCGCAGCGGCAGGACCGGCCCCAAAGGTCCAATAGTAACAGTCGCGGTTCGCGGGTTGGTTTTGCTCCACGGGGGCGAGGCTTTGGAAGGGGCCGGTTTTCCCCTCGCCCTGGCACCCCACGTTCAACGGAGTCGCCGTCCCGTACTTGGTTCCATGTCAAGCCGGAGCGCCCATGGACCAAATACCACGAGTCGTTCCTTTACTCGGATTTCTCTCAGCGTCCTCGACCTGGCGAAGGCCCCTCGTATCGTGTCAAACTCCCCGGAACATCCTCTGGGGCTATTGTGCGAGCACCAGTACAGCCCTCCCAACCCCGTGCTCCGACCCCGCCGCGTGATCCAGTGGGTGAGGATAGCAAACCTGTTTTCACTGTGTCCTTACCTCCGGGTAAACGCAAGGCCGAAGTTGCCAAGAGTACTCCCACGCATCCTGCGGTATCATCGCCTCCATCGCCTACACCCGCGTGTTCTCCAGAACAGGTAACTGATCACGCACCAGTGGAACCAAACCCTCCCCCAGTATCTCCTGCCATCGTTACTTCGTCCATCATTATCCCTGCATCTCCGCCTGTACCCCTTGAAGTGACTGAGGATAGGCAACCTCTGGCAACCTCGGAGCCCCCTGCGGATGACGCGTTCAAGTTGCGCGATCCCCCTCCCCCAACCCTTATCCCACTCCCTACTTCTAATCTTGCACAAATTAATTCTACTACCAGCACATCCAGTACAGTCGTGTCACCCTCAGCACCTGCACCCATCTCCCATTCGTCTACCACACCCGAGGGCGGGCTCCTCTGGCGCTCTCCACCCCCGCATCTTCAAGTGTCTTTTTCGCAACCTGTACCAGCATCCGCATCCTCATATACCTCAACTTACCCGTATGCTCCCGTGTCAGCACACACCCTGCCTCCCGGCGTCGCCCTGGATGCAAATGGCATGCCTTATGAACTTTCGACTGGTCGGCCAGTGTATCTAGCCGCAGCACCCCAGGTTCCTACACCGGTGTACATGATGCCATTCCCGCATATGCAATCACATCTGCAGCACCAGCCGCATGGATCGCCAGACCCGTCGCTTTTCGCGCCACCTCGGCAAAGTTCGCGGATCGAGATCCGAAGGCCTGACGCACTTTCTGCCTCAGAAGACCCCCGTCTCGCTTCTGCGCACACTCAAACGCATACCTCGGGGCCATCGACGTTGCGTGCGAGTGTCTCTGCGCCTGCATTTATCCCATCCCTTGCTGCGACGCCTGCGCCGCATGAGTTTTATCCCAGTCCGCCACCAGAGATAGCATCTGCCTCTGCTTCGGCAACGATGATGGGATATCCGGCCTACCCCCAGCCGCCATACTATGGATATGGTGGACCGGAGGGGTACGCATACCCGCCGCCGCAGTTTGTCGAGTATGATGCATACAATGCGGATCCACGCGTTGGTGGTTCGGCTCCGGTTCAGGCTGTGTATTATTGAAGGACGAAATGCACGTAGTGCGGTGTTAACATGTGGGCCTTCGCCTACTCACGTACACTCGCGTGCGTTTGCTGTTGCTGATTCTTGATGCCTTCTCATTGTCAATCGCAGTGTTCTGTAAGGTAATAATACATACACATGCAACCATACAGTACGTAAATCGCATGCATACTTTTCACATTCTCTCTAGGTTGACTCTTTCCGATTGGCTTTATGATGTAGCTCCCTTGGCTTCCCTTTTTGCTACACTTACGACGCGAAATGAGCTTTGTTTCCGTTCTGGTTTCCGTTTCTACTACAGTACAGTGGTGCATTCGTTCACGAACACACAATGACATACACCTCCAAGTTCCCCTCCCCATGCTGGCGCGTTCATACTCCGCTTTTTTGGCTTGAATTGTCGCAAGTTGACTATCACCTGTATATTGTCTGTTGTCATTCTTGTATCTGCGTTTGTAGCTAGTCCCTCCACCTCTTAGGCTTATACAATAGCAGGCCTCAAGAAAAACAAAGACGTTATATTTCGGATATGTCTACTGTAGAACACCTCAATGGTGGGCTTCGTGATCAAAAATAGGACCGAGTGGGGGCTAACGGGAATATATGAGCGGGCGATTGAAATTAGGAAGGAGCTCAGCACGCACAGGCAAGTTTCGTTCCCTGTACGTTCCCGATCCAACGAAACAGGGTGAGTAAAGAAGCCTCAAACAAAGCACAGGAGTTGACAGACGCACCACTTTGAGCCACCAGGGTACGTTGGATCTATTGTATGTGAGCAACGTTAAAGAAGGTGCGAGGCTTAAGGGAGGTAATCGTAATACACACGGATGTAAGGGTCTGGGTGACGTTTACGGGCCAGTTTCTCCTCCGCCTTTTCCAATATCGCAGCAAGAGCACGGGGGTCGTGCACATTTCTTTTTTGCGCGAAAGAGGGGGGGGAAAGGAAAAGTATGAGTATTGTGGTGAAACGCGCGAGTTCAGTGCGTTTGTTTACCGATTGCGCTCAAACTCGGCGCGGACGACACAGGCCCGGGCACGCCAGAGGTCGTAGCGTACGACCCAATTGCGCTCGTTTTCGAGCATGCGTTTGTAGAGAGATTTGACGTAGCGCCTGTGGGCGGCTGAGAAAGGCGAGGCGGACATGACTCGTCGCTCGGTGTTGTGTGTCGAAAGGCAGATGCGTTGTGAGTAGTGATGGATGACATAAGCACACATGATTTTTTGACAGTGTCCACATCCACAGGGACATCCGCGACGTGTTTATATCTTGTTAATGGACCCGCACTCGAGGCTGTCTCAGTTTAACCAACGCCCTCCAAAGGCAGGCCCCGCCGTCCCAAATCAAAGACAGATGGACTTGCCGCCTCACCCAAAGTCTTCTCCTTCATTAGACGGCTTTGCCAAGCGATCGCCCCGCACGCGCCAGTCGCGCGGTCGTTCCAGAAAATTGTCATTGCCCTCTCCCCAGTCCCCCACCATCCCAGTCGACGGTGGGGATCTATCCCGTCCCATCGCCACGAATGCTAGGATCAAGCGGGGCGAACGTCTTCGGAAGGACATGTATCTTGCGTTCGTGAACAACGCTCTAGAACAGAAAACCCTCGTGCGCAGATCCCCTCCCTTCTCCTCCCTTGTTCCATTCATCCCGAGTCGTTGTGGTCACACGTAGGGGAATAACGAGTCATACGGCATGCTCGTCGACCAGTTCAATATTGAGGAAACGGCTTTCGATGCGCCGTCGCCGATCCCGCAGCTTCGTCAATGGCTTCACGCCCTCATGCACGTCGTCTCGCGCCTTGGTCGCACGCACATGGCGCTCATAGAGGCCATCATGAGACTTCCGTGGATGGCAATGGACTCCAGCCTCGTGAAGACTTATACCTCGTTCATTAAGATCCTCGTCAGCGCAAGACCGGAGTACCTCTCCCTCGTGCTCGGTCGCATAGCGCGGGGTTTCACGTATCGTGAGTCATGTCCTCGTAATGGAAGAAAGATTCGAATCCTTCTCTGACTTGAAACAAACCTTGATCTGCTCCGGACATTTCAGAGTCGGGTCTGCATGCTCTCGACGCTGGTCTTCCCGAGTCTTCCTCGGCACCCCTCACCCGGCGCACTGTCTATGACCGCGTGCACCATCTCCTGTGGCATCTCTTGGTCCTCGTCCCGACACTACCATCGACGCTTCAGCCGCTTCTTGTGCAAAACTTTCCTCATAAACGACAGTCTCAACTATCACAGATCACCTACATCCGAAACATGCTCCGGATTACCGATTATTGCCCCGAGATAGCAGACAATCTATTTTCGACGATTATTGATCGTGCGATTCAGATAGACGTGAGTTCCATGTTGCAGCTCCGATTGCTTCGATGATGACTGGGATGCTCATACGTATGCACAACTCAGGTGGAGATACAGGTCGAGTTAGAGGAGCTTGAGGCATCGGGAGCGGCACAGGAACAGGCAGATCTATTTGATCTCGACCCATTCGACACAGTAGTTGGGCAGGAGCAGTCGAGCGACGACGAAGATGGATCCGAGGAGGGCGTCGACGATTTTTCGGATCTGACTTCGGAGGGTGGCAGCCAGGGCGACGACCACGCAACGCCTAAAGACGACCCGGTCGACCTGGGTCGCATAACAGAGATGGTCAATAAACTCGATGCCATCCTCAAACTCCTCTTCGATCACTTTGACCAGCAATCCTCCTCGTCACCCACTTCAGCCTCACCATCTGTGCCCTCAACCCCCGCAATATCTAGCCCTCCCTTATCTCCTACACCTATGCTTCCCACATCCCCACCCCCATTGCCAGCCGCACAAGTAGACAATCACGTGCAACAGTTGGCTCAGTTCCAATCACTCCTCGCAATCTTTACCCGTACGATCCTCTGCACCTTCAAGTCGCGCTACATGCAGTTTCTTCTTTTCTGGTTCGCATCGCGCGATTCTGCATTTGCGGACCTTTTCCTTGGCGAGCTTGTAGCCCACGCCCTGCTCGAACCCGCGGAGCCTGAGATTGCCCGCGCCGCAGCCGCAAGCTATGTCGCTTCGTTCGTCTCGCGCGCCAAGTTCATTGGTCCTGAGGAAGCGCGCGGCACGGTTCGCGTGCTATGTCGCTTTCTCGAGCACGAACTTGACGCATACGAGTCCTGCGACGCGGACACCGCCCCACCGGGCGTGTTCTACGCAGTTGCTCAGGCCGTCTTTTTGATATTCTGCTTTCGGTGGAGAGACTTGGTGGAGGGCGATGAAATTTGTGATGCGGAAGGCGAGCGCGAGCGCGAGCAAGATACGTTGGCAGGGCCACCAAAGAAGATGTGGATTTCGGAGCTCAGTATCGTGCAACGGGTGGTCGCGTGCCCGCTCCAACCACTCAAGGTACCTCCTCCTTCCCTTATCCCAGTTTCAGCCTACTGATATGGTATAACCTAACAGTTCTGCTCTGAGAACGTGGCGCGCCAGTTTGCGCACGTCGCCCATGCCACAGGTTTCATATATGTCTTCCCTCTACTCACCGCACCCCCGCCGCCGGCTCGCACCGAGTGGCAGCGCGCCCTGCTCCCTGTTAGCAACAGCACCAGCGCCTTGAGCGAGCTCACGTCTTTCTTCCCGTTCGACCCGTATAAGCTTCCGCGCTCGAGTTCGTACATTGAACCAATATACCGTGACTGGGTGAGCGTCGCCATCGAGGGCGACGATGACGACGATGAGGAGGAAGATGATGAGGAAGCGATGGGAGGGATGGATGGACTGCGACTCGGGCTGTCCCGGCGTGACGTGGTGGATGGTGTGGACGTCGATTCAGAGGCGGACGGTCTCGGCGCATCTTTTGGTGGGATGAGCATCAGCCCTGTCGGTGCGCCCGTGCCCAAATGAGAGCCAGTGCCAATTCCTGCCAACATTACATTCACACGCCACTCTCCGCTTACAGCGATCCACCACGACATATGCCCGGCGACCTACTGTACTGGTATGGTTCTTGTCCACACCCACAGTATGATACTGTGCCGGTATTGATCGGCCCATCGCTTGACGACAAATCTCAGGAAGTCTTCCGCTCTTCGTCATTAATGGGGGTCATTCGCAGAGTGTCAACATGAACGTAGGTACATCAAATACGGACATCCTAGCGCCCCACCTTGAACTCAGATATTAAACATATTAAACCCTCGACTGCGTAGCGCTTCAAATGACACATGAACGGGGATATCTCGTCGCTTACCATGTCACATCAAAGTGTTGTAAGAAGGAAGATTGGCCAATCATCCAGAACACCTTGGCTAGCCGGTAACCTTTTGGCTACGTATATACGGAGCGGGTTTCCTAGCATTGATGCTCCATAAACGCTGTCGGCACTTTTTTATTGCCGCATATTTTTTAACTGTACTGTAGTTCTATTACGGCTTTTCCGCCGCCGTTCCGCCTCTCACTCGTCTTTCAGTACTTTTTTTAGTGCTCGAAACCACGTTTGAGAAAGTTGGATTCCTCTCGGGCTGTTTGAAACGGTACGCTTCCTCCAGGAGCAGTCTTCACGAACACAAACGGCATTTTATGTCCTTCACGCCTCCGCGCACCTACCCGACCTCCGTAGCCCACCCGCCGACCAATCAAGTGACGCCCCGAGATGATTCCGCTCATGCCCACCGTTGCACTCGCCTTCTTCTCCTTGTGCTGCTCTGCATTCGTTATCCTCCGCATCATACTCTCCATTCTGCCTCGCCGCTACCTTGGCAGACGAGTCTATCCGGTGCGGATTTGTTCCACTTTCATTCGTTGATATGTAGCCACCAATTGGATGCTGACCTTTTTCGTCCAAAGTCGGCCTTTAGCCCAAGTTCCCGTTACCTCCCCCCGGCCGACAAGAGTTATGTGTGGCTGGCACTCTGCGACGTTGTTGTGGTGTCCGTGTTTGTCTGGGAGGCGTTCGCCCAGTGGGTAGACGCTTCGACGGGTACAGGCGCGACCGCCAGTGCTTTCGGAGCCGGCTCGGCGGCTCGGCTCTGGCTGGCACTTACCTTCCGCCAAACGTGTTTTCTCGTCGTATCGGCGCTCATCCTAATTCACGTGCGCATGCGAAGGTCGGTATCCTTTGGCCGCGCGCACTGGTTGCTCTGGCTGCCCTTTGTCCTCTTGGCAAGCGTTTCCACGGTCGCAGCAGTATTGTTCGCTCATCATACAACGACGACGTCCCGGCGGAGGTTCCTCATTGGTTATGTCGCGTACTCGTCTACAATCGCGATTCTCAATACCGTCATGTTTGGCTCTCTCGTTGGCAGCCTTATCACTATCAGACGCAGCCTCGCGAATTCTAATCAGGTCACTGTCAGTAAGGAGTCCAAGTCTCCCCGACGGATCGTCGAGAAGCCACAGGTCTCCCTCGCCACCCAGGACATCGACGCCGTGCGGGAGGGCGGTTCGTGGATCACATCCCCAGCGAGCTCTCACCGTCACCGTGACAAGTCGATCTCTCGATACTCGCACTCGACGACTGGCACACGTGCCACGCAGAGCATGGCCGCTTCAACAGAACGAGAACAGGCCGCCACTGCTCCGTTTCCATTCTGGCCTTCCCAGGGTACGCGTTCGTCTGGGTCGCCTCGGATGCCCCGGTCGAGTCGAGGTGACACATACTATGAGAAGACGGACTTTGGGCCGGTTCACCGCTCCCGCACGCAGTCCCTCCGAGCGGCGGCGGCGACCGCGGCAGCCTTGACGCTGAGCTCACAGGGCTCCTGGATCTCATCGTCCCTCGGTACCCGCCCTACCCTTTCTGCGTGGTCGTACCCAAGTACTCCGCACTCGAGTCCACGTGATCGAGTTCGTAGTACAAGTGCTGTGCAACCCGCGATCACCTCGACGCTGACTCGGGATATGAGTCCGGGCACTACTCGTTCAGGCGTC